>JAEIGA010000035.1_pt1 | contig 165237 bp, 305 predicted proteins | sample 9270691 | NCBI WGS metagenome assembly JAEIGA01 (sample SAMN17057246, study PRJNA624740) | gut metagenome | biome: biome; isolation source: fecal sample | host: Bos grunniens | place: China: Xizang | collected 2019 | reverse complement strand
TTTGTGGTCTGGACTATGTCTTCAACCTTACATTAAGGTTGCACCTGCATCTAGTCTCTGGGGCTGAATCTAATTTATATCTTCACAGACAAAGTTAGCCTATGCCTCCTCAAGTTGGCATATCAATTTCTTGACTTAGCTTCCGAGGATATTCAGGTGTTATAATATAATTAATTACTTAATTACACGGCAGTTTATTTATAAAATAATTTTACCTAATTGAAAAGCAGGAACAAATCCTCCTTGTTTAAATCCTTCAAAGAACTTTTCTACAGAACCATTTTGTCTTGGGTTTATCAATCCTAATCTTGAATTACTGATATATTGTTTATAAGTATTTGAAAAATAAGTAGCATCATCTATTTTCTTTATTTCTAGAGTATCTAGTAATGGAGTTATTTTAATATCTTGTAGTTTCATAATAAATCTTTAAAATTTTTAAATGAAGTTTTCATAAATAATTCATATGTTTCTAAAATATGAGCATAATCTAGTGAAAATACTCTACCTATTGGACCCCAATCTTGATTATTCTCAGAATCCATAAGTAAACAAGGTATTCCTGCTAAATTTAATTCAATCATATTTTCAACGGAATCATCAATAAAAACATCTACTCTACCTTTAATAAGAGTACTTTTCTTTCCTAATTGATACCATTGTTGATATATAGGTGCTGTTGGAATATTATTCTTTTTAAGAAATTCTTTAGACCATTTTTTAGGAATTACTCTTTTAGTACAAAATAAAGTTACCTCGAAATTCGGATAATTTTTTACAGGTAGATTTATCCAAAATTCTTTATTAAACTTTAACTCTCGTTGTATATTTCTAGTTATTTCCCAATTATTTTTAGGAAATCTGTAAAGTTTTAGATACTCTGACCACCAATAGTTTACGGTATCATCTAAATCTAATCCAATTTTTAGCATATTTATTAAAATTCTTCTATATCTCGTAGTTCTCCAATATAGTAACCAGATTCATACGCATTATCACAAAAATCATCCCAATCAGCAGGAACTTCTAAATCCCATTCAGCAACAAGATCATTCATTATTCTGCTTTCAGCTTCTTCCATAGAACGAGCTGATGTAGATATAATATAAGGAAACTTGTCTTCAAATTCACATATTGGAACTAAATATTTATTCATTTACTTTTAAAATTAAATTAGGATAATCATCTTTTAAATTAAGTACTAAAGAGAATAAACTATCATAATAGTCTACATATTCATCATTATCTGAACTTATACGTAATACCCAATTCCCATTTCTGCATTCTAAAAATCCAAGTAAACTATTATCTGTATAAGCTAATACTAGATAATCATTAGGATTTGTAGATATTTCTTCTAAAGTAACAGAATCTTCCTGTATTTCAGGAATAATTACATTTTTCATAATTTATGATATTCTTTTAATAATGTATAAAAATAATTTTTAGGCATTAAAACAAATTCTGGTTGCTTTTCATTTATTTTTTGTTTTTTCCAGAATATTACCAAAGGTCTATCTTTTATAGGACAATCATTAGTAATACTTTCAATATTTGGGGTGTTAGCAGTAGCTTTACATTGAATATAGCAAGATAAAGTATCTTCAGTTTCAGCAATATCTATTTTAGCAGCATCTAAATTTTTACTTTCAGATCTAGAACTTTTTAACCCTTTAAAACCTAAATCTGTAAGTTGATGTATTATATCTAATTCATATTTAGATCCTTTCTTTTTATTACGGGATGCTTGTTGACTTCTTCTTACTAAAGGATCTGCCCAAATAAATGTCATACCATCTTTGCTTTTACTACCTGAGCCTGGTTTATTAGCTCTAGATTTAATAGAATTAACTGCTAATCCTGTAGATTCACTAGCCAATTCTATTGTTTCAAATGTTTCAGTATTACCATTTTTATATGTAACGGTAACACTTGTGTTAGTCTATATTTTCTTTTTCGCCATTTTTAAAATTTATGTTTTTTCCAAAGTTCTACTTCATAACAATCTATAAATTCATCCTGAGTTAATTCACAAAAATAAATATTATCATCTTCGTATGCTTCAGTTCTTTTAAGTCTGTGTGGATTTGATGCAATACGACTAATATGAAAGTTACCATCCCCGTCTTTACAAATTGTAGCAAATATTTTCATTTTTTTTATTATTTTTAATTAATTTTTTAATCAGACTAGTATTCATAATAAGGATCGCCTACTGGAAGACCTTTTTCGTATTTTTGACATTTTGTAGCCCCTACAACTTCATCCTTAACATACCCTTCTTCATCTAAAAATACAGGATTTTTTTCATCAATATCAAAATATTTAATATTAGTATCGTAATAACCGTGTTCTAGAGCAATAGTATTATAAGGCATCCAAACTCCATAATCAGAACTACACTCATCTATAGTAATATCATATTGTTCAGAATCTTCTAGATCTACAAAATAACAATGATTGTCAAAAGGCTTTAGTGAAATTTTAATAGGAGCTAATGTTTCATATTCACTACCTACATCATCCAAAACTGCGTAAATTCTTACTTTTTCCATTTTTCTATAAAATTCTTAATTAAATCTAATGTTTTATTTTTACCATACATAAGATAGTAATCACTCAAATCTTTTGCACCACTACTTCTAGGAATTAATGTTACAATTAATTCAGGATGTTCTTTTCTTACTTTATTAGTAAATCTTACTCCAGGTAAGTCATTATCAAATAGAAGAAATATATTTTCAAATCTTTCTTTTAGCTCTTCTAACACTTTATCAGAAATAAAAATATTTTCTGAGTTAGGAGCTATTGCAGGTATTCCTAAACTATAGAAAACGAGTAAATCTTTCATAGATTTAGTAATTACAAGTGCTTTACCCTTTTTAGGTAATTGTTTATACCCTTGTATAGTCTTCATATTTACATTACCTATAAATTTATACCCAGTCTTTTGATTTTTAGGAAAATATATTCTCCATTGTTCAACATTTTCTTTCTTACCAAAATAATAACCATAAATAGGACAATGTTGTGTAGATTGTGAATTTATTTGTCCATTTAAAAATACAGTTTTACAACTATATACATTAAATTTTTTTAAGATGTCTTTAGTTATACCATAACTATTCCACCATTTTAATTCATATTCGGAAAACTCTTTAGTTTCGACTTGGATAAAAGTCTGTTTATTTCCTTCAAATTTAGGTTGAATTTTTATAGCTTTTGGAGTGCTTCCATTAATATAACCAAAATCTTTAGCTATTATATTTAATGCTTCTTTATAAGAGCATCCATATTTAGCCATCACAACTCCTTCAAAAGACAAACACTGTCCAGTAGCAAAATCTTTAAAATAAAGATTGCCAGATTTACCTCGAAAGAAACTACATGTAGTATGATTATCAGTTCTTAAAGGACTTTTAAAAAGTTTCTTACTTATAGGAACTCCTAAATAATACGACATATAAGTTTCTTCCGAGTTTCTTTTTAATAGGTATTCCTTAGTTATTTTGGTATCAAAATTGAAATCAAACATACACTAAGGAATTATATATTATTAAAGCAGACTTTCTAGATCAAAATCATCGCTCTCAGATTCTGTAGATAGTGGATCATTAGGCATTTCTGTTGGAGTAGCCTTTGCATAATTATTTTTCTGAGTTTCCTCAAAAGCAGAGAAATAAAGATTATCCCCAAATGGAGATGTCATCCAAGTATACCAATCACCAACAGCTACATTATTACTAGCAGCAGTCTTTTCTGTAGCTTGAGCAATTCCAGTACAATTAGGAAGAGTAGCATATACACGTCCATTAGAATTACGTCCTACAAGTTTCATTGAAGTAGGATTCTTATCAATAGCCACATCTGCTAGTTTCTTGAAAGTAATAATGAGATCGTCAAATGTTTTAGCTTTTCCGGCTACTGCCTTTAACTTTTCAAATGATTCTGGGAAGAAAGCATAACCAATAGCTGCCATCTTATCCTTAGTACGTTCCCAATTACTTGGAGTCTGTCTCTTTCCTCCATTACTTGTAGTATATTCTCCTCTTTCAAAATCTTTTTCAGAAGTAATCCAGAAAATACTGTCATTATGAATACCTTCATCATTTCCAAATACAATATTAAGTTTCTTCCAAGGTGTTCCTGTTGCAGAAGTACCTTCTTCAATTTCTGTACTCTTGATAGTTATATTCTTATTAATACTGTAAGGCTTCAAATAAGAAGTTGTGCTTGCTGGTTTTGTTGTTGCTAGTGATCCAAAATTAAATGCCATGTCTTAATAAATTTTTAAAGTGAAAAATCAAATTCTTCTATATCATCTAATGTTTCTATATCGAGTTCATCCTCAATATTAATAATCTCATCAGGAATCTCTATATCTGAAGGTTGTTTGTCTCCAATAAGTTTAAAGATTCCTTCTTTATTTGTACTTTGTAATGTAAATACAGTTCCGAAACTAGATAATTTAGAATTAGCTACTCCTCTATAAGATACTGTATTAGTTTTAGTTAATTTATTACCACATTCAGGTTCTCCAAATGAAGTACTAACTCCAATTACTGGTTCTGATTTATCATACTTGACGTCTATTCGACAACCGTATTCGGCTTTCAATAAATCTACAGCTCCTTGTGTAAGAACTAATTTATTAGATTCAAGTGTTACTATAGGATCAGAATTACTATTTACTTTAGAAGTAGTCTTTTTAGTAGATTTCTTTTCAGAAAGTGTGTCTACTGTTACTTCTTCTTTAGAAAGTAGAGTCATTTCTCCAGTTTCTGTATTTACATCATAATTAAAAATTACTTTAAGTCTCATTCTCCTTCATTATAAGCGTCAATTATCTTAATTATCTCAGCTAAATCATTATCAATGTAAAGATCTTCAAACATACCCATTGGGGTTTTAGCTACACGCTCTCCATCAGTATTAGTTAAAAACTTATAATTCATTCTATCTCCATCACCAGGGACAGCCATAGCATAAAATACATAAGTAAACAAACCTTCTGGAGTAACTTTTTCACTTACAAGTTTACCAACTGTCTTAAGTGTCCAATGTGGATTCATAGCATCTCCAGTATTTTCACTATGTGAAGTAAATATAAGTTTTACATCATCACGTAATGAATCTGCTACTCGAAGCAAATCAGTGAAATCTCCACCAATATCTGCAAATTTCTGAAAGCCTGTTTCTGTGCGTCTATCCATATATTCGAACGCCATCGTGTACTGGCTATCGTCTACAACGATGTTTTTTATCTCTGGACGCTTAGCGTTGATAAACTTAACTATCTTTGTAATCTGATTAGATTTTGATGTTTGATACCAATTACCTGTACTTGGATTTGCTGTGTCAAATTTAGTAAAATTCTTCTTCCATCCTCTCCAAGGAAGAGGTTTAGAAGTTGTGCTTATAATAAAAGTTTCAGTAGGATTAAGGTTACGCAAACTAGTACTTTTACCTTGTCCACTTTCTCCGAGAATTAATATGGTTTCTGCTGCCATTATAGTATAAAATTAAAATCATTTTTTGTATTATCTTCGAGATTAGGTTTATCTATAATTTCTTCATTATTTTCTAATAGATAGTTAGGATTAGTATATCGTTCATAGTCATAAATATCATCTGGTTTTGGCATTTCTATATAGTGAGTTATATCTCCAAAGAAATTAAACGGAACTACTATATCTGAAGAACCAAATCGACTTTTTAATAAAGTTATAGAAATAAAACATTGTTCTAATACCTTTATATTATATTTTCTATAAGTATTTAATTTATGACTATGAGGACTAAATAAAGCTAGGCAAACTTGACTATCTTCATAAGGACCTCCTGAATCTTTAAAATCATTTTTTGTAGGTTCTTGTAGTCCTCCTTTAATTCTTTCCATATTAGAATTATCTCTATTAAATTGTGCTATAAGAATAGGTGATACTATACCAGTAGTGTTTCTTATAGTGACAGTTGATCTAGAGATAGCATCAATGGCTTCTTTTTTACCAGGAATTAACGATAAATGATCAATAAATAATCCTATAACTTGATTCGGATTGTTTGGAATAAAAGATTCTCCTTCAAATCTACCAAATTTAGGCATCAATTCATTTATTTTATCTTCAAAAGATTTAGGAGTTAAAGTTCCTTCAAAGAAAAGCAATCTTTTATCTAAAATATCCATGAAATCTTCACACTGTTGAATAATTTCATAATGTTCATCAGATAATATACAATCTTTTCCTCTTGAGAATATATCTTTAAATCTAAGCGTTATACCAAAATTATCAAATATATACATAGATACTAATTTAGCATACACTTGCTCTTGCATCATTTCTAAACTAAACATAATCCAATAAGGATCACGTTCTTGCTTAACTCCTGATAAATATTCTTTTAAAGGTTGGTATATAAAAGCCCATAAAGCATAACTAGTCTTACCTACACCACTTTCAGCTCCAATCAAATAGCTAGTTCCGGGTAAATATCCATCCATATACATTTCTAACTTAGGAGAGCCTATTGTTAAACCTATATTTTGTCCAGCCCTACCTCGGTCAACTAAATCGAAGAATTTAGATTTGCCCGTCATACTAGTTTTATAGCATTTATGTTTACTGTTCCTACATCTCCTTCTCTCATAACTTCTAGAGTATCCCATTTACGATCTACTACAAAATTACAAAGAGAACAATTAATAAGGTTATTTTCTTTACCCCAATTAACTAAATCAATGATGTAATTATGCTTTTCGATATTCCATCCGATAGACTTACCATAGAATTTGTAAAAATCTTCTAAGCTATCAAACTTTTTTGAAACACTGCGGATGCCTACGCTGCAACCATTGATTAAACCGAATTGAGGATATACTTCAAATAATTCTTTTCCTAATTCAAAAGAGCTTTTTCTATAATCTTTAATAACATTCATGTTTAAAGGAATATCATTAGGATCTATAGATTGTCCAATTTCAGGAATTTTAAAAGATTTCTTTATTAAACCGCAATCTTGTAATTTAATTAACATATCTCTTACATTTCCTTTTGAGCAAGCTCTTAACATAAAATAATCTTTTACTATATCCATACAATCATCTTCTTGAGATAAAAGTATGATTTCAAATAGCAACAATTCATTAGGTGCTATACCATATTTCTCACAAAATTTAATTTGTTGTTTTAGTTCTAAATGTTTCACGTGAATAATTTAATAGTTAATTACTTATCTATAAATTACTCTACGTTGATTATATTAAACTTAGTTATTTAAGTGATTATTGTATCAACTACGTGAGCGAAGCTCTTTAAGCTTCTTAGTAAGTTCTGCAACTTTTGCTTCACTACGAGCCAAACGCTTCTTCAGCTCATTATACTCTTTCTTTGAATAATATTCTTCCATAATTAAAATCTAAATGTAAAGTTTTGTAATTTTTTCTTATAAGTTTCATACGGTTCTCCCCGTAAAACCTTCATTAAATTTTCAGAATCAATTTTTATTATATTAGTGTCTTTTTTATGAGAATTTTCCCACCACTTACTTTCAATAGTATTGTTAATTACTAAAGTAAAAAATTCTGCAGTTTTATTACCTTCTTTTCTAACAACTCTACCGCGACATTGTTGAGATTTAATCTCACTAGAGTTTACTCCTAACATAATTCCTACAGATAATCCAGTTATATCTGCTCCAGCTTCCATGAGCTTACAAGTGTGCAATACTCCTGAAGATTTTTTAGTAAATTCTTCAATAGACGCTCTATTTTTCTTTTTACTTTCTTTACCTGTATAAACTTCTCCTATTGAAAAGGATTCTGCTACTTTAGTATTGGCACAAAATGTAACTATCTTTTTATCAGACCTATGTTTAATAATTTCTTCAGCAAGTCTTAATTTTTCAGGATGTTCATAAACAAACTTTTTTCTAGCCTGTATAGCACGCATAAAACCAGTAGCATGATAAGTAATAGTTTTAAGAATTTCTTTTTTCTTACTTTCATCACCATTACAAAGTTCATCACGATAGGCTAAGCGATTTTTAAGACCGGAGGGTCCTACCATCGAAAGTGCTTTACTAAAATCAAATTGGAAAAACTCAAAATGTTCAGTAAATTCCTTATTATATTGTTTGTATGTATCAATATCATCAACATCAATAAGTACTAAGTATTCATTGTATTGTGATACCCACCCATTTAATTGAGCTTCTTGTAAAGTTACAGTATCTACAATAGGACAATATTTTTCTAACAATTTATGTCTTTCATCAAGACGCTCAAATGTAGCCGTAAGTCCCAAAATAAATTTATACTTAACAGATTCAAATACATTGATTAGTGTTTGTGCAGCAGATGTATGTAACTCATCAATAATTAATAAGTCACACATATTTCCGTTTTTAGCTGCTGTATTTATTATCTGTACGTCTACATTTAATTGTAATTGATTATTTTCAACATGTCCTAACCATTGATTTTTTAATAATTCTGTAGGGACAACTATTAAAATTTTTAATTGGGGATATTTAGATAATAATTTTTTAATTATTATTAAAGCACATCGACTTTTTCCATAACCTGTTGCACATTCTAAACATCCTTTACCTTTATTTTGTAACCATTTACGTACTGATTCGTCTTGTCTTTCGTCTCTAGTTAGTGGAGTGAATAAATCTTTCATTCTATATTACGGGTGACATCCCAACCCTTAGTTTCTGCCACCTTAAGGATTTCTTCAATCTTATCTTGCCAAGTCTTAGCTTGAAGTTCACATCTATCTTGGAATTTATATAATATTTTATTAGACAAAAGCTTAAGTTGCTTACTTGTTAAATTAGCATACTTGTCAGTTTTCAGTTTATACATTATATCAAATTCTTCAAGAGTAAGTCCTGTATTACTAATTCTTAGACTAATATCAGGATTAATATGATACTTCTTTCTAAGTACGTCCAAACGATTTGTTGCTTTACCTGTTTCAGGATTCTTTACATACAAACCTCCCTCATCTACAGATTTCTGCATTTCTTGAGGAGTAAACCAAAATCCCATTTTAGTAATGAAGTTAAGAGATAGATGTTTATTAGAAAATACTCCCAGACTATCCAAACAAGCATCCATCACCAAACTAATAGGAATGCGCTCGTATTCTACTGGCAATCCGCTCATTACAGTATCAATAGGAAGAGTTTTAATAGTATCAGAATTAAATCTATCTTTATTAGTATTAAGTACCCCTCTCAAATCTTCAAGACAATTTGTTGCTGTATAACGTTTTTCTGATCGCAACCATCTAATAAGAAGTTCTGCTCTACAACGATATATTTGATCTTGTACAATATTCAACAACACAAGACGTCCTGGATTCTTAGAATCATTGTTATAGAGCATTTCCATACAATGATTATAAAACTTTTGCAACTGATAAAAATCAGCATCAATAAGTTTAATTTCTTCCTGAGAATCATTTACTTTTGGTCCTTTCCAAACATAATTATCAACTGCTCTAGCATCCAAAGCTTCTTTAAGCCTTTCTTCCATCAATGTCATTAATTCTTTTCTTAAACATATTAAAAATTTTTAATCTACAATAATTTCAGGTTGTTTAGTTTCAGGTTTTAAATGAATAAATTTTAAAAATATAATATTAGTATATTTATAAGTATTAAATCCTTCACCGTCAAACCATTTATCTACTCCTTCCTGAACATATCTAATTGTCACAAACCCTTCATCGCCTATATCAAAAGTTGTCTGTTCCCAATTTGGAAAACGTACACACATTATATATTGATAATCATAATTAGTATATTCTAAATCTTTAAATACATAATTTGTATAACCCATTCCATCAGTACATTTAGCTTCTAATTTTGCGTGAAGAGTTATCGTTTCCACTCGAATACATTAATATCATCCCAATAGACGCAACCATATTTAGCATGATCGCCTTTAAGAACTTCCATACCTTCTAGACATGGATATTTCTTACATCTTTTACAGCTTCTTTCGGGATGTTTATAATGGAATCCGTCGGGATCTTTAAAAATCATTTCATTATTAGGCATAATACAATAGCAACAATTCCAATAGTTCCTCCATAATTAATAATATCTTTTTTAATTTTTAAAGATTTATTTAAATCTTCTAAAGATCTATTTTGTGATTCAATAACTTTATAATAATTATTTAATTGTAAAGTTTTAAGTGAATCTGTGTTAGACCAACTTTTATTAATCTGTTCTAAATTAACAATTTGTTGATTTAATAAAGGAATTTGTTCTGAGAACTTTTTATGTTCTAAAAATATACTATTTGCTATTTTAATGTGTTCGTTTGTAATCCTCAATGTATCTTGTGAAAAAAGAGACATGGGAACTATCATCCAAACTATTAAGCATAGAATCTTCTTTAACATATTCTTTTTCAATATTATTTATAATTACTTTAATAGAATCATTAATAATATAAATACTATCACGAATAATACTATCTCTAGTTTCTATTTTAGTAACTGTTATAACTTCTGATTCTTTAGGTAAAGAATATCCTATATAAATGCCTATTAATAAAATAATTCCGTATTTAACTATACTTTTTATACAACTTAGCCAATTTAATGCATTTTTCAACATCAATTCCTTCCAAATAAGCATTTATTATAGAAAGTTCTTCCTGTGAAGATTCATCTAATTGTTCTTTGATTGCATCAAATTTCATCTTATTTTCTAACTTCTCCTTATAACCTTTAATATACTTTCCTGGAAATTTTTGAATGTGAATTAGTTCGTTTTCTAACAAAGTTTTTACCAAACTAGAGTTAACTACTCCAGGTTCAAAAGATACAATCTTCGGAAACTTATTATAAGTTCGCATTTTTGCAATCTTTTTACCTGTTTCTAAATCAAATGCATCAAGAGGATTACAAATAGCTACACCTATATAAACTTCACGTTCTGCAATAGCATAACCTTCATCTATACTAATATAATTTTCAGATGAAGTACTTCTTGCACAAATAACTACAGGGTGCGTATGTCCCTCAAAGTCTACAAAATCTCCGTTAATGTAAGTCAGAATGTCTTGCTTCATAATTGTTTTTAATTAAATAATCTTCTGGAGCAGCTAATAATTCAATAGTTCTATAAAACTTATCATTTTTACGTTTCAGAAGATTTGATTTTTTGCTAAATTTTAATGGTTTATTTACTGAATAATATTTTTCATCATAAAGTGCAGCTCCATTTTTCCAAAAATGATATATAGTAACTAAATATATAAATTTATCAGAAACTTTTACTGCAATATTATTTTTTTCATAGACCATGAATTTCTTTTCTTAATTTTTTTAATTCGTTAGTATATTCTTTAATATAAGTAGGTAAATCTATAACTTCATTACCATATTTATTATTTAAAGATCTACGAACGATAGATTTAAGTACTGTTAAAAACGGCATACCATAACCTGCAACTTTAAATTCAGAATGAGGATTTTTACCGCCTACTTCATATAGAAATTCAAGATCATATAGATTAGAACACTCATCAACAGGTGTTATTCTATAAAAACTTCCTTCTATAATCATCTTACTTTAACACTTCCAGGTTTAGTATTTGCATTTTTGTAACTCTGTGGTTGTGATTCAAACCATTTCTTTCTCATTTCTAGCCATGCTCTCTTTTTCTTTGCTTTCATACATTAAATGTTTTACATAATTACTAATAAGATCTCTATATTCATCGATTCCTTCATCATAAGGTCTTGCACACTTTATAATGATTTCTTCGTGAGGTACACATTGACAGTGATGGAGTGCGTTATTTTCAATTTCAGCATCCAAATCCTGCATATATTCTGTAACACAATCTGAATTATTTACATCTACTTTAGGTAAATAAATATCAGCATAAATTTCTAATTCTATTCTTACTTTCATTCCCAAAGACTAAACATTTTATAACTTCTAATTTTATTATATAAATACAAAGCTTTTACAGTTCTATAACTAGTACACCATGAAACATATATTTTAGATTCTTTTGATTCTGGCTCATGTTCCATAAATCTGAACCAATTTCTTGTATTTATGTGTACAGGAAACGGAACTTCTTTATGTTTAGTTCCTCCGTAAGAAGCATGAAGCCAAGATTTATAATAAGAATCTTCTTCTAATATAATACTTATTAATTTAACACATAAATTACAAGTTCTGACTTGATCTTCCCAACCAACTGTAAGTCTAGATTTATTAAAATACTTTGCCATTCTTCTAAACTTATGTTGTTCCATTTTTAATAGGTATCCGAAATCATAATCTTTACCTATCCATCGTTTAAATTCTCTACATTTCTTCATACGCACTAACTGCTAAAATATCTGCTAAATTATTATATTTATTACTAGAATGTCCTTTAACCCAAATAAATTCAATATTAGAACAATATTGATTTGCTTGTTTTAAATATTTATCAAAAGTTAACCATAAATCCTTATTCTTTTTTCTTTGCCAACCTTTTGTTATAGTATAAATTACATATTGTGAATCAGAATATATTTTAATAGAATCAACATTTTTAGATACACATTGTAATGCTTTAATTACTCCATATAATTCACATCGGTTATTAGTTGTATTTTCTAAACATTTATTCCATTTATATACTACTTCATCATTTTTTACAACTACTAATCCTACTCCTCCTTTTTCTCTTTTAGCACTAAAAGCTCCATCTGTGTAAAATTCAAGCATATTTCCTTTTTAAAGTGTTACCTAATAATATAGCTATCTTAATTTTATCTTTCTTATTTTCATAAAATAGATTATCTAAAATATATTCTACATAATCTTCGGATTTAATTTTTGAATCACATTTACTATTTAACCAATTAAGTTGTGCGTTGTAATTCTCCGTATTATCTGCCAAATGTCTTATTTCTTTTCTAATAGAAACAGGAAACCACATTCCTTTTTCTTTCCAATCATTACAAGCATAACCAAAAGCAAAAGCTCTATTTATATCATTTTGTAAGAATTCGTCTAGAGTAAAATTAACTTGTCCTCTACCAATTTCTTCAAAATCATCTTGTAAATCAGCTAAATAAATTTCATCCATTTTAATCATAGTACTTATAGTATTAAATAAGAAAAGGAGTAGAGGTCTGTATCGTGCCTGAATACTTCCTCCACTCCCTATTACCATCGGCTTGTACGGTTTTAGAATCCGCCAATCTCCCTTTTCGTCTTTTTGAGAATTTGGGATAATAGTCACCAAGTTTTATTAGGTTTACTTGTAACCCTGGCACTTTATTTATTAACCAACGTAATTTTTTGTACTCCGAGAGGGACTCGAACCCTCACTCCCCACTGGGAATTTGAGCTTAAATCAAACGTGTATGCCTATTTCACCATCGGAGCTTACCTTATGTATATTTTATTAAAATTATACTCTCTCCTATTTTCACAAACCAGAAAGAGTTGCGTTTATAGAAATAACAAGGTTAATAAATTATTTAATTACACACTGATTTAACAAATTCTCAATTATTGTATCAATTGGATCATCTTGACCTGCAAGAATAATTTCTACATCCATATCATTTTCATTTACACGATAACAAGTAACAAGATGTTTAATTTCTGAATCTCTAATACTATTTAAATAATAAGAATCATTTGTGTCTATTTGAAATGCCCATTTATCAAATAGATTTGGATTTATACTTAAAAGTCTTTCACACACTTTTTTTCTTTGTTCAAGCAAAGTTTTTACTTCGTCGTATGTTTCACTCGGGATATATTTTTCTCGAGCTTCTTTCCAAGATTCTTGTTCTCTTTGTTCAGCAATTCTGCGTAATTTACTAATAATTGCTTGTCTTTCTTCTTTGTTAAATTTCTTAGCCATAATCTTTGTATTCAATTTTATATCTATTTGTAAATAAACCCTAGTTAATTTTTGTTAATTTTCTTATTATACTTTTTTAAAACATATTGCATAAAACTAATTCTATTTTGAATAGCATCATAAAGTTCATCAATAGTTTCAGCATTCTCTATTGCATCATATGTACCTCCTAAGCAAGCATACATATCATCTACAGGTTTTAGTACAGAGTACAAGCACAAGTTGCAATTTTCTTGAGCTGCTTGACATAAAGAACAATGATAAATACTACCAAATCCAGTAATTTCAGTCAAAACTTCATATACACTTGAAATTTCTTCATCTTCCATCAATTGATTATAGGTTTGTTCTAATTGTTCTTTAGTAATAGATTTATATTTATCTATTAATTTAATAAATGCTTCTGTATTCATATAAACGAAAAAATCCCAGAATTACTTCCGGGATTGTATTAAATTTATAAACTTATTTACATCATATTTACAATCAACTATATCAAGTTCTTCAAAACCACATTCTAAATACTCAATATAGTCTTTTATGTACATATCTTTATTATAACCTTCGCCTTCAACATTAAATCCATCATAATGTAACCAAAAATTTTCAGGATTATAACAACTAGGTTTTAAAGATATATTATTTAACTCTAAAATTCTCCGCACAGTTGGAGTGTTATATCTTAATATACATTGCATACTTTTACATTTTGATAGAAAGGAATTACCCCGAAATAGGTAATTCTTACGACTTAAGATAAGCGGCATTACTGATAATTCCAGCAAGTACCATTACAAAAGCTACAATTTCTACCATAATTTTAATTTTAAAAGTTATACATTTAATCTAATTTTTATAAATTTATCTAACAACAATTATTATTTATTTGATTTTGAATTACAAAATTTTTATAACAAAATTGTTATTTTTCAAAATTTAACTGTCTTAATCTTTCTTTACATATGTGGATAATTTTCTCATAATCTAAACTACGAGGATCTCCTTCTTTTAAACGTAATATTCTTTTGATTATATCATGATCCCAAGATGTTAATTCTGGATAATCTAACCAAATTGACCAAGGTTGAATAAAATGTTTGGAGTAATTACTGTTACCTATATTAGTCTTACGTTCTTCACAAGAAAGTAATCCAAGATAATTTAGTTTATCATATAATTCTTGCGAGATTTCCATTAATTTTTTAATTTAAAATGTATATTAAACACATCCATCAAAGTATTGAATTGTTTTATAGTTCGAATATCTGCAGATCCTATACTACAATGTGCAGCATCATCAATATGTACAATCCAATTATTTTCTACATCTATATTAGAATATCCTTTTTCTATATGTATAAAATATTCATTATTTATAGATATTTCAAAAAAATTATCTAATATATAATGAGTAAATCCAGAATCTTTTAATATTTCAGAAGTAATTGTGCCATTATTTGGTAAATAAGAATCATCCATATAAAACATATTATATATTATTTTTTAATTTGTTCTTTCCACTTATTATCCAAATATTCTCGCCAATTTTCACCATAGTCCTCTTCCATTACTTCTTCAAAAGAATCTCCATAATAATCTTGATCCCAAAATAATAATGGATTACGGATTTCAATATCTAAATCAACTCCTTGAGATTTCCAATATTTTTTAACAGCTTCTGGATTTGAAGTTGGAGATGCTCCAAGAGCAACTGAAAACTCAAATGATGATTCTTCTCTATCAAACTTGTAAAATTCTTTACAATCTTTAACAGTTTTAAGTATAATTTCTGTAATAGCAGATTCTAGCTTTTTATCATCAATTTTGTATTCATGTAAGATGTTAGAAATTTGATTATGTATAGGTTTGACATTTTCATATCCTCTATATCCTGGATGATAACCATATTCATCGGTATGAGCTTCAATATACTTGTCTTTGATTCCTCCATTTTTAAGATAATCTTCAAGAGTTTCTATATCAGAAGTCCATGTTTCTCTAATATTATAGGCTTTTTTATATTTACCTAGAATATATTTAAATTCTTCATGAGATAAATAATGTCGTTCATATACACATTCATTTTTACCTATTTTACCATTTTTAACATCTTCTAATAATTGATCATAATCAGCAGGAGGTTGAGAACGAGCATACATTTCTTTCATACAATCATGGTATGCAAGTTCTAATATTTGATCTCTATTAATCATATTTAAAAGATTTTATTACACTTGTTAAAAATGAACTAAATGTATTAACAAACTTTTCATCCTTACTTAAATCAAATTCACCCATTGTATCTAAAATTAAATGAGTAATTTCGTGATATAAAGTATTATTTTGGGAAGAAATACTTTGTTCTTTACCGTAAGAAGTTTTAGCAATTTTAATATAACCTTCTGGTAAACTACATTGTCCCAACGAGTCTCCCTCTATAGAATCTACTACTAATATATCTATATCATGGCCTCCTATTTCAATTTTCTTCGGTAATTGTATCATCAGGTATAAATTTATGAGTTACAAAATTGTGATATTCTTCAATTGGAGATTTTATTTTCTCAAATTGAAATGTACCAAAAGTATTTAAAATAGTATATTCATAATAATCTACACTAGTTCCATCAATAAGAGTACATTTTTTATGAGAATCCTCATCCAATAAATTTGCTAATCTTTGCCATACTTCTAAACTTTGAATATCCATTAAAGACCTTTTGTACATTTTAGGTTCATCCCAATAATAAGTAGCGTATGAAAAACCTTCTTTAGGGTCATAAAATACTTCAATTTCTTTTATTCTTTGGAATTCCTCTAAAGAGCAAAGATCAATTTGTGAAAGCGCATCATAAAAAATTTCTAATGGTTTAAATAAATGTTTTGGAATAGACCATCTATTTTCAAAGATTAATAATCCACTAAAAGATAATTGATTAGCTATTTCAGAATTAATATCTTCTGCTAAGAACTTCTTATAATCATAAGAAGTGCTACTATATAAAAAATTAGCAAGATCTCCAGCATGGCAATGTGCAGCAATAGTGTGTCTACCTATACAATAACGATAAGACATCCATACCATTGTTTTTTCTAATTCAGTCATAGTTCATTTATTCGTTTAACACTACATTCAATAAAAGGTTCAATTGCTTCATCATTGTAGAAACAATCTACATGATCAACAAATTGAACTTGTCTTGCAACTCCGTATTTACTATCTATATAGTTAAATACAAATTGTCCTTTTCTCCATTGTTCAGGTTTAGATTTCATTGCTTCATAAACCTCATTATATAATTCTTCGTGTGTCATGATTCTAAAAATAATACTAAATCTACTACATCTGTAAAATTTTGTTTTTCGAGATAATCTAAAGCTTTATCATTTAAATCCTCTAAAATTCTACCATAGAATCCCTGACTCTGAGCCAAAGATTCTATAGCAGATAATATTTCTTGTTTATTCATTTTAAATATTATATATAAAATAAAATGCCCATATTAACATAATAATTGTTTTACCTATTTTGTTAGGTTCAACATTACTTATAATTAATATAGCATTAATTAATAGCCAAATTATATTAAAAATTAGCATAATCTATTGTATCTTTAATTTTATTAATGCCAATTTTATAAGGATTTCCTTTAATTTTATTAAAGAAATAAAGATCACGCTCTTCTGTAATTTCAGAAGGAATCTTTTTATTACCTGAAATTTTCCATTCGATTACTTCGCTTCTAAGAATGTCATAAATAGAATCATTCTTATCTACAAAGATTTTAAATACTTGTTTCTTATATTTAAATAGTTCTACTCTTTTAAAGTTTCTAACTCCACAATGAGCTTTCAAGTCACAACGTCCGTTTGCCAAATAAACTAATTCTGCCATAATAAACAAAGTTTTTTTAATTTAATTACAGTACTATTCACTGCCAGTCAAAAATTTTTAAGCTAATGCTACTATACTTCACACTACGAGAATGGCTATTCTCTAAAATTTTAAAAAGCTTAATAAATAAATAAACCATCAGGATAATCTGAGGTTCCGATTAAATTTTCGTTTCCTTCAAAAGGAAGAACATATTTTTGAGCATTCTCACTACAAATAGTGTAAACATTTCCAGAACTATCAACATAAGATACTAATGTTGGATACCAATGACCGTGTTCAGTTCTTATCAATACTTTATCAAAAGGATTAAGATCAATAGTATTAAATTTCTTATATATTCTATTATCTTGAAGTACATATCCTTTATTAGCTAAAATATTAAGAAAATTATTAACTTCTTCTTCAGTAGCTAGTCTCCAACCTTCATGATGAACATTCTGTTCATAATTTCTAACTTCTTTTATTGCATTTACTTGACCGTAAATTATCATTTTATTAAGATTATCTCCTTGATAATTTTTAAAAATTGCAATATTTCTAAAAGAATATCCTACAACAGGTGTATCAAGAATTATAATATCGCCATCTTTAAATGGAGTTAAAAATGTAGACCAATCCCTATTCTCTTTAGATGGAAAAAGCATACATTCACCATCATCAATTGGAGAAATCAGATAATAACCTTCTTGTGTAAATGTTATTATTGCAGAATTACTTTTTCTACAAATTATGATTCCGTGTTTAATTTCTTTAAAAGTGACTGTTCCACATAAAGGGCTATATAATCTTGTATCTTTTGGACAAAATTTCAATTTTTCTGCTATATTCATAAACTTTTTAATAATTTAATATAATCATTATTTTCAGCATAATTAATTCTTTCTAGAAAATTATAATAATCTTCGTTATCTTTATATCTATGCTGAATTTTATTCTTATATGCTTCTACACTCTCAGTCCAATGACTAAATTTAAAATATTCTTGTTTACTAGAATTATATAATCCAAATAAATTATTATATTCTTTGCAAAGCCTTGATCTATAATGACCTGTTTCAAGTATTGCTTGTTTTAATACTATATCTTCATGATGAATTCCATAATATCTACAAGCTTCTATTACTAAAGAATCATTAGGAACATCTTTCAAAAAGAAATAAGGTTGTTCTAATTTTATAGTAATTGAATCGGCATCATTATAAGTAGATTCTTCTCTACTAATACTTAAAAGACAAGCTAATACAATATTAGATATAACTAGTAACATTATTACTATATAATAAACTATTTTATCCATAAAATTACCAACTAAAAACCCAGTAAACTAAATCATTGTAATCCATATTATTATAAAGATTTGTCATTTGTTCTAAACAATCTTCAACACTTTTATAATAATGTTCGTCGTATTCTGTAGAACCGAAGAAAAATCCAGATGTTGTTGGGAGATGTGTTTTCGCATATTCTTCATCTCCTTTATGTGCTAATACTAGTGTACAACAATCAATCAAATCTTCCATTTCGTATTTAGATACAACACAAGTTTGATTTTCTTGCATTTGATTTTCGAAAAATTTATAAATAAAATTTACTTTTCGAAAATAAGCATCTTCTTCTTTATTTAATTTTATTTTATAAGCAAAAATATCAAGCCCCATAGTTATTTTAGTTTATATAAATTACTAATACATTTCATTCGTTGTACCATATGTAAACATAATGTCATTAATTGATTTACCATATTTTCATCTGGTATAACATCGTAATCATATCCTATTATGCTAAGTAATGTATCACATCCTGAACAAGAACCATATTCATTATCAAATATATAATAGTCATTAACATCTGGCTGATATGTATTATAGTGTAAAATAAATAATTGAGTACCTTGATAATCACCATCGTCTATACATGTAAATTTAGTAGAGAATTCTTCATCTGTTGAATAATTCAAACATTCTTTTATAAGAATAGATACTGATTCTTCATAAGATGAACAATTATCTCCAATAACATGAGTTGATAGATAATTACGTAAATTTTCTTTACCTCGTTCCCATCTTTCAATAATTTCTTTTTCCATATTATAAAGTTATCTCCATTTTAAATATTTCTACAAAATTACAACATTCATCAGGTTTATCATTGCGTTCATATTCATCATAGAATCGTGATACAATTTCGTAAAGTGTATTCTGTAAATAATATACAGCATTTTCGTCTTCATATTCAGTATTTGTAATTTTCTCAACAACTGCTTTCAAAATATCTTTGATTTCTTTTTCACTCATTGAGTTTATATCTTTACCATCTACTGTAAAACTATCATAAACACAACCCTCTATTATTTCTAATTTCATACTAACATTTTTGCATTTCTTTTTTTTAATTATGATTACTATCTTTCAAATTTTTTATCGGATTTCTTGAATATTTTTCCATAAGCTCCGAGTATTACGCAAAACTCTTCTATACAAATGTCGCAGAATGATTTTAATTTGCAGTTAGAGCATCCGTTTCCTTCTACTGCATCATACCTTACTCCGTTGATTATTATGCTTACTTCGTTCATAGTTTTAATTTTGAAATCGGTAAATAATAGATATAATCAATATCGCGGTCTATTTCTCCACGCCATCCGTCCAAAGAATTTAAATCACATATTGCGTGGTATAAGATACTTCCATCAGGATATTGTTCAGCAACAACGATCGGCAAAGATGTAAACATCATATCCAAGCAATCTTCCGTTGCGAAGCCATCTTTATCACGTTTAATTTTTATTCAATCACTTGCTTTCATACTACAATGTTTTATCTATATATTTATATTGTTCTACAATCCTTTTATATTCAGATTCAGGGCATGTTTCAAGAAGATTTAGGAACACAAAGTGTTCTAATCCTTCTCTCCTATTTGGATGTTTTTGTATTTGCCTAATACAATGTTCCATCATTTCTGTTTGTTCGATTGCTTTCATACAACTATCCTAATCCATTGTTACTTTTGACATATTACAAACAATTTAACAAATCGTCTGTTTCTTCAAACACCTCTACCATTCTTTTTTCTCAATCCATTTTGCGTCAACATATACACCACATACAGGACACCTAAAACGATATTTACAGCCAGTCATATAACCTTGATGTATTTCTAAATCAACATTCTCGTATTCCAAAATGCTACCACAATTATCGCATTCAATTTGTTCTTTTGGAACTGGTTGAGCTTTAATAATCTTAATCATATTACAAACTCTTTAATAGTTCTTCTTTTACTTTATCAATTCTTTTAGTTCTTTAATAAACTCTTCGTTCATTTTGATTAGATACTTTGGGTTTTTCATATAGGAGTGTTCTATCATTATATCTTCTTTTGTAACCTTTTTTGAGTAATTTGGAGTACCAAACAACATCATTACAATCATCAATGGTGTAAAACTGCTATTCAGACCACCCATTTCTGCTATAATAGCATTAAAGTCCGATGCCTCACACAACTCAACAATTCTATTGTGTCGTTCTGATACTTTCTCAGCCCATTCCTCAAACTCTTCATTATTCATTGCTTTTAGTTTTAAACTTTCTATAAATGTACATGCTTTGTTTTCTTCCATAACTAATTAAATTACAATAATTCTTTACATTCTTCAATTAACTCCTTAAAGTTCTCATAGAAAGCCTCTCGCATTTCTTTGGTTGGGAAAGCGAGAATAACATTATCAGTTCCGTGATATTCATAAGTATGAATATTCCCATTATTGTTAGCAATTATAAAACATCTATCGTCATAATCTTGAATCCAAGGTTTATCTAATCCCATCCGCTCTCCAGCTATTTTCCAGTAAGCGTCTCGATAGATGAGTAGTTTACAAAAACTTTCTATTAAATTATCAAAATGTTTGATATATGGATGAGTATCTCTATTTATACAAAAAGGATTATTCCATTTCAAAGTATCAGAACAAAATCCCATAATTCTACAACATTCAACAAAAGTCTTTGGGTATTGTGGTTGTCTAATTTTATTCACATATTCCAAATATTCATTAACAGTAGGACCAATTTCATTATACTTGTCATATTCGTGCCATTCTTTTTCAACAACTTCTCGTGGAGTGTTATCAAAATAATCTTTTAACTGTTGAAGTAAATCGGGTTTGTTTTCCATAGTTTCTTCTTTATAAGGTTGTAAAAATTTATAACTTCTTACACAACCAGTATTATTGAGATGTTTAACGTCATAATAAGTACAATTATTTGATTCCGACCAATGCATTTTATATATTTCTACAATTCTATTGGTTTTAATATCAATTACCTTATCCCCCACTTTATACGGGAACTTCTCGAGGAACTCCTCGAGAGTAAAAACGTTTGTAATAAAGCCATTAGGATAAGTCGCAATAATTACGTTATCTACTTCTCGTAAGCAATATAAAAGATTTGTTTCTGTGTTATTTATCTGATAGATGTTTTTTCCTCCCAACATTTCGAGGATTTCGATCACTTCATTTCCACGGGTTGCGTGACCTTTGATTGCTAAATTTGCCATAATAATTTATAAATTCTTTTTGTAGATTTGATAATTTAATCGGTTTAAAAACATTAGTTTTCTTATCTTTAATATAACAAAATTGTTCAATAAAATTAGTAATATTAATATTAGTTTTTAATGTTTCCATAATTATCTCAATCTAATATTTCTAAACTTTTGCCAAAGAATATCTAATTTAGATAATTCCCATAATTTTATGATAAAAATACATACCACAAAAAATATTAACATTAGTGTATTTATCAATGGGAACCACATAAAAAACTTAATATTATCTACCAGGTCGCCAACATCACGTATATACCATTCATTTTCTTTATATTCTATTAAAAGATGAATGGCAAAAGATATTAAATAAATTAGTATAAAAATTATAATCATAACTTTATTCTTTATAAGGTTCAATATCACTCAGTTTACACCAAACTATGACTTCATCATCCCTATGTTGTGCCCAATATTGACAATGCTCTAATACGCACCAACAATCTACTGTAATCTCACCAGTATCTTCTGTTACAAGATACTCTCCTTCTATGTTGGGGAATCCTATCTGCCATTTAATTTTACTTTCCATTATGCTAGTGTTATAAATTTTATATTATTATATAACAAAACAAAGAAGAATCTTTAGTGATCCTTCTTTGTTTCTTTAAAATAATTCATTAATTAATTCTAGTCATAAGGCCTTATAAAGGGCGGTCTACGATAAATATTTCCCGCCGACTCATTTATCTCTTGTGGTCTACTACTAAGAAAATCTCCATACTTTTTTTCAACCAGTCTAAGTTTTTGATTTTCATACTTCAATTCATCATTTTCTTCAACAAGTTTTTTAATGCAACATGCAATTTCGTATATTTCTTTTATACCTATCATTTACTCAACATTTTTATAGAAATAAGACACTAAACATACAAATAATATTAAAACCAATATTAATCCAAACAAACCAAAATATTGTCCCATAGATAAAAGATAAATTACAACAACAACTATTAACGCACCTAGCATAATAATTCCTAATAAAAATAGTAAAGACAATAATATAGCGAGTAATAATTTTTCAATATTCATAGTTATTTCCAAGTTTTAAAGTATTCATTACATTCATTATTAGTACCTAAAAGGTGTTCATTACCTTCATATGGAATACATTCTTTGTATTTATTATATCCCATGCAAATAAATGGGTATTTACAAGTTTCATCATATTTTTCAAAAAATTGTATATGCCATTTGTCTAATGTACTGCATCTTACCAACACCCTATCAAAAGGCTTCAAAGTATTGATGTCAAATTTTAGTAATGTATAAGCATGTTCATCACCGAAATTTATATAGCTACCATTATCAAGTCGGTATCTATCCCATTCAATACTTTTGACAACTCTAATTGGATGATAAACATGAGTACCAGTCCATTGTATCCTATCCCCAACCTTAAACCTTGGTTTAACTAATTTGTTGGGGACTAATTCATAGTTGTCTTCATTACAAAACGGCACATGATAACCAAATTTGTCAGTTGCATAATACATGATATAAACATCTTTTCTAATGTCAGCAATCGTATATTCGTATTGATTTATTTTAGACTTAACTCTATCTCCAACCTTAAACCTCGGTTCAACTAACTTCTCCAAAGTCTTTGTTTCTTCATTCCATTTATAACCATTTGCTTTTATGACATTAAAAAGTTTCTGTCTTTCTTCTTCGGTGGCATATTTAAATTCCGTAAAAATTCCTATTCCAAAATCTAATTCTTTTTTAAAATTGCAATATTTTTGACTATAATAACAATGATAATACACTACACTAGAAGATGTACAATGACACGGAGTTCCTATTTTGTAAAAAATTGCTATATATTTATCATTAGAAATTATATCCCCATCCTTAAACTGACAAGGTGGAACAAATCCTTTCCAAGTAGTTCTGCCTTTAGGAAAGATAACACATTTAGCTTTATAGTCGTTATTCCAATATCCTCGTTTTGTAAAACTATAAAAATTGTACTCATCATTTGAGTTCTTTATGCGACAACGAATAGGAAAACAATCGTTATCTACGATACTATCAAATTCAATACCTTCAAACATTGTACAATCTAACTCCATGCCCTTTGGGCAATCTTTTAATATTTCTACTAAGTTAATCTTTTCCATAATTAATAAATATTTAAATTAGTTGCATTAATTGCAAGTTCTTTTTCAATAAGACTTCTATAATCTATATGATTTTTATTACAAAAATCAACAAACCAATAAGGTATCACATATTCATCATCAAATAATTTTGCAATAGTCCAACCACCTTTAACATAATCATGATATGTAAGAGCATTTTCATATTCTTTTTTCTGTTCCTCAGTCATACTTGATAGAGGGAAGAGATATGGTTTAACATCTTCTAGTTCACATACTGCAATATCACATTCAACAAGATTAAGGTCTTTATTGATTCCTTTTAATATTGCTGGAGATGTAATAACGTAACTAAATTGTACTTTAACTCCATAAGGCAATCTAGCACATAAATCCTTTAAAAGAAGTTCTTTATTTTCTTGTATCATAATTTTACCAATTTAAATAACTACATTTAACAAATTTCCAAAACAATAATCTCATAGTTCCTTTATAATAAGGGCAATTAATTTTGCAAAAAGTAGAACCTACCATAGGGAAGCCATATTTCGTGTGATACCAACAACAATTAGTTAATGCCCAACCTTGTTTTGAAATTCGTCTTAATACTATTGGTGTCATCATTATACTAATTTAAGTTTAACATCTTGTGAGGTTAATGCTTTATTTATTATTTTATACTTAATTGTAAGGTATATTCTACAGGTACAATATGATATGCATATGATTCCAGCATATTATTATTTTTTAAATACTCTAATGCTTCTTTATAAGTAGAAAATGTTATAGACATTAATTCCCATTTTTCTGTCCAAGCTCCCTTTTCTCGTAAAGCATTAATACCATATAAGGAGTGTGATGTATCTTCTTTTTCTAAAAAAGTATTATACTCATGTTTTAAATGCAATTCATATTGTTCTCTATTAAATCTTTTTTCTTGTTCACGATTAAGAAACATTACATATGTACCATCATCTAAAATATACCCGTCTTTAGTTTTTTGTATCATTTTCAGGATAAATTTAATTTAAGTTCAATTTCTTGTGGACTATTCTCAAAGGTTACTTCAGGGAATTTCCAAATATAACCACCTGCGTGTTGGTGTTTACCAATACAACAATTTCTAATACTTGCTTCCCAAACACCAGTAATACGAGCTGCCTCATTTAAACTATTGTAACTTGCCACAAATTCACCATCAATGGTGAATTGATTTACTTTTTTGCCTATACTTTTTTGCAACGTCTTTGCTCTCTTTTCTACACTTTCGATTGATTGCTTTTTACCTTTAAGAGCATTGCTGTTATTTATTTTCGCAAGTTCAAAGTTCTGATTTTCTTTGTTTGTACACCATCTTAAATTCTCCAAGCGATTATCATCACGAATGCCATTTATGTGGTCAACATGAGGTTTATTGTGAGGATTGGGGAGAAATGCTTTAGCTAAAAGTCTATGTAATCTTACAGTATAAGATTTACCTCCTTTTCTCAACCCAACACATATATAGCCAGTCTTTAATTTCGCTGGTTTCAAAATCTTGTTAGTCAGATTACTTTTAACTTGCCCTTCACGATTTATCATATAAGAAGGATAATCTTCACACACTACCCATTCTTCTGAATTTGCTATCCAAAGTTTCATAATTACTCAATATTATAATGTTTGTTTATTTTTTTAACTATTGCTTTTATAGCACATTTTATAACCCACACGGGCAATGCCACGAACCAAACAGTTGCTAAAAAGATAATATCAATGATTTTTGCTTCAATCCAATAATTGAATCTTAAATGACTTTGTTCTTTTACGTATTGTTTAATATATAGAGTATAAACGATAAGTCCTGCTGTAACAGCACTTAAAAGGTAGATAAGTATATAAAGCCAAATCATAATTATTCCTCCATTGCTTTTTTAAAAAAATAAATAAGAGCTTCGATAGATAACCCTCCGTCTATTGTGTAATCTTCAGCATTATTATCTAACCAATCGCAAGCTTTTTTAAGCCATTTTTCTTTTCGGTAGTTAATATATTTTTTTGTCCTTTCTTCTATTTCTTGTGGAGTACTTATATTACCATTTAGGTCAAAGCCAAATCCCATATCCATAAGTTCCTGTTTTGTGTATATCAAATTTTCATAATTCGGCTTCAATGTCAACAGGTGTCTTTTAGCTGCAGCTATTGCAACCCAATCACGGTCTGTCATATTAGGGAAGTTATCTGACTTATCTTCAATACTATGAAGTATTTTTATTGTCTCTTCTACTGTCATAATTATTCCTCCATTGCGTTAATAAGTTCTTCTTTTAATTCTTCTAATGATTCGAAAGAGTCTGTGCATATATGAACATTAATATGAGGGTGTTCATAAAAGTAGTTGAATATAAAATCCAACACTCTCTCAATCTGTGTCTTATCAGCCCACTTTGCGCCTTCCTCAAATGCCTTTTGGATAAACTCCTTATCGTCACAAACATCACCGCAATCATCATATTCTAAGAAATTTTCTTCTATTTCTGAATAATCAATGGCTTTGTTAAGTATTTGTTCTTTTCTTGTCATAATTTATTCTTTGTTATAATAGTAAATTGAACTAAAGAAAGCAATTAGTATAAGGATCCATGTAAATTCCCAATTTTCTAAACGACTAATAACATGGTATAAGATACCTATTCCTACAGCATATATTCCTACAAGTACTGCTGTTGCAATGCCATTAAAAACACTTTTAAATATTTTTTTAATTGTATTCCGCATAATTATTCCTCCATTGCTTTTTTGAAATCATTGATAAAATTACCACCAAGTATCATTTCAAGTTCATACATGCACATTTTGTTCTTTTCTTCCAACCAATTGCAAGCCTTTTCAATCATTGTCTTGTCTGCAAGTTTTACACCATCACAAACTCCTACTTGGTAATCAGAAGAACCATAGTTGTCTATACCATTTTCTTCATCAATTAGTTTCTGTATTTGTTCTTCTCTTGTCATTTTATTTCCTCCAAAATAATTTAACAAACCAATTTGCTTTTAAATATTATTTTACAAGTATTTTATAATCTATACCATAATAATGAAGATTCTCAATGTGAATTATTGAACCAGAAGGAAGATTCCATTTTCTAAGAAGTCTTAATATTGCTTTTTTTGACAGCACTTTATTTCTCAATTCAAATTCGTCTCTATATGGAAGCATGTCAAATTTTTCACCCCAGGTATCGGTTTGCCAATTATATCCAAGATATTTATCGTTGTATTTTATGTTAAATATATATATTGACGGTTTCTCACCCTTTCCTTTTGCAATAAATTTCCACCCATATCCTGCTGGAGTTTCCAAGAATGTATATTTTCGATTTACCTTAATAGGTTCAATATATTTCCAATTTTCAAATTTCTTTATATATTCTTCATCATATACTTCTTCTATTCTTTCCTTAATGAATGATAAAGGACAGTTCAACCAAAGCCATCTATCAAACCACGATGGCGTATTCCATAGAACATATATATCTTTATCTTCAATATTATCTATATCATTATATGAACAAATAAAGTTTAATGGATAAAACTTATATCCATTTTCCAATGAAACTTCACCAACTTCCTTTGCCCACTCAATTGCTTCAAGAAGTTCCTCTTTATTTACATATGTCTTATCTATTGCTGCCATAGTTTTTTAATTTTAACTCTGTTTCTAATATAGGTAAAGCATATAATCTCCAATTATCTCTTTTATTTTATTTATACAATTTATTAAGTGAGAAGTTTTCATATTTTTTACATGAATTGCTTTACCATCATAAGTTGTCCAAATTTGATTATAAATAAGATTATCTTTAATATCTTGTTGTTCTTCAATACTATTTAGAACTAAATCTTCTAAACCAAACCAACTTTGTTCTTCTACCCAGCTCATAATAATATTATTTTTAAAATTAAAATGTGACCCCACAGGGACTCGAACCCTGAACTCAAAGCTTAAAGAGCTTTTACTCTACCAACTGAGTTATGGAGTCTAATGTATTCCCTAACAGTAATTTAAAGCTTCATAATAACTACATTTGTCTACTTATACTTTAATTATTCGCCTATCCCGGAAATAGGTTACTACAGGTTTCTGGTTTGGAATACTCTACTATAAACCTTTTGTTCGAGTTGTTTAGGCAGCCGTTCCTAAACACGTCCTATTTCAATAGTTCAAGGTACTATCTACACAAGCTTTGAGCAAGGCTTTTCTCAACTCACAACGGCTTAAACAAAAATTACCTACACTGTTTCCGGATTCCCGAACACTCCTTTAGTATATTGACTCAATAAGTTTTTATACTCCCATTGACACTAATTACTTAGTTATCACCTTCCCTCGGTAATTAAAAAACAATTCCAACCATATTGCAAGTTGGGTATAGTTCTATGTTACTTTTCTCATAGATTATACATCTCAAATATTCAACATCCTGTGCAATCAGGATTCTATAAGTTTTATATTTAATGTGAGCTAGTTGGTCAGTCTTTACTAGAGACTCTCCGTTATTAAGCAGCAACGTCGGTCTGCACTCAACTTATAGTGAATATCCTTGAAAATTGTTTTTATATTTCTCTAATAGGTACAAATAAATCATACCCATCATCGTCTTCAAAATGATTTATTTTTTCATCATACGTATAACCAAATTTAGTGCGTTTATATATAAATTGATTTCCGTTCCAAACTGCTTCATTTGCATTTCTACAATTACCTAAATATGTTTTACCTATTATTAAATCCTTCTTAGATATGGCACCGCATCGAATATAATTTTTTACAACATATTCTTCATAGTCTTCAGGAGTTTGCATTTTAGGAACAGATGGTATATCCTCTATCGTTAAAAATGGTTTCATTTTACAAAGATAAGTTTTCATATATAAAATTAATTTGTTGAGGACTATTTTCAAAAGTAATGTTTTTAAATGCTGTTTTAGCTACAAAATGACATTTAGTTACATCATCACTAAAATATCTATCTTCAATTAAATATGGTTTTTCTTCATATAAAAATAAATTTCCATTTTTATCTCTTGCTATCCACATAATAAATTATTTTTAATTATTAGTTAGTTTACTAGGATTCGAACCTAGATTTTAACATTAAGCCTCCAGCTCGACCAATCCGATTTCAGTCTAAAGCCTATAGATAACTATTTTTTAGTATACATCGATTATTGTTATCAACAAGAGTCATGTGGTAATTAATTGCGCAATTACGGACCCATGAACGCTTATGTCAGTTTTATCTATCTCTAGAATCTCTTAATGTTACGTTTTACCAATTAAACTATAAACTATAAGATAAGTTGTATGTAATAAATACTAACAAAGACTATATTAAAATCTAGAACAAAAACCTGTCTATCTCTTACAAAAACAAAAGCACTCTCCACTTATCCAGCTTCATAGAGTAATTAGTAGTTTGAGATAAACAGACTACTTAATGGAGCACATTAAGTATTGTACTTTATAATTTCATATAATATTTAAAAATAGTATTTATTACACACATTCACCTCGGTTTCTCCAAAATAGGATCAATCCTTAGTTACTTATCCATTCATAATTATTGTATTGACCATAAATGACATCAAATATTAGTTTACCAAAGGTAATGCTGAAGTACTCAGCAATCTCTTTAGATTTACAACCAATTAGCCCAAGCTCAGCATTAACACCGCCAGATGCCAAGCGATAATTACTCAAACCATTATTGGAGTAATAGTAACCCCAACGAACCAAAGTGTATATTTTATTGTCTTCTTTAAATTTGAAATTAGCTATAGGAACACAACTTGCACTATAACTGATACCTTTTGGATAATATCTCAACCACGGATACCAAATTGTTCCTGTATTAAATTTAGGTTCCCAATCTACACCATTAAGTGCTTTTCTTATAATCTGTAGTTTATATATATTCCGCAAATAAGGATCATCTATCAAATCTGCATCTCCAGGATTAATTCCATGATATATAAATGTTCTACAAGCATCTTCAAAAGTTTTAATTTTCTCCCATGGATTTACTATAAGCTCACTTTCCTTAAATGCCTGTAATGCTACTTCTTTGAGAGATTCATTACCACTGTTATACCATTCTCTAGCTTTTTCTAAGCTAATTTTTACATTTCTTTCCATAATTTTATTTTCCTAAAGTAGAAACATATTCATATATAGATTTAAGACTGTCTGGAATAACAATCTTTAAAGCTTTTATACGATTATTTTCTGCAATTATATATTCTCTAAGTTTATTCTGAAGTTCTTCCATTTCTAACGAATACTTATTAAAAGCAGTGCTATACTCTGTTTGAACTTTAACCTCAGATTCATTTATAGCTATCTCACACTCATGCTTCATAGCATTAAGTTGAGCTTGAATTTCTCTATACTTATTCTGAAGTTCAAAGAATTGCTTATCAACATCATTCAAGGAAGCTACAGGTTCGTAAGAATAAATAAGAGTATCTCTTCCTGAACCTTTTACTTCTTTTGGATTAGCTATTTTATGAGCCAAACTTTCTCTTGCTATAGCATAAGGACTATTCTGATGAATATACTTACCAAGAACAGCAGCTTGAGTTTCTAACTGATAATATCTATTTCTCGCTTTGATATTTAAAGAATCATAATATTCTGATTCAGTTAGACTTGCTTCCATTACTGGTCTATTTGGATATTCTATACCCATCATTTCACAATAACCACGAAGTTCTAATTTATTTATATTTCGAGTCAACTGTTCCTTAGCTTTGATAGCTTCTCTAAGCCAAGCAATAAGGGACTTAAGTTCAGCAATTCTGTTTAGTTTAGTGGTATCAATCAATTGATTACCATACTGCAAAACTTCTTTAGTAGAAGTTCCAAGAAGACTAACTTTTGTAGTATAAAAACATATACTATTAAGTTCATTTTCTAAATTCTGATAAGCTTCTTTAGCAAGATTTGCTATATGATTAGCTGAAGTGGAAGTTAATCCATTTTCTGCAAAAAATACATCCATCATTTCTTTATTTTTAATTGTTCAACATCAATACCAAATTTTTCGGCAATTTCTTCCATAGTTAATTCTACGGATTTAGGTCGTTCCCAAATACAATTATAAACATCTTTTAGCATTGAATCTAATCCTGTCATAAATCGAGGTTTGTAAATTTTATCAATACTAAAATTTCTATTAAAGTTTTCTAAATCTTCAGGATAATCTTTAAGACGACCCCAACCATAATTACCCAGAAAAAATAATTCATCATTAAATTCAATTACTAATCTACGTTCACCATTTGCATATTCTATAACCATGCCTGGTTTTAAGTCTGATTTCTTCATTTATAAATATAAATTTGATTTGGAAAATTCTTAAATATTAATTTAGTCACATTACATAACCAAAGTTGTTTAACATTAGTTATACCTGTAATAGTATAAGTTCCACCCATGTTATCTTCTTTAATTTTCTCAAGAATATAATCAGGTTTAGAAATATTATCAGAAGTAGTTACTACTATACGAACAATTCTCCTTCCTTCGGCAATTTCATCTAGTAACTTATCTGCGCCATCAACCATTTCTAAATCGTTGATTTCGCCATCATAAGGAATATTGATAAACCAACGATTTGATAGTTTCATAAATTCTAATTCTTTCATTTTACTTCATAGATTTCTATTTTGAAATGTTCGTAATAACCATCTTTATCTATAATCAAACAACCTTTGTCGTTATCCCATTCTTCAGGAATTTCTTTATCATAAAAGACATCTGGATTATTAAACACATTATTAGATAAAATGTCTTTAACAGATGTCTCTACTACAATAGTTGCTTTCTTTAAAGAAGAACATACTTCAACTATATCATAATAAGATGAAGTTGGATGCAAACCATCATTTATAACTACATATACTTTCATAATATTTAAATTTAAATAGTTAGTTGTCCCTGAGGAGCACGATTCCCCACCGCAAGAACCAAAATCTTGTGTACTAACCAATTATACTAAGGGACAAAAAAAGGTTGCTATTGCAACCTTTCTACAAATTAAACAATTTCTTCTGTTATTCTTACAACAGATTCATGGAAAATATCATTAACCTTACTATCAATAACTTCACATTCTTGAAGAACTTTATTATACATTTCTTCTTCAAGAATTCGAATAAATGCATTAAATTCCCAAAAATCTTTTACGTCATCTTCAACATTAATATCTCTGTAAATATCTTCTTTTACAGTATCAATAGTAATAAAATCATAAGTAATTTTACTGTTATCGACTTCTGTAATATTTATAAGAGATATTTCTTGAGGACAAGGTCTTGTTAATATATAACAAGGTTCAGAAACAGGAAATCGAGTTTTAATTTCTTTCTCAATTTCCTCTTTAGAAAGATTCTTTAGTTCTACCAATTCTTCAGTAGATAAATTTTCTAGTATTTTCATTACTCTACAGTTACTATACGATTAAACTTATTTTCTGGACTAAATTTATCAGTAGCACCTTTACCTACAGCTTCAACATTAGTTACACCAAGTTCTTTAAGAAGATTAGCTACAAATTCAGCTCTCTTCTGAGAAAGTTCTTGATTGAATTTTTCCGGACCTTCTTTAGAAGCATATCCAGAAATTACAAACTTCTTATCAGACTTCTTCATATATTCTGCCATTTGGTAAAGCGCAGACTCTGATTCAAGGTAATGTGAATTCTGCTTAAATTGAAGATGAGGATAAATAAATACTGTGTCTGTCTTATAAATTTCAATTGTCTTAGGCTTATTCTTTAGAATATTTCTAAGATAGAGATTATCCTTTCTGAGATTATCAATTACATTATTAAGAAGTCTAATCTCTCCTTCATCATAAAGTCTTGCCTTAGTAAATACTCTATTGCCATCATGATTCTTGAAATGATATACTAAACCTACTGTAAGTTCTAGATTGCCATTATTTTTACTCAATTTATTAGAAGTCCAAACTACAGCAGGAGATACACGAGCAGACCATGCTTTATCAAAATTAAAATTCAATTCGGCACCAGCTTTAGTAACTTGCATATTTCTTAAATTAATATCTGAACAAGTAACATGACCCCAACCAATACCAGCAAATACTACAGGTTCAAAATATCTTCTACCTTCATAGTTAAATGTATTAAAAAGATTAACTTTACCTAGAAGATTAACATTAACTCCATCAAACATAGTATGTGGATTATTTGATCCATAAGGATTTGCTATTATAGTAGTTCCATCAATTGCAAAACCTAACCAAGGATTTACATACTTTTCAATCTGAACGCCTACAACAGGTGAAACACCTTCAAACATATTTGACATAGGAGTAGAAACTCCTCCCTTAACTTCTACAGAAATATTATCTGTAAACTTTGCAGGATTTACTTGTGCAAATGCTGTTATAGTAACAAACATTGCCATAATCATAATCATTTTTCTCATAAACATAAATTAAAATATTAAAGATTAATCTTATAATCCTAATTTAGATAAATTTTCATCTTCATCTATTAGAAATTTTATTATCAATGTATCATCATCTTTTGGAAGATTATTTTTTATTAAATATTGTTCAAACAATTCATTTAATATTTTTTCTTCTCTTTCCCATTGTTCTTCTAATTCTTTTTTTCTCGCTAGTTCCTCTGGAGTATAAGGTCTTACTAAATTTAATCCTGGCATATTATTTTTTATAAAATATTGGCACTTTAAATTCTATTTCTCCCTAATTATTTAATTCAGCAGGTGTGGCATGCAGTTTATTCACTAAATAATCGTTTAATTTAGTTAAATCTTTAGTTTTTAAAGCTTCTTGATGTAGTCTCATTAATTGCATATCTTTTGGATTAACAGGTTGATGAAAATTAGTAAATACTGCATTTTCTGCAATATCTGTTTGTAATTTAGGATTCTATCCTGAACGCCATAATGCTCTATATCCATCATAAGATACAGGAGCATTAATAATTGTTTTTTCAGGAGCTTTAGAGAAAACTCCTTCATAATAAAATCTTGCAGGACGACTCTATAATTCAGAATCTGGAGTTATATAAGTTCCAGAAGGAACTTCTTCAGTTATAACAGTTTTTGCAGAACGTAAGGCTTTTCCAGGATTTTTAGGAGGATTTGTTGGACTTCCTAAATGAAATTCAATTGTATTAGGTTTTGAATGTTTAAATTGATAAATTGATGAGCCTCCAGGCAGATCTGACTATCTTAAATGCACTTTCTTATAATTAGGGAATAGTTCAATAAAAGATTCTTTTCTGTCCTTAAAATAATAAGGATTAGAACGATATTTCCAAATAACTGCATTGCGCGATTCCTAATCTACAGCTATGTCACCTTCATATGTTTTTGGTCTATCAAATACCTAATCTATATCTTTTTTATTTGGGAAAGTTCTAGTTGTGGCTAAATTTAAATCTTGTTTCCAAGGTATTCTATTTATACCATAAATACTTCCTAATCCTCCAACAACAGCTCCTACTTCTCCTGTACCACCTATTATATGTTTATCAATTTTTTCACCTACATAAGCTCCTGCAGTTCCAGCAGCACCATCAATAGCTAAATTAGTTGCTAAATTAGTCCATCCATGAGGAGCAGTAGCAGCTGTTCTTAACATCTACCATCCAGGACCTAATCCAGATAAAACTGAAGCTATTCCTACTGCTGGTAATACCACTCTTTTAATACCAACATAAGGATTAGTTCCATTGGACATAGAGGCTTTCCATCTCTATTTAGCTCCTTTTATAGGATGCCCATAATCTTTGGCTTTTTCATCTAAAGTTTTTTCATCAGAAGATTTTTCTCCTTGGGTAATTGTTCCGACAAATTTCCAACCTTGTGGTGTATACTCATATCCTTGCTATTTAGCATATTCTTTTTCAGATTCTGTAGGAGTGTATTCACCTAAATTTTTCTATTGAATTAAAGGTTGAACTCTTGTGTTATCTGATTGTTGTTCATAATAAGGCATATTATTTTTATTTAAGTTAAACATAATTTTTATACATTTTACTTATTTAAAAATAATATGCCAAATTTTTAGAAATTATAACGTCATCGGGATAGCAATCCAATTAGTTTTCCTTCCCATGAAATTACGTTCAATTGAAAACATAGGAATTTCAGGATTTTGTTGTATCTCGTTAAAGACTCTACGAGTTACATAGATTGTTTCACCTGGTTGTAATTCAAGAACAAGAGAATTTCTATTCATTTTTATTACTCTTGCCTTATTAACTATTGTATTATTCAACTGTATCATATCTGTATTTATTAAGATAATTATTTCCACAAATTATCAATAAATTCGTTTAATCTGTTACAATCTTTTTGTGTAAATGATATTACACATGTTAACCAAAGAACGGATAGTCCTAAAAGAAATTCAGTTAGTAGATTTTGTTCTACAATCGAATCTATGCCACTCATAACCACAAACGTGGATAAAACTGTTGTTGACAATAATGCCAACTTTAACCAAAATGTCATACTTTACTGATTTTAAAATAAAAACAATGAAATTTAAGAATATGTCGCCATGCATATTTTACAAGAGATTTATAACTTCTGCGTGAAGCTATATATCTTTTTCCTTTAAAAGAATAAAGGATTAGTAAATATTTTGTGCTATTTCTTCCCATTCCATTGTAATTTTGATTTCTGTTAATTCTTCTAACTCTTCAAGTTGAGAAGAGTAATATTCCATACTCTCCTCATCTTGATTTTTTGTAGCTTCTTCAAGAAGCTTGGTGTAGTATTTCTGCAATTCACTCATGATTTTCTATCTTTAAGTAAATTGAAATACCTTTGTGCTTTCTCCCTTCTCGGAAATTCCATAGAAGAGAGTTTTCCTCTATCTTCAATAAGCACTGCCCAATCAAAGGCATGTTGTCCTATTAAAGAAATTTTTCTACCAAGCTTATCGATGGTAGATTTGCGAAGTTTTTCTCCACAATTCTTTTTGTTGTATCTCATTTGTTAATCTTTTTTATTTGCCACTCGTATCGTGACATAATTATTTTAAACTGAAAAGCAGACCTCCAATCTCGGAAGCCTGCCTTTATTAATTTGTTACTATTATCGTATACTCCGTATACTTCTCTGTGTCCCATTCATTTCTAAATTGACGATTGATTTCAGGAATACTCAAATCTGGATTTTCTAAATAGAACTCAGCAAATTCTGCCATTAGTCCGTATTCGAAAATATCTTTTTGAAGTTCAATCCAAATTTCTTTATTTGTCTCCATACCATTCTTTGAATTTAAAGTAAATTGGCCAATACTGCCAATTTATAGCATAAGTATACCAAGTACATACCCAATCAGGACTCTCTCTATTTTTAAATACTGGATATAGCAAATAAGTTACAATTACCAATAGAATAATTGTTACTAATGCTATACATTTGAGAATAGTTTCAATGAGTGTAACTAATCCAAGGATCAAAGCTACAATAATTTTTCCGAGGGTTTCTAAAAATTTTTCCATATTATTTAATTATTAAAACACAAATCGTGTGATGAAGTAATACTTTCCTGTTTCGTCTTAATTTTCAAAGACTCATCAGCCACCTTGGTGAGTGGGACAGGTGAGAACAACTATTTATCGCAAACCGTTGTTCTCTGAAATTGTTTCACTTTGTTCTTCAGAGAGGATTCGAACCTCTACCCATATTGTATGTCCTACCATTAGACGACTGAAGAAATGTACAACTTTATTAAGAACTAATAGTCTAGACGCAAGATTAGGTGTACTTAATCTTACTTACCTATTAATTCAAGGTGTCTAGTTGTCTACATTAATTTGGTGTCATAGACTACACCTTTTGAATACAAAATCTACAGTTTTTAATTCTCACATACAATATTAGTTTCAGTCCTTAGTATGATCGGACATAAGATTAACACTTATTGAGACTCTTATACAGTTATCCAAAAATTTGAAGTAACTAATATAAGAGTTGTTTTGCGGGTAAAATTCGAATTCCGAAAATTATAGTAAAAGTAGGGGTAGAGGACCTCTCATCTCTTTTCAAGACGTAATAAGCCTCACACCTATCATACATATTTCCATTATTTACCTGATAATTTTTATACTCACTCACTAAGAGTGAGTCCGAGACCAAACGACCTCGGACTGTAATAGGAAACCTATTACTTCTTAGTGTATGTAAAAACATGAGTATCTCTCAACTCATTGAGAGCATTACCATTAGCCCACTTCTGAGTCTTAACGACTTCATCACCAGTGATTTCAATAGTCCAACCCAGCATAGACTCCATTGCCAACTGAACATCATTCTTACCTCCTTCAGACTTGCCACGGAAAGAAAGATAGTGGTTAACTACGTCACCTTTAGGGTGGATTACAGGCAACTTCAACTTAACAACATCACCAACCATTTCCGCTGGGAAAATAGTCTTAGACAATGATGATGGGAAGAAATTGAATGATGTTTGAGTACCATCCTTCTTGATAAGTTCAACCACAATGAATTCAGCCTTGTTTGTACCAAACAACTGTTGATACACCTTAGGCATCTGTGCAGGCATAATAATTTTGTCACCTTCTGCCAACATTGAGTCTCCATCGAACTGAGGAGGCATACCCTTTGAAAAGTTAGCAACTTCCTGAATGTTCGAATTCTTCGCGTTTTCTGCAATTTTTTCTGCTACTGTCATAGCTAAAATCTCCTATTTTTAATTAATACTTGTAGTCTTTATACCACCACGAGATCTTCTCGCTAATATACAATAGGCGTTTATACATCGGCTATTTTAGACTAATATGCTTTTATAATGGCTATTTTAGATTTATTATTTATTTATTTTAATATGTTTTATTTTGTAGTATTTTTGTGAGGTATTAAAATAATCGTAAAATCGTGAGATTTTGCGAAAATGTATTATCGTTTTTTAAGGGATTTTTATTAAAAATATTATTATAATATATAATATCATATATTGGGTTCCCTGCGACCCCTGTCACAAAAATAACGGATTTGAGAATATGTTCCAAATTTTTTGCACACATTTTTAAGTTATGTGCAAAAAACGATGAAAAAAAAATAAGGACACCACCTCCGAAGAGAATGATGTCCTTTTATTTTAATAAGGTTTAGTCGATGGTGAGGACTACTCCGCTGAACACACCACCATTGGCACGCTTGCCAATGTAGTTGCGTATTCCAGCAGTTTTTCCCACGATGGCGCTGCCGATGCCATCAAGCCAAGACTTTTCGTTTTGGGCTGTGCGAAGCGTATCCTTCGCAGTTGCGTGGAGTTTATCTGTGAGGACTAAAGCCTTAGGCTTATCATCCTCGAACTCCACTAATGCGGGAAGCAAATCCCAACGGAACAAACCGACCTTTGTTCCATCGGAAAATTCAATCAGTAGACCACACTTGGCAATCTCTTGCTTATCTTTGTTGCGATAGGCAAGATTGTTGACTGCGGTTGCTGACTTGACAGTCAATCCCACCAACATCGGGATTAACTCCGAATTGTAAATTCGGATGCTGTCTGCAAATGTAGCAGTTGTTGTTGTTGTCTGACTTTGCGTCATAGTGAAACAATTTTAGGAGCAACATCGCTCCAGTGCACTATTCTTTCTCCTGTGCGTCAGATATTCGGTTTCTACCCCACCGACAAAGTTCCCCGTGCTTTAACGTTCGACGGGTTGCTGAACGCTTCGACCCTTGCGGTATCGGACGGCACTGCTATTGCCGAATCGTAATATGTGTTTTTATATTACTAATTTTATATAGTCGTTATAAAACATACGGCTATTTTAGATTTATTTTACCATGTCGACCCCGTAGGGGGAGAAAATGGTAGTAGCACTCTCCCTTCAGTAACTCCTATAATTTTTAGCTCCAAAAAATTTCCATAACCCCAAAAATTACGACTAATAAAAGACCCCCAGGGGGCTATTTTTTAAGTACCTGTATTATGTTATTCGGCAGAAGGTCAAAAATTTTCAGATTAAGTTTAGTTAATATTTTAATTTTAGTTAGATTCAGAAACATTGACGGATAGTGAAAAAAAATTTCTAATTTTCTGTAAATTTTTTAATGATTTTATAGGAAAAGATAAGATAGAGAAAGTGTTGCTCAATACCTATTTTATTAATATTATGAATTAATAATGCTTATCATTTATATTTCAAACTACAATTCGATCGAACTCATAAATTCTTAATTCGAAGCTACAAATTTTCAATTCAAAGTTGTGAGTAGTTTTTTCGAAGTGCAAATTGAGATTCGAAATAATTGCATTTTCAATTATAAATACAAATTTCAATTTGAAATTTGGTTATTGAATTTTTAATGATTATGATTGTATAACTTAAAATAAATGATTATGAGACTAAGAAATGAACAAAAAATTGAAACAGTAGATACAGAAACAGGTGAAATTATAACCGTAGTATCTGCGAAAGAGTATTCTACCAAAGTAGAATCAGATAGATTTTATATGACTTTTATAGATTATATTGCTCCTTTATATAAATTAAAGTCAGAAAATGCGAGAAAGATTTTAGCGTGGATGTGTAGTCATGCAGAATATAACACTGGAATTATATCTTTAACTACTGCCGATAGACAACAAATGGCAGAAGAAATAGACATATGTGCCAACACTATTACAAATAATCTTGCAGCATTAAAAAAACTTAATTTAATATCTGGAGATAAAGGTAAATTTCAAATTAATCCTCAGATTTTTTGGAAAGGTGACACTAAAACCAGAAAAGCATTATTAGATGATAAGGAATTAACTATAAAATTTTGTATTGAATAATGTTATATCTTATTAAAAGTGGAATTATTTAAAAATAGAAACCTGATGACATTTAATAATTTTTAACTTGTATTTAACAATTCACTAATATATACTTGAATGTAACTTAAAAACTAAAAACTATGATTGAAAATTTTATTACAAAAGAATTAATTGACGCTCTTGCTGAAACAGGAGAATATATATTTTCAGAAAATGGATTTAATATTTCAGCAAAATCAACAGATGGTTAGATTTCTATTTAGTTAACTTATGATATAGCTAAAAAAGAATCAGAACAATTTACAGAATATCTAAATACATTAGAAGATAATTTATTTATAGAAGTTTGTGAATCTTTAGGTGGTGCTGAACTTTCAGCAATGTCTGAAAAACTTACTTCTGGAAATATAGAATCTGTTAGAACTGCAATTCTCAGATTTAAATCTGAACTTAGAAAAATTCTAGAAAACAAAATTAATTATTACACAGAATGTTTGAACAATTTGGACAATTAAAAGTTATAGTTGCAAATATCCGAGATAATATGATAGGGTTGAACAGAGCCTATGAAGATGTTTGTAAAAAGTATCAGCAACTACAAGCTGATTATAACAATTTAAAAATGGAATATGACAAACTTAATGAATCTACAAAAGGAAGTAATTCTGAAGATAAAGGAGACAATTAATTATGCTGTAGAGCATGAATTAACAAACTCTCAGGAGTTTATCCAGTTCTTAGATACTATTAATGAACTCAGTATTACTTATTAAAATTATGAGCTTCTAATGAAGCTCGATATTGATTTGTGGTGTAAGGGCAGCACAGGAGTCTCTTTCTTTAGGAGCTTTACATAGTAATATGTATTGAAACACTCCCCTAACAAACAGAAACCTCGGATATAGAAATATTTCCTTTGGCGATGGCTCACTAAATTCAATAGCAATATTGATAAATGGCGTAGAGACTATATAGGGAGCATCCTTGATATAAGGATGATGAAATAGTCCAGACTACAACATCTTACCAAGTAATGTTGAAGATGGCTTGTGTAAAAGCAAGTGTAGTAAGAAAACTCTTAGTTTGGGTTCGAATCCCGACAAATCAACAATTTATTACTAATATTTATTTTATGGAAAACAAAATTTATAAACTTACAGACCAGGAATTTATAGACTTAGTTAAGTCAAGTCTTAACACCTCAGAAGTTTTATTTAAACTCGGATATACAACAGTAGGAAACTCTTGGGGTTATTCTCAGATTAAACAAAGAATGCAAGCATTAAATTTGACAGGAAAAGATTTTAGAAGAAAATCTATATTAATTGAACTAAATGAGCAGAATCAAGTTAAACCTGAAGAATTATTTTGTGAAAATTCAAAACACCCAAGATGCGTATTACGTAAACATATTATTACTAATAATTTAATTCCTTATAAATGTGCAATTTGTGGAATTACAGAATGGCAAGGAAAAAATTTATCATTGGAATTAGACCATATTAACGGTACTAATAACGATAATAGATTAGAAAATCTACGATTTCTATGTCCTAACTGCCACAGTCAAACAGTAACGTATGGTTCTAAAAATCAAAAAATTACTGAAATTGAGTATGATATAACTGAAGAATTACGAGACCAAGTTATTAGTAAATACATAGAATACAAAAATCAAAAGAAAGTTTCTGAAGAATTAAATATAAAACCTAAAATAGTTAAAAAAATTATTGATGAAGCTGGTATAGGAAAGTCTAATCAAAAATATATAATTCAATATAATTCAGAAATGAAGGAAATAAATAGATTTGGTTCTGTATCAGAATGTTGTAATTATTTAATGAGTAATAATTTAGTAAAAACTAAAATATTAAAAACTTGTAGAAATACATTACTTAGAAATATAGATAAATTATGGAATAATTGTTACTTTAAACTTATAGAAAGTAATAAATTTAAAAATGAATTATGATAATGTTTAATGATGAAGCTAGACAAGCCTTATTACAAGGTGTAAATACTTTAGCAGATGCCGTACAAGTAACTTTAGGACCTAAAGGTAGAAATGTTTTAGGTTCGCATATTACTAAAGATGGAGTTACAGTTGCTAAAGAAATTAAATTAGAAAATGAAATAGCTGATAAAGGAGCTAAGTTAATTAGAGATGCAAGTATTAAAACTTGTAATGACGCTGGAGACGGAACTTCTACGAGTTGCATATTAACTAGGGCTATTATCCAAGAAGGTATGAAACAGATAGCTACAGGAATTGATCCTTATGTAATTAAGTCTCAAATTGACAAAGATGTAGAAACTGTAGTTAACTACATTAAAGAAATCAAGCAAGATGTCGATATAAATAAAATCAAAGAGATTGCCACTATTTCTGCTAATAACGATTCTTCTATTGGAGAACTACTTGCTTCTGCTTATGAGAAGATAGGTAAAGAAGGTGTTATAACTATGGAAGAAAATAAAGGTTCTGATACTTATATAAAAATAGTAGAAGGTAAGCAAATTCCTAGAGGTATTGCTTCTCCTTATTTTATAACTAATTCGGAAATGCAGATTTGTGAATTAATTAATCCAGTTATCTATTCCCACAAAGGTAATTTAAATAATCTTAAAGATTTATTACCTACGTTAGAAAAGGTTTCTAAAAACAGAAGCAGTATTCTTATACTTACTGAAAGTATTGAGCCTGAAATTCTTGATACTTTAGTTATCAATAAAATTCAGAATCACTTAAAAATATGTGTAGTTAAAGTTCCATTCGAACATTTATTTACTGAAACTTTTAAACAGGCTGAGAAAGTAATTGTAACTGGAGATACTACTACTATTATTGCTCCAGATACTACAGCTAAAGTTGCAGTTATTTATGTAGGAGCAGCTACTGAATTAGAATTATTAGAAAAGAAAGATAGAGTTGAAGATGCTATCTGTGCAGTAAGAGCTGCTATTGAAGAAGGAATAATTCCTGGAGGAGGATTTACTTACCTACAAGCATCTAAATTACTTCCAGAAGGTATCATTAAAAATGTACTTCAAATTCCTGCTGAGAAAATTGCAGATAATGCAGGTAAATGTGGTAAACTTATTGTTGCTAAATCACTTGATTCTAATTTAGGATATAATGCTAAGGAAGATAAATTTACTAACTTATTAGAAGAAGGAGTAATAGATCCAGCTAAAGTTACTAGAGTGGCATTAGAAAATGCAGCATCTGTAGCTACTATGTTTTTGTTAATTGAATGTGTTTTATGATAGAAAATTTAAGTACTGAAACTTTACGCGATATTAGAAATAATATTGATAAGATTATACAAGAAAGGGAAAAAGATTGGGAAGTAGATAGTGGTTTAACCTTTGAAGAGAAGAAAGCTTTTCATATTAAAGAGTGGGAAGCTAGTATGGAAGAATTTCAAAAAATGTTACCTACTTATATAGAACGTACTAGACAGTTATGGAATAATGTTGATTACAATGGATCACATCATAATGTGAAATTTGATGAAGATAAATGGAATTACATTATTAATAAACTTGATGGATTTAAAGGTTTTAATTGGGTTAAAGTATTTTTCTAATGAGTGCAGGAATTTATATGATTGACGGTAAATTAGCATATTCTATCAATTTAGAAAAGAAATTAAAAAGAAGAAAAAATGCTATAATTATAGATACATATACTGGAAATGCAGAAGGTGCTGAATTAGAAAGAGAATTACAACTACTGCTTGATAAACATAATGAGATAACTAAATCTAATACACCTATTATTAAAGACGACCAACCTTTACTTTATAATTGGAAGAATAAATATACTAACGAAACTATTTCGAGTATATATCCACATTTGAAAAATATTCCGAATATAAATATAGAGGATTGGGAATCTATAAATTAACAACCGGTTTCTTTTATCATACTGATATTATCGATAGCGGAAGTCTAGAAATAGATTCTCCGCTATTTTTATATAGATTCTTAATATTTATTTTAAAGTCTATAAATTATATGTATAATAAATATTATTAACTTAAAAAAATATAAAAATATGATAAATGTAGGAATAACTCCATTACAAAACAAAATTCTAAGTATTAACTAGGACTCTATCAAAATGAATCTTGAAGGGTCTCATTAGATAGTAGTTAGTAATTCAGATAATAAGGTATTATCATATTCAACTTTAGATCCAACAGTAGCTACTGTTTCTGCCACTGGTTTAGTAACTATATAGGGTTATGGTGACACATCTATAATAGTTTCTGATGGAGAAAGACAGGCTTCTGTATATGTTGAAGTTCCAACTGGACTTAGTTCTCGTAGCATTTATTACGGAATTGTAAGTAACGATATTACAGCATTAACTATAACAGATGTAGTTAACTATGTAAAGAATGGAACATTGAAATCAATACCTTTACAAGAAACTAAGATTTTACAAGAAACTCTTGGAAACTTTGTAGTATTAGTACCTAATAAAGATTATGAATGCTATAAAATGGATAATACTCTAACATACTTTAAACACAAAGGCGAAAGAATGGTAGGGGAATTCTTTATTTATGGAGAAACTATTACTGAAGAATGTGTTGCTAGTGTTAAGAATATTAAAGAAGTTGTTTTTAACAAAAGTGTTGACGACCCTGAGTTGGGATATGTGACAAGAGGTGAACTTGAAGAGGTGGAAGAGAAGGTTGAGGAGATAGGCTCGAATGTAGGATTTAAAAAAAATGAAATAAATTTTAGCATAGGAAACGGATGGACGAATAAAACAGTAAATTTGATTGTAGGGGAAGAATTTACCATTGATATAACTGGTGCCGAGGTGGGAAGCATGTTTTATGTATATACGGTAAAAAAAGACAATTTATCGACAATCATTGAGACAGTTTCACAAAAAAACGCACAGAATAGTGACTTTGTAATAAAATTCACTCCGAAAAAAGAAGCTGACACACTTAGAATATATAATGGCTCATCTTTGATTGTAAACTTATCGTATTATATAGCTTGCAAAGGAGATAAAGAGTTATATTGTGAGATTTTAAACAATCAAGAAGAAATTAAGTCGGTAAATAGTAAGATTGAAAACATTTATCTTGATTATGAAACTGAAGGGACACTGTTAAATGGATGGACGCATATAAATGAAAACATTGAGCCAGGTAAAAAGTATATATTTTCATTATCCAAAGCAGAAGTAGGTAAATCTTTTCATATTTATACGTTTTCATCTGAAACATCTTCCATTGTAGAAAAGGTTGTTGAAACTACCCTAAAAGATGGGATTTTTACTACTCCATTCTTTACGGCGACCAAAAAGGCAGACACACTTAGAGTGTATTATAATGGAGACGAAGCGTTGCTTACGGCATATATTTTTAATATTAACACTTTGGGTGAAAATTCTAAGTTAGCCAAAGCAAATAAAAGAGAAATAAATGGAATCAAAGAATTAAGTCAACCTTATAAGGGCTTGAAGATACTTTCATTGGGAGATAGTTTTACATGGCATAATTATTACGGTAAATATCTTGCAGAAATAACAGGATGTGAACAGAGAGGGCGAGGTAATAACGGTGCCAGTATTAGACATTTTGCAAGAGATTTTTATACGGGGACTAATGGCGAAGATATAAGTGAACAGTTTGATAGTGCGTTGCTATCAAGTTACGACATTATTACTATTATGGGCGGAACTAATAATTATGGTCAAGGGCAATCTATAGGGTCATTGGATGATGACGAAAGCATGACTACCGTATTTGGTGAATTGAAATTCTTACTAAATAAGATTTTAAGTATTGATGCGAACAAAAAAATATATTTTTGCACACAACCATATAGATGTCCGAACTCTGCTTTTCATAATGGCATTGGTGGATATCAGCCTAATGCTGGTGGAGCTACAATGGAAGATGTCGCCAATGCAGTTGTGAAGTTTGCAGAACATTACGGGTATCCTTGTTATGATTTCTATCATGAAAGTGGTTGGAATGAGTATAACAATAAGGTTACTAATGAGGATGAGGTAGGAACTTACCCTCCATTTAAAGATAATAAATATACGACTGACGGTCTACATCCAAGAGGTGGGAAAGGGAACGGAGCATATCAATTAGGTAGGAATTTTGGCGAATTTATTAACCGACATTTCTTATTATAATAAAGAGTCCCTCTAAGCATAAAAGTTTAAACAAACAACTATAATTATGACACGAAAAGTTAAGGAAGCGAAAGACCTTAATAATCTATATAATTTTAAAACAAATTAATTATGGAAATAGTAAACAAATTTTTAGCAAAAGTTGGAACTGATAAAGTTCTACATTTTTTAGTAGGAGCATTATTTGTAGCATGGGCTTCAATGCTTGGTGTTCTTTACATGTGGGGAGCGTTAATATTACTCCCATTTATTTGTATCTTTAAAGAAGTCGCTGACGACTCAGGTTCTTTTAAAGATGTAATAGCAGGACTTGTAGGCGGTGTGTCTAGTGTAGCAATATATTGGTTAATGCAGTTAGCATTATTAGTATGAAAATTGCGACGCACAATAGTGGAACAGGAGAATCTGGAGGAGGAGTCATTTCTTTCTTCGGGTCTCCTTTTTCTAAATGCCAATCTAAAACTTTAGTAGAACAATATAATTCTGGAGTAAGGTTATTTGATTTAAGAGTACGCAAACATAAAGGTAAATGGGTATTTGCTCACGGTTTGTGGACAAGTAAAGATAGTATTTTTAAAGCTCTTAATGATTTAGATAGAATTGCTTCTAATACTTTTGTTATGGTAACTTATGAAGGAAAAGCTCCTAATGATTTTTTACAAACTGTAGAAGATTGGTTTAAAGTATATAATAATCTTACTTTAACAGAAGTTGCTAGTAAGAAACCTATTTGGACTGTTTTGAAATCTAAATGTAGGGTTGCTTATTTACAAGAATTTAAAGTTTTAGACGGAAGAAGTTGGCATACTTACCTTCCAATTCCTTGGCTTTGGAAAAAGATTTATTTTGACAAACCTCAGTTTAATGAGCATATGTTTAAGATGGTTGATTTTATTTAACATTTATTTACTTTGTTTATATAAAGTAAATATTTAAAATTATTCATGATATGGCAAAAAAGACAGGAAGACGTGGAGTTTCCTCACCAAGAGGACTTAACTGCGGAGGTAAAGTTAAGAAGTAAATTTTGGTATAAATTATTCCTTATAATAATTAAATATTATCCAAGTATTTGTATAATATCTGAAATCGGATATAGTTTATGTGAATATTTAAAGATAGACGGAATACTATTTACTTTCTTAGGAGGATGTACTTTAATAAGTTTATTATTTTTATATATTGCATCCTATGTATTCAGATTTTGTTACTTATATAGATTATCTTTACATTCTATATTACTTGTAAATGTATTAGCTATGTATGATAGTTTTATAGGTATTCCGATTTCAGATTTAAATATCTTAAGAATATATTTAATTATATTACTGATAGGATTATTATCATTTATTAAATTTAAAGTTAAAGATGCTAGACATAATAAAAAGTCTGTTACTAAAATACATTGATGATATAGATTCTGGAAATTCTAATCTATCTACAGAAGATTAGTGTAAACTTTTAAGAATACTTAGTAACGTAGACAATAGTGCTGAAATGAGTAAAACTCAAGCAGCAGATTATATCGGAGTAAGTAGAGCAACTTTTGATAATTACGTTAGAGATGGATTTATACCTAAAGGAGAAAAAGTTGAAGGATTTAAAGAATTAAGATGGTATAAAAGTGACTTGGATTTATATTTACTTAAAAACAAAACCCCGACTCGGCAATTAAGCTGAATCGGGGTATTTTTATATTATATAGTACCAATCATTTCTTTCGTGTAATCTTTTTTCTTTAATCTAATCTTCATTTAGATAATAATCTCCATTTTGAAAATATAACTACTAATTACCATAGTTATATTTAAAATAACCTTCCCAATTAGGTAATTTAATAATGTACCCTTTTATTGCTTTTTCTTTTATATCTTGATAAGTCATATTAATAATTTCCAAATTCATCTAATATATAAACAGTCTATCCTGCTCTTGGTTTCCCTTTAATTTTCAAACTTGAGATAGAATCATTAGGCATTCTAATACAACCGTGAGAAGCAGGCAATCCGATTAAATCAGGATGTCCAGCATCACCATGAATGCCGATTCCTGTAAATCCTGTATCTCGTAATCGCCAGAAATTAGGATTACCGAAAATTTTCGGATCTCTATCAGGTTCATGTTGAGAAATAGCAAATTTACCTACTGGAGTTTTAGAATCTCCTTCTTTAGTTTTATTACCCGAGTTTAAACCAGTAGAAACAGGAGTGTGGAAAATTAATTTTCCATTCTTATCATAACTGTATAAATGCTATCTACTTTTATCTATAACAATACTATTGTTATAAGAATCATTATTCTTTAATCTAGGTGTATATTCTAAATGAGAAGCATCAGTAGTGAAGAAGTTTCTCACTTTTTGAATCAATTGGTCTAATTGCCCCATATTATTTAAGTAAACTTTTTAATTTATTATACTAATCTTTATTTATAGGAATATATGTGGAAGACATTCCTTGTTTCTTATAAAATTTTTCAGCACCAGGTGTATAAACATATCTATTTTCCTAAATTACAAAAGAAGAGTCTCCTTTATGTTCAGGAACTCCTTGCAAAGAATCTAAAGCGAATGTTTCTATAGCTTGAGGAGTATTACTTAAAAACTTTTTACCACTAATTGATTCTAAGATATGTTTAACAAAATCATTTCCTTTTATAATAGATTGTTTTTTCGGGGAATTATTTATAAACAATTTACTATCTCCTTTATCATTATCTTTTGAATAATATGTATCTAACATAATAAACTCGCCACCTGATTGATGCTTTTTAGACCAACGTCTACTATTCTAAGCTTTTCTAAGAATACGTTCTTTATTAATTACCATAATTATTAATTACTTGTTTACAAATATATAAAACTGTATCCATATCCCAATTAGATTTTAGTTGGTTGACAGCAGAACACACCAACTAAATATTGTCTTTAGTATACCCCTGTCCTGGATTTTTCTAATCAAGGCTAACATTAGTGAATACTCTTCCGTTATCTAATTCGCAAGTCATTGGGATCTTAGATATATTACACAATCCGTTCTGTTGTTCCCATAATTCTAATAAATCTTCTTTAGTTATAGTAAAAGGTATTTTCTTATTATTAGCTCTATCTCGTGCTCCTAACCAACGTTCTTGCAATACCTTATATAATTTAGTTTCATCTGAATACTATTGTCTTGCTTTTTTATTTTGTTCTATTTTACATTTTCGACATCTTTTTTCTTTATGATCTCTATATTCATAGTACGTGTGTTTTTGGAATTCTGAAGGGTCTTTATATTCCCCACAAACATGACATAATAATTTTCCGTTTTTCCATTCTTTATTCTATTCTTCTTCTTTCTATTGTTGCTCACATTTTCTACAAATAGAATTGTATTTTTCTTTTCCTGTAGATTTATCTTTAATTCTTTTAAAATTTTCTCTATTTAAAGAAAGCTCTCTTCCACATATAGGACATATTGCATATTTCTATTTACCCATTAATCAATTCCAATTATATTAATTATTCCTCCAAGAAAATGTTTCTTGGACCATGATCTACTAGCCTAAGCAAAGGTTGCACGTTTCCTAATCTTAGGATCTGGACTATTTTTACCTCTCTAAATACATTCTTCTGTAACTTTACCATTACAATATTTAGTAAATAGTCCTTTGTTTTTCTTTTTAATGTGTATTCCTCCTTTTTTGAGGAACGGGATTCCAAATATTTCCATATATAATCTTTTTTACATGTTCAAAATTTAAATAAGCATCTTTCATGATAAAATTCATTATCCATTCTACATCTTTATCATTTGAATGTTTCCAATTAATAATATTTTTAATTAAATTAGATTTTTCTGCCTTTAATTCTTTTAACTATTGTAACATATCTAAATCTATTGTTATTTTTGGTAAAGTACTATTGTTATATAACACTTCAATTTCTTTCCAATTTTGTTCATAGTATAAATCAGTCATTTGCTGACGTAATTCCGTATATTGCTATTCCGGGAATAACAGTTTTAAAAACATTTTTATCATTCCAATGAGGAGATTTAAGTGTCCAAGTATTTTTATCTATCATATCAGGATGAAATATATTCTAAGATTTTGTAGGAATATCGGTTGCTGGTGTTTTTAAATCTACCACATCTCCTGATATTTTATATTCTTTCCCTATTTTATTTACATTTTTTCCATGATTATAAAAATGCATCCCTCTTTTATTAATAACTTTTCGTTTTGGATACCATTTCTACCATATGTGAATAGTCTATTCAGGACTTTGTAAATTATCTCCGCTTATCAATCCTTTATAATTATTCTAAGACCCATATTTTAAAGCACTATCGTATAAATCTCGACTGATATTATGTTTAGAGTAGTTCTAACTAGATAAGTTACCAACATGTTGTGTTCCGTTAGTTACATAGTTATCTGAAGATCTGATAACATCGTCTCCTTCTTTTAAAATATATTCTATTGTTGAAGTACCAGGAGATTTAAATTCTGTAACAATTGCAACTCTTTTATTTTTCGGAATACTATTTAAAACACTTTCTCTTCGCATTAATTGTAAATTAATTAAATCTTCATTAGATAATTTAGAAACATTAACACCTTGTTTCTATAAATAGTCAGATATAGCTCTAGTCGTGTTAGATCGATTTCCAAGAAATCCATGTTTAGTTTTCTTAGAACCAAGCAATTTTATAACATCTTCTGTATAATTTTTGTTGGACTTTTTCATAAATTTTAATCCTTTATTAAATAAGGGATTAAATAAAGGATTAAAAATTACATCTTCAGCACCTGTTCCCGTCACCAATCCTAAAGCAAAATTCTAAACCTAATCTGCAAATTGATGTGTGTGATTAACATCTGTTATTTGTGCTTGATGAAGTCTAGCATTTTCAAAATTTTCTGCAGGTAAATTAATCATTCCCGTAGGGTCAAAAGTTCTAGCATCATGTTGAATACGCTATCCAAATCTATTTACAGAATAAACATTACCAAAAGTATCATAATGTATAAAAGGTAATGATTGTTTTGTTGTAGTAACCTATAATTCAGGCAACTAACCGCCTTCATAAGTTTTTTCTTCTTTTTTACTCATTTTATATATTTTTATAGGTTTATATTTAAAATTATATTGTATTTTATCAATATTAACGATATACTTGAAAAGTATAAAATTATATTAGATTTATATAAGTAATGTTTAAATGATTTATGATTTATGTTTTAAATTAAAATTTAAGTTTATGGGAAATATAGAAAAAATTTGCGGAATATACTGTATCAGCAATTCTAAGTATTTTTATGTAGGTCAATCTGTAGATATTTATCGAAGATGGAATAAACATAGATGGGAATTAAAAAATGATAGGCATAAAAATAAAATTATGCAAAACGTATATAATCTACATAAAGAAGATGATCCTTTTGAATATACAATTATTAGAGAATCTGAGGCAGAAGAATTAAATAAATTAGAAAAAGAATTTATGATAGAATACTATTATAAATTTCCAGATAAGAGATGTATGAATATTGCTGATCCAGAAAAATGTTACACTTCAAATCCAGAAACTAGGCAAAAAATAAGTATAGCTATGACAGGAAAGAGTTTGTCGGAAGAAACAAAGGCTAAAATGTCAAAAAGTCGTAAAGGGCAGAAACACGACTGGTCTAGAAAAAAGATGGTTCAGATGGATGCAGAAGGTAATGTTATTAAAATATGGAATTCTGTAAAAGAAGCAGAAGCTGAATTAGGTATTCGATACCATAAAAAGAATAAATTGTGTGGGGGTTTTCAATGGCAATCTTATGAAGAATGGTTGGAAAAACCTAAAGGTAAAGTTCAACATAAACATAATATTACCAGTACTGTAAAACAATATGATCTACAAGGTAATTTATTAAATGAATGGTCTTCTCCAAAAGCAGCTTCCGAAGGTACAAATACTTCTTCTAGTGCATTAAGCGCATGCTTAAATGGAAAAGGTAAAACTGCTGGAGGATTTCTATGGAGTTATACTTATGAGGTTAACACCAACATTGCTCCAGATAGAACTAACTATAGAAAATCGGTGAAACAATTTGCATTAGATGGCACATTTATTAAAGAATGGGAAAGTGCACAAAAAGCTTCTGAAGAATTATGTATTAAGCTAGGAAGTATTAACAATTGTATTAAAGGAACACAAAAACAAGCAGGAGGTTATATATGGGAACGATAAAAGAAAACAACGGAGTTATATTTGAAGAAGAAGGACATAGATATTATAGTAAAAATAATCCAGAACAAACTTTTATATCAGTTACAACACTTATACATCAATTTACTCAAAAATTTGACTTTTTGTTCTGGAGTTCGTATAAGGCACTTGAGAAACTTTTGAGCAAAGAAGCGTGGGCGATAGAAAAGAAGTCCTTACTTGCAAGTAAGAAATTTGATAAAACTCTTTTAGAATTACATGATATTTCTGAAAATGATTTCAATAGAGAACAACAAGCAATCTTAGATGCTTGGGATGAAGAGAATAGGAAATCTTGTGAAAGAGGTACTAGAATTCATGCAGATTTAGAAAACTCTTTTTATAATAAAAATAAAGACATTGATATTAGTAAATTTGAAATTGGAGGCAAATTTACTTGCGAAAAAGGCAGAACAGAATTAGATATGGAGTATGGAATTTATCCAGAATATTTAATTCACAGAGTTTCTCCTGACGGTAAGCTTTGTTTAGCAGGACAAATTGATTTATTAGTTAAAAAAGGCAATAAATTGATCATTGGCGATTATAAGACAAATAAGAAAATTGAAATGAAGAGTTTTTTTGATAGTAAAACCAAAAAAAGTGTTATGATGAAGTACCCTCTGAATAATATTCAAGATTCTAATTATTGGCATTATTGTCTTCAGTTAAGTACTTATGCATGGATGTTGCAAAAATATAATCCTGAATTTGAAATTGAAGATTTAGTTTTAATACATTTTGATCATTCGGATAATATGACAGTATATCATCTTCCTTATTTAAAAGATGAAGTAGTTAAAATGTTGGCTTTTTATAAAAAAGAATCAATATTAGCAGAAAATAAAAAGAAACGTCAAAAGATAGAATATTAATATGATACAAAAGAGAACTCAAATTTGTAAAACTTGTCCTATTTGTGATTTAGATCGTTGGATTTGTAATGCTAAATTATATCTAAACCCTCAAAATAATGACGTAAGTGTTGTTCCTAAGAAAGGATATATAAAAGGATGCGGTTGCGTTTTAAAGTTTAAGATTCCTAACCCTAATAAACATTGTCCAGCAAAAAAATGGTAAATAAAATAATAAATATAATTAAAGGTCATTATAACTCATGGTTTGGTAAAGAACAAGAGTTATATAATAAAAGAATTTCAGTATGTAATGAGTGTGATTTAAAATTGCATACGACTATAGGAGATGTTTGCAGTGAATGTGGTTGTCCGCTTCAAGCAAAGACAAGAGTAGAAGATGAAAAATGTGATTTAGATAAATGGTAATTTTTAAAATGATTTATGTATTATGAGAAATGAATTAAACAGTAATGAAGAAATGGCACTGTCTATGACAGGCATGGAAGGAACAGGAGAACATTTTAATATGAGTGGTTCTGATGAATTACTCATTAGTGAAAAACAAGAAAAATTTAATGATGCTGTAGATAGCTACGTGGATAAGTTTGATAAGCACAGACAAGAATTAGAGAATTACGCAAAGACAATTTCTGAAGATATAAATGGTTTAGAAATTATGCCCATGTATTCTTATGTACTTGTTCAGCCTTTCTCTAAAAATCCTTTCCAACAGGTTAAGGTATCTGATGGTGGAATTATTACAGACTTAGGCGGCATGTCTCCTACATATAAATCTAATGAAACTGGAGAATATGAGGAATCAGAACAGTATATTAAAGTAGGTACAGTTGTTGAAACTGGTCACAAATGTGAATTCTTGAAAGCAGGTGACATTGTAATGTACACTATTGCAAGTGAATGTCCAGTACCATTCTTCCGTCAAGGATTTGTTGCTGTTGCAGAACAAAGAATTTTAGCAGTTATTAATGAAAAATTAACAGAACGTAAAGAGAATTTGAAAAATGGAAGATGAAAAGATTTATTTCAAACCTGGTGACTTAGTTTAGTCAAGACTTCCTAACTCACCAGTAATGTTAGTTTTACGAAAGGAAACTTCATTATTTAAAGATAATCAGGCACTTAAAGGAATTAGATGCCGATGGTTTACAGATTCAGGCTTATTACAAGAAGCAGTTTTTAATACTAAAGACATTCAACATTATGTTATTTGATTTAAATAAAATTAGATAGGCATATTCTTAGCCTACAACTTATAACTGGAGTGCTCATACTTCTTAGAAACATAATCCTAGTAATCCTACTAATTTAAGTACACCTCGATATTTCGCAGACTCTATTGCAGATGATTTTTGGCGTCAATCTTAGGAAAGTGATGCTAATTATTACGAAAGTCAAGGTTATACCTTTGATGGGACTAAATGGGTTTCTCCTAACGAATCTATGTCACAGAGAACTGCGGCAGATGTTAGAGCGATTCCAGTTAATGATTCTTGGTTTAAAGGAAATAGAACTTATTGGGAAAATCAAGCTAAAAATGCTTACAGTCAATTAAATTCTGATCAAAGAGGTTTAATTGATAAAGACGGTAATGGATCATTCTCTCTAGAAGAAATTAGAGATTATCAATCATCTAATGGCCTAGTTGCGGATGGTAAATTAGGTAATAATACAATGGCACGTTTAAATAATTTTGCCGGTCAAACACCTTCACCTGTTGAAAAAGTCTCATCTCCTAACTCATCTCCTAACACACCTGTAAATACACCAACAAAATTCGCTATTAAAAACAAAGATTGGCATAATACAATGACTTAGGCTGGCGGAAAAGTAATTTCTGTTGGAAATGGTGATTACGGATTTTTACTAAATGGTAATGTTTATTATAATAATGGTAGAATGAAAGGAGTCAACGGAAAAATGAGTAATTATGATTATAACGTTCCAGATTATTATAAACTAAATTTCCAAGGAAATGAATATAGAACTGAAAATCACTTAAAAGCAGATTTTAATAAATCTTTTGAGAAGTATTTACTCGGAAAGGGAGAAGATTTAACTAAATATTCTAGTATATATGGCCCGGGCTTAGATTATTACAAATTACAGAAGCATCCTGAATACCAAAAGTATTATCAAGCTGCTTTGAAAAATAATAAAATTGTAAACTACGCTGATTTAGCAGCAAATGCTGCAGCAAATGCCGCAGATAAACTTAATACAGCTGTAGGAAATTCTACTAATTATAACCCTCATAGAAAATAGGGATTTAGTAATGGAGGCTCACTAAATAAATATCAATAGGGAGGATCAATGAATAATAAAGAAGAAATGCAAAAAGCATTTATGGCATTTTTAATTGAAGATGCCTCAACACAAGGTATTACAATTTAGTCAGAAGAAGACTTAGTTAAGTATACAGAAGCTTTAGGAGAAGAAGGTATCAAGGCTAAATACCAAGAGTTTGTTAAGAAAATGCAAGGAGGAATTAAAGCTAAATATGGTGCTAAACTTACACAAGTTAGAAAGCTTAAAGGTCTTTGCGCAGACGATGAAGAACTTGTATATTTGAAACAAGGAGGTCGTGTTTGTCCTGTTTGTTAGAAGAAAATGAAGAAAAATCAAAATGGAGATAAATTAGAAAAAGAATTATCCGAAATTGAGAAGTTTAAAAAGCAATATAAGAAAGACGCTAAACATCCAGATGAAGCTACAAAAGATTCATTATTAGTAAATAAATATAATGATATTGAACATTTGGAAAAAGTAGAACACAAGGGATTTTATGTTAAAGGTAAATGGGTTCCTAATAGAAAAAATTACTCAAACAAAAAGTGATAATTTTAATTTTTAATGATTATGATTTATGAATGTGTTTAGTTATGATAATTTAAATAAATAGCTAGAACTTAATGAACCTGAAATATTACTTGTAAAAGAATTCAAAGCACTTTTAGACAGAGATAAAACTAAACATAAAACTAGAGCAACTCGAGAACTAACTTATATTTATTTAGCAATTGATTATAAAAGTATTTATAATTAGTATACAGAATTTGAAAGACATGAAGAAGCACTAAGTGATTCTGGACTTAAAGAAGAAGAATTTAATGATCCTATTTTTAGAGAAGCTTGTAGAAAATATAGAAATTTACAAGACTCTAATAAATCTATTAAATTATTAAATGCTGCTAGAAATGCTGCAGACTAGTTTATTGAATATTTTGAAACGATCATTGATTTGAATGAAAGGGATCAAAATGGTAAACCAGTTTTTAGTGCTGAAAAAGTTATGAAAGAAATGTCTTAGTTAAGTAAAGTTCATGAATAGTTAACTGCTTTAGAAGGTTTAGTTAAACAAGAATTAGAAATCAGTTCTGGAACTAGGGCTGGTGTACAAAAAGGTTTTGATCCAGGAGATTTTTAAGTTATGGCTAAAAAGAAAAAAATATTACCAGACGAAATTCAACAAATAGTTGAAGAAGTCAGGCAAAAAGAATAGGAAGAGGATGTCCGTGAAGCTAGAGAGTTGGTACAACAGTTTAGAACTGAGCGTGCTAACTCTTTCTAGTATTGGGACATTAGAAAAGAAGATAAATATGAAGTGTTTGATCCTTTATTGTCATATGAAATAACAGGATATAGACCTTTAACTACAACTCAAGGATTAGATTTCGATCCTGAATGGTTTATAGAAACTAGAAAAGAATTTGAAAGAACTGGTAAGTATTGTTAGCATTTGCCAGGTAGTAAACGATTTAATGAATTCTGGAAAGAACAATACGTACGTTGTAAATACGGAATGTCTGTTAATGGGTACACTATAACTGGAGATAATTATTTCTTTTTAAACTTTTATCAGTTGCCTATTGTCGATGAACATAAAGCTTCTGGATAGGGTTTAAATAGAGGTTTTCCAAAGTTTTTTGAATCCCATTACAGATATTTCCATTATTTACAATTAGCTAGAGAAGCTCATAAGCATGCGGCTTTGATGAAAGCTAGATCGATAGGATTTTCAGAAATAAATGCTTCAACCGCATCAAGACTTTACACTGTTATTCGTAACAGTAGAACAATGATAACTTGTTATAATGATAACTTCTTAAAAGGTACATTTAGTAAAGTAGATAGTGCTTTAACCTTTTTAAATAGTAATACTTAGGGAGGTATGTTTCAACCTAGACTTATTGACAAAGAGTTAGAAAAGAAGTCAGGTTATCAAGAAAAAGTTAATGGGCAGTTTGAAGATTTCGGATTTAAGTCTACAGTTATAGGAATTAATGGTAATAAAGCATCTAATATTCGTGGAGACCGTGTTGACTTATTAATATTTGATGAAGCAGGTACTTGGCCAGAACTTACAACTGCAGTTATTCAAGGTCAAGAATTATGTGAAGTACAAGGTGTTCCACGAGGAATTATGGTGTTTGGCGGTAGACAAAAACTCCTGATAATTTATTAAATAGATATTATATTATAAGTAAATTTTAAATACTAAAAATAACTGGTATGACAAAAGAAGAACGTAAAAAACGATTAAATGAAATTTTAGAAATTTATACAAAAGAAACTGTAAGTTTACAAACTTTAAGTGATAAATTTGAAATAAGTACTAACTGTATAAGTAAATTCCTTAAAGAAAATGGATTAGAAATAAAAAAACTGTATAATTAGCCTACTGGATTAGACTTAGCATTAGAAGCTTTACAGGAAAAAACTTTAGACTAGGTTTCTGAAGAATATGGAATTGAAAAACAAGTTTTAATATTAGCTACATCTGGACTATCTAAGTCATAGTTTAAACAGAAAGTAATTAATATGGCTATTGAAGAATATGTAAATACCTCAACTTATGATAAAAGTATTGCAAGAATTTCTGCAAAGTATGGAATAAATAAAAAAACTTTAACTAAATATTTAAAAGAAAGTGGTATAGAAATTGTTGCAAATGGCAATAAGTCAGAATTTAGAAGAGATTTTTTTGATTCTATTGATACGGAAGAAAAAGCTTATTGGTTAGGATTTATGTACGCGGATGGCTACATTGGAGCTTCTAAATATTCTGTTGGATTAAACTTATCTTTAAAAGATATAGACCATCTTAAAAAATTTAATAATACTTTAGAATATAAAAAAGGGTTAAATATTTCTGAAACACATCAATTTGGAAGTAAAGAACATACAAATAAAGATGGAGAGATTTTATATATGGTTAGTACTGTTATAAAAGATAAATAGTTGTGGAACGGATTAAATTCTAAAGGGTGTGTTCCTAATAAATCTTTAATATTAACATTTCCAGATGAATCAATATTTGCCAATAAAAAATTAATATATGATTTTATTCGAGGATATGTTGATGGAGATGGAACTCTAGGAGTTTATCCTCATAGTAAAACAAATCCTAAATTAGAAGAGTCTTTGTTAATAGTCGGTACAAAATCTTTTTTGGAAGGAGTGCAGAAATATTTAGGAAAAGGTTTTTTAATGCACAAAGAAAATTGTCACGAAAATACTTATAGGTTAGGTTATAGTACAGCAAAAGCAAATAAAGCTGCTGAACTATTATATAAAAATGCTACTGTTTATTTAGATCGTAAATATAATATTTATATTAATAAATTTGCCGCCTTAAAATCGGGCAAAAACGGGGAAAGCTGAGATGCCAATCCCGTGGTAAATTAATATATAACAGTATTAATCACCGTAACGCGTAGTAGTTGAAACTCTATAGAGAATATAATACTACCAAGAGTGTCCGACACTTATTTTTAAGTGAAAATGTACGCTGGACTTACAGGAATCAAACTGTAAGAAGTAAAGATAAAAAGCTTTACGATAACAATCGACAGGAGGTGATTTTGGAAAGAATTTGGAAGGTCTGAAAAAAATATATTACCACCCTAAAGCGTTTAAAGTCTTACCATACAGACATAATTACACACAAACTGGAGAATTTGAAGAAACAGGATTCTTTATACCTTATTTTGCACAATCATTACGTGATGAGTTTATGGATCATAGAGGAGTGTGTGATGTAGAAAGGTATAAAGAAGAATTATAGGTAGAAAGAAATCACCTTCTTGCAGTACCTGAAGAATATTATAAAAAATGTGCGGAAAGATGTTGGTTTGCAGAAGAAGCATTTACTTTAGAAGGTGTAAATAAATTTAATAAAGTTCACATATCAGAATAGTTAGCGGAAATTCGATTACATAAAAGAGGACCAAGACCAGAGTCAGGTTACATTGATTATATATTTAAAAACGCTAAACATTCAGCTGAAAATATTGCTGGATTTAAATGGACTCCTAATTCTAATGGTAAAGTTCAAATATTAGAACATCCATTATGGTCAGATTTATACAAAGAATCTATAAAAAAGAAAATAGAAGAAGATCCTTCTTTTGAAGGGGAAGTTTATAGTCAAATGCATGATTTATATGTTGCTGGGATTGACGGTATCGATATTGGTGCTAATTAGACTTCAGAACATACTAAGAGTCCTTCTGATTTTTGTATTACTATTTTAAGAAGAGCGCATGGTTTAAAAGATCCATAGATAGTTGCTATGTATAAAGATAGACCTGGAAATATTAGGGAAGCCTATAAAATTGCAATGTGTTTACTTAGATATTACAATTGTAAAGCTAATATAGAAGCAACTCGTGTTGGATTTATTACATGGGCAAGAGAAAATAATTGTTTACAATATTTTATGAAAAGACCTAGAGCAACACTTACTGACATTAAACACGGTGTTTCTAAATAGTATGGAACTCCTGCAACTAAAACTGTTATTGAACAACATACTGATTTAACAGCAGATTTTGTTGAAGATTATTGTCATACTATATGGTTTGAAGAAATCTTACAACAACTTGCTAGTTATAATGATGAAAATAAAACAAAATTTGATATTATCGCTTCTCTCGGAATGATGTTCCTAGCAGATTAGGAACTATCTGGCAGATAGCCTGTAAATGTGGTAAAAGAAGTTGAACAATTTGAAGATTTTGGTTATTATACAGACAGTTATGGAGTTAAACATTTTGGCATAATTCCGAAGAAATAGAATATACAAATACAAATATAGAGAGAAGAATATTATGACCCATATAGAATTGAATCAAGTGATCCGAGAGTATATGAGGGACTTATACAAGGCAGAATTTATTCAAGATATTAAAATAGAGGATTTAGTTCCTATAGGATATGCAGTTTCGTTTTATCTTAATGGATCAGAATGTCCTGTGACTATAATGGCTGAATTATCTGATGAAGAATTCTTACCTTTTATAAAAGAAGAAATTAGAAAACGTAAATTTCACAAAGCTAAATATTACGAAACTCATAAACTTTATTTGGACTGCAAATGAATAATGACAAATTAATTGATAAAACAGACGAAACCATTTCCGATTTAGTGTATGATAAATATGAGTTACAGAAAGCTTATAATTATTATAACGGAAAACGAGATTCTGAATAGTTCAGGTATCTTGAAGAAAATTTCGGATTAGGTAGCCCAACTGCAGTTGAATTTACTCCTTTATTAAAGAAGCACGTAGATGCTTTAGTAGGAGAATATTTAGGAACTCCTATCCTTCCTAAGGTATCTTGTAAAGATTCCGACACCATTAGTAACATTCAAAGGGAAAAATAGTTACAAATAACTTAGGGGATAGTGAAGTTCTTAAAAGACCATTTAAATAATTCATTACTGCAATTTATTAATGGGAAAGATATTACAGATAAATCTATAAAGACTTAGTTAGATAAAGTTATTGAAGATATAGATCAATCATTTACATCTTCTTATGAAGTAGCTGCTCAAAATATTATAAATTATATTATGTAGTCTAGAGAAACTGATATGACTACTAAACTAAGACAGTTACTTACAGATTTGTTAATTACAGGTTATACTTTTTTCAGAGTTAAGTCTTCTTTAAGCGGAACTAATATTGAAATTGAAGTACTTAATCCTTTGAATACTTTCATTGATTCTAATCCTGAATCTCCTTATGTAAAAAATTCTTACAGAAGTGTAGTAAGACATTGGATGACTAAGCATTAGATACTAGCTAAGTATGGTAAATAGTTATCGAGGGAAGATATTAAATCTATTAAAGAGGAATGGTAGGATGATTCAACTTCTATTCATGGATATACCTATGGAGACCATAGAGGAGTTATTATTGACGGTACTGATCCTGGATTACTACCTGGTTATCCTGAAGGATATGCTAATCGAAATTAGTTAATTCCAGTATATGAAGTAGAATGGATTGAAACTGATAAGAATTTTGTTATGCAACGTTATACTACTACTAGAATTGGTAGTAATATTTATATATTAACTGGAAAAGATGAAAACGTTATTCGTAGTATTGATAATCCTAATTTTTGTACTTTATCAGTTAATGGAGTATATTTTTTAAATCGTGACAATCTTCCTTATTCGTTAATTCTTAAATGTGCATCTTTACAAGATCGATATGACCTTTTAAATTATTATAGGGATGTATTAATTGCTAACAGTGGTACAGCTGGAGTTATTATGGACGCGGCATTATTACCTACTAATCTTGGAGTTTAGTGGCCAGAACGAGTATAGAAATGGCTTGCTTATAAAAAATCTGGTATTATGTGGATTGATACTACTCAAGAAGGTAGAAATGACAACGGTGCTGCGCCTATGAATACTATTTTTAATGGATTTGATGATACATTAAAAGCTCAAGCAGTATAGGCAATTGAATTAGCTATTCAATCTGTTGAATCTACGGTATCTTCAATTACAGGAGTATTCAGAGAACGCTTAAATGGAATTGAATAGAGAGATGCTGTTACTAATATTAAGCAAGGTGTTAATAATTCATTTATAGTAACCAAACATTGGTTTTAGCAAATGGATTTAGTTACTAGCGAAATGATATTAGATAGCCTCAATCAAGCTAAAATAACTTATAAGAAAGGATTAACTGGTACAATTATTCTTGGAGAGAAATATCAAAAGATATTTACTGCATTACCAGAACATTTTACTTTAACTGATTTTGATATACATATTATTTCAAGTTCGGAAATAATGTAGGATTTACAAACAATTAAATCATTAGTTCCAGAATTAGTTAAAATGTAGGCAGTGACTCCAGATATAATAATTGAAGCATTAACGTCTAAAAGTTTATCTGATTTAAAATATAAAGTTGAAAAAGCTATGAAAAAATAGAAAGAGGAAAATAATCAACTTTAGCAACTTTCTTAGAAATTAGAAGAATCTCAATAGCAATTACAACAAATGCAAAAAGAGTTAGAAAAATCACAAAGGAAAGTTCAAGAATTAGACGAACGTAGACTTAAATTAGAACAAGAAAAAATATAGCTTGATTATCAAGTTAATTGGCTTAAAGTTAATTCTGATAAAGCATATAAGGAGAGACAGGCAGCCGTTGATGAAAAACGTACTGAGATAGAAATTATGCAACTTAGAGACGGAAATCCTTATAATGATCAAATTAAAGAAATATGATAACACGATGTCCGAGCAAAACAGGTTATTTTAAAATAGATAACCTGTTTTCAGAATTAATAACAGAAGCTTAGAAGAACATTGCAAGAAAAAATTTAGGAATATCTGAAGGAGATTTTCTATATTTTAAAAATATAAAAGGTTTTCCAGAAGATAATCCCGAATTAATGGATTCGTTAAGAGATTTAATAAATGAGATATTAGCTGTACTATTAAATGATACTCCTGAACTTTTTGAAATAGTGCATCAAGTGTCAGAATTTGTTAAATATAATCCAGAAGCCTTGCAAGTTATACTTAGTTTATAGGAAAATCCAGAAATTTTAGAAGCTCTAAAATAGTTTAAAGATGATCCTGAAACCTTCCAAGTTATTAAAGACGTATTTGAATTTTTTGATAAAAATCCAGAAGGAGTTCAATCTTTAATTAATCAAGTTAATTTAAATACAGAGAGATTAAATAAAACTATGTATATTTCTTCAACTGAATGGGATAGATTATTAGAGAATAATTTAGTTTAGTCAGATGTTGAATATAACATATATGAAGAATGATAACAAAAAATAATATTGAAGTTTCTGCTCGTTATTATGGTAAAAAAGCTATTATAGAAATAAGAAAAGGATTAAAATTATTATGGATGTTGGGTAATTTTTTTACAAAAAATAATGAAATTTTTATAACACGAGACGGAAATACATTTATGACTAAAGAATAATCTGTATATTATGGCAAAATATATATCTAAATACACAGGAGCAGAAATAGATAATACACTTTCGCAAGTAAGTTAGAAAATTGGAGATATTTATTTTGATCCAATAAATAATGTGTAGTATTTTTTTAAGTCTGCAGAAGACAAACTTGCTTGGTTGGATGGTAATACATCGATAGAAGTCAAGACTTGTCCTTTCGAGTTCTCAGGAACTGTAAGGAAAATGACTGTAGTTAACGGGATGGATAACAAGCAATTCTATTATACTCAGAAGAGTGAGAGTGCGATTATCACTGTTGGATTCAAGTCAGAGGAGAAAGGCATTACTGACACCTCTTGGACTGAGGTTACAGAGGATGCCACCATCAAGGTTGAGATAGACAGAGGAGTAAGCGGAAATTACGAGACCATCATTGACGGGCAGACTGTTCTTAACGGCAATACATTCTCATTTGATGTGTTCAAGTATCTTGCTACTGGTAATAACAGAGTAAGAGTTACTGCAACAGGTGTTGACACAGGTTCTTCATCTAACCTTGTTTATCAGGTGCTGTTGACATCAATGTACCTTTCTCCTGCTCAGTTCAAGTGGAACATACCTTTTATCGAAGGACAGCCTTATTCACTTGGAGGGTTATATATAGGAGGCAATCTTGACAAGATATTGAAGATTAAGGTATCTAACGAGCATACTTATTCTAAGACTTATGAGATAAATATAGGCACTCAGACTAATACAAGCATTGCTTATTATTACAATGGTCTTGAGTTTCCTACTGAGGGAACAGGAGTTTATAATGTAGAGTTGTGGCTGGATGCTAATGGACTTGAATCCGAGCATTTGCATTATAATATTATCTGTATTGCCGAAGCAGATGTAAAGACTGCCCAGCTTATTGCCGTGTCAAATGTTCTTCCTACAGTCAAGAACTATGACACTAATACATTGTTCTCCTATGTTGTATATAATGGTGGAGCAACTACTGCTAACCCTATAGTAAATGTATCTGCTATTATCAATAATACGCCTACTGTTATTGTTAGCAATGAAGAATTGAAGAATGTTGCTGCTGGAGAGATTAACAACTATATCATAGACTTGGAGATTGATTCACAAGAATATAACATTCAGCTCTATTCATCCATTGAATTGGGTGACTGCAAGCAAGAAGCAGTCTACGGAATTGATAACACAAAGTCTTATCCAGCTATTTCGGGAGCGGTGTTCTATATGAACCCTGCCAACAGAAACAACTCACAAGGCAACAGAACAACCATTGTCAATGAGAGCAATGTCGCTAAAGTTCCAGCAGAGTATAATGCTACATGGTCGGGAGTTTCCTTTACCGATGGAATGGACGGATGGACAGAGGATAATGAAGGCAGAAAGTGTCTCAGACTTCCTGCTACAAGCAAGATAGAGATTGACTACGCACCATTTGCCAATGCCGTGACAAGAACATTGGAGATTTCCTATAAGGTTGAAAACTCGGCAAACTTCAACGAAGATATTATAACTATTGCCACTGACCTCACATCTAAATTCCTCGGTGTAAGAGTAAAGCCAACAAATGTATTGTTGCACTCTAACTTGATGAGAACTGACGACCTTAAGCAAGGATATAACACTAAGGATGAAGAATTGGTGCATTTGCTTGTCACTGTTATTCAGAATTACAAACAGATAGGCAACCTTGCTCAGATATATGTCAACGGAGTGAAGAAATGCTCTTTTGAGTGGAGTGCTTCCGACTCATTTGCCCATAATGGCACAGTCAAGATAGGTTCTGATACGGCAGACCTATACATCTACAAGATGAGGGTATATACAGATGCCTTCGACTGGATAATGGCAATGCAGAACTTTATATCTTGTCTGCCTGACACAAAACCAAAGGATGCTGCATACAGCAAGATGCGCTCTGTACTTAATGACGGAAACAAGATAGACTTTGACCAAGTAAAGAAAAACGGACTTAACTACTTTGTATTAAGATTGCCACAAGGTAAGTCTTTGCCTTCTATACTCTCACAGAGTTCTGTGCCAGGGACAAGACTTGTCATAGACATTCAGCAGAATAAGGATTTTGTCATTAACGGTACTTATGAAGATGAAGAGACCGAAGGTCAAGGTACTACTGCAATGAACTACTTCCGTTGGAACTTGAGGTGGAAGACTGACACTATTAGAGTTACTGCTAAAAAGAACTTCGCTTCTTCAATGCACTCACATAAGATGGGAGCAACAGGGTTGTTCAACGACCTTAACAGAATGATTGTAGGTGCTAATGAGGCAGATGGTCGTGTGGCTGTAGAGCAATATGGAGCATACGGATTCCTCGAAGAACTTGTAGAAGGCACTACCGATCAATATGTATATACTCCTATTGGACTCTACACTATAGGTCAGGACAAGGGAGACAAGTCAACATTCGGATATAACAACAAGACATATAAGTCTACGCTCATTCATCTTGAGGGAACAGACCATTCGCCTAAAGCAGTCGGTATGGATTATCCTTGGGATAAAATAAATGTAGCAACTAATAGTGAAGGAGACTCTAATCTTGGTGTACAGAAAACAGATGGCACAGTTATAGCAGCTTGGGAGATTGGTGCTTGTGGCGAAGCGGAGAGTGACGCTGAAATGTACCAATATCTTACACAAGAGTTCAAGCCAGCATATAATATTGACTATCTCAACACATCTATGATTGTTGGTCTTGAAGCAGGTACTACTATAGATGAGGTAAATGCTAACCTTTCAGCATTCAGAGCAATGCCTACTGATAATGGCTATACCTACGCAGACTGCCTTGTATGGATAGACGAAGAGTACGACACATATTATTATGATGTAGTGCAGGAGAAATATATCAAGGATGGAGTTAACATCCTTACAGACTTGGGCATTTCTGCAAGCGACCTTACTGGTGCTACTGTAGAGGAGAAGAACAATGAGATTAGAGCATTGAGAAAAGCACGCTATCGTGCAGAGATGGAAAACTATTGGCATCTTAGAGACAGTCTTTTCCACTATTGTTTCGTTGTCCTTTTTGCAGCTACAGATAACTTTAAGAAGAATACTTATCCTTATAAGTTTGGCACTCTTGCAAGCGGTTCTCGTTGGAGATGGAGACAAGATGACTTGGACACATTGTTTGACATTAACAACCAAGGTCTTGCCAACAAGATTTACTCACTTATGAATGGTGACAAGTCAGGAACTACTCACTTGTTCAGAGGAAACACATCATACCATTGGACTAATATCCAGTTCTATTATGAGAATGAAATCAAGTCAATGATGCTTGAGGTTATGACAGCAATGGCATCACTTGGCGAAGGTGGCTCACTCATTGAAAAGGCAATAGATTGCATCAGAAAATACTTCTGGAACAAGGCACAGGACTACTTCACAAAGTCTGCATACAACTTAGATGCAGAATGGTCTTATGAAGAGGCTTGGGCAGCTACAAAGAACGGTACTTATATAGAACCTGTTCCTCCGTTAGAACAATCATTAGGCAGTCACTATGAAGCAGAAAGAGCTTTCGTGGAACTAAGATTTATCTTTATGGCTTCAATGTACGGATTCGGTGCATTTGGTGTAGGTAATGACAGCGATACTTCATTAGGTCAGATTTCATTCCGACCAGCGCAGGGAGACAATACTTTCAACCTTACTCCTGCAATCAACATGAATCCTACAATCCTTGTAGGAGACTCTGATGCTAAGAGTGCAAACCAAAGACTCGAAGCAGGTGAAGCATCTGACATTACTATATCTACTGACGGAGATACATCTATATATATTCAAGGTACAGACTATCTGAGTGATATAGGTGACTTCTCGCAGATTAACCTCTATGCAGAAAATCCTCAGTTGACAGTTCAAGGCAAGAGATTGCAGACACTTAAGGTTGGAGATGAATCGGCAGACAAGGTTAAGACTCTTCTTAAGTCGCTGAACATTCTTGCTTGTCCTTCACTCAGTGAGATTGACGCAAGAAATGTAAGCACACTGACAGGAACAATAGACCTTTCACAATGCCCACGTCTTACTAAGGCTCTCTTTGGAGGTTCAAGTGCAGGTGAAATCCTTCTCCCTAAAGGTTCAAAGATTACGGAGTTTGAATTGCCTGATACGATTACCAACCTTTCGTTGGTGAATTTGCCGAAACTTGGATTTAGTGTAAATGGGGAGGAAGGGGATGTTACATCTAAATATTCATTAACAACAGGTCAATCTTACGGACAGGTAGGCAATAAAATACAGTTTACAACAGATGGGAATTATCAACATACTAAAGTCCTAATAAGTAATGTTAGTTATGTTTATGTTCAAGCACCGAGCGAGGCTTCTTCTTTAGTTCAGTATGTTGATTCAAATGATAAGATTCTTAAATTAGCGGTAACAAATAAGCCCAGTTCTTTAATAAGATATGATATTGAAGAGGTTGATGGTGCTGTAGCTATCTATGTATCTTCAAAAACTGGTACTTTGCAGATTTGGAAACATAATGAGTATCCGAGCGGTGGACTTCAATACAATACCCTTACAGCCCTCACCTATCTGCGCGTAGAGAATAATGCCAACATTTCGGGTTATGGTCTATTGAAGGCTACTATTGAAGATGGAGCACAACTCAAGAATATTCGTATCATTGGCTTTGATTATGACGGAGATGTTACAGATACCGCTCTCCTTGCTACCCTTGCCAACGGAGAATACTTTGGCATTAGTTCTGATGGTTCGCCTAATCCTAATAGCATACCTGTCATTGAAGGAACATTGAACATTGCTGGTTCTATATACGAAGATGATGCTAAGGTTATAGAATCCAACTATGGCTCAAATCTTATCCTTAATGTCACTGGAGGTTACTATATGAAGTTTCAAGACCCCGAAGTTCTTCGTGTACTCCTTGCCAATGGTGTAGGAGACGGGAATGGTATTACTACTGATGCAGCGGAGAAGGTGACGAGTATTGGAACTTGGTTTAACGGAAATACTACGATTGAGACTTTCGATGAGTTTGAGAAATTTACAGGGGTTACTGAACTATATCATTCAACTAATGAGAGTAACGGAGCATTCAGGGGATGTATTTCACTTGTGTCAATTAAGCTCCCTGAGAGCTTGTCGCTCATTGGAGTAGGAGCTTTTACAGAATGCACATCTTTGGCGAATATATCACTTAGCAATGTTGTAACTATAAAGAGTAGGGCATTCCGCAATTGCGCTTCATTATCTGGGGATATTGATTTACCTTTGCTCCAATCTCTTAATGGAGATGGTTTTTTTGCAAACACGAAGATAAAATCCTTCAACGCTCCTTTGCTCACGTCTATTCCAAGTCATTCATCGCTAAATGACTACGGGGCATTTGCAAAAAATACTACACTAATTCAGGTTAATGTTCCCCATATTACATCCATAGGTAATTATAGCTTCTACGGCTGTACTTCCTTAAGTGAATTTATCGGGATACAGAATTTGACGAATATTGGCACTCAAGCCTTCTTCAACTGTACATCGTTAGGTTATAACGAGACCTTATTATTACAAAATGCCGAAACAATAGGTACGTCAGCTTTTTACAGTACTGGTTACAAAAATGTAATAATAAATGGCAACATTAAAGAACTTCCACGAACTTCCTCTGTTCATGGAGTATTCGGCAATATGCCAAATCTTGAACTTATAGACCTACCGTCAACACTTACTTCTATAGGACGCTTTGCTTTTTACTTAAGTAAAAAATTGAATACAATAATTTGTCGCGCGGATGTACCGCCAACTGTAGACTCTGCATTTTATTACAACGACGCGACTAATTTAAAGATTTACGTCCCAGACGCCTCAATTGAAGCCTACAAGACTGCAACTAACTGGAGCAGTTATGCGGATAGAATTTATCCAATGAGTGTTTGGGGATGAAGGTGGTTTATCACAACAGATTGTATTTGCAGACCCAGTTGTTGAAGCAATTTGCTTAGCTAACTTCGACTATAACAGCAATGGTTTTATTAGTAAAGCAGAGGCAGCAAGTGTGACATCGTTGGGTACTGTGTTCAAGGGTAATATCGAGATAACAAGTTTCAACGAATTGGAATACTTTACTGGTTTGACAGAAATTCCAGCCAATGCATTTGAAGGATGTAGCGCATTGGAGTCCTTCGCTTTGCCAAGCAATGTTACTGCGATTAAGGATTTGGCATTCAGGAATTGCGCATTAACAAACAAGAATTTGATTCTTGAAAATGTTACCACTATGAAAGAAGGTGCATTCTACGGCACGAAATTGCGCAGCATCGTATTGCCTAACATAGTCTCGGTCGGCGGTGCGTATGCTAATGGGTATCAGACATTCGGAGGGTGTCCAAACTTAGAGTATGTGTTGTGTGGAAAAAATATGACAAGTATCGCACCATATATCTTCTCAGATAGCCATAGTCTTGTAATGATAGTATTGGCAACAACGCCTCCGACATTCAATGGAGATAGTTTTGGATATAGCAATGCGCTTAAATCAATTTACGTTCCTGATGCCTCAGAATCAGCATACGAAGGTACTTCAAATTGGAATAGGTACGCAAGTATAATCAAACCAATCAGCCAACTTGCAACAGACAACGCGGCATTGTACGAAGAGATAGAAGAATATCTATAAACCACAAAGGGCGAGGGAGTAACACCCCTTGCCTATCACTAATAAACAAGAAAGAATTATGAAGATAGAACAGATTACAAGAACGGTTATTAAGGCAGAAGAAGGTAAACTGCTTGTTAGAAAGAGTGACGGTTGGATAGCTGGCGAACAGGTGTCCTTGGGTTATAACTATTATGAGGCAGGGGTGGCATTAAGCTCCCCTCGCCTTGAAACTCCCGATGATTATAAGGAAATAGATACACCAGAGGACTACGAAGTTAAGCCAATCATCAACCATGTGCAGAGGCTTAAGCGAGCAAAGGAACTCATCAAGCAGAACACAAAGGAAATGAACGAGCTTGCGCTTAATGCTGCGGATGCTCTTGAGGTGGTGGACTGGTTTCCTGCATGGGGAGTTGATGAAGGATTCCGTGAAGGTGACACCATTAAGAAGAAAACTAAGTTTCAATTCGAAGGTAAACTCTACGCTTGTCTGCAAGACCATGTAATTATGCCACACTATTATCCGAGCATCAACACTGCCTCACTCTATGTAGAGGTAACACCTGAGTACACGGATGCAGAAGAGGAAATGGGAACACTTGAGAATCCTATCCCTTATGAGGGTAATATGGTGCTTGAGAAAGGTAAATACTATGCTCAAGATGGAGTGACTTACTTATGTAATCGTGATACTATAAATCCTGTATATCACGCATTGAGAGACTTGGTTGGATTATATGTAGAGATAGCATAAACATATTATAAATCTTTTTACTAAATAAGCAAAAAATATATTTAAAAATGGATATAGTATTTAAAATATGTAAATATGATACCTGTGGATTAACTATAACAGGTCTAGAAAGAGAAGATTAGTAGTATGGCGACAATATGACATCCGACACATATAGATATATTGATACTATATCTTTAAATGTGTTAGTTCCTATTACTAAAGATGATCAAGATGAATTACCTTACGACTAGTATGAAATTATTGAACATACACAAGAGGAAGATAAATCTATATTTAATTTCCCGAAAGATGGTTTATTTAAAGTAATTCACGCAATCATTCCAACTAAAGAATGGTGGGATACTTATAAACTCAATAATTACAATCATTACAAACATATTTATTATTATAATTCTGGTAAATTTTACAAAGTAGTAGACGGCGAAACTTCCGAAGTAGAATTATATGAAATATTAAATGTTAACTATGATGGAAATTGTACTATTCATAAGGGAGTTTAGTACACATTTAATATCTGTAATACTGAAAAATGTTTATATTCCTTTAGTTAGGACTTTTTAAATAAGATGTGTACTGATAAATGTAATATTGATGTAGATGTTAAAAATAGAGATTTAATTTTTATGTCTGTACATATACTAAAGTATCTAATTGATTTAGGTAGATATTTTGAAGCATAGGAATTAATAGAAAAACTTCACAGTTGTACTGGAATATGTAAATAGATTATTAAGAAAACTTCAAATAGTGGTGGTTGTGGTTGTTAGGCTTAAAGAAAAAACAGTAGCTAATTTTATGGAATATATTAAAGCTTTAAAACAAGCTAAACCATATAATTATTAGCATATAATGAATTAGATTTTATTTATAGAAACACATCCTTACTTGGAGAGTACTAAACATATTTACGAAAAATTATTATGGAAGTAAATATATTAAATGAAAGGGAATAGGTGTATCGCAGTAGTGATGCACCTAAACCTATTAAAAAAATAACAGAATTGACTGAAAGAGAGACTGTTTATTACAAAAGTTCTGACCCAAAAGCCGATTGTGATAACTTTGTAGATATGTATGAAGAAGATTACATTGTAGAAGAAGATATTGGTATAAATATTCCGAATGTAGCCAAATGTCCTTCTAAATGCAATTCTTCAAATACTGAAATAGTCGTAAATAATGCTATAGATTTGGGTAGTTTTAGTGGAGTTGTTGGAGAAGAATTTACAGCATTACTTTTAAGTAGAATAGAAAATTTATCCCAAGAGGAAACAAAATATGGAAAATATACATTCTCTATTCGAAATAGCGATAGTAAACAAGGGCTTGTATATTCTAAAACGGGATAGAGCCGAACTTTAACTATCTATGGATCCTTGCTATCTGAAATTCTAAATTAGAAAACTGTAGCTATTGACTCTAAAACAAACATTCGTAGAACTTGTGTTGAATGCTCTTTAGACTCAAATATTTCTGGATTAGGTATTGGTGTTTGGTATGAAAAAGAAGCTCCTATAATTAATGATTTCGCAGATTGGAAAGAATACTATTTTGACGGAAGTAATGAAGACCCTACACCATTAAATTCGTAGTTATTTGGAGCAGGTGAAGTGATTAAAATGGGGTAGATGCTTGATTAGAGGATTCAAGCTAACGCAATTGAACTTGAAAAACTTGATAAACATGATGAAAAACTTCAAGAGTAGATAAACAATAATCACAGTGAAGTTAGTGAAGTTATTTAGGAATTATACGATGATGTTGAGAAAAATTACTCAAAAAGAAGTGATTCCATTAATCACTTTACTATTACACCAACTGTCACCTCTGATAATTTATCATTGTTATACGAAGGTATTTATGCTGATTCAGTAAATGGAAGTCATCTTTTCGGACCTCATAATATTGAATTACTTAGAAGTGGGTAGACTATTAAAACGGTTAATGGATAGAGCATACTTGGGAAAGGTGATTTAAAAATCGACACATCCGAAATCGAAACCAAGTTAGAAATAATGCAAAAAACAATAGGTACTCATAATAAAGAAGTACGTTTTTTCGGAATTGAACCTGTTACTGTAAAAGTAGGAGATGTGGAATATTATTGTGAAGCAAATCAAGTTTCAACTGTGTTTGTTGGAGACGAAGACTTTGAAATAATACCAACATCTAATAATAGTATTCAGTCATTGCTTGGTTATCCTATCCCTCTTACATGGTTTGATTGGCTTGAAGGTGTGGAAGTATTTGATAGTATTGTATTTGATATGAATGAACTTGATACTTATCATCACTGGATTCAATATTATCAAGGTAATTATCATGTTCAAAAAGCATAGTACTCTAATTGTGTGTTTTGGAGTGATAAACCTTATACTCACTCACCTTTTGAAGAAAGAACTAATTATACCATATATTATTCATCACAATTACCATTGTGCTATTCTCAAATACCTGAGAATACATATAAACCGTTTTATCTGTCTTATGGTGTAAATAGTGACCCAAACTGGAGAAATCCAGACTATGTAAATAGTTATTCGTTAGTTAGTGGTGCTACACAAACATTTTCATATTATGGAGCTACTGCTATTGGTATTTTTGACATGGCAGTGGATGTCATTACCCTCCCAAAAGATTGTAGAGGTTTAATGTATCATGCTCCTGCTATTACTCATGCTGGAGTATTTGATGCATCAAAAACTACCAATTTTGGAGCAAAGAAAGGTTCGTGGCAAGAAGCATTTGGAGATTGTATATCTCTTACTTCATTATATATTCAAAATCTCAAGACAAGTATTAATATATCTTGGTCTCCAGTTAACGCAGACTCTATAGAGTTTATTGTAAATAATGCCATTAACACTAGTACAATAACAATTTCAGTATCACCGTATACTTGGAACATTATAAGTGATGAACTTATTGCAACAGCTAAAGCTAAAAATATTAATATTGTATTACTTGAAGGCAATATGCCAAATGATAAACGTTGGGGTAAGTTATCTAATTCTGTAACTGCAAATACTACAGATTTGGATAATATTAAACAAGGAACTCTCATAGTACCTAAAACATATTCAGATCAAAACGGCAATAATATTTACAATACTTATGCAACAAAAGATTCTGTAAATAATGTTAGTTCTAATATACTTACTTTACAAAATAAAATTGTTCCTGTAACTGTAGAGGCGGATGGATTAATGCCGAAAAGCATGTTAGGTACTAAAATTGATACTAAAGACTTAGGAAATTATGTAGCAATTGAACATAACTATGATGAAAGTTATTTATTAATACCTAAAGCTACTTCTGAAATTTCTGGAGTAATGTCTCCTGAAGATAAAAGTAAAATTGATAAAATATTAAGTGCTGATACAAGACTTGATGTTACCTCTCTTTTAACTTTATCTGCAACATCAGATAATAAATTAGTTGGGTATTCGTTAATAGATTTAACTAAACATATTTTATATAGTTCTGGTAAAGACGGAGATTTAGGAGGTCCTGTTAAATTTTACCCAACTACCGAAACCCCAGAAGGAAATGGAGGCGATGCAAATAGTATTAATAGTTTTTATCCATCAACAGGATATTTAATTCAGGAAGCTATTCAAGATTATGGTAACTCAATAAAAGTAGGTAAATGGATTGTTAAAGTTGAAAACTCATATGATTCAGTTTTACAAACTAATTGTATTGTTACTGTGTTTGGAGAATATAGAGAATCTACTATGTAATTAAAATATATTATTTGAAAATGAATTTTTATTAATAAATATTAATAACCCAATATTATCTTAGTTATATTACGCTAAGTAATATTTGAAAATATCGGAGTAATTAATTTAATTTAGTTATTTAATTATAATTAAGTTAGATTAGTTATTCCGATTTTTATTTTAGTAACATCCAAAATTCACTCAGGTTAAGAATAAAATTGAGTAGTTCTAGAACGAGATATTTACTTAATTATTTTTCTTAAAATTTAAAATTTATGAGTGATACAAAAACTACTTACATTATGCCTGACCAGAATGGTTTTGGTAGTAATGATTTAGCCACTGCTGCTCTTTTAACTAACGGAGGAGGCTTTGGTGGTAATGGTATGTGGAACAACCCCTTTGTTTACTTGATTTGGATGTATATGATGCGTTGGATGAACGGTGGAGACTGGGGAAATAACGGAGGAGACTGTTATAAAGCTCTTGAAGCTTCCACACAACGTCAGATTCAAACTTTAGCAGATTAGATGAATGATAATCATACTTCAGATCTTTTAATGTCAGCTATTCAGGGTAACAATCACGCTATTCAGGAAGCATCAACTCGTTTGGGTTGTGACATTAATGCTATTGCTTCTGCTGTTCAGGGAGTACGTTCTGACATTGCTTCTGTTGGTAGTCAGTTAGGCTTCTCTTCTGAAAGAATTATTAATGCAGTTAACCAGGGTGATTGTGGTGTTATTCAAGCACTTAAAGATTGCTGCTGCGAAACTTAGAAATCTATTTTAACTAATAACTATGAGAACAGAATTGCAATTAGTGATGCTACTACATCTCTTAAAGATACAGTTAATTTCGTAGGATTATAGGTTGAGAAGGGATTTTCAAATTCAAATTATGAAACTCAAGCTCAGACTTGTGCTTTACAGAATACTATTCGCGATGCAGGCACTGCTAATACTAACGCAATTATCGCTAAATTAGATGCAATGCAAAATCAAGCATTGTTAGATAAAATTGATGCATTGCGTGAAAAGAATAGTGAACAGGCTGTTGTTATCAATAATGCCCAGTAGAGTGCAGCATTTAATCAAATGTTGAATTCTTATACTGCTCCGATAGCTTCTGCTGTTAATACATTGTAGACAGAGCTCGCTAGTGTTAAATGCCGTCTTCCAGAGACAGTTACACTGCCTGCAAACAGTAGTGTAGCTGTTCCTATATCAGGAGTTCCGTTTAGTTCTTTCTGCGGAGGATGGAATTTAGGATGGAATAGTTACAACGGCTGTAACTGCAATAATTCATTGTGGGGTTGATTTAATATAATCAGATAAATACATCCACGAGTATCCTTTATGTGTTTTTTGTTTATGGGATAAACATTTTTGAATTCCAGAATAACCAAATCCTTGCCTTTCTGCTTCGGCAATTGATGGGTATTGATTGATTACTAAATCTCCTTGCAATTGGATTATAGGAGTACAATTCCATGATTTATTAGTTTTTCCTTTTAATCCGTTAGATACATGCTTTCGAGTTAATTCATTTTGCATATTTAAGGACGGAGTCACCCATCTTAAATTATCAGAGCAGTTATTAGTTATGTCAGTATCTATATGATCTACATGAGGATAATTATTAGGGTTTTCAACAAATGCTTGAGCAACTAATCTGTGAACAAAACTTTTTCTATATGATCCTTCTTTAGATAAAGTAATATAATTATATCCTCCTACATTTGGAGTTATTTCCATAAGTTTGTCTTGGGTGTGTATTATTCGATTTTTGCATAAAATGTCTCTACTTAAAGACTTGACACGTCCTTTATTAGAAACTGCGTAATAACCTTCATATCCAACAACATCTTTCCAAATTTCTCCTTCTATAGGTTCTATAATGTATTGCACATGTCTATCTATTTTAGGACACCAAATAAGATTCGATAATTGACAATTTAATGGATTTTTATCTTTAAATTTTAATAGATAATTATCTTGAGGCTTTGGAAGAAAAACAGATGCAACTAATTGAGATACACTAAATTTTTTAGATTTACCGTCTTTAGTAAGTTGTATAGATAATCTTCCCTCACTTTCATGATTTTTAAGTAACTTGCAAGGTTTTAAAACATCTTTGTATCCGTTATTAACTATTCTTTCTTTAGCTAATAATCGACCATTTGTAGAAATCATATAAAGATCTTCATAATCTGGAACATTAACCCATAGTTCTTCAGGTTCTGCAATTTCAGAAATAAAATTTTGTAAATTCATAAAAAAATTAAATTAAAATGTTAATTACTTATCTAAACAAGAATAGATATTTCCGTGGTGTATCCCAAATTAGTAATAGTTAAAAAATGTTAAATATTTAAATTTTTATTTATATAATTATGTTATTACCCCCTTATATTAACGTAAATCAAACCGGAATACCAACACTACGTTCTTTATCTGTAAATGTAGGTACTACTGACGTTCGTTTTGATTTTAATAATCATAGGAATGTCGGTAGACCTTTCCGAGGATTAATTATAATTTAGTTAGCTCAGACAATACCTGCTGGTACTACTGATACACTTCCTATTGTATTTACTTCAGGTGGTGGTAGTGTTGCTGAGATAACTACTTTTAATGGAGATCCTGTAACAGTTGCAGATATACCAGGCACAGGTGTTTATTTATTCTGGTATGAAAGTTAGACAGATAGTTTACAATTATTAACTGGAGCATTATAATTATGGCATTTTAGAATTTAAGAAATAATCACTAGATATACATACTTCGTAAAGAAGCTATTCCTTCATTAGAAATTGGTAAAATTACTCATATGTCTGTACCTATGCCTAAATATGGAAATACTAGTATGTATAATGACTTAGTTTTAGATATAACTGTTGATATAGATGGAAAAGTCACGAATTTTTAGAAACTTCCTGCAAATAACGATATTGCTGATTTTGGGAACAGTTTAGTAATAGCTACTTCTAAAGAAGCTATGAGTAGTGAGGTTTCCTCTATGAAGCAGCGTAGTATGGATATAATTAATAGTATAGAATAGCATCAAAGTATTATCTAGGGATGTGACGAAATTCTACAAATATTAAATCCAGAAATAGCTGAAAAACAAAGACAAGAATAGGAGAATAAAGCTTTAAGAGAAGAAATTAATTCACTTAAAGAAATGTTTTCTGATTTTATGAACCAATTTAAGAATTAAAATTTATGGCAACAATTATAGAAGTTCAGGATAGCAAAATAGAACATCTTACCGAGTATGCTGAAAAAGTAGCTAAATACGGTAAGAAAATGATGGAATGCTTGGAAGAAGTAAGTAAAGAACAGTACGGCGATCGTTACGGAAATCGTTCAAAAGGACGCTATGGAAGTGATCGAATGAGACGTGAAGATTGGGAAGATTATCCAAGATATTTTTAATGAAACCTGCTTTAGATATGTACGATGATATGCCAAAGTATATGCGTAAATATCTACAAAATTATGGATGGCATTTTAATAAAGCATTGTGTGATTATGCAGTGTCTCTAATGATTAAAGGAGGTAAAAAGTTAGAACCATTAACTAAAGAATATATAGACAAAGCTTTAGCATAGCATGGTATTAAATTAACTAAAAATATTGGATGCGATTATATTTTTGTAGCTAACATGTGTAAAGCAGATTACTATGGCAGTAGTATTGCTGATGAAAAACATTTTGTACTATACATCAAAGATACTATAGAAGATGAAGATGCGGCAGATGGTACTACAATGAGAAGATGGTATGCTACTATGGTAGCTAATGGTATAATGGTAGATTGGGAGGAATTTGTATGATTCATTATGAAATATATTTTGATAAATATGATTGGAGTATTGAAGTATTTATAGTACCCTCTCATCCTCAGATAGACAGAATTTTAAGATCTGTTAAAGGTGCCGGATGTTCTGAAAAAGTTTTAGATCTTGCCGAAAATAATTTACATGAAGAGTTTAATTCTGGTTTTACTTATAGTAATCCAGAATTTAGGAAAAGTATTATGGTTGTAAATAAAAGTTCTTCTATGATAGAATTTATAAATACTTATAATCATGAGAAAAATCATGTCGAAATGCACATTTGCGAAGAATTAGGTATAGATCCATATTCAGAAGAAGCTGCTTATTTAAGCGGAGATATGGCACAACAATTATTTTTACCAGCGGTTTGTAATTTCTTAATTTAAATTTTATTGATAGTAGGAGGATTCTTAATAAAAAGAGAGTTCTCCTATTTTTATTTTTTGGATTTGAGTAAAATATAAATAAAATGCTACTGAATACAAAAACATAGTTATATGAAATATTTTACAATTAAGGAATTGATAAGTAGCTCTACTGCTACTTAGCATAATATTAACAACACACCTACTAAAGAAATTGAAGAAAATTTAAAAGCTTTAGTAGATAATGTCTTAGATCCATTAAGAGAAGCTTACGGTAAACCAATTATAGTTACTAGTGGTTATCGTTGTGAGAAGTTAAATACTTTACTCAAAGGAAGTAAAACATCGCAACATAGATTTGGACAAGCGGCTGATATTAAAACTTCTTTAGATACTCCAACAGAAAATAAAAAGTTATTTGATTTAGTTTAGAAATTAAATCTTCCATTTGATTAGTTAATCGATGAATACAACTTTAATTGGGTTCATGTGAGTTATTCTCCTAGAAATAGAAAACAAGTTTTACACATTAAATAATGGATAAAATAAATATATTTGGTAAAACTTACAATACTATTGGAACTTCTGAATCTAATTTTTTAATTAAAACTAGTGGAGATTTCAAAGTATAGTAGGGCAATAAATTTATTGATATTATCAAAGATGGAAAAATAAATACCAAGAGTACTGAAATATTCTTTTAGGTTGAAACTCCAGATTAGATTAAATAGAGTGGAGTTTACCTTGTAGAAAATAAAGACTTGTGGATTTGTATAAACGGTGTTAAGTTTCAAATTAACACTAAGTAATTAATATTTAAAAATGATTATGAATTATGAATGAGTTTGATGAAGTGATTTTTGACGAAGACGATTTTTTAGATGAACCTGTAGAGCAGGAAGAATCTATTTAGGAACCTACTGGCGAGTAGGATAATGAACCAGAAGATTTAACACATGAAGTCTTACGTCTGAAGGGTATTACAGATCCTGAAAAAATTAAGTTTGAAGATGAAACAGGTGCAGTTGTTGAAAGACCTTGGAATGCTTTAACTAGAGAAGAATAGTTAAATATTTTAACTAGCGAAGAAAGTCGTAATGAATTAACTGATGATGAAATTCAACTTCTTACTGCCATTAGAAATAGTGGTATGTCTGTGAATGATTACATGAGTTCTTTACAACCTGAACCTGAGCCTGCTAATTTAGAGATTAATCAATTATCTGATGAAGAAATTTATGCATTAGATTTGATAGATCGAATTGGTTCTGAAAATATCTCAGATGAAGAGCTTGAACAGGCAATTAATAATGCTAAACAAAATGAAGCATTATTTAAAAAGACTGTTGAGGGTATTCGTAATGAATACATTAAGTTAGAATTAGATGAGAAGGCGTAGCAAGAGAACGCTTATAGAATTAAACAGGAAGAGCAATATAATCAGTTCGCGTCTTCTATATATAATGAGATTAATGGTCTTAACTCTTTTGCTGGTCAGTCATTAGAACTTTCTCCTGAAGATACTGATGAATTAGCAGCATTTATGCTGCAATTAGATAATAATGGAGTAAGTGCTTTTGGAAGAGCTTTGCAAGATCCTGCTTTAATGACTAGAGCAGCATTTTGGTTACTTAATGAACAGCAAATTGTTGAGGAACTTACTAAATAGATGTAGGAGAATTATAAACGTGGGTATGAAGCTGGAAAAGCAGATAAAAAACCAGATCTAGTAATTACCCAGAAAAAATAGCCAAAGACACACGATTTAGTCTTTGACGATGAATGGTAATTTAATAATTAAAGAAAATTTATGTTAGTAGCAAGTTTTGTAACAAATCGTGCGACTATGGGTGAGTATTGCCCCTTTAAATAGTAATATTTAAATGATAATTCTGTGAATTGCTGGAAGCCCTTCTTTTGCTACATGGGTAATCAGCAACCAAGCTACTGAAAGTCATAAAAGTAGGTAGAAGGCTCAACGACTAATTTCGGAAAAGACTAATTGAAGAAATATAAGCGCAGAACATCCTAGTTTAGGATGATGATATAGTCTGAACATATATGATGATAAAATATATGATAACATTTTGGATACTCGCACGTATGAAGATTTCGATAAGTTTATGGGTAGTCGTCCTCACCGTCTCGGTGTTGTATCACGTCTTTACCCTCATTTGACAGCAACTTTCTTAACTGAAGCTCTCCGTAACGTAGTTTACGGTGAAAACAATAAGAAATCTAACGGATTTCAATCTATCGATTCTACGTATTTGTAATCAAAGTACGTTAATGTGGTGACACATTATAATAAAATTCTTTAAATTGCTGGGAACTCTTTTGGCTACTAAAAGACAATCAGCAGCATGGCTCCGATTGGGAGCAGTGTTCAACGACTAGGGGGAACCCGTAAATTATTTAATAATTGAAAAACTGAATTGCTATGAAATATATTGTTTATTTAACTAAAAATTTAAAATCTCAAATTAATGGGATTAATCGAATTTACATAGGTGTGCATAAAACAGAAAATCCTGATATTTTTGACGGATATTTAGGATGTGGTGCAAATATAAATAAACCATCTACTTATATGTATCCTAAAACACCTATGTAGTATGCAGTAAAAAAATATGGAGGGGATGCATTTGAACGCACAACGCTTTTTATTTATGATAAAAGAGAAGATGCATATTTAAAAGAATCAGAATTAGTAACGAATGATTTTGTGAAACTTTCATATACATATAATGTTGCTTTAGGAGGAATTGGCGGATGTATTGGTTTACATGATCCGCATTGGCAATCTAAGCCTATAAATTAGTTTGATTTAGATGGGAATCTGGTAAAAGAGTGGGAAACTACTGTAGATGCTGCTGATTTTTATGGGTATTCTGTTAGAAAATTTACCGATGCATCATTAAATCATACTGAATTTTTAAATTATTTCTGGTCTAGAGATTTAGAAATTGATATAAAAACTTTTAGTAAAGGTAAAAAACAATTTACTTATTTATATGATAAAAATGGTAAATTAATCGACGAATTCAATTCTAGAACAGAATGTTCTAAATTTTTAGAATGTACTCCTCAATCTGTAAGTAATGCTTTACGTAACGAATTACCTATAAAAGGTTATTATGTTTCGGAAAAAGTTGTAGATATTTTTCAACCTAAAGCAAGAAAGCAATTACAAAAAGAAACTATATATTTATATAATGTAAATGGAGATTTTCTAGGCTCATTTATAGGAAAAGAAATTTTTCCAGTTATTAATTTATATTCTTTTAGTAAAATAAATCACGCTTTTAATGATAATAAAGGTTGGTATAAAGATTTTTATATGTCTTTAACACCAGTAGATAAAGTTCCAAATAAAGTTCATAATAGTAGGAAAAAAGTTGAAATCTATACTAAAGATGGACATTTAATAGAAACTTTAGAATCTTTAAAGGAAGTTAAAGATAAATACAATTTAAATTCTCCAACCTTAAATAAAATTTTAAAAGGTATTAAACAACATGAACAATATATATTTATGTATAGTAAATGATATAGTCTGTTAAATAACTATAGTTATTTTAAGTTTGAATGGTAGATCGAAACTAATCAGATTAAGAGAGTTCCTATTAAGGCTGTTGATGGTACAGGAGCTGATGGCACTGAAATTACAATGACCTTCGGTGAAAATTACTATCAGCCACAGGAAATCTTCAAAGTAGAAGAGACAGGTACACAGTTCTTTGTAACTTCACGTCCTGTACGCAAGTCTGATCATGATTGGGAAGTAACTGTACGTATTTTGGATGATGATTATTCTTCATCAATTACTGCGAATGAATATGTCGGTTTAACTACCCGCTTCATTGGTAATGCTAAGCCAGAACTTCATGAAGTAGGATTTGTTAAGTATTAGAGTAAGAAAACATTGCTCCTTGTAGCTTAATAAGCTACTCGAACTAAGCTTTTTAATTGCTGGAAACCTGTAAAATGGTAATCAGCAGCCAAGTTTCGGATTATACAAGGATTTTTATCTAGTACCGAAAAAGGTTCAACGACTATCTCGGAAGAGAGTAGATTTATAAATCGAAATGGAAGCTAACTTAAAAATTATTTAAATATGAAATATATAGTATATCAAACAACAAATTTAATTAACGGAAAAATATATATAGGTCAACATAAAACTAAAGATCCTAATGTATTTGATTAGTATATTGGATGCGGTATTAAAATAAATATGCCAAGCAGTTATGAAAACCCAAGTTCTCCTTTACAATATGCCGTGAAAAAATATGGAGTTAAAAATTTTAAGCGGACTATTATAAAAGTATTCGATACTTTAGAAGAAGCTTTAGCTTTAGAAGCAGAATTAGTAGACTATGAATTTTTAAAAAGATCTGATACATATAATGCACAATTAGGAGGAAAAACAGGATATAAATATTTACCTATAAATCAATTTGATTTACAAGGAAATTTTATAAAAACTTGGAATAATATGATGGATGCAGCAGATTTTTATTGTGTTTCCCACACAGCTATATACAATGCCGTAAATTTTAAAGGAAGTTGTAAACATTTTTATTGGTCTAAAGATAAACAAATAAATATTAAAGATTTTACAGACTAGCCTGAAACTAAATGTTTTCAATATAGTGCGGATACTGGTAAATTTGTAGCATTTTATAACTCTATAAAAGAAGCCGCATACATCATAGGAGTTACTCCGCAAAGTATAGGAAACGCTATATAGACAGGATATAATATAAAAGGATATTATTTTTCATATAAAATGCTTGAAGAATATAATGGTAAACCAAAAATATCCTTAAAAAATAAAATTTTATATGTTTATAATTTATCAGGCGATTTTATAACAGAATTGAGTAATGGAAAAGAAATTAAAAATTTCTTTGAAATTAAAACTACTAATCAAATTACTGTAGCTTTAAGAAAAGGGACTAATTATAAAAATTACCAATTTTCTTTAGAAAAAGTTGAAAAAATGAATCCTTTAAAAATAAAAACACATTACAAAAGAGCTGTATTAGTTTATGATATTAATAGTAATTTTATTGAAGAATTACCTACTATAGATAGTGCAGTAAAAAAGTATTCTAGAGGAGTACAAAAAGTTTTAAAAGGTGTTTAGCAACAGTGTAAAGGATACATATTTAAATATAAAGAATAAGTTAATGATATAGTCTGATCTTATACGAAAGTATAAGTTAACACAAATGAATGTAGAAAAAATGCGCAATTATATGACAACTGTACGTGTGAAACTTTTGCACATGTTATTTATTTAAATAGATATAATCTAATAAAATTAATAACAAAACCCCTTGAATTGCTGGAACCTTTTATGCTACTAGAAAGGAATCAGCAGCTAAGACTGAGATTTAGATAACCTCTAGGAGGAATCCTCAGTAAAGTTCAACGACCATCCAATATGGAGTAGGAGAAATCCGAAGTGAGGGGTATATTAAACAAATAATAAATTTATGAAATATATAGTATATTAGACAATTAATTTAGTTAACAATAAAATTTATATAGGACAACATCGTACTCAAAATCCTGATGTGTTCGATGGATATATAGGATGTGGAGTTAAATTATCTAACCCATATTTTATAAATAATCCTAAGACTCCTTTTCAGTATGCTTTAAAAAAATACGGGGTTTCAAATTTTAAACGGACTACTATTTCCGTTTTTGATACTTTAGAAGAAGCTTTAAAACTAGAACGTGAATTAGTTAATGAAGATTTTATTAAACGTAAAGATACATATAATGTATCATTAGGAGGTAATACAGGTAATTATTTTTTTCCTATAAATCAATTTGATCATACAGGTAAATTAATCTATAAATGGGATAATATGGTATTAGCCGCAGAAACTTTAGGAGTTTCTCATACAAGTATTAATAATGCTAAATTACATAAAGGAAGTTGTTTAGGTTATTTTTGGAGTACTGAAGAATCTATTAATACTAAAGAATATTCTTATCATGTAGGAACTAAAACTTATTAGTACAATTCTGAAGGAATATTAGTTGGATAGTATAGCTCTATTACAGAAGCGGCACATGCTGTAAACGGAGATGATAGAGCAATACATCGAGCAATACAAACTGGTATGAAACATCGAGATTTTTATTGGTCTTTTAAATTATCTGAAACTTATAATCCTATTAAAAAAGTTTCTTTAAGAGGAAAAACTTTATACATCTATGATTTAGATGGAAATTTTATTAAAGAGTTAGAAGTAGGACAAGAGTTAAAAGATTATTATAATATAACACATTACGGCTGTTTAAAACAAGCTATACAAAATAACAGACCTTATAAAAATACTCAAATATCTTTAGAAAAAGTTTCTAAAATGGAAAAAGCTACAGTGTTTTCAGATTTTGATGCTAAACGAGTAGGAAGATATTCTCAAGATGGAGAATTATTACAAGAATTTAATAGCATTAAAGCAGCTATACGTGAGTACGGGAGTGGTGTGAATAGAGTGTTATCTAATAAACAAAAAGTAACAAAAGGATTCATATTTAGATATTTGGATTAATATAATGATATGGTCTAAAATTAAAAAATTTAATTTTGAGAAGATTCATATAGCGCAAAATATGCAGCAATGGAAGATACTTTCATTAAAATTGGTGAAGGTAAAGATCAGGGTTGCTTGACTGAGAAAATTTATAAGCTCGATCCAATGAAGAAGAACCTTATTGACAACTTCTTGAATGTTCGTGAGAATATGATGTTGTTAGCTAAGGGTACAATGGGTGCTGACGGAAAGTCTACTCTTTCTGATCGCGCAACAGGTCGTCAGATTCAGATTGGTGATGGTATCATCCCACAGATCGAGCGTTTCGCTTCAAAGTATTCAGCTAATAAGATTACTTTGAATACATTCCACAAGGTAATCAGTGAAATGGTTAAGAAAGCAGATACTCCTCAGGGCAATCACTTCGTGTTCGTAATTAATGAGCAGGCAAGTGAAATTGTTCAGAAGGTTCTTTTGAAGTATCTTGCTGACTTCCACACTGACGGTGCATTCTTGTGGTCTAAGGGTGGAGAAGGTAAGTATGTTAAGGTAGGAGCTACATTCGACAGCTATGAATACAACGGTAAACTTATTGCCGCGTAATATTGAAAAATATTATGTAAAATTTATTTAATTGCTGGGAAATCTTGAAGGCTTATAAACTATAACATAGTTAGAAATAACAAGTGTGAATGTTTAAAAATTATAAGTTATAAGACAATCAGCAGCCAAGCTCCTAAACTATGAAGCATGGAGAAGGTTCAACGACTATTCCGAAAGGAAGTAGATTAATTAATAATCGAAATAATAAATATCTTATGGCATATATTGTTTATATAACAATTAACCTATGTAATGGTAAATTCTACATAGGGGTACACAGAACAAATCCTGATATATTTGACGGATATATAGGTGATGGTATTTATAGGTAGCAACAGGCTAATAAACCATTACCATTTCATAAAGCTGTAAAAAAATACGGCTATGAAAATTTTAGAAGAACTACTATTAAAATTTTTCCAGATACAGAAGAAGGAAAAAAACAAGCATTTGCTTTAGAAGCTATTTTAGTAAATACAACTTTATTAAAAAGTAAATTTGTATATAATGCTTGTTTAGGAGGTAATTATCAACAATCCACAGCATCTTATAAAAAAGTATATAAGTTTGATTTAAACGGAAATTATATCGCAACTTATGCTTGTTCTAGAGATGCTGCAGCTTCAATAGATGTCGAAAATATTGAATCTGTAAGACAAGCCATTAAAAATAATTGTCAAGGAACTTCTACTAGTAGTCATGGATTTTTTTGGTCATATAAAAAAGAATTCATCCCTCCTAAAAACAATGGAAAAATTATTGCTCAATATACAGCAAGTGGTAAATTTTTAAGAACTTATAATAGTATAACAGAAGCTGAAATAGAATTAGGATTAACGTCTATTTTACAAGCTATATCTAAAAATTATTTATGTGGAGGTTATCAATGGAGATATTATGAAAATAATGATAATAATATTCCACCTTTAGTAAATAATCATACTAAAAATAGTTTAGTTCCTATTATAATGTACGATAAAAAATTAAATGTAGTTTCTGAATTTAATTCTGTAGAAGATTGTGTAAAAACTTATCCAGAATTAAGTAAAAGTCAAATAAATAGAGTATTAAAAGGAATTATTAAAACTCATAAAGGATTTACTTTTAAGATAAAGATATAGTCTGATCTGTGCGGTGACGTACAGTTAACGTAATGAATACAATTTCGTTTAAGGTTGATAGAACTCTTACTCGTGAATACGAATATCCTTACTTCTTGTGTGTTGATTTAACAACAGGTAAGACATCTTCACAACCTCCTATTTAACATCTAGGTAGGAGCACTAATAAAATTTATTAGAAAACAAATAACTCCTTAATTGCTGGAAGGTCATTAAAAATGAATAATCAGCAGCCAAGCATTAGGATATGCAGGCGTTGTTAAACGTAGCTCTAATGAAGGTTCAGAGACTAGTCGCGAGACGTAAGTATTTTAATACTGAAATGGGAGATAACTTAACAATTAAAAAATTATGAAATATATAGTATATTTAACAACAAATACTGTTAATAACAAAATTTACATTGGAGTTCATAAAACTGAAACTCCTTATAAGTTTGATGGATATTTAGGAAATGGAGTTAAAATAAATGATAAATACACATATAGAAATTGTAAAACTCCATTTGAAACTGCTGTAAATAAATATGGTCCTAGTAAATTTATAAGAACTACAATACAGGAATTTGATACTTTAAAAGAAGCTTTAGCTTTAGAAGCAGAATTAGTTGATGAAAAATTTATAAGAAGAAAAGATACTTATAATATTACATTAGGAGGGGGAATGCCTCCAGTAAAAGTTAAAATTATTTATCAATACACTGTAGAAGGAGTTTTTATAAAAAAATGGGATAGTATTACAGAAGCTAGTTTATTTTATAAATGCAGTTCTTCTACTATAGGTAAAGCTGTTTTAGATAGAACTCCTTCATTAGGATATTTATGGTCTGAAAATGAAATTATTGACTTAGAATAGTTTCACTTAGATGAAAATAAAGTAACTACTTATCTTTATGATGTAAATGGAGAATATTTAAAAACATTTAAATCTATAACAGATACTGCAAATTATTTAAGAACTACTACTCCTATTTTAACTAATGTAATAAAAGGTAAATATTGTTATAATAAATAGTATTATATTTCTGAAATTAAATATGATAAATTTCCAATTTTAAAACCAGAATCTCATAAAGGATAGCCTGTATATCAATACGATATGGAGGGTAATTTTTTAAAAAAATGGGATACTGTAGCTGATGCACAAAAAGAATATGGTATGAGTTTAAATGTGCATAAAGCAATTCGTTTAGGAACTTCTTCAAAAGGATTTTAGTGGAGTTGGGAAAATGTTCCTTACATGAAAAAATTAATAACTAAAACTAGAACTAGAAAAGTTGGAAAATACGATGAAAACGGTATTTTAATAGAAGTATTTAACTCTGTTAGATCTGCTAGACAAAATACTAGCGGTGCGCAAAAAGCGTTAACTAGCAAAACTCATTACTCTGGAGGTTATTATTGGAAATATTTAGAGGATTAAGTTAAAGATATAGTCCAAAAAAAATCGTAGATGTACACCTTGAAAGGTGGTGATTATATGACTTATGACATGTATGGTCCTGGTTTGAAGGACGGTTTGTCAAGCGGAGTCGTTTCTACACCAGTTGCTGGTGGTATCTCAGGTATTTGGGGATAAAATACCACATTGTTCCCATAAAACTTCTCTAATTGCTGGAAAATCTTTAAAAACTACATACTACAACGTAAATCGAAAGATTAAACGTGAATGTTTGAAAAATGTAGAAATTAGACAATCAGCAGCCAAGACGCTTAACTGCGTAAGGTTCAACGACTATCGAAAATGTAATTTAAGAGAAATACTTAAATGAGTAAATGAGTAGAGTAGGAATTATTCCGAAATGGGAAGTACTTTATAAACGGTAATAGAATATAAAGTAAAGATATAGTCTGAACTTCATGGAGACATGAAGATTAACATAATTGACTGTGGTGTAGCCGTATTTAATCCTTACAAGTCATTTATCTTGAAGGGACAGGCTTAATAATCAGATAAGTAATAAAATAGATAAGGTAGGGAACGTACTGCTTCCCTACCAATTTTTATAAAATATGTAAAATGAATTATGGCAAAAAAAGTTAATGAAATTCAAAATGGTGATTTGAAATCTAATATTGTAACTCTCAGAAGTGTTTACGGCAAGGTTGGTCAGAAGTACTTCATTCAGCCTCAACGTAATTCACAAGGTCGTTACGCTCCTTGTGTAAAACGTGTAAATGCTGATGGAGATATTATCCTTACAGCAGAAGAATTGCGCAAAGAAGCAGCAGGAGAAGCTGTTTATCTTAAAGAAGATGAAGTATTTATTATTGAAGATGGAAAGACCTTTAATCTCGATGATCCGTACGATTCTGCTGTTTGGGAAGCAATTAAAGATTGTGAAATGATTGCTCCTGATCGATTTGCAAAGAATGATAAAGGAGAATACTTGATTGACGGAACAGCTAATCCATTAAAACCACTTGTTCCTAATAAACCTCGCTACGGTAGAGCAGAACTATATGTAGAACGTCCAGGTCTTGAAGCTCAGCGTAGAGTCACTAGACGTAAGCTTATCGTAGATGCTTCTAATTATATCTTAAATGACGAGCGTGGCTATGAAGGTCGAGTATTAGTTGCAAGAGTTTTAGGTAAGAATATGAGTAATTTACCTAATGCTGATGTAGAAGATTTCTTGTTATCTATTGCAGAAAAGACTCCAGAAAAGATTATCAATGCTTATACAGGTGGAGATATTCAGCTTCGTATGTTATTTATTGAAGCACGTGAAAAGAATGTAATTTACAAAAAAGATGGTCTTTATTTGTATGGAGAAGATGGTAAAACAATTCTCGGAGCTACAGATAGTGCTGCGGTAGAGTGGATGAAAGCACCAAAGAATCAAAAAACTTTAGCCTTAATTAGAAAGGATACATATCCTGAGATGTTTGAAGATTAATAAAATATAAGAATAATGACAGCAAGATAGTTATTTGAAGGAGCATTAATAGATTTAAACAAAATTAATGCTCCTACTTTAAAACTTTACGAATTTAACTATCTGTGTAATAAAGCTATTAATTAGTATGTAAATAAAATTTACAATATTTATGATATTAATTAGTAGACTTCTGACGATCTAAGAGTTTTAAAATCTAATGCTGAAATAAAACCTACACTAAACGGAAATGTATATGAATTTAATATGCCTTCTGATTATTTACATTTGCTTAATTGTGTATGTGTTTTTAAAATGGTAAAATCTAAAGGTTGTTATAAACAAGGAGAGTCTATTGATATTCCTGCAACTCGATTAACATCGGATTCTTGGGGAATGGTAATGACAGATGTATATAATAGACCTTCACCGATGAAGCCTTACTATTATTTACATAATAGAAATTCTTCTATTGATTTACCTACTAATCCTTATACTACTGAAAATAATGTTATAAAAGGAACTGATCCTGCTCCTTATTCATCTTTAGATGATCTTACCAAAAGTGAAAATATCCAAGAAGATTCAGATTACAGAGATTTTCTTATAAGAACTTTATCTCTTAACACAAAGTTAAAATTAGGAGAAGATTGTAAAACATTACAAGAATGGATATCTGAAATATAGACCGATGATTGGAAATATGTAGTAGAAGATAATCTACAATTATTTATAGGAAAACAAGCTCCAAGAACATTTAAATTAAATGGTATAACTTCATCATCTGTAGAAAAATCTGCGGGCGTTAGGCATAGTAATGTATCTCCTGTAAGATGTGAAATTAGGTGTGGTAAAGATAATTCAATATTTGAATTAGTAGAAGTTAAGGTAGATTATATTAAATCTCCTTAGTATATTAGACTTACATAGGCATAGTTAGATTTAACTGAAGATACGTCACAAATGATGGAATTCCCAGATTATATAAATCAAGAGATAATTAATGAGTTGGTACACTTAGTCATGGAACGTTCATCCGATCCAAGACTATCCACAAATTTACAGATAACTCAGTCTATTGCCCGACCAACTCAGCAATAGCAATAAAACTTTTTAATACTTTAAAATTATGGGATTGAATTTTTAGACTTGTACAATTATTAATTCGTTAAAGGACGCTGATTCTAACGGAAAACCTCTTCTTACTACAGAAGGAGACGCTCTTCATATTAAGAGAGATTTTGTTTTTGATAAGAATTATGTCAAATCTGTTACAAAAACTGTAGGATATGATGCAGAACCTTGTGAGGCTACAGTGAATTTTGCAGATTTAGCTGTTGGAAACTATCGCTTAGAAGTATTTGTTAAGTACGAAGGTGCAGAACCTGCATTTGGTGCTAATGCTGTTTCTACATTCAAAGGTATTCCTTTCTGGGTAGAATTTTCTGTAAAAGAAGGTGCTTCTGATATTGCTTCAGTTGTAGCTGCTCAGATTAAGAAGGATCATTTATTCTTAATTGATAAGGACATTCTAACTGTTACACCAGCTGATAATGTGTTGACAATCGAAGGTGCTACTGAATACATTCGTTTCAAGACTATTCAGATTGTAAACGCTGATACTGACGAGGTTGTTGAAGAGATTTCTGAAGGTGAAAATGCTAAGATTCAAATTACACAAGTAGGTGTAAATGGTTTTGGTACTTATTCTCATTTGATTAAGGATCTTCGTCTTCCTACAGCTGCTAACAGTTCTTGGACTGCACTTCGTCAGTCTGAAACTCCAATTGTAGGTGTACTTTACAACCAGTATATTATCGAGTACTGCGCTCCTGCAATCAATGAAGGCACAATGTTCGTTGGTCATCGTGGTACAAACTGGACTACTCACGTATTCTGGGTAAATCAGAATATGGATGGCTATGACCAGTGGGAAGCTGCAATGAACAATCTTGCAGGTGAATCAGGAGCAGTTGACAACGAAAACGGAGTATTAGAAGCTTAATTAATAGGTGGGAGTAACATCCCACTTTCTTTACTACTATGAATTCTTTTTTAGAATGGGGTTTAGCAGTAATAGGTAGTGGGGGAATAGGAGCAGCTATTACTTATATCGGAACTTATAAAAGTAGAAAACGTATAGAAAAAGAAAAAGCTGAATAGGAACATATAACAACTGAAGATAAACATGGAATTATGGAAAGAGATAGATTTGAAGCTATGTATAAACAAATTACAGAAATGGCTGAAGATTATAACGAACTTTCTGATTAGTTCCGTGATTATCGGAAAACAGCTTTAAATATTGAAAATGAATTTAATAACAAGCTACGTTAGAGAAGTTCTGAATTAGCTGCTTTAAAAGATCAAGTTCACTACCTAAAAAAATTAAGATGTTACGATTTTGATTGTCCTAAAAGGATAAAAAATAATACTGAAGAATAATGTATATAGAAAAACTAGCCAGTAGTATTAAAAACGATGTTGTTTCTGGCCTTAGAGGTTATCATAGTAACCTTTCTATGAATATGGCTCAACTTGAGGACGAAATTGTTGCTTGTAGGCTAGAAATATTACATTAGTATTTTTTAAAAGGGGTATTTCCAATAAAGGATTTACTTATAGCTATTAATTGTGTAGATGTAGATTGTAAATCTTTAGAAAGATGTAATTGTAGATCTGCAAATCCAGACGATACTTTAGTTGCACATTTCGAAATTCCACAGCTAATTTCATATTATGGCAAACAAGCTATTGAATATATAGGTTCTGTGGACAGACGTAGTAAGTTTCAAATAATAACTTCATTGTCTGAATTAGAAAATAGAAAGTATAGGAAAAGAGGAAATAATAAACCTTACGTTTGGATAGACTACTCCCCGAATGAAAACGGAATGTTAGATTGCTATCTTTTTAATTCACCTTTCGTAGAACAAGTATCTATTGTAGGTGTATTTAAAGATCCTAGGCAATTAAATCAATATAACTGTTGTAATACAGATGAATTAATGGGACCTGACGTAAATGTTAGTTTCGTTGATTAGTTAGTGAGAGATAAACTTACTAAAGAAAAGATTTCTTATTATAGATAGTTATAGGCAAATAGATTACCTAACACACAAGAATATGTAACTGGAGGATAATGAGTACTTTAAATGATTTTCATTACGCTATTAGTCTTGCTCAAACCTTATATGATGTTGAGGGAGATACTGATTAGTTAGAAGAAATTGGCTTAATTGCTTATAATTTCATAGGCAATAAAAATACACAGTTACATAAAGTGATGTTAAATGTTAATTGTGAGGATGGGTCTATATAGTTACCTTGTGATGTAGATAGAATTGAAGCAGTAACATATTGTGGTACTGAAGATTGGAATTACACTAGTAACACAAAGGAACACGGAGATTTATCTTCTATGTATACTGAGAATTACATAGAGTCTAGAAAAGCCTTTTTAGATCCACATTATATTAGTGGCAGATTTGTTAAATATAAAAGAGTAGGAGATAAACTTTATGTAAATAAAGGATTAGGTAAAGTAATTTTACTTTATCATAGTATTTTACTTGATGATAATGGACTTCCTTAGATTAACGATAAAGAAGCTATAGCGATAGCTGAATATATTGCTTATGTAACTAAATACAAAGAAGCAATTAGAACCAATAATTAGGCGATTCTCTTAATGGCTAAAGAATTAAAATAGCAATGGTTATTTCACTGCGATGCAGCAAGAGTCAGTGAGTATGTTAGCCAAAATGAAATGGATGCTATATTAGATTCTATTTCATCAGGAAATCGTAAAACTTATGGGAGATCGTATAAACCAATTTAATTAAAGGGAGGCAGTAATGTCTCCCTATTTTTGTTTTATGAGTAATTATGCAGTAGGACATGCTTGTACTGGAAAAGATTTATTTGTGAATTTTCCAGTAAGTAAGTTGAAAATGTCCCCAGAACAATGTAAAGAAGTATATTCTGATGGTAGTAAACGTGATTTAGCAGAATCAATATTTATTACCCATGTTTAGATGGTTATTGATGATATTATAGATAATAATACGTATTTTAAATTACCAGGTTTAGGAAGAACTTAGGCATATATGTATATGAAAAGAACTGATGGTTAGAAGTTTAAAAAAGCTTTTAAAAATGGTAAATGGAGGGATGTAGATTTTATTACATCTAATTTTAGTGGTTATTAGTTAACTTTAGATATGCAAAGTGAAAAAGGATTACCACGTGAAAAACCTATTTACCTTGCACCTAAAGATAAATAGCGTATTATTGATAATACTAATGCTGGTAAATAGTATTAATTGGTTTTATAAAATATTATATATAGAATGAGTAAATTAAAAACAACTCAAGATTATTATGAAAAAATGTTTGAGTTATATCCAACAATTCCAAAATCTGATATAAAAAGAATATTATAGTTTGGATGGGCATTATTTTACCAATACAATAGTTTTGGTTGTGATACATTAATATAGCGTCAAAACTTTTGGTTTTATTGTGGTAAATTAATGAATGATTCTATTAAATGGTTTGAGTATTATAAATATAAAATATGTCGTAAACTGCGACTTATGTATAGAAGAAAAAGTATTCAATGGGATGGATATTATTATTTTGCTTTAAGTCAAAGAGAATATGAACAATACTTAAACTAGAAAAATAAAAAAGGACGACCAAGGAAAAATTTTACATTTACTAATAAAATTTTTTACAAAATATACGATGAGTGCAATATTTCGGAAAGTGGTAAAGTAGCTATTTTCAAAATACCTATGCCTATCGACCTTAAAGAAACTTTCTATAAAGAAAAAATAGTAACAGATAAAGCTGAACTGATATTAGTTAGAAATCCTTTAAAATTAGAAGATATTCTTTTATCAGTTTATGAATATGAATTTATTATAGATAAAGAAAGAAAATATAAACGCAAACAAAAATGAATAATGTTCTAACAGCTAAAAACAGCTTTCAGGACGGACTTTTAATGGATTTTGCTCCAGAAAATACTGGTGCTGGAAATTTAACCAATGCTTTAAATGCTACTTTAGTTACTTTTAATGGTAATGAAATGGTTTTATAGAATGACATGGGTAATGGCAGAGTAGAAACCGCTAGATTACCTGAAGGTTTTATTCCTGTAGGCACTTGCGAATTTGGAGACATTATTTATATCGTTTCTTATAATCCAATAACTAATAAATCACAGATTGGTTGTTTTCCTAGTCCTGAAAGAAATATCTCATCAGATGAAATAAGTAATAGTGAATAGAGTATATCTTTTAATGATTTTTAGGAATCAGATACAGATGGTAATCTTACAGGAAAATTGAAGAAAACTTCTGTTAAAAAAGTTATAGTAGAAACTAAAAAATTAAATCCTGGAGATAAGTATATTCTTTACACTGAAAACAAAAACGCAATAACTGATAATAAAGAATTTTTATCAGGATACGGGACAGGTTCTATTGAAGCTAATCCTCAAAATATAAAATTACATGTAGTTAGTATTGAAGATAGTGGTAAAATAACTTATCTTGACACAACTACAAAATGGTATGATATAGAAAATGAGGACAATAGTTATTCTGATTATCTAATCAATTATTCATAGGGAACACCTGACGAAGGTACTCATGATTTAGATGCTTATAGAAATTTATTAGAATCCAATTGGTCTATTTTTAGTTCTAAAGTTTCTGGTAAATTAGCTATTTTAGCAGAATTAGAAACTATAGATACATTTTCGTGTTCTTATGATGTTGAATTAACTAAGTCTGATACAGATGAAAAAGGTATTACTTATAATCATTATGAATTATATTTATATCCTGAATATACAAGTAAGCATGAAAATATAAAACCTGCTTACATAGTAGCAACAAATTCATCATTTGCAGGCAGTGAAGTAGAAAACATAGAGACTATTAATTTAGTTTTTGAAACAGTTACTGAATCTAGTGAATCTAATGAATACGTTAAATTTGAACCTAATTCAAATTCAGGTTGGAAACTAACTTCTGATGGAAAAATTGATACAGGAATTACTTTTAAAATTCCTTATACTAAATTAGTTGAATCTGAGACTACTGGATAGGATGAATTTGTAAAAATAAAATCCGATGCTTTAGTGTACACAATGTAGATAACTCCTGCAATGAGTTACGGTAGGCTAGATCATTTAGCTCAAGACATTATTATTGATTTTAATAAAATAGGTACTGGAGAAATAAATCTTACTACTTGGAAATATCATAATTCTGAAACTAGTTCTATTCTTACATTTGGATTCGAATCTTACCCTAAACCAAATCATGAAATTAAAGCTATAGTTATGGATTTCTACGATGCTCAAGGTTTATGCACCGAATATATATTGTCAGATAAAAAGTCGTATAGTGGAGTATTTACAGAATATGCACAATTAGGACAGCCTACTGGTAATTTCAAGTTTAAGGATAAAAAATTAAGTAAAGATTTAGTTAATAATTATAACAATCTTAATAAAGCTATAAGCACTTTACAAGATGAAAATACTACAGATAAAGAAAAATCTGAAGCCGACCAACAAATACAAACTATACTAAAGAACGCAGGTGATCCGCACGTTTATGTAGGTCGTGAACTTTTATTAAGCAAAGCTATTACTTATAGGAATAATTTTTTTATTCCTATTGAAGATATTGAACATTATACCAATGCTACATATAGTGATAATGCTGAATATGACAATGAAAATAAGTCAAAAAACGAGACTATAGAGTTTAAATGGATTAAGCCAGAAAATGCTATCTCTGACGCAAATGTTCTTTATTCTAAATCTTTATATAAAGTAAAAATCACTGTTTATTCTGCTAGAAAAGATAATAAAGGTGATCTAGAAAATAAAGAATTCTATAGATGGTTTTGGACTACTTCTATGTTTAATGATTATTATTATAATTGTAATGATTTTGAAATATTGAAATTTTAGTTAGGGTTAGATGCTAATATTTTATATTTTAGCAAACCTAACTTTGTTTGGAAAGAACAAAAAATTAATAATTTAAGTACTGAGGGATTTGAAGATAGTACTTGGAGTGATGGCAATGTTCCTCAAACTTTCTCGGCAAATAAAGTATCTATTGGAGAGGATGGGATTTCTAATTTAAGAATGTCCATCCAAGCCGGATTAATCAACGATTACGGATGTTTTAATTTATATAAAGAGAAATTATCTGATATTGATGTAGCAATATATTTAGGAGGAGGTAATATTACTTATGATAATGTAGATTATAATTGGTCTATTGAAGCAAGTAATTTATTATATGAGAATTTTTTGTAGAAAAAACCTTTAGAGGTAAATGCTGGGGATACATATGATAATATTGACTTGGAAAATATTCAAAGTAAAGTAAAAGGATTACTTGATTTTTATGATTTATCTTTTGCTAATAGTGAAGGTCCTACAACAGATCTAAATTCACAATATAAATATTATTTAGGTACAACAACGTTAGATACATGTTATTACGAAAATGAATCTGAATATGCATTTATCGATTTATTATTTAAATCTATTCTTTATAATAAAGCGTATATAACTGACCTTAAATCTTCCAAAATAACTGTTCCTGTATATAAACCTATAGTTTATGAAATCAAAGACTTACAATAGCTTGGATTAACTTCCCAAGAATAGGATGATAAAACAAGATTATATTTTCCAGAATGTGTTACTTTAGGTAATAATGAGGACTCAGTAATGACCGCACCTCTTAGTTTTACATTATCAGACAATGATTCACAGGTTTCATGTAATTAGATTGACAAAGATGATAATGTAAATAGTACTACTATGAAAGGAGATATTAGTGTGTCTCAGATAAAAGATTTATTAAAATAGACATTAAAAGATAAAGGAGTTTTCTTCTTAGTATATCCTGCTTGGTCTCAAAACGCAAATAGACGAATAGATGAATTTTTAGTTAATTTGGATAGTACTGAAAAATGGAGAAGTTTATATTGGGTATCTGAAAATGGAGGAGAAGGTACAGAAAATGGTGATATAGATGAAGGTAAAAGTTATGGATTTAAAAACATGATTACTAGTAACATCATAGATGTTAATGCTGACGGTGAGGATGATTTTATTGTAAATAGTTACTCCCAAACTCCGTTTTTAGCAGTAAAAGTAAATGATAATACGTGTTATATATTAAACAATGCGTATGCTTCGCAAAATGAACCTGAAAATACTATAACCCAAGCTCCTATTTACGCAAGTAATCAGTCTGAAGAAAAAAAGACTTTATTTTAGGATAATTTTGCAGCATAGTTATATTATCTATTTTCAAATATATATCATAGAAATTGTCAAATAGATAATATAGCCGTAAATGTTGGAAATATAGTATCTAATAATCCTTTTGAAGCAACTTTGACTAGAGATATAGTAGTTTCTCTAAAAGGTAAAGATACTACACATAACATTGTTTTTAATGGTATGGATTTTAATCAATATGTTAATGTAGTATATAGTAATATAAATCCTGACAAAACAGAAGATGGGATTATACTAAAAGCTATAAGTAAAGATGTTCAAAATAATAATGTTATTCTTAATTTTATAGAAAGAGGTGTTTAGTCTTAGTTAACTGTTACTAAAAAAGTAGATTCTTTGTTTGTAGGTTCAGAAATTCCTGCTTATTATTATACTCTTAAAAAAGAACTTAAACCTTTAAGTGAGGATCTTTTAGGAAATACATTCTATATTCGATAGAATGATACATTATCTATATATAAGGATGAAGAAGAATTATTATTCAATCCTAACGAAACCTGTTTTAGTTAGCCTCTTTTAGTTACAAAAACAAAATAGTCGTCTGCTTTATTAAATGAATACTATAATAAATATAAAGAATTTTATAATTCTATAAAAGATTTTAAATTGTCTATGCAGATTCCTAACAATGGGGAATTACAAGAATATATTAATGCTTATTTTAATCCTGCTAATTCGTATAATTTAATTAAAGATTTATTAGCTGAAACTAACAATGACAATTTTAACAACTACTTAAGTAACTCTAAAGCATCTGGAAAGGCTGTAATAATTAATGGAGACACGTCTTTGCAATTCCCAGATAGTTATTATAATAAAATGGGTAATTACGCACTATTTTTCAAAACAATTTATTAGGAGTATGAGTTACCTGAAGAAATTACTGACTGGTATACGGAAATTACAAGAGTTATAAATTCAAATCCGGATACGATTAAAGTTACAAAATTTTTAGGATTTGAATTAGAGGAACCTTGGGAAATTTCATAGTCTGAATTAGACGATGATTATAAAATACAAGTTATAAATTCTGAGCCTATTAACTTTAAATTAAAAGATTCTACTGAGTTTATTCAAATAAATCCGATTATATCTGGAAATTTTATAAGCTTTGAATTTCCAAACGAAGGTGGTGTTATGCTTATAACTAACTGTCAAATACAATATAAAAATTATATTTTACAATTTAAGGGTCAAGATATTAACTATTCTAATCAGATTAAATATGTTCAATATATGGGTGATAATTATTATGAACCTAATAATTTAGACATATCTTTAGTAAATCAAGGGGAAATAACAATAACTCGAGCAGATACTATGCCTAATTTAACACCTATTATAGCAGATTGTATAGGATTTAGATGTGGATTAGGATTAAATCAAGCATTCACATATACAAATAAATTAGAAGCTACTGTTGATTATGGAGGTTCTTTTGGATTTGGTGGAGATGATTCTAATGGAGAAAGTAAGCATGATATAAAGGAGTTAGGTACAGCATATTGGATAAATATTGGAAGTAAACAATAGTATTTAGATAGTCATTTTAAGTTAGATGATCCAGAATAGCCAGATCCTGATTATTGGGTGGGTATAAGAGATATAAATAATGTAAACAATGAGGACGAAAATAACTTATAATCCAGTATTATAGAAAAATATTCCTTTAGAGGTAATGTTAAAAACATTACCTACTAAGGGAAACTTGGTATACGAATACAATCCATTTAGAAATTATAGATTAACTAGTAATAAATACTACTATAAAAATAATTATTATACTAAAGATGAATTAAAAGAGAAATTTAAAATATTTTAGGGATACTATAATAATTCTTGGTAGATAATATCTGAAGGTCAAATACCTACTAATTGGATAATTTTTGAAGATGGATATAGACCTTTAGATAAAGATAAAGGAGAAGAAATACCAGAATTGTATGAAAAAGGCTAGTTAATAGACTTTGAAACAAATGAATTAAAATTTTCTTTAAATCATCCAGTAAACATCGTTCCTTAGTATAGTTATGACGGTTCTGTAAATCTTATTATAAATGACGGATTAAATATACCAAGATTAATTAATAGTAGATTTAGTGTTACTGGTAAAAATACTTACGAAATAGTAGATAGAAAAGGTAGTAATGATACTAATATTTATGATCAGGGAGAACAATTTGATATAGATACTTCCCTTTACAAGATAGTAAATAAAATTCCTAAAGTTAATTTTTTAGGTGTTTCTTCTGGAGGTAATTTAAAAGTAGGTAATTATCATTTTTATTTTAAATTGACTGATACTGACGGAAATGAAACAGATTTTGTTGCAGAATCTGGTTTAGTAAGTGTATTTATAGGACATAATGCTTATGCAAGTGTTTATACAGGAAATAAAAATGAAAATAGTACGAAACAAGTAGAATTTAGATTAGAGGATGTAGATTCTGCTTATGATTATATAAATGTTTATTATTCTCGATATACTGCTGAAAACGGAGAAAATTCTGTTTACGAATATAAGAAAGTACTAAAAAAATATAGCAGAACTAGTTCTAAAATAATAATAACAGGATTTGAAGAAACTGAAGATATTGCTGTTACAGACATTAACTTACATTATAATTTAGTAGAGTCTGCAAAAACACAAGCAGTTTGTTAGAATATGTTATTTTTAGGAAATGTTAAACAATAGTCTATTCCTCACGAAGAATTACAAGATTTATCTTTACGAATAATGCCATTTTTAGGTCAAGAAGCTTATTTGTCAGAAACAGATCCTTATTATTTTAGTAGAGATCCTCAGAATAGTTATATAAATGCTAATTTTATTTATAATAAAACAGGTTACTGGCCTAATGAATTATATAGATTTGGTATTGTTTACATATTACCTAATGGACAATTAACTCCTGTATTTAATGTTCGAGGTGGAATTGATATTACTACGAATAGTACATTTTTAGATATTCCTGTATATGAAAATGATGAACGTAGGTTTATTAATTATAATGAAAATACTTCTTTAATAGTTGATGATACTAAACAAATAAGCGACAGTTCTTATTATTATCATATATCTGATAAAAATGTAATTGAGGAAACCAAGACTGCACAATTTTGTAGTTATGAAAATGTAAAAGGTGTTTGTAGATTTAAACCTAATATAACAACTACAGATAGTAATCCTTTAATTTATTATGTTAAATTCGCAATTCCTCAAGATGTTAAAGAAGAATTAGGCAAATATGTCAAAGGTTACTTTTTTGTAAGACAGTCCAGAATCCCTTCTGTATTAGCTCAAGGAGTTACAATAGGTATCGATAATGAATCAAAAACTCCAACTATTCCTACTATGGGAGGGGTTTTACAAGAATTAAATGATTCATTAGAAAAAACTCATGTAGAAACTGAAGATATTAATAGTGTTAATTACATATCTGAAGGATTTTTAAAACGATATTCATTCTATTTTAAGAAAAAATCATCAGGGTTTTGGGGTAAAATAGGTAAGATTGCGGCAATTGCTGCATTAGTTGCTGGAACTGTTGTTGCCACAGTATTAACCGCAGGAGTAGGAGGTGCTGCTGTAGTTGCAATAGGTGGTAGTATTGTTGGTTTAGGAGCTACAGCAACTACTTTAACATTAGTCGCAGCAGGTGTTGTGATTGGAGGCGCTGCTGTAGTAGGTGCTGGTGTAACAGCGTTAACCGCTGCTGTACAAGACATAGGCTATAATGTAATGAGAATAGGAGCTAAAAAACGATTAAACGGACGAGCTACCAAAGCGCCAGATGGTTATAAAATAGAAGAAGAAGATAATTCTAGAAAATTAACTCATAGTTTCAAAGATAGAATTATTATCAAAGATCCTAGTCATAACGAAGCTAAAGCTATTATTTGTCCTGATTATACTGTAAACCAAGCCTACTATAACCAAATTTTTACAGGAAACGAACATAGAATAACTACAGATAATTGGCAAAATGCATTTGTTTCTTCTGATGGTGATGGTTATTTTAATAACAAAGACAGACATTTTTATATTGATAGGTATAAAAATGTAACTGTTAAAAATGAAGTAATAGCTAAAATTATAGGAGTTCCTGATAATACTAAAGCAATAGGTTTAGATAATGAATTATTTAGATCTAGAGCTGGAGAAGCGGAAATGGCTTATAAATATTTGCAAGTAGGAGTAGAACGAGAAGGAGAAGATAAGAAAATAAATACTGACATTATTAGAGGAAGTTTTAGTCCTTATCTTGCTATAAATTCTGGAGTAATTGGACCTGCTAAAATTGTTAATATTTATGCTCCTGGTTATGTAGAATCTAATCTATCTGATTATATAGATATAAGAATGAATGACAATAGTATTTATTAGGCTATTTCAGATAGATATAATATGAAAGACGGAGAGTCTTCTATTAAAAATGACCAAAGTTAGTCAGGAGTTATTTGGAACACTTACCGTGGTGATTGTTATATTTGTCAATTTACACAAAGAATAAATAGGAATTTCAATGACCCGTCTGCTCCGTATAATGATGATATAGTTAAAGATACTACTTGGAAAGATAATTATGATCCAGACGATTCTGCAAAATTTGCTAATATCAATCAAGGTGATGTAAATGCGGTTTAGTTAGGAATGTGGGTAACTTTTTAGTTACGTTCTTCTAATAATTTAAATATACGTTCATTAGATAGTTCTAACGTAGATGAAACTGCTATGACAGGGCATCCGAGAGGATATTACCCTGTACAACCTATGACTGCAGATCCTACATATAAAAAACCAGAATCTTAGATATATAATAAAGGATTTGCTAAATCATTAAGTGAGAAATGGAATTTACAATCTCCTGATGTACCTCATATTAAAAACTGGTTTGGTACTCGCATTATGTATTCTGATATTCATATTAATGATGGGTATAAAAATGGATACCGAGTGTTCCAAGGTACTAACTATAGAGATTATACTAGAGAATATGGAGAAATTACTAAATTAGTTCCTTTTGAATCTAGTTTGCTTTGTGTATTTGAACATGGCATAGCGTTAATTCCTGTAAATGAACGAGCTGTTGCGGGACAAGGTTCAGGTGGATATGTTTATATAAATACTTCTAATGTTCTTCCAGAAAACCCAAAAATTATTTCTGATAGTTTCGGTAGTTAGTGGGCAGAAAGTGTAATAAAAGTTCCTAAAGCAACTTTAACTAGTAATGGTGTAGCTAATGGGGCATTAAATAATAATTATTCACATTATGTATATGGTGTAGATACTGTAGCTAAAAAGATTTGGAGAACTGACGGAAGTAGTATAGAATGTATTTCTGATTTCAAAGTTCAAGAATTTTTAAATAATAATATTACTTTAGGAGAAAGAGAAAATACACTTATTATAGGTATTAGAAATGTCAAAACACATTATAATGCGTTTAAGCGTGATGTAATGTTTACATTCTATGATAATACTTATGGATTTGAAGAAAAAGTTTGGAATTTATGTTGGAATGAATTATTATAGAAATTTATTACTTTCTATAGTTGGGTTCCTAGTTATATGGAAAATATAAATAATGTTCCATTCTCATTTGACAGAAATACTTCAAAATGGTTAGCTAAATTAGGTATTAGTAATGCAAATAGTTCTTTCTCAGAAGGAATTAATTTAACTAATGTAATAATTGATCATGATAATAAGTATGAAATTCCATTTACTTATACTTTAAAAGATGGATCTACAAAAACTATTACTTTAAGACCTACAATTCCAAATCCTGATGATAAAGATGGTGATTTTAGGACTAATTATATTGGAGCATTATCTTTAAATAGTAATTTGTTACCAACTGATGCAGTACATCATACTGTACATTTTTCTTTGGAAAAAGATATTTATAAAAATCACGAATTATTTGAAATAAAATCTATTAAAGTAGATGCTAAAGATTTAGAAAAATTAAATGAATCTGAATTAAATGCTGACTCTGAAAATAAATATGCTACAGTTACTTAGTACGATGTAAATTCTGAATTAGAAAAGGCAGAGTGGGGAATAACTTTACCAATGGATGCTAAATTTGCTGGTTAGTTTGTACCTATTTATGGGTTATATTTAAAAACAAATATTACTGATCTATGTTCTGAAATATATTACAGAAATAAAGAAGGAAATTCTTATGCTGATAAAGATAGTAATAAGTTAGAACCTACTGAAAATAATATTTCTGTAATAATTAACAAAAATTATCCAATATTTAAGGATTTAACTGGAAAACGACCTACTTTACCAAGAGATAAATAGATAAATCCAGATAAAATTGTTAGGTTGTTAAATATCAAAGCGAGAATTTAGATTTCGACTCCAACTAATAACGCTAGTTTAAGTGATACTTTCTATAATTTATAGGCAGGATACGCTTCAGGAACATCTTTAGTTGATGCAGCATAGTATGAAACTACAGTAGCAGTAATACCTAAATGGAATATGCAATTTTTAACTACAGATTTCTGGAAACATGGACAAGCTGGAATTATTGATATAGCGGATGATATATTCCCTACATATTGGTATGGCAAGCAACACCCGTTTGAGTTTGAAGTTGTAGTATGTAATGATCCTTCTGTACACAAAATATTTACGAATCTTGAGATAGTAGCTAATAAAGCAAAACCTGAATCTTTCCATTATGAAATAGTCGGAGAGTGCTTTGACTTTGCAAAAGATAAAGTTAATATGTATTATAGACAAGAAGCTAAAAAAGCACTTTATCAATATAATGGTTTTGATATTACATATAATAGAAATTTCTTGAAGACTATACCTAAGCAACAAGCTAAATCTGCTGATTTAATTTCTAAATATTATGCGAGGGTTGATACTATTAATGAAATAGAAGACTATTATGCTTTAGCTACTTGTTCAGCAAATAAATATAGTTATAAACATTTATCTGGAGCTGAAATTGTTTATTATCCAAATAGACAAGAATATAGAATTTGGCAACATAGTCCTGCTATAAGTTTAGATGAACTTAGTTAGGATAATGCTAGATCTATAATAGAAGCAAATTGTAAATATTTAGAAGATAGATGGAAAGTTACACTAAATCCAATTCTAATTTGTTATAAAAATGAAAAATCTTGGGAGAAACCTCCAATAACTATTTACAATTCACCTATACCTAATGAAGTTGTTGATTATGTAAATAACAATAATGGAGATTTAAATATTCCAGAAAATATTGAATATAATGTAGATGATATTGATGGAACAAATTGGTTAGATGATGTAGATATTTATGGAACTAATTTCGGATCAGGTCAAAATAGAAAAGAGTTAGATTTAAAAGACAAATTTATGAAAGTTAGAATTAGATATTCTGGTGAAGAACTTGCCATAATTAATTTCTTATCAACAATATATAGAGTAAGTTATAGTTAATATGAAATATAATAAAGTTAGAATGATTGCGAAGGCTGGAAACGGTCTTCGCAATCCTAAATTTTAGAATCCTCCTAAATCTGTTCTGAAATGTAATCTAGGAGGTTTTATGAACAGTACACCTTAGGAATTTTTTAGTCTTAATCCTAATCCTAATAATAGCGGAAGCACTAGTCCTATTAATACTAATGCATTATTAACAAATACATTATCTAACTCAAACCAAATATTAAAAAATTTTGGTAAAACTGAAGCAAGGCAAAGAGTTAAAGATTTTTTATCTAATAATAAACAAACACTTACTAATGTAGGAAATGTCGGATTAGATTTATTAGGTAGTTCTTTTAATGATGTTGAAAATAGTTCTGGGATTAATACTGCATTTTAGGTTGGAGATACGGCTACTAATATATTAGGAACTATAAATCCTGTACTTGGTTTAGCAGGTAAAGGAGTAATGACTGCTTTAAAAGGAATAAATTCTTTAGGAGGAAAAAGAGCTGATTCTTTTTCTATTGACTAGGATACAATAGAAAGTGTTGGTGGTTCTTACGGAGGTTCTGTAAATGACATTAACAATGCAGCAAGCAAAGCAGGTAAAAAATACGGATTATTTAGTAATAGAAAGAGACGTAAAGCTAATAGAGAAATTAGAGAAGCTAGAAGATAGCAAAATATAATGACTAATATTGCTGACGAAGCTGCTGATTAGTTAGGTATGATTAATGATATTAATTATTTAAGATATAATTCTGATATAAACGGAGGTTATGATTTAGCTAATATTAGGGCTGCTAAATCTGGAATGAAGATTTTAGATAAAATTAATCTTATCAAAAAGAGAAACCTACACTCTTCTTATATAAATGTTAATACTAAATCTATAGAAGAATTTAAAAAAGGTGGAAATATTTAGCCTGAATGGATGCCTATAATTGAAGATATTTGGGAACCTGTAATCGAAGAGTTTAAGGAAGGAAGATCTCTTAAAGAAGAATTAAAAACTCCAGAAATAGAAGAAACTACTCAAAAGAATGTAATTCCTGAAGGCGCGTTACATAAAAATAAACATCACATGGAGCATACTGAAGGATTGACTCAAAAAGGAATACCTGTGGTCGATAACGAAGGCAATTAGCAAGCTGAGATAGAATTAAATGAGTTAGTGTTTAATTTAGAAGTAACTAAGTTTATGGAAGAAAGATATCATAAGTATTTTAATTCAGAAATTACTCAAAAAGAAAAAGATTAGCTTGCTATTGAAGTAGGAGAATTATTAGTAGATCAAATCTTAAATAATACAGATGATCGTACAAATCTTATTGAAACCGTGGAAGTATGAAAAATTTATCAGATTTATTAGTATCATATAAACAAGTATCTGCGCCTAAAATTGATAGTACAGAAATAAAACCTTATGATAGATTTACAACTTATTTAAATAATTTAATTACAGCAAAAGAAAGAATTGAAAGTACAACTCCTGAATCTTCAGCTGAAAATAATGAAATTTAGTGGGTTTATAAACCTTTTAGTTTCACAACTGCTCAAAATCCAACACAACCTACTACACAACCTGTTAAAACAAATCTAAGTAAAAAAGGAAATTTAAATGATAATGCTGAATATGCTTATAATTATTTTATAAATAATGGATTGTCTCAAGCTGCAGCTGCTGGTATTGTAGGTAATCTTTATCATGAGAATTTAGCAAATCCTAGTTAGACAGTTAATGATTCTAGAGGAACTACTGCTTTGGGCATAGCAGGATTCAATAGTAAAGGAGATTTACCTAATTTACAAAAATGGTGTAAAGAGAATGGATTAAAAGAAACTGATTTTGATGCGTAGTTAGCATATTTAACTAATGTAGTTAAATCAGGTCGAGTTAAATTAAATGATCCAAATCTTACTCCAGAACAGGCATCTTTTATTTTCGGTAGAGATTTTGAAAGGTTTGCTGGTAGAGACGGTACTGGAAGAGGATACAAAAATTATAATGATCCAGAACATAGTAAACGTAGAGAAACAGCTTTAAGAATATATAATAAGTATGGAAAGAATAAGAGTTGAAATAGGTAATAAGGCATATAATTGTCAAGTTACTAAAACAGAAGAAGAACGTAAAAAAGGTTTACAAGGTGTCAATCATCTTCCATCGGATGAAGGAATGTTATTTATATTTGATGAAGAAGATACTCATGAAATGTGGATGAAAGATTGTTCTTTAGAATTAGATATTATAGGCATTAATGATGATGAAGAAGTTAATACTGTTTACAAAGCTATGCCAAATGATGAAACTTTAATTCCTTTCCCTAATTCTAAATATATATTAGAAGTTAATACTAATTCTGGAATAGTAGAAGGCGATGAGTTTGACATAGATGATTCAGATGATTTAAATAAATATACTATGAAAATTCTTGCACCTGATGGTAGTACATAGATGTTTTTACAAGGAGGAGAAAGGATATTCAGAAGAGGATTTACTAAATAGTTAATCAAGTGGTCTAAAAAAGCAGAATTGGTAAAAGACAATAAAGATAAATTTACTAAGATTTGTAAGCGTATAGGTAAAATGATGTTTAAAGAACTCAATGCTCAAGATAATAGAGACCCAGAATACGTTTCGATACCAGATTAATTAAAATTTTGTCGTCAAAAATCAATTATATAAATATGTTATAAATTTATTTTGTAATGTAGACACAAATAGATAAACTTGAATTAGTAATTAATAGAGATAATTGATCAATTATTAACAAAACAAATTTAACTATGAGACTAGGAAATAAATTTCAAGAAGGCGGTCAGATTCCTGCTGGAACACCTGCTCCAGAAGGCGGTCAGGATCCAATGGCAATGTTGATGCAAGGAGCGGCTCAGGCTGTTCAGACTCAGGATTGCGAGATTGCAATGCAAGTATGCCAGATGTTAATGGAACTCGCTGGAGGTGCCCTAGCTCCGGCTGAAGGTGCTCCTATGCCAGCAGAAGGCGAACCAGTTTATCGTAAAGGTGGTAAGCTTTTGAGACGTATTTAATTTTTAAATTTATTACGAAGGGGTATTAACGGATTTACATTCGATAATATCCCTTTAATTATATTAATGTAATATGGCTGAAGAAAAAGAACAAAATGACAATAAGAATTCAGCTAAGTATAAATTTGGGCAGAAAGAAATTAATTTAAATAATTATATTCATAATTTAGGAATCAACGTTGAATCTTATCTTAATTCTAAAAATTGGTCTGAAGGTCAACGTACAGAATTTATAAATGCCTATAATAAATACTTAACAGGATTAAAGGAATAGTTAGAAACAGGTAATGCTAGATTTAGTACAGATGATTTCGGAACTATTACAGATTTAACTGGAGTTTTAAATAATGTTGACGATGACGGTATAGATCCAGTAAATTCAGAATATTATTATAATGATAAAGGAGAATAGATTACTTCTGATGATTACAAAGCTTTAAAAAGTAAAAAGCAAAAAAAGTATAATACTTTTTCAGCTAATAGAGAAGTAGCTACTTATTTTAATAAAATCGGTCGTGCTATGAAAGGCACAGAAGAGCCTAAACCTGCCGAAAAAGAAAAATTCGATCTTAAAAAACATGGATTTTTAGCTGATTGGATTAAAGCTAATAATCCTGCTGGAGGAGAATTTAATTTAGCACCTTATATTGATAAAGATGCTTATGATGAAACTACTGGCAAAAGAGGGACTAGTGAAAGAAGTAAATATTTACAAGAAGCTATAAATTCTTATATACAAAACTTATCAGGAGATTATAATTTTGAAGGAACTCCATTTAAAGATTTGGATGACTATAAAACTAGACTAGCTAATTTAGCTAACAAATTAACAGATGGATGGTCTAATGATGATATGATTGCGGCTAATCAAGCAGGTATTGATACTTCTTTTTATGATAATTTCTTTACTACATAGAAAGATCCTAGCATTAGCAAAGAAGATTTAGAAGCTAAAGAAAAAGCTGATAAAGAAGCTAAAGAAAAAAAGGAAGCAGAAGAAAAAAGAAAATAGTATATTGATGAGTTAGCTAGAAATTTTGAATCGCAAGGATATAGATACACTTACGGAGGCGCTGATAATTTTTATGTAAAACCATTACCGTATTGGAATGATGGTAAATTTGATTCTATAAGTTGGACTGAACAAATAAATGAAGACGATCCTAGATTTTCTAAATACTATAAAGAAAATGAATACGGAGAACGAAAATTTGATGAAATAAGCTACTGGAATGATTATCTTGTAAATCCATTTGCCTCAACAGATTCTTTTGCTCTCTCTGGTTTAGTCGGCACTAACGGTTAGATGATAGAATCTGGAGATTTGCAAGGCATGTATTATATTCCACAAGAAAATGATGTAAAACGTAGTTCTGCACTGATATATGATCCTATTAATAGGCGATTATTTTATACTTTTATCGGTAGAGTTCCTCACGTATGGGATAAATTAGAAAAAAAGTATGGCAAAACTGGATCTTGGCAAAGTGAATTTTATAAAGAAGGTGGAAAATTCTAGTTAGGTGGCAATGTAATTGGTAAACTGGATTAGTTGAATGAATTACAAACTTCAGAAAAAGCCGCTGAAAAAGGAATGACTGATAAACAATATAAAGCTTCTAGAAGATAGGTGTTGTCTGGCGGTAATGCTTATAATGAAGAAGGATTTAATGGTACTGATATAACTCGGTTAAGTTCTGTTGCTTTAGATGTGGTATCTTTGATATCTGCTTTTGCTCCAGGTGTAGGTACAGCAGTATCAGCTGCAACAGGCGTAGGTTCTACATTAGCTAATTTCGGAGCAGATTGGTCTGATGATTCAGTAAGTGCTGGAAATATGTGGGCTAATTTTGGAATGAGTTTAGGTATGGATGTACTTGGTTTAATTCCTGGCGGAGGAGCTGCATCTAAAGGAGCTAAAATAGCAAAAACGTTAACTAAATATGTTCCTGCTATTGTGGCTGCTATTGGGACTATGAACACATTAACTAATGGTCCTGCAATAATAAATTCTCTTAAAAAATTAGATAAACCGTCTGAAATGACTGTAGAAGATTGGAGAAATATTGGACAAGGTTTAAGTACAATTTTAGGAGCTACTGGCGCAGGTGCTAGAGTATATAAAACTAAAAAACTTAAAAAAGCTGCGGTTAAACCTGATAGTGTTGCTGTAGAATTAGCAGATGCTAATGGTAATAAGAAAATGGTAGCCTTTACAGGTAAAGACGCTGAAGCAATTAGAGAATCCGGAGGCAGTGTAGAAGGAGTTAAGAAAATTACTTCTAAATACGAAGATTTAAAAGATTTAGAAGTTAGTTTAAATGATGGACTTAGTTTACGTATGCCATTTACTAAAGGAGCTGACGGTAAAAGACGTTGGAGTCCAATCGATTATAATTCTCAAGCTAAAATTTTTGATGTATCCGCAGGAACTAAGAATTTTCAAGATAATGGTAAATGGTGGAATAGAGGAACTACATCCGATACTACACCTACAAATACCGAATATGCAATTAGAGGTGCTTGGACAGCAGATACTCCTGTTGTGAGACCAGGAAAAACTACATCTGAAGTTGATGCATTAGAAAAAGAATTTTTTGATTAGCTAGTTGCTCCAATATAGAAAGAAAATAAATTTGTTAATGCACGAAAAGAAGCTAGAAAAAGAGCTTTAGATCAACATAAACAAGATAACATTGTTTTAGAAAAAGGATTACCTAGTAAAATTGGGGGTACTCCTGAGGAAAACGCACTTCATAATAACCTTAATACAAATAAAATTAGGAGAAACGAATAGATTAGAAAATTAGCAGAGTGGTTAAATACAATAAATCAAGCTAATTATCATACCAAAGCGTATAATGATTTTAAAGCAAAATACGTAGATGCTCAAGGTAATGTTAACATCAAAGTTCCTAATACGAATAGAACTATTCAAAGAAGTTTTTCTGATATTGTTCAAGAATTAGGGTTGTTTAAACAAGGCGGTTCTTTAAATATGTCTAAACTCAGAAAGTTTTAGTCTGGAGGAAAATCTAATACAACTGTAGATGCAGATTGGTATAATGATATGTTTAAATCTTCTTATATGCAGAATTGGATTAATGATTTAATTACTAAAGGAGATTTAGATACTTTTAATAATTTATAGAAATCTTGGAGAACTAATTAGTTAAATACAGGATATACAAAAAATACTCCTTCAGTTAGTTATAATCAAGGTGTATTTGATAGACAAGATAAATGGAATCAAACTGGTAATAATGCTGTATTCGGAGACCTTTTTAAAGCAGGGAAAATAACTCGCCCAGGAAATACTGGAGACAATGAAGAAAACGGATATGTTGATGGTTATTTTGGAGAATAGGAGTATTTAAGACACGGAGGTTCTAAAGAAACTTGGGAAGGTAAAGAAGAATTATTAAAACAGGTACAAGAAGAATTAGCTAAAAAAGGTATTTCTTATACTTTAGATCCAGAATCTAATATGTATTTATTAGGAAAAATTGAAGAAACCCCTTAGCAACAAAGTACTCCTTAGTAGAATCAAGGTTAGCCTGGATAGACTAAAGTAGCTGATGGAGGAGGTTCTGATGAAAAATCTAATGAATAGTCTTAGGATAATAAATCTTTTAATATTCCTTCTATAAATCCTTCTTTACTATACGGAATTCCTCGTGCTTATTACGCTGATAAAGTTAATAGACGTATAACTGATTAGGCTATTGCTTCTGAAAGACCATTCTTAAAAGATCCATTTGAATTTAGGAGATCTATCTATAGCGATTTAGATGCTGAAGCTCAAGGTTAGAGAGCCGCTGGAGCATTAATGAGTAGAGCAAGTAGACCTTTAACTTCAGATGGTAATTTACAAACAGCTGCTTAGTTAGAAGCTTAGACTAAAGGTCAAGAATTTATTAATGCAGGTAAGGAAAAGAGTAATGATATGTTACGCTAGACTAGTGAACAAGCATGGTTACAAGAAAAAGAAAATGCTTTATCTAGACATAATACTGCTCAGGAAAATAGGTTATCTATGTTAAAAACTCTTGCAAATTAGGATAAACATCGAATGGCTTATGAATTTAAGAAGCATAATATTTGGGACACAGTCTTACAGCAAATGGAATTTGATGCTAAATCTAAACAAGCTGAGAAAGAATCTTATGCTAAAGCATTTGCAGAACAAGATATAGCTAGATCAATTAATTATAATCTTGGTGAAGTAGCTAAACAATATAATGTTTCTCTTACTGACGAATAGCAAGCAGTTTGGGATAAAGTTAAGTCAGGAGGTGTTTCTTACAGTTCTCTTTCTGATTCTGAAAAAACTAAATTTATAGAAGCAAGTCGTATTGCTGAATAGTTAAAAAGTGATATGTTAGCTGAATATTTAAATATTCCTGATAATAAATACACTGCATTAAGACAAAGAACTAGTAAAAAATCTAATTCTGGATGGATTCCTACTGGAAGAGATATGGCAGTTCAAGGAACAGGTTTGCAAGGAAGAGATATAGAATCTGATAAAAAAGGAGGAACTTTGGATAAAGCTCAAATGAAAAATGCTGATAGATTTCAAAAACAAATAAAAGAATCTTTGGATCGACATGAAAAAGTTCTTGATAGATTATCTAAAAGTATGTATAAGTATATAAATGACGCAATAAAATGATTATAAAGTTTTAGCAAGGGGGTTTAGCCCCCCTTGTTTCTTATTAGCCAGTTACAGTAACTGGAGGGACTCCTAGTCAAGCTTCAACAGCAAGTCCTTCTTAGGCTAAAAGTGGAAACGACTTAACAGATGATGATTTACTTAAAATGTTAGATAAATTAGATGGACTTCCTAGTGATATGTCTGTTTTAATTAATAAATTACAGAATTTTTATATTGATTAGAAATATAGTCCTGATACCTCAAGTATAGCTTCTCGTTATTTATAGTTAATGGGGGATTTAAAAATAGCTAATAGAAATAAAGCAGAGTATGATAAAGCTTTCGAAATAGTAAGTAAAAACGGAGGTTTAAACGAATATGCTATTAGTGATAGAGGTTAGTTATTTTGTATTAATTCTGAAGGAGATTTTAAATTATTAAGTGTAGATCAGTTAAATAAAGATTCGGACTATAAACCTTTAACTAATTCAGAATTACTTTATTATAGAGCAGAACATCCAGATATGGCTAATAAAAATAATATTTTAAAAGTCGTAAGTAATGGTATTGGTATGGAAACTGTTACTAAAATGATTAAAGATAGTATTTCAAATTTAGGCAGTACATCTACAATGGAAGAAGGTTATGCTAAGACTAAAGCAAATACTATAATTAAAGGTTTAGATGATTTTATTAAAGCTTCTTAGGAATCTGGGAATACATACAATCCTACAATAGAAAATTTATATAAAGGTAAATTACTTACTAAATCTTAGGTAGTTTAGGCTCAACAAGCCTTCAATTATATATGGTCAGCTTTACCAGAAAATGCTAAAACTTTATTAAAAATAAAATCAGGAGCAGGTGAAGATGGAGCTAAAGAGTTAATATAGAAATTAATTTTATCTACTACTGATAATACTTCGCAATTTACTTTTGATTTAGAAGGTTCTTCTACTGGAACAACTAATTCTGGAAATACTAAGAAAACATCTGGAGGATTTGATATGGATCCTGTATCTTTATTACAAGCGGGATATGGATAGAAAGAAACAATTACTATCCAAACAGCTGCTGGAGGTACTAGAGGTATATAGGTACCAACAGTACGTATGCCGATTGTAACTAAAGAAGGAAAAAGTATTGGTGCTAATGCTACTTTAGCAGATGTTTCTGAAAGTGGTTTTGCTGGATATTTAAATTTTGAAAATGCTAGTATGGGAGGAGCTATGATTAATACTTCTGGTTTTAATAATATTATTGTTAATGGAACTGCTTTGTATACTGGAGATTTGCCTATAGATTTAGAAGAATATTATCGTACTGGTAATATTAAACCTGATATTGATATGTTAGGTAAATATAAAGAAGCTCAATAGTACATTGCAGAATAGAAAATTACAGATAAAGAAGAAATTAACAAAATATATCAAGAAGCAGGCCTTCCTATTATGTATGGAGAAAATGGTGATGTATTAACTAATTATGCAAGATTTGGTATGATTAATGCATATGCTTTAAATTCAGCATTTGCTGAATCTGCTGAATTTGCAGATTGGCTTACTGAAGTAAATGACAATAATGTTGTGTAGAATGTATTAAGTATGCTAAATAAAGGAAGATCTGATGCAGATAGATTAGATTTTGATGCAAAAAGTGGTTGGGATAAATTAGGATGGTTTTTAGATGATCATGATAGTTTATATCAAGGTACTATATTTATTCCAGTAAATAATGATTACTTTACAGCAACTTCTGGATTTGGTAACTATCCAAATACAAATGAAGCTATGACTATTGAAGCAAATCAACAAGCATTAGAAAGATCTAAAATGGCACAAAGTACTTATAATAATCCTGGAAATCAATTATGAAAGAAAATGATATAATTTTAAATATGTTAGCTAATCCTAATTTTACAGTAACTGATTTTCAATCAGTAGGGTTAACTGGAGATAATACAGGATTACGCTCAGAAGAAGAATATTTACAGAGTGAGAAAATTAGAAATAATAAATATTTTGCTAATTCTACAACAGGAGAATTTGATGAAGCTAAATTTCATAATTTTTACATAGGAGCAGGTTAGTTTTATAATTAGTTAATTACATAGGATTATGAACAATCTGTAATGGATCAAGCTGTGTTTAGTAAAGATAACATGTGGGTATCTTCTGATAAGCGTATTATTGATTTTTAGCCTAAATTAGTTCGTTAGGAAAATGAACATTTAGTTACTAGTAGTTTAGAATCTATTGGCAAAAGAGGTTAGAGAACTTTATCACAAAGTGAAATAGCTCAAACTCAAAAAGTATATAATACTGAAACTGGAGAATGGACAGATTCTCCAAATGATTCTTTTTTTGATAATTTTACTAATACTTTAGTATTAGCTACTTATGATGAAGATGAATATGATGAATCTGGTAGATTAATACATCAGAAAGGTGAAAGAAAATTAAACGAGGAAGGTTTGCCTTATTACGAAACTTTAGGTGGGAGAGATGTTTATGGTAAGCAAGTATTAAATAAATTTAACATGCTTACTACAGATGGTTCTTCTATTAATAAATTTGATTTTTTCGACACAGACGACTTAGAATAGAAAAGTATAGCAGGGACAATAATGAGAAATGCTGCTTTAGTAGGAAGTATGTTTATACCATATGTTGGGCCTTGGATTACTGGAATTAGTGTAGCAACTTAGACATCCGGAATGTTGGCGACTTTGGGTAAATTAATTGTTGGTAATGAAAATGAAACTTTAAATAATATTTAGGGATGGGCTAAATCAGTAAATCGTTCTGGACAAACTGAATATGCTGCTCAAAATACTTGGTGTATGGAAAATTTCCTAAATATGATTGGAGATACCGTAGGTCAATTAAAAGAGCAACGTTGGATATTTCAATCTCTACCAAAGTTTTTAGGTCATTCTCAAGCAGCAAAAGCATTGTCTGGGGAGAAAGGATACAATGCTGTTGTAGATGACGTTGTTAAAAACATGTCAAAAGAAGGAGCAGAAAATACTACTAAAAACTTATTAACAACTCTCCAAAAAGAAGGATATACTCGAACTAATCTTGCAGAATTAGAATTAATAGCTCAAAATTTTGCAAAACAAAATAGAGAAAAAGCAATTAAATATGTTGATGATTTAATCAAACAAGCTAATAATATAGGTTCTCCTATATCTAAAGCATACATGACAGCATTAACTGTTTAGGATACTTATGGAGAAGCAAGAGAAGCGGGAGCTTCACATATAGAAGCTGCTTTATTAACTTTAGGATATGCTGCTGGAGAAGCTGCAATTTTAAATTCTGAATTAGGAGAATGGATATTACCAGAATTAAAAACAGAAAAACTTAAATATAAAGCTATAGCTAATGCTTTAACTAAAGACGTAAAAGAAGCTTACGGAACTTTAGCTAAAGATGGTTCAAAGAAAGGGTTTGTTTAGAAGTTATTGAATATTGGTAAGAATATAGCTCAAAGTAATTATGCAGAAAAAACTTTAACAGGTGCAAAGACTCTCAATGTTTTAGGAGCGCATGCTCTTACTGAATCTGCAGAAGAAGTTTCTGAAGAATTGTTAGCTGATGTTTCTAAATCTATATTTAATGTTGTTCGTTGGTTAAGAGGCGAAGATAGTATTGATTTAGGTGAATGGGATAATGTATTTGATCGATATGCTATGTCTGCTGCCGGAGGATTTATAGGTGGAGGTATAGCTAGTGCAGGTACAAGTTTTAGACAAGTTCGAGATTTAGCTTCTATGGATAGAACTAAAGCTATGAATGAGTTGCTTTATATGGTTAATAATGGCAAAGAAGGAGATTTCCTAAAATCACTTGATTCTATGAATCTTGGTAATAAACATTTATCTGCACAAAAAATTATAGAAAAAACAGAAAATGGAGAAATTATTTATGCTGAAGGTAATAAAGAGGATAATCAAGATAAAGAAATTAAAACATTAGTTACTAAACAGGTTAAATTACTAAAAGATATTTTAGAATCTGAAGGTGCAAAAATTAGTACAAATTCTTTATTAAATAAACTCACTTTAGAAGATTAGAAAGATGTAATGAGATAGTTACGTTTTACTAATTTACAAAATACTAAATCAATGGGTTTATATTTATAGAATTTTCAAAATATACAATCTGATATAGTTAAAACTAAATCAAAATTATTAAGTCTTGATTTTAGTACTACTGATTCAGCAAAAGAAGATACTGCTAAAGAAGATTTACGTGCTTAGTTAGAATCTGATTTAAAAGAACTTAGAATTAAAAAAGACGCTTATCTTACAGGAAAAATTGCTCCAGAAGCCATTAGAGATGCTATATTTGAAATGAATCCTGTGATTAGTAATTTCTTAACTAAAACAAATCTTAAACTATTTGCAGAGTCAAAATTAGGTAAAAAATGGACAACAATGTCTAAAGAAGAATAGGAGGACATGATAAAATAGTATAAAGAATATTCTGAAACCAGTATGAAAAATGATATTCACACAGGGGCGGGGATATTACATAATATGATTGAATTATTTTCTCCTTTTGCTAAACAAGCACAAGATTTTGTATCAGATTTGCAAAAAATTCAAGGTTAGGCATATAATAAAATCCAAAAACATTTAGAGGAAATATTATCCGATAGATTATCTGAAAATGTAGACAGTGATGAATATTTATTAAAAGTATAGAATAAATTACAAAGATTAGAAGCTGATTTTGCCGAACTAATTGGAAAAGATTTTTTCTCTGATGAAACCAAACAACGATTAAACCAAATACTTGCAGATTCTACCATAGATTCGGGTACTCAAGCCATAATGCGCACAAATGTTTTATTTGATGCTTTAGCAGAAACTTTAGAATTACATGTGTAGGATTTTGTTAAATTAAAATATATTCATCCAGAAGTTAAAAAAAGTCTTTTAGAAACTTTACAAATGGCTAGGAGTGTATTACAAACTTATGTGTAGGAAGATCAAACAACTCCAGTTAGTTTTGCATATGATATTGAAAATGATCCATCCATTCCATTTGCAGATAAAATTATTAAAATTGAAGAAAAATAGGCAGAACTTTTTGCAAAAATCAATAAAATAGATTCTTTAATTGAACAAATTAAACCATTAGCAAATACTCCTATAGTTGATTATTTAAATCAATTTTAGGTTAGTACTACTAATTCTGATTTAAAAATTACACAACATCTTAAAAAAGTCACTGATTTACTCAATGATGCTACTAATAACAGTAGTTTAGATGAAGTATTAGTTGATGAACAATTTTAGGAAGATAATGAAGAAGCATTATTATTATTAGACTCTTTTATAGCTGTAATTAACAGTATGAAAGTAGATAATGCTGATATAAATAATCCAACAGGATTTAGTAAAATGCTGAATGAAGTTTATTCTAGACAAGGAATTAAAGATTATGTTTAGTTAACAGAATTAGATTCTACTACAGCTGATATTATGTTACAAGATGCTTTATTAATAAAGAAAAAATTAGAATTTATTGAAGATATTCATAATATTAATAAAGGGTAGAAACTAAGACAGCATGATAAAGTAAATACTAACAAAAATTATATATTATATAATACTTTACAAACTCGTTTTGTTAATGTACTCCCAGATGATTGGATAGGTGATGATAAAGGTAATAGTGCAAAAGCTGTATTACAAAGTGTTCTTGATTCTTCGGTAGAACTTAAAAAATTAACACAAGACAACTTAAAACTTTCTAAAGAAATAAAGGATAAAGTAGAAGAAGAAATGACACTAATATCTGATACTTTATATGATATATTTCAACGTAATAAAAAAGGTGATACTTGGGATATTAATAAATTAGGGCAAATGTTTAAAAAGTTTGCTGGTATGAATGGTTTCTTCCAAAAAACTGGAGAAGTATTAAATGATACAACTAAAAATTTGGATGATAACTCATTTATATGGTGGTTAGCCTCTCGAGTTACATTAAAGTAGTCTGATTTTAACAGTGTTTATTTAAAATCTCTTAATGAAAAATTAGCTCCTATTCCATCACAAGAAATGGCTGTTCAATTAGGAGTAGCATCCATAATTAATGCTAATAATCTTAATACTTTTGTCGAAGCTTATAGGAAAACCGTAATTCGAGAATTTAAATCTCTTCCAGAAAGTGAAAAAATTAAATTATTAGAAAATTTTGATTCTGGTTCAACAATATTTGCAAATAAATTATTAAAATATTTTGCCAGTTATGATGCTCTACCTTAGTATCAAAATATGGTGTTCATTGAAGGAATTCCAGGTTCAGGTAAATCAGGTGGTGTATTTAATAGTATTAAAGCTGTAATAGACTAGATTGATCCCAATTTAATGAAAAATGCAGTTTATACACATGTTAAATCTAAAAGTGCTAAAACTGCGGGAGAAAAAATAGGATTAGAAGAAGCTTAGTATTTTGACAAAGCTGGATTAATGCGATGGATGTCCCCAGAATGGAAAGATGTTTTAGAAAATTCAGAAAATAAAGACGGAAAAGTTTATTTATATAAAGGTTCTTACGAATTTGACGCTGAAGGAAAATTACAAAACAAGTGGAAAGTTAATAAAATAACTGATGCTCCTAAAGTTATTTTTATAGATGAAATATCACATTACAATCAACAAGAATTAAGTTTAATTGAATAGTTTGCAAAATTAAATGGAATTGTAGTATTAACAGCAGGAGATTTAGATTAGGATACATTAACTACATACTTGTAGGATAGCGGCGAAGAACTTAATGTAACTATTAACAGAAACAATTTTATACGTTCTCCTAAATTAGGATTATCTTTACGTTCTTTAAATAAGTAGATGACTCATAATATAATTATGATGCAAGCTATTATGCAAAATATTAAAGAAAGTAAAACAGTAGATTCTTTACAATTTACTTATTTGGAAGATGATCCTAAGCATAAAGGTTTATTTGGTGTAAAAACTACTAATTCTTTAGATGATGCCACTAAAAAAACTATTTAGACAATGATGGATACAGCTACTGAGAAAATTGGCTATATTTATCATGACGAAAATTCAGAATTATATAAATATTTAAATGATAATTATTCTGATAAAATAGTTAAATACAAAGATTCTGAAGCTTAGGGATTAGAAGGGCAATATTATATTGTTGAAAATGATCTAAGTTATTCAGGAGGTATGGTGAGTGATAGGAGATCTTAGTAGTATATTCGTTCTTTATATACAGGTGTATCTAGAGCAGAGTAGGGTGTACTTGCTTTTGTACCTAGCGGAACTTTCGGATTAATACAATCAATTAATAGTGTTAAAGATCCAACATATTAGTTAGAAAAACTTGGAGAAGAAGCCATTAAAAAAGCTTCTAATAATAGAAAAGAATAGTTAAAGAAATTAGTTGATAAATATCCAGGAAACACTATTGATATTGTAGAACCTAAGACAGTAATATCTACATCTAATACTCCTCCACCACCACTTCCACCAGTATTACCTCCTAATGAACCACCTATAACTAAAATAGGATTAGGATACATTAATAAAAAAGATGCTGAAGAGGCACTTAATCTTTTTAAAGAAACTTTAAATAAATTAAAAAATCCTAAAGTTATTAATAATTCTACTAGTGATACTTATGATATAGTAGATGTTATGATAGCACAAGATAAAGCTTCTAGTGGTGAGGATATTTATGTCCCAACTGCAATTATAACTAATGGAACTGATATTGAAATACCTATAGAAGAATTACTCCTTAATTACAGCATTAAAGATGATAATGGAACAGTAGCTATGTTATATAATATAGGTGATAAATTAGTAATTAATGAAGGAGGAAGTAAAACTGAAATAATTATTAATAACAGAACATATGTAAATGATTCTGATGATCCTAAATATTTCATATCTAATTTAGATGGGTCTAATCCTAGAGAAATTTTTCAAACTGATTTACAATCTTCATTTGTAGAATATTGGTCAAGTCCGGTTATATAGGATAAAGGGATAGTTCCGGATAATGGATTAGAAAATGATCCAACTATATTAGCAGAAGCTATAACTGCTGCTAATGAAACAGAAGAAAGTAATGATACTGGTAGGCATATAGCAACTAGATTATACACATTTAATGCTTTTCAACCAGGTATTACTTTAGAGGAAGGTAAAATAATATATTCAGGATCTAAAGAAACTTTTGATGCTAGAAAAGACAATGGTATTGGTTTATTACATGCTTGGGGATATACTTTAGGTACTGACGATACACATATGTATAACAAAGTAATAAGAACTTTAGGAGCTATTAAATAGAGAGTATATCATGAAAAAAATAATACCGAGCTTCTTAATTATTTAGTTAATGATGTACTTTATTTATCTGGAGGTGATTATAAACTAATATACGCAATTAAAAGCTCAGCTCCTGGAGAACACTAGGGATATGAACAATATTATTCAGAAGATGAATTAGAATATATTTATTCAAAAGATCCTCAAGCTAAGAATTCTCAAAGAAAAAAATTAGTATTATTAGTTAAAGACGGTGATAATACTGTATTTGAACTTAATGTTGCTAGTTTAAATTCTCCTTTAACATTATTACAATAGGTAGATGCATAGGGAAAATTAATATTTCCTTAGGCAGGAGGTTTATTCCAAGACCGATATTCAAAGGGAATGTCTGAAACTGATGCTTTAGATGAAATTGTAAATTAGATGGACGGAGAAGGTTCTGATGAATAGGATTTAATTAATTTAATTAAATTATATAAATTTACTTCTAATGGAATTTTCTATTTAGGTAAATTTAATACTTCTGGAGAATTTAAACCTGCTGATTTTGTTTTAGCTAAATGTATATCTTCAGGAACTCAATTAATTAAACAAAGAGGTTTTCATCAATTAAATGGAGGTTTACAATATAATGGAGGATTTATATCTTTAGAAGAATTTACAAAAAATCCTTAGTTTAATGTATCTTCGATATTATCTTCAAAAGACCATGATGGAAAAACAAAAGCTGGTTATCCATTTGTTTTAGTATCTACTAATCCAAATATCTCTAATGATAAACAACTAATTGACGAATATTCAAAAGATAATCCCGATGTTAAAATGTATTATGTACTTCCGCCTAGAGCTAAAGTTTCTGATTGGTTATTAAATCAACATAATAACTATGAGGAAATTGTTAGAAGTGGAGGAGCTACGCGAGTATCTTCTCTAATAGGTAATCAATTTACAGCTTATCGAGTCTTAGATATTTTAATAAAAAGCGGTGCATTTGATTCTTTTACTAGTTCTGATGGAACAAGTGAAGAAGTAAAAAACGCTGTTTAGGAATTGAATACAATAGAAGAAAAGTGGAATAAGGAAACTCTTGAATTTTCTGGAAAAATACTTATTGGAGAAAAAACTGATTAGGAAATCTATGAAGAGTATTTAGATTTATGTGAACATTTACCGAATGCGGAAAAATTAGCAAGACATAGAGCTTGTATTTTAGAATAGCGTAAATATTTAGAATAGAAAAATGATTGGGGAAAAGTTCCAATTACTCCAGATGTTTCTATACAAGACGCATTGAGTTCTTATTTGCGAGGAATTATTTGGAAAACATTCCCTTCAGAATCTAAAGACTTGTCTAAATTATATGAAATTGATAGAATTTGTGAGGCTTAGGGATTAGATGATATTTTATATAAAACTTTTATAGGTGAGGATATAGGTCCTCATGGAGAATTTGTAAAAGTTATCACTGATACAAAATATGGAATTAGGGGAGTTAATGGTTCTGTAGTAGATTTTGAAATAAATGCAAAAATTGATCCTCCAAGTTTTAGTTCTGAAATATTCTGGCAATATTTAGGAGAAATAACAGCAACAAAAAGTAAATGGCAGGAAGCTTCAAAAAATGGTAGTATTCATAGAACTAAACATTTTTACTATAGTGCTAAAGATAATACTTGGAAATTAACAAGTGATTATTCTCAAAAATTTGAAGATGATTATTTATCTAAAAAATCAGTCACTAATCCTAAACCAACAGTAAAATCTTTAATATTATCATAGTATTCAGGATATTTCACTAAGGGAATATTGGATGAATCTATCATAGATGAATCTTTAGATATTGAATCTAATTTACTAAAATTAGCTGAAGCATACAATAAAACTAAAGGGCATTATGGTTTTGTGTATAATGGTGTGTTGTATCTAACTGAATATAATGAAGATATTACTTTAAATAATCTTCCAAATACTTTATAGAATACTATAACAGGTAAAGATTCTAAAGGCAACGAGTGTATATTTAATATTACGACTAGTGTAGATACAAAAGGAAACATTACTAAAGTTGAAGTACGACAAACTACGTATAGACCTTATCAACCAGTTCCTGCTGGATTATCAGAAATACAAGACTCAGATGTAGAGAACCTTAAATCTGATATAAATGAATATAATAAGAGGAAAAAGAAAATTGGATTGGTAGGAACATATTTATCTGGAATAGAAAATGCGGCTCAGTTAATTGATTTTGCACAATAGGTTAAAGATGCTTTTGATAAAGAAATAGTTTTGACAATTTTAGAGAGTGACATTAAATTATTAAATAATCAAGAACTTTTATAGAAAGTGTTAAATTATATTAAAGACGATAGTGATTCAGAAAATAATACATATAATATAGTAAAAATAGGTTCAGATAGAATGCTACTTATAAATTAGAATCAGGCTCAAGAATTACTTGAAGGAGAGTAGCCTACTAAACCAATTCCAAATAGACAAATAGTTACTTTAACTTAGGATTAGATAAAACAAATGAAATTGGAAGAAACAGAATGTCGTCCAAAAGTATGGAAATTAATAACTAAAAATTAATTATGAGTTGTAGACTAGTAAAAAATCCAAATGGTAATGGTTATACACCAGATTCTTTAAAATAGCTAAGAGATCTATTAATAGAAGGAAGAATAAATGCATTAAAAATGTCCAATGACGGAGGGGATATTCCCCTCCTTAGCTTGGGCATTGAAAAAATGTTACATTCTATAGGTGATACTTACCATAACCAAGATTTAGATAAAATAGTTCCTTTAGTAGAAGGATTCTTAAAAAGATTAGGTTGGGATGCTTATATACCTAATCAGGGTTTATATAATTCTATGTCAAAGAAATTTAGACGTACTTTAGGAACTAATCAAGTAAATCTAACTTATTACACAGGTAATGGTAATACATTAGAAGAAGTCAAAGAAATAAATAGATTGTTCTTAGATAGAACTTTTGGTTCATTAGCTGATATTAAGGATAAAGTAAAACAGCAAGCTTCTCATATTATGATTAATACTTTCATTATTAATAGAGAGGATGGAGTTTTAGTATAGAATATTACTGAAGCAAATGCTAACGCAAAATACCAAAAACAAAAACTATATAAACAAATAGTTGAATATTTTAATAGCAAAGATATACCTACAGAATTATTTATAGACGATAAATATACTTATGCATTACAAGATGATGCTTTTAAAACTGCCATTAATGAATTGGAGGCAATATTATTTAGTGTAGATAGTTCTAGAAGAATTTAGGAATTATATTCTGAATCTCATAATTCTAATGCAGCTAAAGCAAAATATGATGCAGCTATTGCTTGGTTTATATTAAAAAATTTTGATAATTTTGTCGATACTTTAATTGGTAGTGCTTTTAATATAAATCCAGAATATAGGGGAAAATTTGTAGATGATGATATATATAGTTATTCTGATAAAGGACATCATTTAATAACATCTTGGATTACTTCTGATGAAATAGTATTAGAAACAAGAATTAATAAATTAGCTCAAACTTTAATCAATACTACTCCTTTAATGAGTTATGGTACTGAAACAAAGTCTGGTAATTTTATTAAATTTGAAGATTTTTACAGGATTATTACCAAAATTAAAGATTTGGCATTAGATCCAATTACTTCAGAAATAGTATTGTCTTCAACACAACCATTAGGCAAAAGTATAAGAGAACAACTATCTAAACGAGATTGGGAATTAGTTAAAGATAGACCACTACGTTGGGTTATTAATAATATTAGAACTAATCCACAAAAATTTACAAGACTAACTTTATAGATTATTAATAGTAAGTTAGTAATGGATGAATTATATTCTAAATTTTCTAAAGAAGAAAAAGATAAATGTTGGTCTATATATAAAGGTATTTTTGATCCTACTTATTCAGAATCTATAAATAATATTCAAAATAAATATGATTATAGGGCTGAAAATTATTATGCTTCATTAACACAAGTAGCAGATGCGATATATTCAGTTAATCATTTGTAGTACAATGATGACGAAGGAATTATTACGTTACGTTCTCTAAGAGATCAAAGTTCTGATAACATTCGTAGAGAATTAGAAAGTAATATATTAAGAAGTAATACAAGAAGACGCAATTACGATTTTGAAAAAAATGAAATGCTTCCTTATAATGCTAAACCTATTGAGGAAGATATAATTGGAGGTAAAGAGTTAAAAGGTTTATCTTATGAATTAAAAATAGGAGAAAACAATTCACTTTAGGTAAGAGTTACTGAAATGGGAGGTACAATATCTTATAAATTAAACGGAAAAACTATTTCTAAAATAGATGAAAGTCCGGAAATACTAGATTTTGTAGCTCAACAATTAAAAATTAATTTCAATTAGGATAAAGAGTTTTTAAAAAATTATTATAATGTAACAAAAAATCCTATTAATGAATTAATGGATTTATCTTCTATAATATTACTAAATAAATATGTTTCTAATGTAGTATTAAAAGATGTTAAAGGACCTAAACAAACAAAATAGAGGTTAAAAACATTATATCTCAGTTCTAATATGCGTCCTGGATATGACGGATTATATAATGAAATGAAAATTATTCCTGATTCTAAAATTACTGTTTTAGAAAGATTAGCCAAAGCTAAATCATGGACTACTGGTGAAGCACAATCTTCTTTAGTAAGAGATGCAGAAGGAGATGCTATTTCTACACAAACATTAAGTCGTTTATTAGGAGCTTTATCTGCGCAATTTGAACAATTACGAGATTATAAATAGCAAAAAGTTATAAATTTAAAGAAACTAGAAGAATCGGGTAAATATAAAAATTTAACAATAGAATTTGTTGATAATATACCTACATAGAAAACTACTCCTGTAGCTATGAGTGTAAATCGTGATACTAATACAATACAAATAGTAAAATCTTTAATGGTTTCAAAATTTAATGAAAAGGCTTGGACTAATCCAGCAATCCAATTAGATGGAAGCTGGGCAACGCCTTTACCAAAAGAATAGTTTCAAACATTTGAAGAATTTTTAACTTTTTGTCTTGAACATGAGTATTAGCATACTTTACATCCTCGTACTACTGGACTTACTACAGGAGAGTACGAAACTAAAATAAATAATTACGCGTTAGCTTCTCTAGGATTTAAAGCTGACGCTGCTGTATCTGGATTTAGTTTATTAAATCCTGGTTTTTACAAAGGTTTCGCCAATATTAAAGAATTAAAATCTCCTTTAGGTAACAAACAACATACTTAGTTTACAGTTGCTGAATACATTTAGGGAAATTTTTTACACAATTTTGTAAAAGGTTTTATGAGTTTTACAGATTATTCTGGAAAACATGTGACTGGTAACGGAATAATCGGTGTATTACCTTCAGTAAATTCAGATAAAAATACTATTGGAATTTCATTATTTGATTTAAATTAGATTGCACCAAATAGTGAATTAAGATGGAGTGATTTAAGTTACGAATCTTTATCAGAAATAACTAGAAAAGAACTAGGAGAATATTATATTAAACAACAAAATAGTATAATTAACACTTATAAACGTTTAAGTTATTTATATCCAGAAATTCCTTTAGATTATGAAAATGATTTCAGAGCTTTTAATAATTATTGCGTAGAAAGAAATATAAAAGCTATTGATAAATTATTTGAACTTACTTTAAATTATAATAAAAATAATCCTTTGTCTCCTATTAAATTAATTGATTAGGTACATTATATAAAAGATGGAAATTCGGTAAGAACTAATAATACTATAAAAGCTTTAGCTAATCGTTATTAGGACAAATCAAAGTATGATGCTTTCATGAAATTAAAAGAACTTGATTTGTTACAAGCTCTTACAGATGAAAATGTATCTATTAATTTGTATGATACTTTTGATGGAGAATCTCCTGGTAAATGGTTATAGAAGTAGTACCCTACTTGGATAGGAAAAAATGGGCACAATAATGGTAAAATGACACTAGCTAAAATATCAAAAAATGGTTTAAGTTTTGATATTACTAGTAAACAAGATTTACAAAAAGCTGCTAAAACATTAGGCATTGATATTAGTAAAAATTTACACCAATTAAAAGGGGTAAATATTGAAATGCACCCAATGCTTTAGAAATGGAATGCTTTTGATTATTTACTATCTCAAGAATTTTTATTGTCTGGAGTTGGTTCTCATGTAGCCCACCCTTCAAAAGCAAAATCAAAAACTGCTGTTATATGGGTTCATCCTGCAATGGGTAAAACATATACGGTTGAAAATACTCAATATAAAGACCAAATAATGGATTGGGATGTTGAGTTTAATCGTAAACGAGACGCTTGGATCGCTAAACAATCTGGAACTGAAATAGGTACAGATTCTTTTAAAATAGCTCGAAATGAATACCAAATTAATTGGAAAAATCATGAAGATTTTCAAGAATTTGTAACTAAAGAATGGAATAGAGTTAAAGATTTAGCTAATAAACAAAATAAAATATTAGTAGCCTCTCCTCATATGTTATTATAGTTATTTCCTAATGATTTTAATTAGGTATTAACTATGTCTAAAGAAGACTTTATTGAAAGAAATGTAGCAAGAGGAGCTAATAGTGCTGAAAATTCAGAACTTTGGAAAATAGGAATTGATAATACTATTAATAGTTTAGCTAATAATGTAGATTTTGGACGTAAAGTTACTATTGTTGGCAAAGGTGAATATTTACAAAATATATTAGATAGTGGTAAATTATCTTATGCTTTAGATTAGTTACTTGATAATGAAATTTTAGAAGAAGCAAGTAGATTTTTGGCACAAAATAAACGTAATGGATCTTATACAGCCGCAATGCATCCTTTTTAGTTAAATCAAATTGACGGAATTCCTGAAGAGTATAATATGGCTGTTATTAATGATATTCGCTATGAACTTAGTACGGTAATGGGAGACACTGCAAATCATGCTCCTTTTGATGGTGCTACATTTGTGAATCCATTAGTCGTATACTGGGAAAATAATTCTTTAAAAGGAGATAAAGCAGGTATTGATAAAAAATAGTTTATTCATTATTATGATGAAGTTACTGGTACTGGTGGTATTATTAAAACTGCAGGTTTTGGTATAACTAATGATAGAGCCAAAAACAGAAAATTTTATCGTACTATGGCTTATAATATGATGAAAAGACCTTGGGTAAATCCTGACGGAACTACACATATTACTTTAGAAGGAGGTATTTTGAAAGACTTTGAAGGAAATACTATTGATTATGGTCCTATTTATTTCAGTAAAGGTTCTAAATATTATCTAAGAGAAATTGTTAATTACAATAATGATAATACCTATACTGTAATTGACTCTGAAGTTGATGAGCAAGGAGATATTATTAATATTGGACAAGAAACACTTTTTAGTTTTGACGGTGATTCAAAAGTTACTTCTAATTATGATGTGTGGTAGTTATTTGGAGGTTGGAATTCTATGGAAATGGGGGAAAATGGAGTTTTAATTCCTTCAGAGAATTCTTTAAAACTTACTGCACATGCTGCAAATATATATGGTATTAAAAAATATCCTGGAGAAAAAGTAGAAGATGCTTCAGATATTATCCAACCAATGAAATTATCTGATATTCATTATATGCCTACAGTTGGAGCTATCAAACAAGGTGCTTCTAACATTAATCCTAAATCTATGTACTATAATAAAGGTACTCTAAATCACATGAGGGTTAAAATGAGATAGGCAGGTATTTAGCTTGATAAAGAACATCATGCAGATGGTTCTGTACTTTCACTTATGACTTAGGTAATGTCGGCAGCTGCTGCTAAAGGTTATACTATAACAAAATCAAGTAAACTTTATGAATCTTTATATAATTTAACTAAATTAGGAACTAAAGATTTTAGAGATTCTTTAGGTAATATTACTAGCGATCCGGATCAATTTGATGCAGCAGTATCACATATTATATTATAGACTATACTAAATAGTTCTTCAAATGATGGGAATCTATTATAGAATATTGCAAAAGAATTAATTGTAGAATTTCAAACTAATAGAGATATTAAACTCACTAAAGAATTTGCAGATAAGATAGATTCAAATACCCCTTACAGTAGCAGAAGTATTCATGCTAAATTAGTTACAGCATTAACATCATCATTAACTAAAGCAGGAATTAAATAGGAGATATCAGGTATTTTAGCAGTTCTTAATCCAACACAAGATGCAGTTAAATTATATAAAGTTCCTGTACTAGATTCTAATGGAAATATCATTCCAGGAAAATACAAAACTTGTAGTTATGGTCAATTAGAGCGTTATTTCGATATTTATGGAGTAGATAATGAAGAAGCTGTATTACAAGCTATTTAGAATGAAGTTCCTCCTATTTATGAAAAATAGGTAAGAGAAGACGGCGAAATTGTAACTGGAAGCATTACTAATGTAGAAATAGGTAAACATTATATTATTGACAGAACAGATGGAACTTCTGAAATAATATATTTGAGTATGCCTCATTCTTTAATGAATGAAGACGGTAATTTACCTGAAGTTAAATTAGGTGACGGAACCATTATAACTAAAATGGGTTATAAAGATTTAAAAAATGATCTTTTTATTGAAAGAATTAGAGAATATTTAATAGAAGGTGATGATTTAAAATCTTATAATGTTCGTTTTACTGGAACTTATAAATTAGAGGATGGTACTTCTGTTGAAGAATCTTATCAAATGGCTGATTTAGATGTTGTGCAAGATTTCTTTACGCTTAAACAATATAAAGGTCTGAAATAGTATAATGCTATTATTGATACAATAGAAAAATACGGTAAGTTACAAACACTATATAATGTTATTACTAATGATTTATAGAAAGTCTGGGAATTAAAACTTGAAAAAGCTAGATCAGATAAAAATAGTTATAGTGAAGCAAAAGCAATTAAAATATTATCTTTAATAAATACTTTTAAAGAGAATCCTTATGCGATATATACAGAATTAGAAAAATATGAGGAAGATTCTATAGAAAAACTTTTCTTAAACTATGTTATTAACAATGCACAAAAAGTTTTACATAGACAATTACAGCTAACTCTTAACGGAATTAGTAAATCAGATAATGGTGTAAAATATGTATGGATTAATGGAAAAAAAGTTTAGATTGATAAATCTTCTATAAAAACTCAAGGTTATGGTGTTGTTATGCCTAAAACTTTTAAAACAAATTTAGGTTTGGATGATTTTGATGACCTTGAAACTATTAAAAATGATCCTGATTTCTTTGTTAAAAAACTTATAAAAAGATTTAATACTAAAGTTGATAATTTTATTGATTTTGACGATAAAGGAAATGAAGTAGAAATATATAATTTCCACTTAGAATTAAAAAAGAATAATGGCAACCATATTTATGTAAGACAAGGCTTAAATGGAGCCAAACTTGGTAATAAAATTAATATTTATAAATATACTGATCCAGAAGGTCATGTATTTAGATGTGATAGTAATGGTAATATTATTCATCCTTTATTTAGTGTTAATGATGAAGTATATATAGATTCTAAAGGAAATGAAATTATTGTAACATCCCCTGATACAATAGAATGGAAAGATACCAATGGTAATAATATAGCTGTTATAAAAAATACTGATGGAAGTCTTTCTAGTGTAAATGGAGATGAAATTATTCCTGTAAAAGATAATATATATCTCAATACTAAAACTGGAGAATAGATTGAAAAAATAGAAACTTCAGGATTATAGTTTTATTTAGATAATTTAGAATATAATTCTATTTATATAAATAAAGCAGTTAATAATGACGAATTTGTTTCTATTTTAGGAAAAGCTTATAGTAGTAAAAATTCTGTCGCTAATAATATCGCAAATAAAATAATATAGTTAGGAGCTAAAGAAAAATCACCTACTAAAGTTATAGAAAAACAAAGAGAATTATCAGATAAGTTAGGTAATTATGAATAGTTGCTTAGTTTAGATCCAGAAGGTCCTCAAAAAGACTTCTTTAAATTTGCTAATAATCATATTACTAGACTTGGTAGAAGAATGCACACGTCTTTCTTAAAATCTCTTAAGATTGTAGCGGCACGTATTCCTGCACAAAATCAATAGTCTTTTATGGGTATGGAAGTTGAAGCTTATGATAATCCAGATATTAATTCAGCTTATGTAAGTACTTATCAATTTTTCTTGCAAGGTTCTGACTTAGATATTGATGCGGTTTCATTACAAACATTTGTATTAAATAATGCTGGAATTTATGTAGGACATTCGCCTTACTATAATCTGGAATCTGAAGAGTTGGCAATAGCTTCTGAATTATTACCTTTTCCTAATGGAGAAAAAATACAACTAGTAGAATCCGAAAACCAAAGTACTTTAGAAAAATATTTTGATGAAATAAAAGTACACGATGACACGGATGCTGAAACTAAATTATTAGAAAGTATTTTTGGAGATGAATTAGGACAAGAATTATTTAATCTATTTATAAAGAAAAATGGAGAAGTTAAATTAAATCTCAATCTTAATTTTGTTGAAAATATTGAACAATTAGCGGAATTACTATTAGAAAAAGAAGTAATTAAAGCAGGAGATACATTTATAAATAAGTTATATAATGAAAGAGGAATTGTTCTTACTTAGAAACAAGTAGATTCTTTAAATAAATAGTTAGTAGATATAATTAATAAGCATAATTTATATCTAAATAAATCGAATGTAACAAAACGTACTAATATTTCAAGAAATTGGTTAACTTAGCAGACTTACGATATTATTATTGACCCTATTAATTAGTTAGAAGCATAGTCTTCTGTTGATGCCGTAACTTCTAATGCTAAAAATTTAGCAAAAAAATCACCAAAAGCAAGTGTACAAGATACATTTAGTCCAGGTAATGTTATTAATAAGTATCAAAGTATTTAGGAAAACATGGTAGGTAAAGATGGTATTGCTATATGTGCTACAGGATTAAAATCATTCTTTGCCCTCACACAACTTCATAATATTATTATGAGTGGTGAAAATGTCGATGCTAAGGAATCTTTACTTTGTAATGTAAAAATTGGAGGAAAAATTTATCATGGTTTAGCTAATGTATTTACTGATAAACTTTTTACAGGAGAAGAAGAGTATGAAGAGTGGGATATTAATTTTGAGAAAAGATATGCTTAGGATGCAATTTTCTCAGAAAAAGTTAAAGACTACTTAATAGAGCAATTAAGGGCTTCTGATGCTTCAAATGAATTTTCTGCTTTATTATCATTATCTACCGACAACGCAAAAGAGCTTGTTCTTGCTAAAATTAATGCAGGAACTTCTACTATAGGAATGTATTTATATGGATTATCTTTAGGTATTCCTTTTGATACATTGTATAAAATAATGACATCTCCATTAGCTTTCAGGTTGTCTGAATTAACTAAAGGGGATAGTTTTAATGAGGATTCAGGTACAATTGATGTTATTGGAGCTTTAGATTATATTTTGTAGGAACCTTCTAAACAAATAGCTAAATTTGATAGTGTTGATTTTTCAGAATATAATGGAATTGTAAATCCATCTACATTTTTATTAAGAGGCAAAGGTTTAAGAGATACTATTAAAAAAATTGTCGGCAATAATGGAAAAGTTGATTATAACGCAGCTCAAGAATATTTTGATTCTTTAAGAAATAAAGTAAATGAAATTACTTAGATTATTAAATCTTCTAATTCTGAAACTAAAGAACAGGATGCTATTAAATACACTATTCAATATAATTAGTTAATAGATTTTGCAATACAGTATGTTGAAGATATGCGTCTTGCAGAAAATACTTTCTACGAAACTATTTACGGAGGAGGTAATATTTTAACTGACTTTGAAACTTTAGCTATGGGTGCTAATGAAATGAAATAGTTAGGTAAATTATTAAGACTTAATTAGGAAATTAAAACAAATCCTCAGGAATTAATCGAACAAGTAGCTAATATTGAAAATGCTTTAATTAAAAGAGCATCTTAGATTAGACGTTATAATATACGGCACTCAAAACCATTTGATCCTGGAACTTTAAGTGAAAAAGATGAGCAATTTTATAATAGTATCATAAATGAAAGAGGTAATGGATATAAAAAATTATATAAAATTGATTTTTAGAAATTTGTTACTGATGAATCTTATGCCCAAGATATGATTAAACGATATGATGTTATAAAAGCTTCATATAATCCTTTAAAAGTACTTTATGAAGTAACACATTATAAAGGTTACATGGAATCGTTATATATTGCTTATCAAGGTTGGAAAAACAAATCATCTAAATTTAAATTATTAGTTGAAGAAAAATCTCGTATAGAATCTAAATATAATATCTATGATTCTAAATTAAAAGAACAAGTAGGTAAAAATTTAGAAGATAGGGCAGATATATTTTATAGATCTAGATGGATGTAGGGTAGATATAGGCCTATCGCTCTGCCAGCTAGTACTAAAGAGCGTACAGTATTTGCATTTGGAACAGATGCAAAAAAAGCAATGCCGATACATTCTATAAGAGAAATACAATTAGGTACTACAATAGGAGATGCTAATTTTAAGTTATGGATGGAAGAAGTAGTAATCCCTGAATTAAAAAGACGTTTTCCTAATAATAAATTTATTTAGGATTTGAAGTTTACAGTAAATCCTAAAACTCCTGCTGGTACTATTGCCACAAGTATGGGATTATCTATTAATATGCTTCCTAGAAGTGAGTATGAAAAAGATACTTTTAATTCTTATAAACAAGCATTTAATAATTTAAGTAAGGAAAAAGACACTCTTTATTCAGATGCAAAAGGTAATTTATACTAGGTTCAGGAATTATTATTCTTATATTCTTTAATAACAACTAATGGTAGACTTTCTCAAACTTCTATTCACGGAATTTTTGAAGATTATATGCTTGATCCAGTTGCAATCGATTTTAATAAAGCTATTAGTGAAATGGATAAACAAGGAGATATTACCGTTTCTCAAATAAAAGAAAGTTTTATTGAGGATGACGTTATTCCATTTTCTACTAGATATAGAGGAGGTAGTGCTCGATTTAAAGAGTTTGATAAAGAAACTGAAGAGATTAAAGTTTATGAACTTAATGATAATGATTATTCAGAAGACCCAAATGAAGAAAGCGGAGGATATAGTCCTAAATATGTTCTTGCTTCATCCCCAATAGTAAGTGGTTTCAATACAGACTATTTCTTAAATGCTTTTAGAAGAACTACGACTAAACCTGGAGATATTACTATCTTACAAATTGATGAAAAACTATATCCTGAGTTAAGTAATTATATTATTTCTATTGAAGAATTGGCAAATGGATCTAAAAGATTAGTAGATATAAGAACAAACAATCCTGAATATGAATCTAATGCGATAAATTTTTATGAATATCTCAGAAAAAATCATAAAAGTAAGATGTTTATTAAAATATTAAAAGGAAAAGAAGGTAAAAAAGAAGAAATAGATTTTGATGGACTAAATGATGCATTAAAAACTGCAAATTGTTAATACTATGGCACAATGCTTAATTAAAAATTCAGAATACCGGGCTAGACTTGCTTAGTCCGGTATTCCTGAACCAATATTTTATAGTTTTGCAAATGCTTTTGTAGCAAAACATGGAAGATTTCCAAATTTAGATGAAATTCCTGAAGCTAATTCTACTTAGAACTTATAGGAAACTTTTACAATTAAAAAGAATAATTCTGCTTAGATTAAAAACATTTTAAATATTACTCAGACAGATAATATAAAAGATGCTAATATTGTTATAAATGATACTTATAATGATTTAGAAGTAAATATTTTACCTTTAAATGAGGAAGCTATTGTAAATGTTACTCGAAGACCTTCAGAATATTGGGTTAATGAAATAGAGGAATTTGAAGTTTCAGAAAAAATAAATAAAGGTGTTTTATTTAATCAAATATTTGATAAATTAAGGAATTTGTACGGAATAAAAATAATTCCAATTACCGAAAAAGAATTATCTACATGGGAAAATATGCCAGAAGTTAAAAGTGTTGCTGCTTTTGTGCATTAGGGAGATATTTATGTTAATACCGATGTTGCTGATATTGACGCTCCTATACATGAAATGACACATATTTTATTAGGAGCTGTTCGATTTAAAAATCCTTAGTTATATCAAAGTTTAATATCTATGGCAGAAAAATTTCCTGGAATTAATAAATATATATTTAACAATCCTAATAAAGCGTATAGTGATGTGTTAGAAGAATTGTTTGTAGAAGAAACAGCTAAATATTTATCAGGATTAAGTAGTAAAATTAATATGCTGGATTCAGAAGTATTATATGAATTACATTATAATATTAAACGATTATTAGATTCAATATTAATGGGATAGTACAGTGTTAAATCATTGAATGATTCTGAACTTTATAAAATGTCTTTACCTGAATTAGCAAAAATGGTTAACTCTTAGTTATTAGAATCTAATACTTTATGTAGTATTGACGATGCTGCTTTACACAGAATGCTGGGAAACACTAAACAAGAATTAATGGAAAAAGGTGATTTAAGAGAGGAGTGTTAATATGAAAAGTTGTAAGTATTATTATAAAGGAAAATTAATAGGTAATATTTTGGAATTAGATGATTTTTTAATATCTAAATAGAAATATTATTCTAAATACGGAGATAGAGTATTTTTGAGAGTTAATCTTCATGCAGTAGATATTCTTACTAAAGCTAAAACTGATAATGAAAAAGTCGTCAAGGAATGGAATAGAGCTAAAAGAGCATATGCTGGAGAAGAGGAATTAATTAAGTTAAATAGACCTTTTGCAGGTGTTACAGAATTTTTAAGTGGATAGCGAAATTCTATTGATAATAAATTATACTTTCCAGAATTTATAGAAGGTGAGTATTGGAGTAGACGTTTTAACGCTTGGACAAATGCTAAAAAAGCTACTTTAAAAGATAATTCAGATGGTTTTACTTAGGATGAAATAGATTTATTTTTTGATGGAGATGAATCTAAAATAACAGCAATATCTTTAGGAAATCCAGATGAATGGAAAAACTCAAAAGGAGAATTTAAAGAAGTTTTTGGAACGGATGAACAAAAACTTCTTAGAGACAAAATGACTGATAAATGGAAGCACTAGGCTGAATATGGTACTGAAATACATAATGTGTTGTAGATGTATTTTACTAAAACTAGTAAAGGTAATTATTGGTACGAATTATTAGAAGATCCTTAGAAAGGTAACAATAATATGTTTTTTGGAAAATTTGTATCTAATCTTCGTAATGAATATGAAGCAGAAATTCTTGATGAAAAAGGTAAACTTGTTAAAAAGAAAATGTCTAAAATAACAAGTATTACTACAGATCAAAAAATCATTGAAATTCTCCAATATGCAAAATAGTTACGAGAAGAAATTGAGGCTACTTATGGTAAAAATGGAGAAATAACATATTTTCCTGAGTTTACTTTAAGCACAAATCTTAATAAAACATTTGATGGTAGAGATGATTTAAAAATATCAGGTCGTGTGGACTTATTATTTTTAGATGGTGATGGATTCCCTCATATTGTTGACTATAAAACATCTCCTAAAGACTATGAAAGTTATAACTCTGCTAAAAAATTAGGATTTACTTATTAGTTAGCTACTTATTCTAGAATGTTATCTAGATTAGGATTACGTACTGACGCTACTGATTTAATAATTGCTCCTATACAAATGGAAAATTTTCATCTTGAAAATGATAAATGGGTATATGATTCTGTAAAAAAAGGTACATCTACTACAAAAATACTTAAAGAATTAAATGCTGATACTGACGACATTAATAGAAACTTAAATGATTTTATCGAAGCTCCTTTAGTAATTGACGGGGACGCTCAAGATGTTATTAGTAAAGTTAAAACAACTTTCGAAGAATGGTTTCCTAAATATGGCAGTAATCAAATTAAAACTGATGAAGAAATTAGAGATTTAATTGAAAAACAAGGCGGATTTGTATTAAATCCTTAGACAGGTGGATATGAATTTACTCCTAAAGGTTGGTCAAAACCTTTGAAAGTTACTAAACAAGAAGGAGAAACAGCTCTTTTCTTAAAAGTTAAGGATCTTTATACAGGAAGAAAAGAACAAAACATTAAAAAAACTAATAATATTATTAAAGCTATTAATAAAGCTAAGGATGAAAATTCTAATTACATTGATTTACCTAAAGATACAGACGATTGGGTAAGGCATAAATTATCTAAATATTTAGGAAAAAATTGGGAAATTCTTAAAAATGATGCTGCTGATGCTGCTTCTTAGTTTGGTATGATATTGTTTTATAATAATGAAACAGATGTAATAGAAGTAGTTAAAATATCTAACAAAGATTTACGATATTAGAATAATTGGGGTGATAATAGGACCAATTTAATTGGAGCACATGATGTAGATATTTCTGAGAACTCTCGTTCTGATAGTTTTATGTTAAAAGCTGCTAATGGTAACATTGAATTAATGGAAGCAATGTTAGTATTAAACGCAATAAGTTTTAATAAACCAATTCAAGTAGGAAGAATTGATGTTATAAGTCCTTTTTCTACTGCTTCAGGAATGTCTGCCTCTAATAAAGAATTATTGTATTGTTGGAACAAACTTAACCATTTTAAAACTGTAGAAGGAGAAAATAAATTTAAGAATGGAAATATAAAAATGTTAACTAAAGCTGAAGCTTGTTATGCTGAATTTGTTGAAATTATGAATAGAGTTGGAGATAAAAAAGATGAATAGGCTTCTAAATATCAACAATTCTAGTCAGCAGTAAATGAATTACACAAAGCATTGCCTATAAATAACATAGACGCAGCTTTAAGTGCATTATATGAATTGCGTACTAAGCTAGAAGAAAATAGAAAATATTTGAAAAAAGATGTTGTTGCAGGAAGAAGTGTTCATACTGGATTGCGTAATTATGATGATGATTATGAACGTATATTATATCAACAAGTTTCAGCAGCTATTCTTGAATTAAGTAAATTTGACGTACGACAAGCTTTAAACGATCACGATAAATATTTGCAATCTTTAAATATATTTAGAAAAGGTATTTCTGGTACAATGCTAGATAATGCTGGAAATTTTGGAAATAGACTTCTTAATCAGGTCACTTCTTTAGCATTAGAAGGTTATTAGAATGGTCGTGATATAGCGTATAAACGATTAAATGAATTACGTTTAAAAACAGAAGAATTAAAAAAGAAGACTGGTTTTTCTGGATTTAAAGAACATACTTATGGAAATCAAGCATCTTTATATGATGGGATGACTGAATATACTTCTGATGGAGATTTGAGATTTATTAATCCGTGGAAAGACAATAATTTAAATCCTGCTTAGCAAGAATATTTAAAGTTTATTATTTTTGAATTAAATAAAAATTTACATCCTAATTTATCAGAGTCTCAAATTTAGCAAAAAATTAAAGAAAGCGACCCAGAATTTTTCCAAGTTCCTTTAATAGAAGCATCTTTTGCTTCTAAAGTTAATACCGAAGGATGGGTAGGATGGTTTAAAAATAAATGCAAAAGACTTTCTAAAATATTTAGAAGTAAAGAATCATTTAAAAAAGCAATGACTGATTTGTAGTCGTAGTATTTAAGTGATGCTGATGAACAAGTGCATAAATCTAACGAAGAAATATTTAAAGCAACTAATCTTATGGATTAGGGTAATGGTGAAAGAAGAAAACAAATAATTCATGATAAAGTTGCTGAATTCGGAGAAGGTTTTTTTGAACGAGACCTTGAATCAATTCTTAGTTCTCATATTTGGGCATACTCTACTCAGAAAGCTCTAGAAGATCGTATGCCTCTTTTAAAAGCTGCTTATATATCGCTAGCAGTTATGGGAAATGAACAAAATTATGAATTTAAAAAAGATGAAGAATTTTTCTAGCAATTTGTGGCTAATAGAATTAATAAACAATCTATTGTTGATGATAAATTAAAATGGGCAAAAGGTGCTGTAGGGGTAGTTTAGCAAGCAGCTTCTTGGATGGCTTTGGCATTTTCTCCATTACAGTTTACTTATCAATCGTTAGAAGGCATTTGGAAAAACTGTAAATTAATTATTGCTAAGCCTGACGGAACAGACACTTTTACTGCAAAAAATATGTACGATGCTGCTAAAACTGTTTATAATGAATTATTTCACTTTAGTGATACTCCATCAGTTTCTACAGCTATTAATGCATAGTATGGTATTAATGACATGGATAATGCAGCATTCGCTGAAAATAATACTTCTAATAGACATGGATTATTTAACTTTTTTGGTAAATTTGCATATAAATTTTCATCAAGACCTGACTTCTATAATCGTATGACTATCTTTGTGGCACAAATGAAACATGATGGTAGCTGGGAAGCGCACACTGTAAATAAAGATACAGGAGAACTTGTTTATAATGAAAAAGCTGATAAACGATTTGCTGCTTATACTAACGACAAAGAAGGAAAAAACGGTAAAACTAAAGAATGGTTAGAAGCAAAAGCTTTATATTATTCTACCGCAACTTAGTTAGTTAATGAAGGAGCTAGAAATAAAGACGGATCATTATTTACTATAGGACAACCATTACCAAAAGCTTATTCTAATAAAGAATCAGAAGCTAAAAAAGCTGTAGGAGACTCTATGTATGGGTATTATGATAGTACTAAAAAATCCTTATTTTAGGCTACTTTCTTAGGAGGACTTGTAATGCAAATGCGAACTTATTGGTCTGCTAAGAAAAATCAATACTTTGCTCCAGGAGGTGTTAAAGCACAAGGACAATGGGTTCATGCTGAAAGAAACATTTTAGATCCTGATACTGGAAAAATGAAAAAACAAAAACTATATTATTCTAAATTAGATAATGGAGAAATTGATAGAAATGGGCCATTAGTATCAGAATCAGATCCTAAATGTAGCGAAGTACCTTTTATGCAATGGAAAGGAAAATTTGAAGAGGGTATAGCTGTAACTATGGCAGATGCGATGATGTAGGCTGCAGGGGCTATAGGAAGAGGTTCTGTAAAAGATGCGTATAATGTTATTAAAAATAAATTTATTTATAATGATGAAGTAGACCCAGAATTAACTAAAGCTTATCGTTCTAATTTACGTATGTTAGTAACAGATTTTATGATAGCCATACTTATTGGAACTTTTGTAGCAGGAATGTTAGGTGATTGGGCGGATGATGAAGAAAAAGAAGCTAAAAAATCTGGACATATGGATGATGCTTTTATGGCAACTTTTGCAAGATTATGTCATAGAACAGTTAAAAATTCATCATTAGATTCTAATTGGATAAGTGCAATTTTTGATGTATCAATGGATTGGAATCCTTTTGCAACTACTTATTTAGCGAATGAAGCTAAAGTATTATGGAATTTTGCAACAGGTGATTAGAGTGCAGCTGATACATTAATTAAATCAATGTCAGCAGCAAGATAGATTAGACCTATATTACAATGCTTAGATGCAGAAGAAGTCTAAAAAAATAAGGGCGACCTAGAGGAATTAACCTCTAAGCCGCCCTATATTATTAATTAACACTATCTATTACAACACTATCTGTTACTACAGAATCAACAACACAACTATCAACTACACAAGTATCAACAATTGAATCATTAACTGTTCCGTTATTACAAGAACTCAATACAGCAGTAATTACTGCCAACATAAAAAGTTTTTTCATGATTTTACTTTATTTAAATTATTAAACTTATCTTTCCAATATTCATATTCTGCGTTACCGCACAAATAATATAATTCATCTTTAACTTTTTTATAATATTTATAATCTATAATTTTATTATTTGGATCCATCATTGCTAATAATCCTTGTTTTTCATAAACAGGTTCTTTCTTATAATTAACATCATTTGTTAAAAAATCTAATAAATAATCATTAGAATTCACCCATTTATCATATTTTTCTTTAGTAGTTTCTTCCCAAATAGGGATACGTTCAAACCAACCCATTATATATGAAAATCAACCGACCAAACTTCTGTATCTGGATCTAAAGATGTTACATATTTTTTAAAGGTTTCATTCCAATCAAGGGTGTCTTTCTCATTACTTACGCAACCCCACCATCCCATTTCACCTTTCTCTACCCATTCACCTTCTTCTGTAACAAAACAAAATGGAGATTTGCTAGTTTTAAAATATTCATCCCAATCTATCTCCTTTACTGTAGCCATATTTGTATATTCTCGTTCTTCACCATCTAATAAGAGTGGTAAATATGAAGACCATCTACCTCCAATAGCATACCAATCCCAACGACTATTTGGGTTATATGTAGACAAAAGATTTCCTTCATCATCTATTTGATATCCCCAATCTAACACTTGTTCCCATGCCTGTTCGTCAGTAATTGTTGGTCCTAAATCAAGACAATCTTTAAGATATTTATTATCTTGATACTTTAAAGCTTGCTTATATGTACTTTCATGTTCTGTTTTAGCTAATTCTATAGCTTCTTTTTTAGTATAAGCAACATAACTTTCTACTTCTAAACTTTCATCATACTGGTCTAAATTTTGTTCCCAAAACTCCCCAAAACATAATCCTATAAAATGACTCATAATTTTAAATTAAATTTTCTTTGACAATTTCAGCTATTAATTCTGAATTTGCATTAGGTAATTCTTTTTTAATAGTTTTTATAAGTTTACCCATTTCTTTTTTCGGAATTGCCAATTCTCCATCTTTTAACCAACCATATTTTTGACAGTGTTCTTCGATTGTAAAATATATTTTTTCGAGCGATACAGGCTCTGGGAGCAACTTTTTAAGTACCTCTAATTCTTCCCTACATTCGAGCATCAAATCCTCTCTACCAGCCTTACTGAACTCAAAAATCGAATCTTCTAAAGATTTACAAGATTTAGAAGTGATTTGAATTAACTTATCCTCAGTTAATTCTGGTGCATTTTTCTGAGTTTTAAATTTTAAAATATCAGCTTTAAGATTTCTATAAGCTTTAAGTTCTGTAGTATTTTTGTTTTTTAAACTTTCTTTTATAAGATTGTCAATTTCTATCATAATCAAAATTTTCTTTTAAATATTTACGAAATCCTTCTACAACCAAACAACTAGCAACTTCATTATCATCTTTGTAAAAATCATAATAACCCAACTCATTTTGTAGATAATATTCTATATTATTTGCAAATTCCCAAAATGCGTCATCATTAGTAGCTTCCGATTCAAGCTCATTTTTAACTATTTTATAAACTTCAGCAAAATCTATTTGCATACAGTCTTCGGTTATAATTTGATACCAAATTGTTTCCATAATTAAAAATAATTATTAGTTATTTCAATAATAAAACTTATTGGAATATTTAACATTTGTTGTTCATCCAAAAAGTCTTCTTTACTACGATCTTTATTTAATTCTTTCCATGCATTTATTTCAGTTATAACGTCTGCTTCCCAACATTTTAAACAAAATATAAAATCTTTTGTAATTTTATCGTATAAATCATCATAATTTTCTATAAATTGTGGAAAACATTCTAAAGTGATATAATGATGTATGCGTTCTTCTAACTCATTTAAAACATTTTTATAACCATTTACAGAAATTCGTTGTCTAATAGTTTCGTATAATTCTTTAAAATCTATTTTAAAAGGAATTTCTTGTAAGACTTCATAAGAATAACTTTTTTTCATTGTATTTTATTTAAAATTTGTAAAGGAGTTTCTATACAATATAGTTTTGACACTTGATTATGAAGTTTATAATTTATTTCAGTATCAGTGTTTCTACGAATGCATTTTAATATTCTGGATTTATCAATTAATATTTCAGATCCATCAGGAGAAGTTAATAATATAAATTTACTCATATTCTTTTAAATTGGTTCTTTAAATAATTATAACCCTCTTTAATTAATTGAACTATAATATATCCGTATATCCACGCACATATTGTAATAGAAATTAATATTAAAATCCATAAAGGAAATAGAGCTATAATTATAAACCAAAACCAAGATATATTAAAAATATCTAAGCAAATTCCTAAAAATAGTATAAAAATAAATATTAGATAATATTTCATGAATATTCTTTTTTATATAATTTATGATATTTATCTTTTAATACTTGTATTTCTACAATTTCATATTTATCAGTTTCAGGATTATATCTTTTCCAACTAGTTCCTTCATATACAGCTTGATTTAAAGTTTTATCATAATAAACAAACCATAGAATAGATTCCCAATATTCTAAACTATAATCTGAATTATTATAATAATAAGTAAAATCAATTTGAAAATGAAATTTATTAAATAAAGTAATTATAAAAATTGGATTATGTTCTTGACTCGGACTATCCCATTTATCTTTCCAGAAAATATCATAGCTTTTAATACTTATTATTTTAGCGTCATTTGAAAGGCTTTTATAAAATTGGAGTATTAATTTTGGAAATTTAAAATACTTTCTTACTTTCCAATATGTTTTTAAAGGATTTTCAATATGAAAATAAAAGTATTTATTTATAATCTTTTGAACAGCTCCCATAATTTTTTAAAACTTTTATATAAATTATATTCTTCTAAGGTAATACGTTTATTAAGAACCAAATCACTGCAAACTAAAGTAGATCCTAATTTTACTCCTAAAATAAATACTATAACTAATATTATTAACCAATACATAATTTTTTATATTTAAAAATAGGAGATATTACCCTCCTATTTGTAGTAAATCATATAACTCATCTGCTAAATATGCAGCATCTGGATGAACACCTGTTGCACCATATTTTGGACTTCTAAGAGATAAGAAATGTTTCCAATCAGAAATAAATGCAGTATGAACTAATTCTGTTTGTGTATCTAACGGTAATATTCTCCTTGCTTGCTGAGCTTTCCAACCTAAAGAAATTAATCTTTTGTATGCCCATTCACAAGCTAAGTTAGCAAAAAACCAAGTATCTACAATTCCAAACAAATCATCTTTATTATTTTCAATTTTAAGACACATTGTTCTAAACAATCTATCTTCATTTAAACGATTGTCATCCCAACATGAATCCCAAGTTTCAGCACAATTGATTACGTCTTGCTCATCAATATCAGTATTCAAAGCAATATTAATATTATTTCCAAATTTACCTAAACTATAATTACAATATCTAGTGCTTTCTTCTGATATACTATTTACTCTGTGACGATTTGTTTCTCTTGAGATATCAATACCAGTAATAAATTTTACAGTTATTCTTTTCTCATGATGTTCTGTAGGTTCACATAGGTACTTTAAATCACCCATCCAATTATTTTCAACTAATACTCTTAAATTAGTAGTAATATGATAAACATATTTATTTATATCAATTTTAGCTTTACTATATTTATTTATCATATACCTATCTATTCTATAAGAGGTTTCAGGAGTAATAGGAATAGTTAGATATATAGTACCGTGTTCTAATACACTACCATGACCTGACTTAATTAGATTATCCACAAACCTCTTAGCAGAATCTTCTGTAATTTTATTTTGAGAACGGTAGCAAGTTCTGCCACATAATTCTATATGTTTATATATAGAATCTAAATCATAATTTTGGTTAATTATTTGTACAAGGGGTGTTATTATATTCATGATAAAGATTTGTTATTTTATTAACATAGAATCTTAGGCTTTTCATTATCCAGAAATTTTCATCATAAGAATCTCCTCTTCCTATCAAAAACAGTTCTCCTATTGAAGATTCTAGAATATCTCTATCTCTTTGTAGAGTTTCTTCATTAGCATAGCCAATTAGCTTATTTAACTGAAGTATAGTATCTATTTTATCTTTAGTTATAAGAATTATATCAATATAATTCTCTTCACATCCGGCATTAAAAAGTGCATATTCATTAGTATACTTAACAACCCAATTTTTATACTTACTCAAAAGAACACATTTAGCAGTATCTTCATATCTTTTACACTCTTCTTCATTTTTAAATTCTGTACCATCTGAAGCTATGTATATATTATAAGTTTCATGCTTTATTATTTCTTTTCTTTCTATTTTCATAATTAATCAAGTTTATATTTTTTAATTATTTGTCTTACTATAATTTCTTCTTCAATAAGACTTCCTATTTTATTATTAGTACTCACATAATAATTAGCATCTTCTCTATCATGAAATATTTTGTCTAAGTGCTGTATTCCATTTTCAGTTATGCTGAATGTACAAAAAACAAATGTCATTAATTTATTCGGTGTAAAATTGTAAAATCATCAGAAATCTCAACAGTATCTGGAAAAGAATCTACACTTACCCATTCACTTTCAATAGGTTCTACGTCATCTTCCATAATCTTCATTGCAGCTTCAAAAGGAGAATCTGCTTCAACTTCATAAGTATGTCTTAACCAATTTTTAAAAAGTTCGTCTTTATACAGTTTATATATCATAAATTATTAATATTAAAGATCAAAATATTGAGGTTCACGCCACCCATTATCGTAAATATTCATAGATACAAGTCCCATACCATATTCTTCTGAAAGACATCGCATATAAATAGTATCATCATCAATTCCTTTAAAGAAATCTTCAAATAAATCCATAGGGAAATTCCATCTAGAGTCAAAGTAACCTTCTATACAATTACTAAATACATAAGTTATTTCTCCATCTAAATGCTCTTTAAATAAAGTTTTTAACCTTGATTCTATTTCCTCAAGTGTTTCTTTAAATTCTGCAAATATATAAAATTTATTAGCACAAATATTAGCCATGTACGTCTATTATATTTTTAATATCCCAATATTCACGTTTAGCTTCTCTAATAGCTTCTTCCTTAGAATTAGCTTCGATCCAAATATGACATAAATCATTATCTGTATCTATATAATCAACATAAAATTTTTTCATAAAATTATCAAGTTTTTGTTTAAGTACTATGTTTAAATTTTCAGCGATTTCCTGATTTTTCTGCATAAACCAGATTGCAGATTCTTTAGTTTTGTGAATAGAGGATAATACTTCTGTACCATCCTCTAAAATATTAAATATACACCAAACCATTAGAATCTTTCTATATAATCCGCTTCTGAATATAATCCGTAAATATAATCCCAAGCTGCATCAATTTCATCGTCTTCACTATAACGGGTGGACACAGATTCCCTGTGCCCATCCTTAAAATGTATTATAAATGTTACCATAATTTAGGTCTATATTCTAAATATTTAAAATTATTTTGAAACATGTATGCTTCTTTTTCAAAAGAAATATTTCTGTACGCTTCTTTAGTAGATTTATATTTAAATAAATTAAGTATCCATTCTATCACATATTGAATATAGAAAAATATATAAAACATTTCTTTCATTTGTGCAGTATGAATAGCTTCATGATTTAATTCTACTTTAGTTAAAGGTTCACGTGCAAAAATAACTCCAAACAAATTAATTGCTTTATAACCCTTAAAAGGTATTATGTTATTAAGAATTATTTTCATGATATAGTTTATAAACTAAATAATTATTATCTTTAATTAACTGAGTATTAGATTTTTTTAATTTATTATTTTCACTTTGTAAACTTTTTATTTGTTCATTAAGTTTGATAATATTTACTTCTTGTAAATCTAATTCTTCAGATAATTTATGTTTATTGATAATAGTTCTCAATCGTTCATTTTCATTTCTTAGATTAAGTACTTTTTTAACTGTTTTAGATTCATCACGTAATTCATCCAATTCAGAACGTAGTATTCCTAATTCTATCAAAGCATCTGAATAATATTTTTTACGTTCTTCATCATACGCTTTAAATTTCTCAATTAGTTTTTCTAATTTAAAAATTTTAACATCTTTAGGGTCTAATAAATCTTCGTTTATCATAATTAATGTATCCAATAATCACCGATAGCAGCGTCTGCGTCTAAAGGAATAGTTTTACAAAACACAGAACCTGCTTTTTTCATACAATTTATTAAAGATTGAGAAACTTCTATAGTCATATTTTCAGGGCATTCTACGACAAACTCATCATGTACAAAATTTACTATCTTTACAATATTAAACCAATTATTATTTATAATCTCTTTAAAGAAATAACATCCTGCAAGTTTACTAATATCACTTGAGCTACCTTGAATAGGATAATTTTGACTTAATCTTTGTATTTCAGCTTCTTCTTTATTAAATTCTTTTTGTAAATCGGAAGGTAAACAGTTATTACACCCATCAGCTTGATATTCCCTAAAAATACTATGCGGTTTAATAAAGAATTTTCGTTTAGTTATAGAGTTATACTCAATAAAACCTTTTACTCGAGTATTGTTCATAACTTTAATATAATAATTTTTTAATCCAGAAAACGCTTTAAAATAATTATCATATACTTCTTTACCTTTTTGTTTGCTACAACCTACATTCTTAGCTATAGTATCACCATTTCCACCATAACCTAAAGCAAATTCAGCTGTTTTAGCTATTTGTCTAAGATCTTTATGCTCTTTTTTAATTAATGCTAAATCGTCATTAGTTAATTCTTCTTGAGGTTTAATTTGTAATTCTGAAAATAATAAATAAGCTACAAAAGAATGCATATCTTCTAACCCTCGTTTGTAAAAATTAAGAAGACTTTCATCATTTGCAAAATTAGCTAATACAATAGATTCTTGTCCACAATAATCTGCAGCAATTAATTTATTTCCAGGTTCTGCAATAAAACAACTTCTAGTAAATTTATCATTAGGTAGATTTTGTAAATTAGGATAATTCAATTTTGAATCTCCGCAACTAGTTCTACCTGTATTCATAATTTGTCGATATGTTGTATGAATCCTATGTGTGTTTTCATTTATTGCATTTTTCCAACTTAGTCCATAAGTAGAAGTTAATTTTTTAATACCTTTATAGTCATAAAACAACTTTAATATAGGAAATTTATCAATTTGATTCTTTAAAGATTTTTCTTCTACTGTCTTTTTAGATTCACCCTTAATTTTTACTGTACAATTAATACCTATTTTTTCAAATACTGGTATTACTTGCTGAGCACTATCCCAATTAATAGTACAATGTGGATTAGATGTAAATAAATCAAAACAATCAAAATATTCTTTGTAATTATTATCCCATAACCATTGATCTATTTGCTGTTTCTTTTGATTCATTGTATCTATATTTCGCAAACTTTGCTCTTTCCATTTATCCCAATCAAGCTTAATACCACAATATTCTACATAAGCTAACCATTTTACAGCTTCATTATCTAAAGTTAAAGCATTTTGTAGTTTTCCGGCTTTAATGATTTTTAGTTGTTGTTCCATTATGTCTTCTAAGTAAACAACATCATAAGCGGCATACTGAATTACTCTAGAATTTAATCCTTTAGTTACAATTTCGCCTCTTACAGATTTATCCAAATCTACATTACAATATTTTTTAGCAATTGTTTTAAGATCTCTACCTCCTTCTTGTAAGCCTAAAGTAATTATATATTCAGCTAACATAGTATCATATATATGTTTTAATATAATACCTTGTTTATAATAAAATTGTAAGTCAAATTTAGCATTTTGTAAAATCCAAGTTCCTTCAAATTCATTCATAAAATTTTTTAACTCTTGCGGAACTTGTCCTTGATAAGAAGAAATATCAAAAACTATTTGAAAATGTTTATTTCCTAATTGAACAGTTAATAATTGTTTAGTATGACAAGAAAGGCCTTCAGTTTCTGTGTCATTGCCTATATTAGTGAGTGTATTTAATTTTTCTAGAGCTTCTGTTAAGGAAATTTGATTAAAAATTCCATCAAAAGCATTTTTCTGATTACTTACTAGATATATCATAATTAAAAGGGTCGATTACTTCCCAATCATCAGCATTTAAATTATCACCATCAAAGTTAATATATGTAGCAGTTTGATCTTCTATGTCATATATTATATATTGATTAACATAATTGATGCCAAGATTAAGTTGTTTACACAAAACTTTCATATCAGTTGGAACTGATTTCATATTCCAAACTAAATCATTATTTATTTGAGCAGGAATTTGTTTAAAAATCACAAAACAATCTACCCAACTATTACGCCTAACTACTCGACCTTCTTCCAGATACTTAAATATTTCAATAAATGTCATAATAAATTTTTAAAATCAGTTTTACATTGTTTTCTTAATCTACTCAAAGCTTTTTCTTTTAATTGTCTTACACGTTCAGTTCCTATACCATACATATCTGCAACAATTTTCGAACTTACTTTAGGAAGACCTATTCCAAATAACATACGAATTAAATCATGCTCTCTAGTATTTAAAGAATCTAACATAAGATTTAATTCTTTTTTCATAAATTCTTTATCAATTATGTCTTCTAAAGGAGGTTCTCCATCAGGAATTATATCACAAACTTGATTATTATCTTCGTCTCCTCCAATAAAATCATCAACAGAAACTAATTTATTAGAAAATTGAGATAAAAAATCTATTTGTTCAACTGGTATTCCTGTTAATTCGGAAATTTCTTCAGAACTTGGATTTCTATTATTGTCTTTTAGAAATTTATCAATAGCGTCAGAAATAGAATTAACTAAAACTTGTTGTGACATCGGCAGTCTAATTTCTCTACTTTCCCAATATATTGATTTAAAAATAGATTGTTTTATCCACCAAATGGCATAAGATAAAAAAGCGTAACCTGTTGTTAAATTAAACTTATCAATACTGTTAGCCAAACCAATATTACCTGCTTGAATTAAATCCATCAAAGGTATTCCTCTATTTTGAAACTGTTTAGCTACAGTAACAACAAATCTTAAATTAGCATTTATAACTTTCTCTCGTGCTTTATCATCTCCTTGTTGAGCTTTTTTAATTAAATCATAAGTCTCCGAGAAATCTAAAATCTTATAACGATTAATTTCTCGGAGATATGAATTTAATAAAGCATTTGTACGATCAGTATAAATGACTTTTTTAATCATTTACCTGTTCAGACTCAGGTTCTTCGTTATTATCTTGTTTAGGTGCGTTTAGACCTATTCTAATTGACAATATTGATAAATACGATTCCATAACTTTAAGTTGCGCAATCAATAAATCTTTATTTAAAGCATCAATTTCAGAACTCTTGGATTCATCAAGAAGAAATTCACGACACTTAGATACTCTATCATTTAATTCATTAAACTCTACTAAAAGTCTTTCTAATACACTTTGTTCCATAATTAAATATTTATTAAAAATTTATTCTAAATCGAAGCGAAATACGCGCATACGAGGTTGAGTAGGGACTCCATCATCTGATAAATTGAAATAAGTACATTCTGCTAAATGACCTTTATATTTTTCTTCAAAATTCTCAACATATTCAGCTTTTACAGCTCTATCCCCTACTGGCATGGCTTTAAAGACAATACCGTCTTCAGTTTCACAAATAAAAGTCATATCTTCAGAACCTCTAAGTCCTAGTTCATAACCAGTAACTAAAAATTCAGAAGATTTATATTGTTTAATTTTAATCATATCATTAGTACGACCTCCTGGCTTATAAGGTTTACTTGGGTCTCTAATTACAACACCCTCAAAACCTTCTGCTACATATTGATCATGTAATTTTTGCATATTATCCCAACCAGATACAGGAACTTGTACTAATAATCGAATAAAATCTTCTTCATCATCATATTCAGTGCTACTATAAGCTTTAATACCATCTGATATAAGATGAGTTTTTAGAAATGCCCATCTATCTTCGGCAGATGTTTCAGGAAAATCTCCTATGTAACAATCATATACCCAGTATTCAAGCCAATTGCAATCGTAGGCATTCTTTTCCATACGAGCAGCACCACTAATCTGTTGTAAACTTTTAAATCGTTTAAAAAGTTCTCCATCGAGTATTACATCAGGATTCTCTTCAAAGAATTTAACTAAACGAACATCTGTTCTTATGTGTTCTGTAGAATAATTGTAATGCTCGCCGCCTCTTGAAGCTGTAAGAACTTCACCATCCTTATAATACATAAGACATCTAACTCCATCTAGTTTTCTCGAAGCTAACCATTCTTTATCAAAGATTTTTTGGTTAGTAACCTTCTCACTTTGCTTAGCAAGCATCGGTTTAATTACTCCATATTGATTAGTTTTTACTTCACCAAAAATAGAGTTAAGTTCTTCTTCAGAATATTCATTCGGATGTTTGTCTACTTTTACATATCCTTTATCAAGATACTTTTTAATTTCAGAATTATACTGTAATGTATATTGTTCTTTCCAATTACGCTTTTGTTTGGTCTGGCTTACAACAATTTCTGGAGATAATGTATTTTTTCCATTTACTTGTCCATAGCTACGTTGAATTATATAGCCATGTTGAGGCTCATGCCATTGTTCGTCACATTCAACTATTGCATATCTAAATTTACCTGTGCTAGCTTTACCTAAAAGATATTCAATCATTAGAAGAATTATCAAAAATTATATCATATAAATTATCTAAAGTTTCAGAAGGTATTACTTTATCATTTTCAGTTACAGTACCATTACGATGATCTTCAAATAACCACCAATAAACCCAATCTACTCCTGCTTCATCTAACTCTTTTTGTATAACTGCATCAAATAGTTTCCAATAAGTATCTACTATAGGATTTTCAAAAATATCAATCCCAAAATCTACCCATCGGTCTACTTCTTTTTGAAATGCTACTGCATTATTAATAAGTTGTTTAAAATAAAGTCTATCCATACGTTCTTCTTAATATTGTTTAATAATTTTAACAAGGTAATTCTTTTCTTGTATATCTACATTTAAACAAGTATAAACATAATCAGTATTGTTCCGATCAGCTTTAATTGTTATATGATATAAGTATTCATTATTTTGATTTATTATATTTCTATATCCCAGAAGTAACCTTTATATGTATTTCTTTCTCCTTTTAACACAGCATTAATTTTGCCTTTGTTAGGTTCTTTTAAAAAATTATAAGCTTCTTTCATAGAATTAAATTCGTAATATTCATTGTTATTGTAAGCAATTAATTTTGTAAAGGTTATTCTAGAATACTTTTTACCTAATTCTGGTTCGACCTTGCTCTATTTTGTAAATCTCCAAATATATCCAGCAGCTGTACGTCTATTTCCTTTACAACACTGACAAATGTGTTTAGACATTTCAGTACTAATATTTAAAAATCTACAAGCATCAGCAGCACATTCCCATTCCTAAATGAAATCTCCTGTTTGAGAATTATACTAAAACACTTTAACAGCATTAGGATTGTTGCTACTAAAATGTATAGGAGGTTGTTCACCACCTTCTGTAACGTTAGTTAAATCAGAATTAGGTAAATTAATTTTAATATATTTAATTAAATCTATTTCTTTCTAAAAAGCTTGTTTTTCTGTAGAATTTTCGTATATAATTTTGTAAGTAGGTATGAAACCTCCTTGTTTTAGTTTCTGTACAACATTATATTTATGAAAATTATCTTTAGAACTATCAAAATAATGAGTTTTAACCCTATTACTAGATCCTTTTCCAACATAGAATGGTAAATAATCAAAAGTGTATTTATCATAATTCCATTTATGAGGTTTTCTAGGATCTAGTAATATATAATTGTAATATTTATTTACTTGCTACATAATTACCTTTTTCATCTAAATTAGTACTGCCAAATCCTCCTGTCCTATCAGTCTTTTCAATCTTGTCTACTTCTTCCCACTCAATCTGCTCTACTTTATTAAGAATAGCTTGACAAATTCTCTCACCATCTTCAATCCAGATAGCCTCGAGACCTTGATTAACTACAGGAATACCCCATTCAGCTCTGTAATCCATTTATGTTATCTTAGAGGCTCTTTATCCTCTAATTCTATACTTTTTTATTAGGTTATATGTATAGTTCAGACTATATCTTCTTCAACAATATCTAATATTTGCTGAAGCAGGGCACTCGTGTTAGCATTACTGTCTCGTAAGACTCGGCTATTAGTCGTTGAACCTTCAAGAATATCACTATTCAAGCTTGGCTGCTGATTGTCCACCTCTGGATTTTCCAGCAATTCACCCTGTTTTATGACGCCAATTATTTTTTTATATTTGGAAGCTCTTGCACTTCTAATACTACAGTGTAGTGCTGAATGTTCTTCTCTTGTTAAAATTTGAAGATTTTCTAATCTATTATCAGTTTTAATTTCGTTTATATGATGTACATCGTATTCATCTTTCAAAACTACCCATCCGTCAATTTCTTCAAAAAATTTTGGATCAAATTGTTTATAATTTCTTTCAATAACTAATCTATGTTGTCGTACTCTGGATTCTTTATTAGATCTATCACAAGGTTTGGGATGTCCTGGACAATATTCTAATATATAACCATAATTTGACATAATTTCAAGACCTTTAAATGATGCATTTTTATCTCCGATTAGTCCGTATTGATGATTATTTTCTCCTAAATAAGTAGTTTCTTTTAATTTACTAGAGCATTCTTTACTACAACAAATAGTAGTTTTTACTCTTTTTACTCTAGAAGGTTTTACCCAAAATATAGTTCCGCAAATAGGACATGTGCATTCTATTTGACCTGTGTGAGAAGCTTTTCTAAATTCTCCTAAACATTTCTTACTACAACAAATGTATTTTTTAGCTCGACAAGGAGGTACCATCTCTTTTTTACCACAAAAGGCACAAGTAACTTCTACTTTTTTAGATAATTTTGGGTTTTCTTTACCTTTACGATATTCATCTGAACATTTTTTACAGCAAAATTTTCTTGCTGAACTTTTTTTTGCTTGAAATTCTTTTCCGCAATTTAAACAAACATAATTTTCCATATTTATAATTTTAAAGTTAATAATACATTATTATATTAACTATACCTTATAAATACAAATAAAACAATCGGTAGTTTTAATTTAATTGAGTAGGAACAAGTGTATATAATATTTTAGCGTCAATAGTCCCTACACAGTTAATCAAATTTAATCCTTTCTTAATAGCAAGACCACTTCTAGGTCTAAGCTGTACTTCATAACCTTCTGGAATAGTTGTAAATATACCAGTAGGAATAAGCGCTCTTGCTCCTGGATCAAGTCTCAACATAGTAGTATTATGATAATCACCTTTATAAATAATTTCACAATCACCATATGCTCTAAGGTTATTTTGAGGACTTACTCGACTAAAATCAGCTCTAATATCCATTCCTGCTGAACGTGGTGTTTCATATTTTGGAAGTTGATTATTTGATTTGTTAATAATTTGTACTTTCATATTTAATAAACAATAAAAGAATTAAGTGATGATATAATCTGATCAAATGTACAAGAGTTATCTTCTGAATAAAAAGCTTTAATTGGTTTATTTTCATCATATAAAACAACAAAGGGGGACATTCTAGTCCCCCATGTATTTTTTAAACCAAAAGCTTTTTTCCTTTCTTTCATACTATCTTCATTAAAAGATTCCACAGTTAATGTAGGATAATCTTTACTTAAAGTAGTTAAAAGATCAGGAATCCATTTACAAGAATCATTCCATGATAATTTCAGAGTCAGCATATACAAATTGCTTTAGCTTATCTTCTGGATAAGCTGTCCAAAGAATATCTCCAGATCCTTCTATTTTTTCTATTCTAATAAAACTGTCCATATCGTCCATATGAAAATTATTATCATAAATTTCCTTAAGTTCTTCGGCAGTATCTCTATTAGAACAAATATTTATAATAAAAGGATCTTCTTCATAATTAATTACTAAATACATGATAATTCTCCATTTTTAAGTAAAAAACATTTTCTTGCATCTAAACAAGCAAATTCATCTGTAATATATTCTTTTATTAATTGTGTATGACCAAATATTTGATAATAAGGTAATTCAGATTTGAATTCTCTAACATCACACCAAACACAACTAGGATATCTATATAACCCGCCTCTTAACCAACTTACCATTTTTAAAACTAAAGGATCATAAAGATTATTTATTAAATTTTCTATAGTTAAATTAGCAAAATCTAACCATTCTTTTAAAACCCCAGCATGAGAAAATAAATATTTATCTTCTTCGTAAACTAAAGATAAATCTATTTTTAAAAAGAGTTCTTGAGCTTCTTTTTCAATAGAATAACAATGACGACAAGTTCGAGAGAATAAAGTAGGCCATATATATTCACAATCATGATTTCCAATAAGTAATACTACTTTATCTGGATATTTAAATTTGAACTCAACAATTTCTTTAAATTCTATAAGACATTCTTCTTCAGAAACATCATAAGGATCTAAATAATCACCAAGAAATATTACTTTATCTACTTCATCAATTATTTCTAAAGCTTTTCTCCAAAATTTACGACCGTGTACGTCTCCTACTATAAGTATCTTATTCATACAATTTATTAATTAAATAATTTATAGGATCTTTTTCTTTATAAGATATTTCTATTAATTTAATATTTTTTTCATTACAATAATTTCTTAAATATTCATCTCTTATCACCTATGCTTTGTATTTTAATTCTCCTCCAAATCCATACTATACAGAATAATGCTATTTACCATTATATTCTACAAAAGCATTATATTCTGGTAAATAAAAATCAATTTTTATTATTCTTGTACTACGTATATTAGAAGGAACTTCTATTTTATACTGCATAATATAATTAATATGATTTTTATTAAAATAATGCATTAATAATTCTTCTCCATGAGACATATTACATAAAGGACACCCACATTTATTATTTATATGATGTACTGGGGTTTGCCAAAAACTTCCATGTTTTCTACAAATTATTTCTACAGGGGTTTTATTATTTTGTCCATATTTAGTTTTACTATAATCATATAAATCTCCGTGAATACTTTTTGCTTCTATAATGAACTCTTCTGTAGTTTTTCTTTTAGTACCTTTACACATAGGACATCCCTGCCCTCGCATATGTTTTCCAGGAGTTTGATAAAACTCTCCATGCAAAGGACATATTATAATTACTTTAGTTGCAGTGTTAATGTATTTTACTTTTGAGTAATCATATACATTTTTATGAGTATCTATAGATCTCTAAATAAACTCTTCCTTTGTTAATTTTTTCATTTAATTTCCTCTTATATTTAATTGTACATCCGGAATTATTAAGATTGTCCGCATATATTTTTAAAATGTTCAAGTATCGGCATTAAATCTGATTCATCGGAAATACTCCATCCTTTAGTTTTTAGATGGAAGAATTTACCTCCTCCACCGTCTCGACTTTCGATAGTTAGTTCTTGACCTTCTTCGTCTCTTTCAGTACAATCATTATCTTGCCAATATTTTATTATAACAGTATCTACTAAAACTTCATTGTCCTTAGGATACCCATCATTTATTATTTTCACTGACATTTGCTATAACCACAATTATTACAACTTACACATCCTCCTTCATGTTTTAATTCACTACCACATTCAGGACATTTGTTTGAATTATCTACGGATTCTGTGTTAGTTTTTTGTTTATAAGATTGTTTTAAACACTTCGCAATAACATCCGGGCAAGATGTACCATCAATAGGCAATCCTTTAGCTTTAGCAAAAGCACAAGATTGACATTGAATTGTTTTCAAAGCATCTATAACTTCAGTAGTTTTTATTCCACCTCTAAGAGCTAAAGATGCTAATCTTGTCTCTCCGTTAAGATTTGCTTTACAAGTTCCATTTTTAGATGAATTAGTAAATATTTCTACAATATTACCTTGTTCATCTGTATTTACAGTTACATACAAAGTTCCACAAGCAGTTCTATACTTATAAGTTTTACCAGTAAGAACTTGTCCAATTTCTCCTCTTGGAATAGTATTAACTGTATCTAAGAAAGTTTCTTCTTTTTTAGGTTCTTGATCATTAAGAATTGCTATACGTTTACAATTACGTCTAAATATAGTTACTCCTTTAAGACCTTGTTCCCATGCATAAATATAAAGATTCTTTACATCATCAAATGTGACTTCTTCTTTAAGATTTAAAGTGGAACTGATAGAAGCGTCTATATTAGTTTGCAATGCTGCCTGCATATCAATTCTATTTTTCCAATGAATTTTATCAGAAGTGATAAATTCACTTGGTAAATTTTCAATAGAACAATTATATTGTTTTACATATTCTTCTACAATAGGAGGATATACTTGATAAACTACATCTTTATTATGTAAAGATTTAGTAGTTCTGGTATAAGAAAGTGCAAATGCAGGTTCAGCTCCTCCTGATAAGGAATTTAACATAGTTGAAATAGTTCCTGTAGGTGCGATAGTAAGTAATTGACTATTTAATGGATATTTACCAATATATTCTTGAGGTAAATAAGGAAGTACTTTGTCTTTATAAAAGTCAGAATCAAATAAATTATCAAAAACTTTATTTTCTGTATTTAAATCACAAGATTCTTTAAATGCTTCAAGTAGCATCGTGTGAGTTAATTTTTCACAAAATGCAATAGCATCATCGCTTCCATAAACTATTTTCATTTTAACTAAAGCTCCTGCTAAATCAAGCATTCCTAATCCAATAGCTCTCCATTTTTTAGCAGAATCTTTTTGAATTTGTAATGGATGCTTAGGAATTCCTTCAATAAGAACCTCATTCAAACCTTTAGTAGTTATATGAATATCTTGTTTAAAAGATTCCCAATTAAATACTCCATTATTAACATACGCAGAAATATTTAATGCTCCTAAGAGACAAGCCGAGCCGTCTGTAAGAGGTTCTTCTGCACCTTACCACACTAGCTTTCACTAGCACAAAGATAATTAATCTTCGTTTGTAGTCTGGACTATATCATCCTCAATTTTATTTAGTTTTTCTTGTACTCTATCAATAAATTGAGGGTGGGCGCTAATCTAATAATTTAGATATTTAGTCTCTGAACTTTTATCTATGTCTAGATACTTAGCTGCTGATTGCCCAATCTTAATTATTTTCAAACCGTCACACTTAGAATTACTTCTTATGTTGTGGTTAATTAAGCTCTAAGGGTGTCCCAGCAATTCACCCACTTTTAAATCCGCATGTTTTAAAGGTTTAACGGATTAATTCCTACGTATTTAAATTCAGTATTTCGATCCATTAAATTATGCTTATCTATTCTATCCCAATATAAAATACCAGGTTCTGCATAATCATAATTATTTTGAATAAGTGTGTCAAATAATTTAACAGGATCAATCATTTTATAATATATCCCATCAATATAGTATAAAGTATCATACTCCCAATTTGAAGTATCTATTCCAGGTTTATAAGCGTCTACAGGATAACTAAGAATATATCTCTTCTTTTTAGATTTTACAGCATTCATAAAATCATCAGTTACGCGTATAGATATATTAGCATTGTTAATTTGATCAGTATTAGCTTTAATGTTAATAAATTCCTGCACATCTGGATGGTTAACACTAATACTTAACATTAAAGCGCCTCGGCGTCCATTCTGCCCAATAACACCTGTCACATTATCAAATGTAGACATAAAAGATACTGCTCCTGAAGTTGTTTTTGCAGAATTATTAACAGCTGCACCCCTAGGTCTAAGATTACTAATATCAATCCCTACTCCTCCTCCATAACTATAAGTTCTAGCCATGTTAGAGCAACATTTATAAATGTCTTCAATAGAATCATTTACAGAAAGTACGTAACAATTAGATAAACTAGCATTAGTAGATATACCTCTATTAGATAGTATTCTACCTCCGAATAAAAACTTTTTCTCAATAATTAATCTTTTAATTTCGGAATTATTTCCAGAAACTCTATCCAACCATTCATCAAAAGATTCATTATTATGTCTATATTTATTATTCCAAATATCAATAGATAATTGGTTATCACCAAGCCATTCTTGTACTGTCATTAAAGATTATTTATTTGTTCAATAATAGAATCTGTAGTTCTTTCCTCACATCTATCAAACGCTTTCTTAAGTACATCTCGTTCTTCTTCATATAATTTTATATGAGCTTTTTCTCGTGTTATATTATTTTTAATAGTTACTTCTGATAAGCATCCAATTATATACCATATTTCATAATCAAAAACTTTATATACAGTTCCGCCAGTCCACACACCTTCTGTCTCAATTAATTTAGCTAATTTTTCTATAAAACTTCTCATATTTATTAAAGATTAGTTATTTGTTCAATAATAGAATTTATAGATTTTTCTTTACATTGACCAAATGCTTTATTAATTATATCTTTTTCTTCTTCATACAACTTTATATGTGTACATTCTTTTGTTATTTCGTTTGTAATAGTTAAAAATGCTGTATCATTTTCAGGTATAAAAAATATTTCATAATTTAGTACCTTACAAGTAAATCCTCCAATGGTTTTACCTTCTATTTCAATTAATTTAACCAATTTTTCTACCCAACTTCTCATACTCCCATTATTTGACTTACAAGTTGAACTTTTTCAAATCTATTTACTAAATCTTTATTCTTACCATTACAAATAATATCTGTAAAACTGTTATAACAATCGAATCCTGTTACAAAATCTTCTGTTGTATAATAATCCGATTTTTCATTATAAAACAAGTTTTTGTATGCTTCAATAGGTGTACTTTCGGCAAGTTTTACTGCTCCAAAATCAGTAACAAATCTACGATTAATACAATTATCAACCCATTTACCCATTTCCTTAAAACATTCTTCTTTACTAAATTCCATTTTAGTAAGTTTCTCAAGTCGAACACCAATGTCTTCTGTCATAGACATACAAGTCTTAAGAAATGAATAATTAATAGCAGACTCTGGTTCTAGACCTTGAACAGATAAAGCACTCGGATTAAATACACAAAGATTTAAACAAGCAGTTCGGATTCCACCTACATATTGTTTCACAACTGGTTTTCTAGTATCAAGTGCATATACAAAACCCACTACCTGCTTATGTCCTTCAAAAGCATATTCATCAGGAAGTACTGCTTCTATATTTACTCTATTATAAATAACATCATCAAAGTTAATTTCTCCGTCTCTTGTTAATGAAATTTGATCAGCAGGCTTAGCTTGTATAATAAAGTTATCGGTATATTTAGCCATTCGCTCAATAAATGGAGCTACATAAGCTTCGGTGGAAAAATATTCCTTTTCCTTAATTCTAGTTGCTTTTCCTGCGTAAAGTTGTTCAAGAGTTAATTCCATACTTACTGTATATTGTATTTATTAAATCATCTAATATAAAATTCTTATCTAACGTATAAAGTTTACATTTTAAAGTAATACTACTTGCAAAATCTTTTAAAACAGATTCTGTTAATGCTTTATGTGGAGCAATATAATGATATTTTTTATAAATGGGATAAAATTTTTCTACTATATCCCAATTTTCTTTTATTGGGACAAAACAAAAATCATAAGCCGTAGTTAGAAAAAATCCAATAAATTTACTAGCATTTATTTCTTTATCTAAACTTACATCATATAAAAAACTTCCGGCATAAAGCATACCTTGCACAAATGCTTCATTTCCTATTTCTTCAAAATGTTTATCTCTTTTACTCTCGTTAATTATAAATCCTTTATAATCTTGCTTATAATCATAAAGTCTTATAACTCCGTCAGTAATGCCTTTACCTAATTTAGATTTTCTTACATTAATATAAGGACATACTGTTCTAAGAGCATAACCTATCTCAGATTCTATTTGCGCTTCAACACAACATTCTCCGTCTGCAAAAAAATCTTTTGATATATCAAAACCCGTCATTTACTATTTAAAAATCGTTAGATATTAGTAAATTACAAAACAAAAAAAGGATAGCAAAAACTTGCTATCCTTTAGTTAAAATTACGCCTCAATACCGAATGCGATGTAAGTACCATTCTTAGTATTCTTAGAAGGAGAGTAATAACCCTCAGCTACAGTAGCCTGACCTTCTACAACTTCCTTAACCTTATCAAGTCGGAAATTACCCTTGAAAGTACCTGCCTTATATATTTCCTTCATACCATTCAAAGCATCAGCCTTATTAGTATCCCACTTACCAAGTGCTACACCTGTTTCCTTGTCATAAGCTACATAGAAAGTCTTAAACTTACGCTTACCTTCCTCATTCTTAACATTAACAATACGATATGGACGTTCACGAGTATCCTTAACAGCTGAATCAACAGTAATCAAATAACCGCAACCTGGAGCATTCTTTGACTTCTTTGCCAAATAATCCAACATAAATTCCTTAACATCACGCTCAGTTACACCCTTAGTGCCACGCTTTTCTTTCCAATTACGATAAGCCTGTGTTGCGTCTCCGTTATAGTGGAACAATGTTTCTTCCATTTTCTCTCTTGCTGCTTCCTGTGACTCTGCTACGATTTCTACCTTCTTAAAATTCAAAATACTAACCATAATTCATTTACATTTAAAAAATAATAATAAAAATTTATCTAATAAATAAACAATTATCAATTAATTGTTCTATGTTATCTTGGGGTATATTTTATTTCTAATAGTTTTATTTTATTTATTTTACAATATTCTCGAACGTATGCATCTCTTTTCTACTATTTTTGTAAAAATAATTCTCCTCCAAATATATTTACAGGGACATAATGCTGTCGTCCATTGTATTCAATAAATAAATTATACTATGGTAAATAAAAATCAATATACATTAATCCAGAAGGATTAATAGACTCATCTATTTTAACAGGATATTGAGGTATATACTATATGTTATTGTGTTTAAGATATTTTTCTATTGTTAATTCTCCTTTAGAAGTCTAACACATAGGGCAACCTTCTCCTGATAAATGAGCTTGTGGAGTTTGTTTAAATTCTCCGTGAATTGGGCATATAATAGTAGTTTTTACATTATTTAATACATAAGTAGCTTTTGAATAATCATACTTATTATCATGTATTTCCTACGCTTTAGTTATAAATGTTTCTAGATTAGATTTATTTTTTAAAGATACCTAATCATATCTACATTTACTACACCCCTCTCCTGATAAATGATTATAAGGTAATTGCCAAAATTCTCCATGTTTAGGGCATATGATACACACTTTAGTGTTAGTATTTATAAATACTGTTTTACTATAATCATATTTATCTCCATGAATTTCTTTTGCTTCTATTATCCATTCTTCAGTTGTTTTAGATTTTCCTGAGCATTTAGGACAACCTTTCCCATATAAGTGATTAGCAGGAGTTTGTTCAAAATCACCATGTTTTGGGCAAGTTATAATTACCTTAGTTCTACTATTTATATAGTTTGTTTTATTATAAGTATATTTATTATTATGAACATCATTAGCTTTAGCTATAAACTATTCAGTAGTTAATTTTTTACTCATAATAAATAAAATTTTTAAACATTAATCATTTACATATAATCTAATAAATATCAGATGACGTTTTCATCATTGATGTATTCAATAATATACACTCAAAAACAAAAACCCAACTTTAAATCTGTTAAATACTGTTAAAAGGGACAATAATTATCCAAAATTTTTTTAACAGTTTTAGGCATTTCCTTAGAAGGAATACCGAAATCAGGGAAAGTATCACACCCATACATAAAGTCCTCACAAATAGCCCCTAACGACTTTAAAAAGGTATTTTTTGTGAGGTCGGGATAATCCTTTCCAATTTGTAATAAAATATCATAACAAGTAACTTTTTTACCTTTTTTTCTTAAAGCACTTGTTATATTACAAGTTAATGCAATACATGCAAATTTATCCGTTATATCTTTACCTAAATAAGATAAACTAAAATATTTTTGATATATTGCATTAACTTTTTCAAAATTTAAATTTTGCAGGCTCGTCATCTAATGAATAATCATTATATCCTATTTGATAAGCTACATATTTCAAAAGTACTTGAAATTCTTTGAATCCATATTTCATTTCTTCATAAGTTACTTCACGTACTTTAGTATAATAATTAGGTATAGTAGATACTGCAAGATAATTAGCTTTAATTTTTGGATTCTTCAATCCATAAAATTTTTCAGCAACTTGTTTTAATAAATAAATATAAACTCCAAACTCTCTACTATAATGATATAGTTTAATATTAGTATCTAATTCTGATAAAACTTTACCTATAGTCTTAACATCATTTACTGTAATAGTATTTTCTTCTAAATCTATAGTAAAATTATCAAGTTTAGCTTTCAAATGTAAAATAAATTCTTTACCGTTAGGACAATTTACTTTAACATCAAGTAATATAGCATTCTCATTTTCTACTATTGGATCTTGTAGTAATCCTGTAGGATGCAATAAATCTTGAATATTTTTATTACTTTTCAAAGCATTTACACAAGATATTACGGTATTTCTAGATTTACTATCTAAATAAATGATTTCTTTATCATTGCTAATATTAAACTCATATTTTTGACGAGATTCCCAATATTTTGTACATTTTTCTATTACATCATTAAATCGATCATCTGTAATTTTATCTTTGTAATAATCAATTTTATTAGAAGCATTTATTACATCTTCTTTAGTAATAGATCTTTGTATAAATATAGGATACAATTCATCAGCAACTGCTCCTAATTTAGCAGTAGGTTTATTAATATCATCAGCAAGTTCAAAATATTCTGGCTGCAATATAAGTTCGTGGACAGCACTCATACCACTATAAGTTTCCCTACTATTTGAATAAATATTTGTGGTCTGGACTATGTCTTCAACCTTACATTAAGGTTGCACCTGCATCTAGTCTCTGGGGCTGAATCTAATTTATATCTTCACAGACAAAGTTAGCCTATGCCTCCTCAAGTTGGCATATCAATTTCTTGACTTAGCT
>JAEIGA010000034.1_pt1 | contig 167595 bp, 137 predicted proteins | sample 9270691 | NCBI WGS metagenome assembly JAEIGA01 (sample SAMN17057246, study PRJNA624740) | gut metagenome | biome: biome; isolation source: fecal sample | host: Bos grunniens | place: China: Xizang | collected 2019 | reverse complement strand
GAACGGATTCCCCTCGTATTTCTCCGCAAGGTCGGCGAAGTTGCGCACCGCCTCCACGAGCCGCCGCTCGCCGGTCGCGTCCGCATAGTCGAGGAGCCCCTCGTAGCAGCTCATCATTTCATATGCCTTCGCCCACCAGCCGGGGTTGGGGTACCACTCGCTCACCGGCTGGCCGGAAAACGCCTTGGTGACCAGGGCCGACATCGAACCGTCGTCGCGCTCCCACACCGCCACGATGGAACGCGCGTAGTCGAGGTACTTCTTGTCGCCGGTGCGGCGATAGAGCGACATCAGTGGCTTCAGGACGCTCATTGAGGGGATGCCGGCGAAATATCCGGTCTGCTCGATCTTCACCTTGCCCTTCTCCATCTGGGCGATCCAGTGGTCCATCAGCCGGCGCGCCGAGCCGAGCAGCTTCTCCGCCGCGCCGGGGACGCGCCGGGCGAGCTCGGGGTCGGTCTCGGCCAGGCGCGAGGCCTCGAGGAGCGCCCAGAGCGTGTACTTGCGGCTCCAGAGGTTCCAGCAGAACCGCTCCGAACCGTCGGGGTTGGGGCCAATCGCGTTCTCGTCGGAGTAGGAGCAAATGTAGCCGTCGGGGCGCTGAAACTCGTCGACGAACGCCACGGCCTTCCGGACAATCCACTCGCCGAGGTCGCGGTCGCGGCGGAGCGTCGCGGTCGCCACCGCCCCCAGCACCGTCTTGCCCCAGTACTCGCCCTGCCAGGAGCCGTTGTCGTCGTAGTGGGTGCGGAAGGCGTTGACCGCCTCGTCGTAGTACTCGCCCTTCGCGCGCGAGGAGAGGACGCGCTCCTCGACGAAGCGCTCGAGCTTGTCCTGGCCGTACGGCGCGAAGGACGAGCCCGGATCGACGACCGGGCCGACGAGCGCGAGGAACGCGAGGCCGCGCAGGGTCAAGCCTTGAGCTCCCCGGCGAGCCGCTCGACGAACGCGGCGAGCGCCATCGCGCCGAGGTCGCCGTCCGCGCGGCTGCGCGCCGAGACCTGGCCCGCCGCCTCGTCGCGCGGACCGACCACGAGCTGGTACGGCACCTTCTCGACCGTCGCCAGGCGGATCTTCGCGCCGAGCTTCTCGGCCGACGAGTCCACCTCGACGCGGAAGCCCGCGTCGGCGAGCGCGGCGGCCACCTTGTTCGCGTAGCCGAGCGCCTTGTCGCTCACCGGCAGCACCCTGACCTGCTCGGGCGCGAGCCAGAGCGGGAACGCGCCGGCGTAGTGCTCGATGAGGATGCCGATGAAGCGCTCGAGCGAGCCGAGCACGGCGCGGTGGAGCATCACCGGATGGTGCTTCTTGCCGTCGGGGCCGATGTACTCGGCGTTCAGGCGCTCGGCGCTCGGCAGCTGGTAGTCGAGCTGGATGGTGCCGCACTGCCACTGACGCGCGAGCGCGTCGACGAGGGTGAACTCGAGCTTGGGGCCGTAGAACGCGCCCTCGCCGGGCTGGATCTCGTAGTCCATGCCGGCCGCCTTGCAGGCCGACGCGAGCGCGGCCTCGGCGTGCTGCCAGGTGGCCACGTCGCCGACGTGGTCCTCGGGCATGGTGGAGAGCTTGACGAGCAGGTTCCTGTCAAAGCCGAAGTCGGAGTAGACGTCCTTCAGGAGGCGGCAGAACTTCGCCACCTCCGCCTCGATCTGGTCCTCGGTGCAGAGGATGTGCGCGTCGTCCTGCACGAAGCCGCGGACGCGCATGATGCCGTGCAGGGTGCCGCTCGGCTCGTTGCGCGCGCAGTGGCCGAACTCGGCAAGGCGGAGCGGCAGGTCCTTGTAGCTCCTGGTGCGGCTCTTGAAGATCTCGATCGCGCCGGGGCAGTTCATCGGCTTCACCGCAAAGAGGCGCTTCTCGCTCTCGGTGATGAACATGTTCTGCTGGTAGTGCGCCCAGTGGCCGCTGCGCTCCCAGAGGCTGCGCGGCATGATCGCCGGCGTGTTCACCTCCTGGTAGCCGTCCTTGACGAGCTTGCGGCGCATGTAGTCCTGGAGCGTGATGTAGATGGACCACCCGCGAGGATGCCAGAAGATCTGGCCGGGGTCCTCGGGGTCGAGGTGGAAGAGGTCGAGCTCCACGCCGAGGCGGCGGTGGTCGCGGCGCTTCGCCTCCTCGGCGCGCGCGACGATCTCGTCCAGCTCCGCCTGGTCCTTCGCGACGATGCCGTAGATGCGCTGGAGCATCTTGTTCTTTTCGTCGCCGCGGTAGTAGCTGCCGGCGACGCGGGTGAGCTTGACGACGCCGATCTCGCGAGAGTGGGCGACGTGCGGCCCGCGGCACATCTCCACGTAGTCGCCGACCGCGTAGGTCGAGATGTCCTCGCCCTCGGGAATGTCGCCGAGGCGCTCGAGCTTGTACTTCTGGCCCGCGAGCATCTTCGCGCACTCGTCGCGCGAGACGACCTTCCTGACGAACGGCTCGTCGAGCGCGATCAGGCGCGCGATCTCGGCCTCGATCTTCGGGAAGTCCTCCGGCGAAAGGCGGTGCGGCAGGTCGAAGTCGTAGTAGAACCCCTCGTCCGTCGCCGGGCCGATGTCGACCTGCACGTCCTCGAACACGTTCTGCACCGCGCGCGCCATCAGGTGCGCCGCGGAATGCCGCCTCATCTCAAGTGTAGCTTCTGCCATTGTCTCTCCTTAAATCCTTGTAGAAGTGTGTATTATACCAAATCTGTCGCGCTAGGCGCCGCGCTCCTTCGCCGCCAGTCCCTTGGCAGTAAGACGGTATTTTTGGGTTGGCGAGCGCGGCGAATCGGGCTGGGTCATCTCAACCAGTCCGTTTTCGATGGCCGGGGTCAGATACTTTTCGAGGAAGTTGCGCCGCCCGCCAAGCTTGAGCGCCGCCATCAGCTCGACAACTGACATTTCACCCGAGAATATGCGGATCAACCGCTTCACTCCCAGCGGAAACGCAGCGCGTGCTTGTTCCTTTACTTGTTCCCCTGCTTGTTCCCTCCTCTGGGGGACAAGTGTCGCGGGCTCATCGGGTGTCCCGACAAGAAGAAAGCGGCTCTGCATGTTGTTCGACTCGCCGAGGATGGCGTTGCGAAAGAACCGCTCAAGATACATCGTCGTCGGGTGGACGCCTTTCGGGATGTTCGTGTAGTTGGCCCTCACGAGGGCGTTGCGGAAGAAGTATGCGTTCTCGGCGAATATCTCGTTGGAAACCGCAAATCCGATTGTCCGCAGGTACTTGATCGCAAATGTCGACGTCGTCCTGGTGTTGCCTTCGCCGAAGGCGTGTATCTGCCAGAGGTCGGCTATGAACCGAGAGAAATGCGCTATGGCTTCGTAGGGCGAAAGCCCCTTGTACTTGAACCGACGCTCGCGCTCGAACTCGTATTCAAGCGTCGCCGCGATGACGTCGGCGCTTTCATAGCGGACGGTGTCCTTCCTGAGGACCCATTCGACTTTTGTGATGTTGTAGTCGCGAATCCTCCCGGCGAACTTGTAGATGCCGGCGAAGAGCTTCCGGTGTATCGCGAGATACGAGGCAGGGGAAAAGGAGAAGGTCGGCTCGCAAAGGACCTCGGCCATGCGCTGGGCGACGAAGTCCGCCTCGTCGGTTCGCGTCTTCGCCGCCTCTGCGCGGACCTTCTTCGACTTGTAGTATTCGCCGATGATGCGTCCGGCGTCCTGAATCGTTATCTCGCCTTCGATGTTGCGGCGAGCCGTCTCGACAAGATACTGCGACGGCGTGAGCCCGTCGACCTTCTGAAGCCCGATCGCCGCACTCCAGTTGGCCGCCCGCTCGCGCTTGTCGGGCTCTTTCGCCCGCAGATACTCGTCGAGATCCGTCATGTGTGTATTATACCAAAAATGGTGGGGTCGCGGCGGCGCGGCGGGGTGAGCGCCCCAGCCCGAAGCCGCCTAATTGGCTGCTGCGAATACCGGCACCGCCGCGCGTCAGTCGATTGCGAAACGGCGGCAGGATTCCACGACCTGATCGATTACCGGCTCGCTTTCTCCGGTGCCAAGACCGGCTTCATGGGCAAGGCGGCGCAAGTCTTCGATGCCGGGGTTCGCGCCCTCTCCGGCGACGGAAAGCGTCTGCCATCCGTTCGGACCCTCCGCACGCGTGAAATCGTAGAACGGCGCGGGCGACCATCGCCCTTTTGACCGACCGCCCGATGCACATCAGACGCTCGGTTATCGTGGGCAAACGCCCCTAGCACTTCATAACCGCCGCAGAGGATTACGGTGCGGACGAAATCTCGGTCGGGCAAAACGGTTAGGCTCTATATCACCTCAACCCTGCCGGGCAAACCACGCGGAAGCCGACTTGATATGATTTCCGCCTCATGGGCATGCTTATGCGCGCGGCGGACCGGCACCACGACGCCGGATTGATCATATCCCCGCTACGCGTGACGATTCGGGTCTGCGGCTGAACCTGTCCGGAAAGACAGCGTGACGGATCCGAGGGATCAATGTTGACGCGTCCCGCGTACAATGCCCCAGCCGTATCCGTCGCCGTGGCGATATTTTCCTCATACCAGTCAAGGCATATCTCCTCCACATTTCCATGCATGTCGTAAAGCCCCCATGAATTTGGCTTGAACGAGCCGACATCCAGCGATCCTTCGTCAATACCTCGGCCATACCTTCCAAGTCTGCCGAGATTGCTGTCTGTCGCAGCACCGACAACCGACGATCCGTCGCCCCACATGCCGTTGCCGTGACCGGCGCGCGCTGCGAATTCCCACTGGGCTTCGGAAGGCAGCTCAAAATCAAGCCCGGTCTTGAGACGCAGCAGCCCGATAAGCGAATCCGGGGCCGGATGTGCGTAGAACGGACCGGTGAAATCGAGGTATGCTCCCGATGCAGTCGGACGCGTCTTGTTCGTCGTGTCATGTGTCCTGCGTAGTTCGTTGGGCGAAACACAGTCCTGGGGCTTCAGCTCGCCGGCAAAACGCGACAGCGCGACGGAGTTTGTGGCGACACGCTGCCACTGAGCCTGGGTGAACTCGTATACGCCGATGTAGTAGTTGTTGGTCAGCGTCACGAGGTGGGCGTCCTCGTTGGCGACGCCCTGCGGGTTGCGCCCGATTTCGCTCGACAGCGATCCCATCGTCCACGGCACCCCCTTGGCCATGACCTTGCGCATGAGAAGGGTTTCCGTCTTGTAGACGCGGTTCGTCACGCCGCCCGGGACAAATTCGGCTGCCGGATAGTAGTACTGCGAATTCGCCACCGCGCCTTCGCGCAAATCGACGACCATGTAATCCGGAGTGTTGTCCAGCGGCCACGCGGTGACTTCGGCGCGCACGGCGTTGATTACGAACCCTTCCCCTTCGGCGTTCTTGAGCGTGAGCGTAGGATCCCATTTGATTGTGTACAACCCGTTCGCGCCCCTGTCGGCAGCCGTCACCCTGCGCCAGACGGCACCTGATGCATTGCAGACTTTCTCGCCGCCGACCGACACCCAGTCCGACTCATTCGCAGTCACCGATCCGGTAATATTGGTCTTGACGTCGAAAGTGACCACGGCCGGAACGGAACTGTCCGCAAAGGCATACTTGACGGTAACAATGCGGTTGAACGCCTGGCTCATCGAACATGACGTCACGACCGGAACCTCAGCAAGGGCGCCGAATGCACAAGACAACGCCGTGACTCCCGCAAGCACGATTTTACTATTTGTTTCCATATTGCCGCTCCTTTCCTGGCAGACTGCCATTTGGTTCTACTTGACGATTACGAGGAAGCCTTCGGGCGGCGCAGGCGTCGTCACAATCCGCCCCGTGCACGCTCCCCGCGAGAAACTTCGCGAATCCACTGAGACAGGCTCGGTCGACACCGCCGTCGACGAGTCTTCTCCGGACATTTCCTCCGAGGTCGAATTCGAATGCCAGAACTTGTATTCGACGGTCTCGCCGTCGGATGAATACGCTATCTCGTTGCCGTACGCGTCGGTCTCGGCGCGCACGGAAGAGAGCGAGAGAATTGCGGAGACGGCAAGCGTCTTCGCCACTGTTAGTTCGTTGGTCTTCATATCCTGTTCCCTGTCTGATGCTACTGTAGCTTCAATGACTGTTTCGCCAGGCGTTTCCTCTACCGCCGGCGGACTGTCCGCGGCGTTTTCCGCGGCAGTGGAAACGCTGGCTGATTCCTGCGGCGCAGGGGAAAACAGGAGTTCGGGCAGCCCCGCCTTCACGGCGGCAAAACCCAGCGCTGCCGCGCCTAGCAGCGCAGCGAGAAGAGCGATCGACCGTCTGATACTGCGCGAGGACACGATCCCGCCCAGCTTGGCCGACAGGACCTTCTTCGCGAAGTGGATTCTGGACGCGACCGTTCCGGACGGAATCGAAAGAACCTTCGCCACCTCCGCAAGCGGCATTTCCTCGAAGTAGTGGAGGACGATCACATCGCGGAACTTCCTGGGCAGAGATTCAATGACGGAGCGGATATACGCGCTGTCGTCATTGACGGCGACTTCGTCCACCGCGCTGTCATCGGGAATCTCGTCCAGTATATCGTCTCCTTCAGGCGACGGGCGGGACACGGCAAAGTCCTTGCGACGGCAGTCGGTCGCCGCAAGGTTGCGCATAATCCTGAACAGCCAACTGCGAAGCGAGCCCTTGGAGGCGTCGAAGGTATCCGATTTCACGATGGCGCGCTCGATCGTCCGCATGACCAGATCCTCGGCCAGGCCGCTGTCTTCAACCAATTCTTTGGCTTTCAATAGCAAAAACCCACGCATCTCCGTCATCAAACGGAGCGCCGTTGCGTCAATATCGTTGCAGATATCGGAAAAAATCCCCATTTCGTATAGCTATTCGTTGCTGAGCATTGGCACTGTCATCACGCCAAAGCCCGCTTGTATATATTTTATACGCTTCAACTATCCGATTTCTTCAAAAAAATTTGTCATTTCCCGCCGAGAGTCTGCTTGCAAAGGACTTCTGCCGCGTATTATACCAAAACTGCCGCGCCGGTTTCGACGAGCAGCAGCTCCGCGCCGACGCGCTCAAGCGGAAGACCGGCGAGAGAAGCGACTGCCGCACGGTACGCCGCCATCTGTCCCAGATACGCCTCGCGCATCCTCGCGGCGAAGGCGTCCGCCGATTCGCCGCGCGCCGGGCGGTTGGTCTTGAAGTCGTAGACGACAGCACGCCTTGAGTCGCCTTCGCCGCGGAAGACGACGCGGTCGAACTGCCCCGACTCCCACTCCGAGCCGACCAGCCGCTCGTAGCTCCGCTCGCGCCACAGCGCCGCCGCGTCGTCCCCCTTCACGAACGCGCCCGTCCAGCCGTTGGCGAGGATCTGCCGCTCGAGCTCGCCCTTCGGCGCTGCGGGGTCGACCCATCCTACCGCCTCTAACTGCGCGTGAACGTCCGTGCCCCGCCGCAGCGCCGCCTGGCGCGCGGAGCCTTCGGCGAAAAGCTCGCCCGCGGCCATGCCGGAGCGGAACGCAAGCGATGGGAGGCGGCGGCGGACGCGCTCGCGCTTTGCGCGCACCGGCTTCTGCCGCGGCGCTTCCGCCGGTTCCGGCTGCTCGCCCTTGCCGGCGGCGCGGCGACGCTTCCACTCAGCAATCTTTTTGTACCATCTTGGGTCGCCGACCGGTTCGGGCAGCGCCTCGCGGACGAAGTTGGACATGTAGCACGTCGATCCGCTCTGCGTCGGCGGACGGCAGACGACGGTCATCGCGTGCTTCGCCCGCGTCATCGCCACGTAGTAGGTGCAGAGCGCCTCCTCCTCGACGCGCTCCTGCCGCGCCGCACGCGCCGCGGCGATTCCGGGGACGATCCTGGCGACCTTCGCGCCCGGGTCGGGCAGCACCCAGCCATCCGCCACGACCGCGCCTTTCGAGGCCGTGTCGAGCGGGTTGTGCTCGTAGAGCGGCAGGACCACGTAGTCGAAGCCAAGTCCCTTGGAGCGGTGGATCGTCATGATCTTGATCTTGCCCGGCTCGGCGAGGCAGCGCTGCTTCTTCGCCGCGAGGAAGTCCGCGAAGTCCGAAAGCCGCGTCCCCGGCTCCAGCGAAAGCTCGAACTCGGCCGCCGCGCGCAGCATGTCGGTGAAGCGCGTCTCGGTGAACTCGCTCCACGCCTCGGACGGATCTTCCGGCAGGCGCGCGCGCAGGTCGCGGAACGTACGCACCAGCCCCTTCGCGGCAAACGACTGCGCGGCGAACTGCGACACCTCCTCCGCGCCGGGAACGCCGTCCGGGTAGAGCGCCGACGCGAGCGGCGTCGAGGCGAAGTGGCTGTATGCCTGCCGGTAGCCGGGATGGTCGGCGAGCTTCACCAGGTCGACGAAGCCCTGCAGGGCTGGCGTGTCAAGAATCGCGCTCTCCCCTTCCCACACCACTCCGTCCATTCCCTTGGACTTCAGGTATGCGGCGATCTGCTCGCCAATCGTGTTGGCCCTGACCAGCACTGCGGCGGAAATGGCGCGCCGCACCGGATCGACCGCCTGGAGCGCGCAGAAGACCGGCTCGAAAAGGTCTTCGGGCAACATTCCAGGCGCCGTGACCGCCTGCACGAAGCCAGGCATGTCCTCGCCGTTCGCGGAGACGTGCTCAGCCGCCTCCCAGCCCGGGAACTCCCCGCGCAGCCGCCCGCGCACGAAGACGCGGTTCACCGCCTCGACGACGGCATGCGAGGAGCGGTAGGTCTTGTTGAGCGCCTCGAGCGCATACGCCCCGCTATCACGTTCGCCGCGGAAGATCCCGACGTCGCCGTTGCGCCAGCCGTAGATCGCCTGCTTCCGGTCGCCGACGACGAAGACCGACTTCTCTCCGTCGGACATCTTCGCCTCGTCGACGAGCGGCGAGAGCGCCGCCCACTGGTCGCGGCTCGTGTCCTGGAACTCGTCGAGCGCCCACGCGCGGATCTTCGCGTCGAGGCGGTATTCAAGCGCGAGGCGCACGTCGGCGGGGAGCGAGGCAAGGAGGCGCGGCACGTCGTCGAAGACGAGCATCCCCTTCCCGCGCACGTTGGCGTCGTAGTCCTTCTCGTATTCCGAGATGAGTCGGTAGACGCCGCGGGCGAACCCAAGGCAGCGGCCGACGACATAGCCGCAGACGCCCAGCATGGCTTCGCGCACGACCTGCGCCTGGGCGCCGCCGAAGGAATAAGTCTTTCGGTTGTACTTGACTTCGATTGTCGCGCCGGTGAGGATGTCGTCCAGTTCGAAGAACTTCTTCGCGAACCCCTTGATTCCGTTGAAATCGCCGCGGAAGTTACGCACCCATTCGACGAACTCTGGCCACGCAGCGGAGTCGCAGATTCCGGCAAGCCGGTCCGCGAGGAGCGAAAGCGTCTTCTCGTCAGTCTTCACCCACGCCGGCGTTTCGCCGAATATCGCCGACGCGTCGCCCCAGGCGCGTTCGGACGGATTCGCGCGGAAGAGTTTCTGCCAATCCCTGACGAATTTGCGGTAGGAGTCGATGAAGCTCCGGACGTCCTCGCCGTTCATCGCGAGGGAAAAGGCGTCGGTGAACGCGCGGCGGGCGGAGGCATCGGTGCGCCGGAGGACAGAAAACGAGATGCGGGCGAGCTCCTGTCCGGAGCGGTAGTCGTCCATTATCTCCACGCCGCCGTCGAGCCCCAGCTCCAGCGGGAAGCTCCGCGCGATGCGCATGAGGAAGCTGTCGAGGGTCCCGATCTGCGAGAGGTGCTGGGTGGCGACGACCTTGCGCAGCAGCGCCGCGCAGGACGGGTCGCCCTGCGCCCGATCGGCGAGCAGCGAGACGAAGCGCTCGAAGATCTCGCCCGCCGCGGCGCGCGAGAAGGTCAGCGCGACGATCTCGTGCGGCTCCAGCCCGCCCTTGACGAGCGCGATCAGCCGCTCGGCCAGCGCCTGCGTCTTGCCGGTCCCGGCCGACGCCTCGATAAGGACGTTCTCCGTCACGAAGCCCCGCCTTTCTCTTGATGAAGCCGCCGCTCTTGGTCTTCGATCCAGTCGGGGTTGACGCTTTCCGCGGGCGAATTGAAGATCCAGTCGGCAAAGTCCCACTTCCATTCCGGCTCGGTCGCCGCCGGCCAGAAAATACCGCGCTCGATGCCGGCGATCAGCTCCTTCACCTTGGCCTCGGCATCGGGGACGTCTGCTCCCGAGAACGACTCGGAATAGCAGGTATCCGCGGCGGTCTTGGCGAGGATGCAGTACGAAGCCGTGATGTGCTCGCGCTTCGCCTCGGGGAAGTCCGGGTCGGCGTCGAGCATCGCGCAGTAGAGCGGCAGCTGCAGGCTCTTCCACACGCGGATGGTCTTGCCGGTCTCCTTGTCCTTCGGCTGTTCGAACGCGACGGCGCGATCTTTGCTGTCCCATGTCTTGTAGTCGACGACGCACCACTCGCCGGTCCGTTCGTTGAAGTCGATGCGGTCGCAGCGTCCTGCAACGGTCGTGCGGCCGTAGACGACCTTCATCTTGCGCTCCGTCGCCATGACGCGCCAGCCGTCCGCCGCGCGCGCGGCCTGGAGCGCGGCGAAGCGGCGAAGCCTCCGCTTCACGCTCTCGCCCTGGAGCGCGACGATCGCCGGGATCTCCAGCCCGAAGCGCTCCGCGAGCAGCGCGTCGACCTTCTCCTCCAGCTCCGCCGCGATCGCGTCGGCGTCCGTCGAGTCCTTCAGCTCCCCGCTTCCCCACGCCTCCAGCGCATTGTGCGCGAGGTTGCCGAACTCCGACGCGTCCAGCTCCTCGGCGCGGTAGTCCTCGCTCTCGCCGAACGTCTTGCGGAGGAAGTAGGTGAACGGGCAGTGCAGGTATTGGTCGAGGCTGGAGGGAGAGGTCTTGTTGAGGTCCTTGTGCTTAGGCGGCACCGGCAGGTTGATCCTCCACTGCGCTGGCAGGTCGGCGGGCGGCGTCTCGCCGGTGCCGGCGCGCGTCGCATAGAGCCAGGCCACACGACGGACAAACTCTGCGTCGTCGCTGCAGTCGAACAGGAGCCGCGACGGTTTCAAGACGTCGCCCTTTCCATCCACCGAATGGAAATAGACCGTCACCGCCGACGGCTCGCGGCAGGCAAGCGCCATCGCGAGGATCGTCCGGTCGCGCGCCGTGCGCGACGCGTTGTCCGCCAGGCCCAGCCCGCGGCGGAGCGAATCGGGGAGAAAGGCGTGGCCCACGACGGACTCCGGCACCCGCCCCTCGGCGAAGCCGGAGACGGCGACTTCGTCGACGTCGAGGAACGGCAGCTCGAGCCAGCCGTCGGTGAGGATCGTTTCGCCCTCGTCCGGCTCCAGCTCGTACGTCGCCTCGCCGAGCCGCCGCTCGAAGAGCTCGAGCGCCAGCTCGCGCGGCACGTCAGTCGCAAAGCACTCGTCGATGAGTCCGTTCACCGCCTCCGCGGCAGCCGCGAACTCGCGCGAACGCTCGTCGCGGTCGTCGAGGGCGAGCGTCGCGAAGATCGAAGCGAGCATCTGCCGCATGCCGCGCTTGCGGAGCTGCACCTTGACGAACTCGAAGATCGCGCGCAGCGTATGCTCGGTCTTCGGCGCGATGTCGTCCACCTCCGCCGGGATGAGCTGCTGCTGGCGGTTGTCGAGGTCGACTATCGCGGCGGTGAGCTTCGCGTCGTCGAGGTCCAGTTCCGCCTTGAGCCAGCGCCGGACGTCGCCGCCGCGCACGAACGCGGAGAAGACGGAATACGACAACGTCCGCGCGAGCGCGGCAAGCTGGCGGGCGAGGTGGCCGAGCGACGAGGTGGAAAGCGGCGTCGCCGAGGGGTTGTGCACCTTAAGCCCGCGGGCGCGCAGCGCGCCCTGGACCTCTGGGAAGGTCTCGGGGTCGGCAAGGCAGAGCGATGGCAGCGCCTCGTCGCCATTGACGGACGCGAAAAGCGCCGCAATCTTCGCGGCCTCGCTCGCCGCCGTGCCCGAGACGACGATCTGCGAACGAATGAGCTCGGGCGCGGACGACACGTCTGGGACAAGCTCCGTCACCGGCAGACCCGACTCGTCCAGGACGCGGTTCATCACCGGGATCGGATCGAGGACGCAGGCGACGACCGCCGCCTCGACGCCGGGAAACTCGATGGGCTTCGCCAGCGCGTCCTTGAGCGCGGCGATCCGGTCGCGCTTGCCGCGGCGGGCGAGCGCGGCGAGGTAGCGCGCCTCAAGGTCGGCGAGCTTCTGCCAGCGCTCGACCTCGACGTCGGCCAGCTCGCCGTTGAGGATGGAGCCCACCTGGCCGGCGACGTCGGCGAAGGAAAGCGCGTTCGCGCCTAGGATGCGGCGGATGTCCGCGAGCTCGGCGGCGACGTCGAAGCCGCCCTTGCCGTCCCGCGCCTCCCTGAACGCCAGCAGTTCGTCGGCGCGGCCGGCGATGTCTGGCGCGGAGAGGTCGACGAGGTGCGCCGGCGTCCGGACCAACGGCGGGACGACGCCGGTGGGGAAGCGCCGCGCCAGCGCATGCCGGAGGCGGCGGCCGCTCTCGGCGGTCGGCACGACGACGAGGAGGTGTGCGAGCGAAGCGGCGCCCGATGCGTCGGGACGCGAACGCGCGGCGACGAAGTCCGCCACCGCGTCCACGGCCTTGCGCCGCGCGTCGAACGCCTCGACCTTCCTCACGGCCGCCCTAAACCGGCTCCACCCGCACCGTCAGGTTGTCGCGCGCGACCACCTTGACGTCCGCACCAACGGCGATTGGCGCCGCGGCGGAAGCGGTCCACTCGGCGTCGCCCACCATCACCCGCCCGGTCTTCGGCGGCTCGACCGCCGCCGTCACCTTGGCGAAGCGGCCGACCATGTCGTCTTCGAAGTCGGTCGCCGAGGTGGTGACCGTGCCCATGAAGACGCGCTTCAGCCAGCGCCTGAGGAAAAGCAGGTAGAGCACCGAGAAGGCAGAGAACGCCGCAAGCTGCCAGGTCGGGGTGAGCGCCTCGCCGAACGCGAAGCGGCACAGCCCCACCGACGCGGCGGAAAGCCCGAAGAAGAATACCACGAACCCCGGCGCCAGCAGTTCCGCCAGCATCAGTCCCGCGCCCGCGTAAAGCCACAGCCATCCGCAACTTGTCATCTTGTGCTCCTTTCTTTTTTCGTCACGGCGGATATTATAGCATTTTCCGCGCGCGGATGGAAGCGCGCCCATCGCAAGAACAACAAAACCTTCGTCCGCACCGTAATCTCATTTTCTCCTTGCTTTCGTCGACTTGATGTGGTACGCTATCCATCATGAGCCAAAACCAGTCCAAATCACCCAAGGGCGCAGGGCAGAGGCGCAAGCGGCAAATGAAACGCTGACCGAACAAGGCAAAAGGACAAACAGGGCATGAATACATTGATCACCGGGGCAAGTTCGGGAATCGGCGAGGCGCTCGCGACTGCGTGCGCAACGCGCGGCGACGCGCTGTTCCTCTGCGGACGCGACGAAACGCGGCTAAATGCCGTGGCGGAGAAATGCCGCGCTGCTTCCAACGGCCGCGCAACCGTCGCCGCCCAGGTCGTCGACGTGACTGACGCCGACGCGGTGGAACGGTGGATCGGCAAATGCGACCAGACCGCGCCGCTGGAAAGAGTCTTCGCCAACGCCGGCGTGTCGACCGGCGAGGAGACCGCGGCAAACGTGCGGCGCACATTCGCCACCAACGCAATCGGCGTCGTAAACACCGTGCTCCCCGCAGTCGAGGCGATGCGGAGGCATCCTGAAAGCGCGAACCGCCAGATCGTCATCACCGCCTCCATCGCCGGCTACGGTCCGCTCAAGGCCTGCCCGAGCTATTCGGCAACCAAGGCCTGCGTAAAGACCTGGGGGCTCGCCCTGCGCGGAATGCTCGCGCCGGAGGGAATCAAGGTCTCGGTGGTGTGCCCCGGCTTCGTGCGCTCGCGCATCACCGACGCCAACACCTGCCCGATGCCGTTCTTCATGGAGGCGGACCGCGCCGCACGCGTCATCCTCAGCCGCGCCGACCGCAACGTAGGGCTCATCGCGTTCCCGTGGCCGATGCGCCTCGGGACCTGGGCGCTGTCGATCCTGCCCTGGCGCGCAAACGAACTCCTCAACCGCCTGCTGCCGAAGAAGGTAATCTAGCTGACCTGAACGATGGCGGAGCGGACGGCGGCAACGCGCTTCATCGTCGCGGCGAACATCTCCGGCGTCTGGCTCTGCGCGCCGTCGCACTTCGCGCGCGGCGGGTCGTTGTGGACCTCGATGATGAGGCCGTCGGCGCCGACTGCCGTCGCCGCCACCGCCACCGAGTCCACCATCCAGGCATGGCCGGTCGCATGCGAGGGGTCCACCACCACCGGCAGGTGCGAGAGCCGGTGCAGCACCGTCACCACGCCGAGGTCCAGCGTGTTCCTCAGCGCCGTCTCGAAGGTGCGGATGCCGCGCTCGCAGAGGATGACGTTGGGGTTGCCCGACGCCATCACGTACTCCGCGCTCATCAGCAGCTCCTGCAATGTCGCCGACATGCCGCGCTTGAGCAGGATCGGCTTCTGGGTGTACGAGCCCACCTCCTTCAGGAGGTTGAAGTTCTGCATGTTCCTGGCGCCGATCTGGATGACGTCCACGTCGTTGAAGAGCTCGATGTCCTTAAAGTCCATCAGCTCAGTCACGATCGGCAGGCCCGTCTCCTTCTTCGCCAGCGAGAGGATGCGCAGCCCCTCCTCGCCCAGGCCCTGGAACGCGTAGGGCGAGGTGCGCGGCTTGAACGCGCCGCCGCGCAGCATCGTCGCGCCGGCCGCCTTCACCGCCTTCGCCACCCCGACGAGCTGCTCCTCGCTCTCCACCGAACAGGGGCCGGCGATTACCGAGAAGTTGCCGCCACCGATCTTCGTCCCGCCGCAGTCGATCACCGAGTCCTCGGGGTGGAACTTGCGGTTGGCCGCCTTGTAGGGCTCCTGGATGCGCTGGACCGACTCCACCGAGTCCATCGCCTCGATCACCCCGGGGTCGAGATGGGAGATGTCGCCTACACAGCCGACGATCGTCTCGAGTTCGCCCTGCGAAACGTGCGGCGTGATGTTCTTCGACTGGAGCAGCGCCTTGAGGTTTTCGAGCTCGGTCGCGCTTGCGCCCTTCTTGAGTATGATTATCATGGTTGTCTTTCTCCTTGTTTAAAATCCTCTTCGACTAAATCGAGTCGCTCTCGGGGCGTATCCGTTCAAGGCGTTCGAAGTCCGCGAAGAACGAGGGATACGACTTCGCCGCGCACGCGGCGTCGTCCAGCTCAACCGGACCGTCCGCGTGCGTCGCCCCGACCGTCGCCGCCATCGCAATGCGGTGGTCGCCGCCGGTCTCGATCTCGCCGCCGCGGAATGGCTCCTCCGAGCCGCGCACCGAGAACTCGTTCTCCCGGTTTTCCACCTCCGCGCCGAAGCGCTTGAGGACGTCTTCCATCGCCGCCGTCCGGTCCGACTCCTTCAGCCGCAGCCGCCGGGTGCCGGTGAATAGCGTCTCGCCCGGCGACGCCGCCGCCACCACCGAAAGCGCCGGGAAGAGGTCGGGGCATTCCGAGACGTCCACGAAGACCCGTTCGCCGTTCCACGCCGTCGAGATGCGCTGGAGATGGTCCTGCACCACCCGGTCGGGCTGCACCGACTTCGCGTCAAGACCGGAGACCTTGATGTCGCTCCCCAGCGCGTTCATCGCAAACCAAAACGCCGCGCCCGACCAGTCGCCTTCCACCGCGACGTCCGGCTGGGCATGGTAGGTCTGGCCGCCTGGGACGTCGTAGCCGTCGTCCCTGACGCCGATGAAGATGCCAGCTCCCACCAGCACCCGCCGCGTCATCTCCACATAGCCCTTCGACTCGAGCGGGGCGGTGAAGCGGATGAACGAGTCGCCCTTGAGGAGCGGCAGCGCGAAGAGGAGCCCGGTCACAAACTGCGAGGAGACGTCGCCCGCGAGCTTGAACTCGCCAGGCTGGAGATCGTCGTAGTCCATTTGCGGACGGTCCGCAAGCCTGCCCGCGGTCTTGAAGACCGGCTTCTTGCCGAGCGCCGCAGCAATCGGCGCGAGGAACCGCCGCGTCGATCCGCTCTCGCCGCAGTCGAGAAACGGCGCCGTGTCGTCCCCCGTCAGCGCCAGGAGGCAGCGCTTCGTCGCCTGAATGTCGTCCGCGTCGCCTTCGCGCGGCGCGAGCCGCGAATAGTCGCCGGCGAGGAAGTCCGCGATGAGCAGACGGTGCTCGTGCGACTTCGACCGCGGCGCCTCCACGCGCCCCCGCCGCCTCCCCGGCTCGATTACGAGGCTGTTCTCGTCGCTCATCCGTAGATCCTTTCCAAACCGAGGTCGATTGGGACGATGCGAACATCGCCCCAGCCGCACGGCAGCGCGAAGGAGACGACATCGCCGGCGCGCTTCTTGTCCCCTTTCATCGTTTCGTCGATGCGGGCACGGTCGACATCTGGCGGAATCTCCGTCGGCAGTCCAGCCGCGGCAAACCGCGCCGCGAGCTCCACCGGCCACGACTCCGCCGCCAGGCCGCGCCGCACCGCGATGCGCGCCTCCTCGCAGCAGCCGATCGCCACCGCCTCGCCGTGCGCAAGCGCGTATCCCGAAAGCTTCTCCACCGCATGGCCGACCGTGTGGCCGCAATTGAGCTTCATCCTGAGGCCATTCCGCTCAAACGGGTCTTCCCTGACGATGCCGACCTTCACCGACAGGTTCGCGGCAATCTCGGCCGCCGTCGGAACGACGCCCTTCGCCGTTCCGCCGCCGGCGCAGACGCCCGCAATCACCTCATGCTTGATCATCTCCGCCTTGCCGGCCGCAAGCAGTTCCTCGGGCAGAGTGGAGAGGAAATCGGCGTCGACGACGACGAGCCGCGGAAAGTGGAACGCGCCCGCGAGGTTCTTCCCCTCCGCGAGGTCGCAGCCGGTCTTGCCGCCGGTTGACGCGTCCACCATCGACAGGAGCGTGGTCGGGAAGTTTATCCACGGAATGCCGCGCATCCACGTCGCGGCGGCGAAGCCGGTCAGGTCGCCGGCGACTCCGCCGCCAAGCGCGCAGACTACATCCCGGCGGCCGAGCCCGCGCTCCGCGAAGGCGTGCCAGAGCGCCGCCACGGTGGCAGGGGTCTTGTGCTCTTCACCGGAGGGAATCGTCGCCAGCGGCTCGATGCCGAGCCGGTCTTTCCACAGCTTCGCCACCGTCGCGTCCGCCACGACCGCCCGCTCCTTGAGCATCGAAGCGGCAAGGCCGCGGCCGACAACGACGAGCGAGTCCTGCGCCTCGAAGAACGCAGCGACCCGTGCCGGAAAACCCGCGTAGTGGGCGGCGCGCTCCTTCGCGCGGTCGCCAAGCGGACGCGACCCCGGCGCCGCGCCGAGCCGCCGCTGAAGTTCCTCGTCGGACGGCGTGTCGAGGCAGAAGACCGCGCCGCTCCTTTCGCAAAGCGCGCGGTTGGCCTCCCTAAGCAGCGTTCCGCCGCCAAGCGAAACCACCATGTCGCCGGAATCGTCGCCGACGATCGCCGCCAGCGCCTCCGACTCGAGGTCGCGAAACACAGCCTCGCCGCGCGCGGCGAAGACCTCGGGAATCGACGCGCCCGCCCGCTCGACGACGGCGTCGTCGAGATCAACGAACTTCGCCCCCAGCGCCGCGGCCAGGCGGCGCCCCAGCGTCGACTTGCCGGAGGCCGGCGCACCGTAGATGAAGAGCTTCTTCATGACCACCAGATCCTCCGTTGCTCCCGCGCCTGCGCCGCGAGCATCGTAAATCCGTTCTCCACCTTGCAGCCGGCCGCCCTCGCGCGCGCCATCAGCGGCGTCGTCTCGGGCACGTAGCGGAGGTCGTAGACGAGCTCGTGCCCCGCAAAGGCGTACTTGGGGATCGGGTCGACCGGAGTCGCGTTGACGAGGACGTCGAACCCCGGCGGCGGCGTCTCGCGGTGGAACACGCGAAACTGCGCGCCCAGCGTCGTGAGCGCGGCTTTCACCGCCTGCGCCGCGCCGCCGTCGCCAAGTACCGCCACGGTCTTGCCGCGCAGGTCGCCCGCGAACGCCGAGAGCGCCTCAGCGAAGCCAGCGACATCGGTGTTGTAGCCGACGTACTTGCCGTTCTCGTTGGCGACGGTGTTCACCGCGCCCACCTTCTTCGCAAACTTGTCGACGCGGTCCAGAAGCGGCATGATCGCAAGCTTGTGCGGTATCGTCACCGCCATCCCGCGCATCCCCGTCTCCTTCATGAACGCCAGCGCCTCGCGCGCGGTCTTTGCCGGGATCGGCACCATCACCGCGTCTTCGTCCTCCGCCGCGAACGCCGCGTTGTGGAGCTCGGGCGAGCGCGTCTTCTCGAGCGGCCAGCCGGTCACGCCGAAAAGCGCCGCGTCCTTCGAGACGGAGCGGAAGCGGTAGTCGCGCACCAGCTCGGACGGAGTCACATGGCCGATTCCCTCGAGCCCGCCGACCGAGGCGTAGGCCCACGCCGAGCCGAGGCGCGACGCGAGCGCACGCGTCGCCAGACCCTGCGGCCCCATAGCAACGAGGATGTGGGGAACGGGGAACGGGGAACGGGGAACGGGAGAGAATAGTTTTGCCACGTCGTCAAGGCCGCGCGGCATGAAGGCAACCTTGGCAATGTCACCGCTCCTGCCGAGCTTCCTCAGCGTCTCCGCCAGGTTCTTCACCGGACCGTTGAACTTGTGGAGCGACCTCACCACCTTCGCGCCGGCGGCGTGGGCAAGCTTCAGGAGCTTCTCGCCGCCGAACCCCTCCTCGAAGTCCACATAGTCAAAACTACCCTTTGCGTCCTTTGCGTCCTTTGCGGCTAAGACTTTTTCGAAGAACTTCGCCCGCTCGCCTTCGGCGCCCTTGTACGCGCCGCCGTCGCAGACGCGGCGGAAAGTCAGCACAGCCGGCACCTTCCACGGCACCTCCGCCGCGAGCATTTCCGGAAACTTCGCGGCCTTCGCGCGCTCTTCCTTCCGGAGCAGGTCGACGCGCAGCTCCACCATGTCGGCGAAGTAGCGCTGGGACCGAAACTGCCCGAGGTCCTCCTCCAAAGTCTTGCCGGTGAGCGTCAGGCAGATGCGCAGACGCGCCGCCTCGTCGGCGAGGACCACGTCCATCACCGCGAGCGCCGTCGCCGCCTCCACCACCGGCACCGCGCGGAGCACTATGCACGGGTCGTGCCGCCCCTTCATCTCGAGCCGCACCTGCTTCATCGTCTTGAGGTCCACCGAGTTCTGCCCCACGAACACGGTCGGGGTCGGACGCATCGCCACCGAGAACACCACCGGCATCCCGTAGGTGCGCCCGCCGAGGATCCCGCCCTGGCGCAGCGTGGCGGTGACGACCCGCCCGTCCTTGACGCAGAACTGGTCGTTGTACCTCGACCCCGACGTGGCGCAGACCGGCCGGTAGCCGGGCTTCTCGCCGAATACGACGCCCTTCACGCCGGGAATGCCGAACATCGCCGCGGAAATGCCCGCCTCGAGTCCCTCGAAGAGCGGACCGCCGAGCCCCGGCGGCAGCCCCTCGACCGAGCAGCCGACGACCCCGCCGACGGAATCGCCGCGCTCGCGCGCCTTCAGGACCGCCTTCTCGTGGTCCTTCTCCGTGCCGCCGGAGACGTCGCCGATCGCCGCGATATGCGCGTGGACGGCGATGCCGCGCCGCGCCAGCCACTGCAGCGCGAGCGCGCCGGCGGCGCAGAGCGGCGCGGTGAGGCGGCCCGAGTTCTTGCCGCCGCCGGTCGGAATACGCCCCGTCTCGATCCACTGGCCGAAGTCGGCGTGGCCGGGACGCGGCACCGTGCGCTCCGCGCCGTAGTCGCCGGGCCGCGCGTCGCAGTTCGCGATTTCGCCGCGGATGGTCCCGCCGCCGGTCACGCCGTCCGGCCCGATTCCCGAAACCCACTTCACCTCGTCCGCCTCGCGCCGCGCGGTGGAGAGCGCGTCGCGCCCGGGCGCGCGGCGCGCCATGAACGCGGCGAGCGCGGCGCGGTCCACCGCGAACCCGGCGGGAAATCCGTCGAGCGCAAACGACATCTTCCGGGCGTGCGAAGCGCCGCGGATGTCGAGGCGGAGAAAACGACCGAAGCTCATTTTAGCCCCTTTCCGAACTGTGACTTCGCGGCGACGCCCTCCTCGAGCGCACGGCGGAGGCGGCCACGGTCGTTGTCCTTCAGCGCGGCGAGGAAGTCGTCGAGCCGCCCGACGTAGCGCTCCAGCACCGGCACGAGCGCGGCGCGGTTGGAGAGAAAAAGCTCCGTCCATATCTCGGGGTCGGGCGCGCCTACGCGGACCATGTCGCGGAAGCTGCCGGCAGAGAAGCCGACGTGGCCGCGCGCCAGGTCCTCGCGCACGTAGGCGGAGGAGATGAGGTGGCAGAGCTGGCTCGTAAAGGCAATCATCTCGTCGTGGTGCGCGGCGGAAGTGACCACCACGCGCGCGAAGCCGAGGGAGAGGAAGTAGTGCTCGAGCGCGGGCGGGGCGGACGCGGCGGCGTCCGGCGGCACCAGGATCATCGAGGCGCCGTCAAACAGGGTGGCGAGGGAGTTGGCGTAGCCGGAAACCTCGCGTCCGGCCATCGGATGACCGCCGATGAAGCTCCAGCCGCCGGTTCCGTCCGGGAAGGCCGCGGCGAATTCGTCCATGATCCGGCCCTTGACGCCGGCGATGTCGACCACGAACGCGCCGCGCCGGAACTCGCCTGAATGTTCGCGCATCCACGGCACTACCGCGGCCGGCGGCAGGCAGACGAGCACCAGGTCGGCGTCGGCCAGGCCGGCGCCGCCGTCGCCGTGGTGCAGCGTTGCGACTTCGTAGCCGGCGCGTCGAGACGCCTTCTCGAAGGAGCCGCCGATGAGGCCAAGCCCCACCACCGCCACCTTGCGCACTGCGCTCTCGCCTGTCTCGTCCTTCATGTCCATAGAATGGGTAAAATTTTGTGTATTATACCATAATTGCCCCAGTCTCTGCCGTAACTAAAGGTTTCCTGGCAAATGCAGCCGCCTTATGGCAACCCTGCCCATAAAATATTCAACGACCATTAGCCAACCCCATGAAATTTTTGGTATACTACGCGCAACCCCAAGAAAGGAGTAAACATGAGCGAAGAAAACATCAACAATGTCGGCGCAGATTCCCAGGAGGGTGTCGAGCCGCAGAAACCTGAGTGCACCTGCAACTGCAAGTCAGTCGCCGAGAAGATCGGCGAATACAGCGGCAAGGTGGACGGCTATGTCGAACAGGCCCTTGGCCTCGTCGGGAACCATCCCTGGGACTCCTGGCTCAAGGCAGCCAACTCATTCATCACCCGCTTCCTGCCGGCGGCCATCGCCATCGCCGGCGTGCTGGCCTTCGTGACCACCCTCATCGTGGCAATCAAGAACGACATGCCCTTCTCGTATGTCGTGAAGACTCTCTGGATCATCGTCCCCGTCGTGTTCTCCATTCACCTCGCGCCCAAGGCGCTCGCGCTTATGCGCTCGTTTGTGGAAAAGAACGAAGCCGAGACGATCCGCCCCGAGCTCATGTACATCATGAAGGTCGTGTTTGGAGTCGGCGGGCTGCTGCTGGGCGCGTATCTGCTCCTCTGCTTCGACTCCGACCTCGTGGTGCCGGCAATCGTCGCGGTGGCGTTCGCGCTGCTGATGGTCATCTGCCTCGACCGTCCGGAAATCGTCGGCGTAAAGGCCGGCTATCCCGGGAACTGCGTTGAAGAGATCATTTCGATCATCCTCTTCCCGATTCGGGTCGTCATCACGCTGCTGACCCCGCTCGTCGGAGTCGCTGCTGTCGGCGGCATCGTCTACGGAGTGGTGCTGTGGTTCGACAACGGCCTTGAGGCGGCGATCGCCTTCGGCGTGACGGCAATCCTGCCGCTCCTCCTGCCGATCTTCGTCTACGTCGGCTACCTGCTGGTGGTCTGCACGCTCGACCTCTACAAGGCGATCGTCTCGATTCCCCGCAAGCTCGACGAGCTCAAGAAGTAGTCTTGGCTCCCAGAGCCACCCGCCGGGCCATCTGCATTCCCGCAGATGGCCCGCGCTTATTTCGGGACACTACCGTAGAAGACCTTCCAGAGGAAGAGTCCGCGCGAAGGCGCGGTCTCGACGCGGGCGGTGCGCGGCGGATGCTCGGCGAGGAGCTCCTTCACCGCCGCGGGGCGCTCGTTGCCCTTGCCGACGGAGATGAGGAAGCCGACCATCGAGCGCACCTGCTTGTAGAGGAAGCCGTCGCCGCGCACGACGAAGACGTAGCGGTGGCCGCTCCTGCGCACCTCGAAGGAGAAGATCCGGCGCACGGTCGTCTCCAGCTCGCGGTTGGGGTTCGCGGCGAAGGAGAGGAAGTCGTGGCGGCCGACGAAGTACCGGGCGGCGCGGCGCATCGCCTCGAGATCGAGCGGCCGGTGGCAGAAGGTCCAGTACGGCGCCAGGTGCGGCGGCAGGATGTCCGCCTGGTAGAGCTGGTAGCGGTATTCCTTGCCCTTCGCCGAGAGGCGCGCGTCGAAGTCCGGCTTGGCGTAGGACGCCTTCAGCACCCTGACCGACTCCGGCAGGCGCGAGTTCAGCGCGCGCACGAGGTTCTTCGGCGGCACCGGCTTGGTGAGCTCAAAGTGGGCCACGAAGCCGCGAGCGTGCACGCCGGCGTCGGTGCGCGAAGAGCCGTAGACCCTGACCGGCGCGCGTTCGATCCACTCCAGCGCCTCCTCCACCACCTGCTGCACGCCGACGGCGTTTTCCTGAAACTGCCAGCCCGAGAAGCCGGTGCCGTCGTAGGCGATGACGACCTTGTACTTGCGCGCTGGACGCGGCGACGGCTTCTGGGTCGACCTTGGCATGGGCAGGGAAGCTACCTGGAGAAGAGCCGCTTCATCTCCGCGACGCGCGACTTGTCCGCCACCAGCACCGAGTCTGGCGTGGTGACGACGACGAGGTTCTTCACCCCCAGGAGCGAGATGCGCGCCGAGCGGGCGACGCAGATGTTGCCGTCGGAGTCCACCACGGTGCACGGTCCCTCGCGCACGTTGCCGCGGCGGTCGTGGGGGAAGTAGCGGTCGAACGCGCCGTAGCTGCCGACGTCGTCCCAGCCGAAGTCGCCGGGCACCACGCGGATGCGCTCCGCCTTCTCCATCACCGCGAAGTCAAAGGATATCCTCGGCAGCGCCGCGTAGACGCGCCGGAGCGCGGCGGGGGCGGGGACGCCGTCCGTGAGGACGCAGAGGTCCGGCGCGTGCTTGGCGAAGAGCTTCCTGAAGACGCTGGCGCGGGCGATGAACATCCCCGCGTTCCAGAGATACCCCTGCTTCAGGTAGGCGCGGGCGCGGCGCTCGGACGGCTTCTCGAAGAACGCTCCGGTCTTGGGGTTGATGTAGCCGAAGGAAGTCGACGGGCAGGAGGGCCGGATGCCGACGACGACCACCGCCTGGGAGCGGGCGGCGACGGCGGCGGCGCGGCGGACGACGGCGCGGAAGCGCTCCGGTGCAGTCACCATCTGGTCGCTGGGGAAGAAGCCGACCACGGGATCGCCCTTCGCCGCGGCTGGCGCGGCGGCGCCGACTCCGAGGGCGACGGCGGCGGCGGTGTCGCGGCGGTCCGGCTCGCCGACGACGTTGGCGGCGGGCAACTCGGGAAGCTCGCGCCGGGTGGCGACGGCGAGCTTCGCGGAGGTGACGACGAAGACGTCCTTCGCGCGGGCGATCCCCTTCAGCCTCGACACCGCCTGGCGGATCAGGCTCTCGCCGCCGAAGACGCGCAGGAACTGCTTGGGGCGCTCCGGCGTCGACAGCGGCCAGAAGCGTTCGCCGCTGCCGCCGGCGAGGATCACGGCGCGGAACTGTGGCTTCGCCCCGCTCATGACCCGGTCGCGAAACTGTAGGCGTTGCGGAACATGCGCATCCACGGGCCGTCCTTGACGAACGAGCCGTCGTTGTAGGAGAGCTGGCACGCGCGGAAGCCGCGCTCGGGGTGCGGCATCATGATCGTCGCGCGGCCGTCGGCCGTGGTGAACGCGGTCTGCCCGCCGTAGGAGCCGTTCGGGTTGTAGGGATAGCGCATCGTCGCCCGCCCGCGCCCGTCGACGAAGTGCGCGGCGCAGATGGACGGCACGAAGCCGTCGGTCCAGACGCGGCCCTCACCGTGCGCGACGGGGATCGGCAGGCGCGAGCCGGCCATGCCCTTGAAGAAGATCGACGGCGAATCCTCGACCTCGATCGTGGCGAGGCGCGCCTCGAACTGCTCCGAGACGTTCTTGACGAACTTCGGCCACCCTTCCGCGCCGGGAATGAGGTCCTTGAGCTGCGAGAGCATCTGGCAGCCGTTGCAGACGCCGAGGCTGAAGGTGTCGGGACGGTGGAAGAAGGTCCTGAACATCTCGCGCAGGCGGTCGTTGTAAAGGATCGACCGAGCCCAGCCGGAGCCAGCGCCGAGGACGTCGCCGTAGGAGAAGCCGCCGCAGGCAACGAGTCCCTTGAAGTCCTTGAGGTCCACGCGACCCTCGATCAGGTCGCTCATATGGACGTCTTGGCAGTCGAAGCCGGCGAGCGCGAACGCCGCGGCCATCTCGATGTGGCCGTTCACGCCCTGCTCGCGGAGAATGGCCATTTTCGGTTGTGCCGAAGTGTTTGAGTGTTTGGGGGTTTGAGTGTTTGAGTCCGGGTCGTAGGTGAGCTTGAAGGTAAGACCGGGATCGGACTCGTCGAGGGCGTTGTCGTACTCCTCGCGGGCGGCGACCGGGTTGTCGCGGAGCGCCTGCATCCTGTAGGTCGTCTCGCTCCAGGCGCGGCGGATGAACGTGAGGTCGGTCTTGAGCGCGAGTCGCTCGCCGACGTAGACCTCGAAGGCGCGCGAGCTGCGGGACGCCGTGCCGACGACGGACGCCGGGACGCGTGCCGCCTTGAAGACCGCCAGCACCTCGGAGACGTTCTTCTCGGCGACCTGCAGGACGGCGCCCGGCTGCTCGTTGAAGAGCTGCTCCAGCGCATCGCCATCGGGGAGCTTCGCGATGAGTCCGCGCCCGCCGGTGATCGCCATCTCCGCGAGCGTGACGGCGATGCCGCCGTCGGAGCGGTCGTGGTAGGCGAGCGCCTTCCGGGACCTGACGATCTTCTGCATCGCGTTGAAGAAGCGCTTGACGAGCGCCGCGTCCGCGTCGGCGTGGGTGTTGCCGAGCTGGCCGTAGACCTGCGCGAGCGCAGTCGCGCCGAGCGGCATCTCACCCTTGGAGAGGTCGACGTAGACGAGGAACGTCGACTGTCCCTCGGGATCGGGCTTGAGGTCCGGCGTAAGCGTGAGCCTGACGTCCTTCACCGGCGCGAAGCTCGAGACGACGAGCGAAAGCGGCGCGACCTGCTTGTGCGCGGTGCCGTCGGGGTCGCTCCACACGGTGTGCATCGAGCAGGAGTCCTTGCCGACGGGGATGGAGACACCCAGCTTCGGGCAGAACCTGAGGCCCACTTCCTGGACGGTGTCATAGAGGACCGCGTCCTCGCCGGGCTCGCCGCAGGGCGCCATCCAGTTGGCGGAGAGGCGGATCTGCGAGATGTCGCCGACATCCGCCGCGGCGAGGTTGGTGATTGCCTCGGCGATCGCCATGCGTCCGGACGCGGGGCCGTCGAGGAGCGCGACTGGCGAGCGCTCGCCGGTCGCCATCGCCTGGCCCTCGTAGGTCTTGTAGCCCATCGTGGTGACGGCGCAGTCCGCCGCGGGAAGCTGGTAGCGGCCGACCATCTGGTCGCGCGCGACGCGGCCGGTGACGGTGCGGTCTGTGATCGTGATGAGGAACGTCTTGTCCGCCACGGCCGGGAGGTGGAGGATGCGCTGGAAGGCGTCGATCGGCTTCACGCCCGCGAAGTCCGTGCCCGCGTGCTTCTTCGCGACGCGCTTCACCTTCCGCACCATGCGCGGGGGCTTGCCCAGGAGGACCTTGATGTCCATGTCGATCGGCGAGTCGCCGAAGTGCGAGTCCTCGAGGACGAGCTTGCCGTCGCCGGTCGCGACGCCGATGAAGGCGACCGGGCAGCGCTCGCGGCGGCAGAGCTCCTCGAAGAAGCCGCGCGCCTCGGGCCGGAGCGCGAGGACATACCGCTCCTGCGCCTCGCAGCACCAGATCTCCATCGGGTTCATCGAGCGCTCCTCGTTGTGGACCTCGCGCAGCTCGAACTTGCCGCCAGTCGCCTCGACGAGCTCGGGGCAGCCGTTGGAGAGACCGCCGGCGCCAATGTCGTGGATCGACATTATCGGGTTGGCCTTGCCGAGGTAGGAGCACGCGTCGATCACGCCCTGGCAGCGGCGCTGCATCTCGGCGTTACCGCGCTGGACGGAGTTGAAGTCGAGCGCCTCGGAGTTGGTGCCGGTCATCATCGAGCTCGCGGCGCCGCCGCCAAGGCCGATGCGCATCGCGGGGCCGCCGATCTGGACGATGAGCGCGCCGACCTGGACGTCCTTCTTGAGGACCTGGCTGTGGCGGATGACGCCCATGCCGCCCGCGAGCATGATCGGCTTGTGGTAGCCGCGGAGCTCGCCGGCGACCTCGCCCTCGTAGGTGCGGAAGAAGCCGCAGAGCTGCGGACGGCCGAACTCGTTGCCGAACGCCGCGCCGCCGATCGGCCCCTCGACCATGATCTGGAGCGGCGTCGCGAGGCGGGACGGGAAGGAGGCGAACTCGCGCTCCCAGGGCTGGGGATAGCCGGGGATGCGGAGGTTTGAGACCATGAAGCCGCAAATGCCGGCGATGCTGCGCGAGCCCTGGCCGGTCGCCGCCTCGTCGCGGATCTCGCCGCCGACGCCGGTGGCCGCGCCCGGGAACGGCGAGATCGCCGTCGGGTGGTTGTGGGTCTCGACCTTCATCAGCTGGTCGAGCGAGTCCTTCTTAAAGCCGTATTCGTTCGTCTTGGGGTCGATCGCGAAGACGTCGGTCTTGAAGCCCGCGACGACGGCGGAGTTGTCCCGATACGCGGAAAGCGTGTCCTGGGGGCGCTTCTTGTGCGTGTTCTTGATCATCTCGAAGAGCGACTTCGGCTGCTTCTTCCCGTTGATGACGAACTCGGCGCCGAAGATCTTGTGACGGCAGTGCTCGGAGTTCACCTGGCCGAACATCACGAGCTCAGTGTCGGTCGGGTTGCGTCCCGCCGCGGCGAAGCTCTTGGCGAGGTACTCCATCTCGGGCTCGGAGATGGCGAGCCCCAGCTCCTCGTTCGCCTCGCGGATCGCCGCGACGCCCTTGGCCATGACGTCGAAGGTGCGCCCGGGCTTCGGGTCGGCGACGTCGAAGAGGTCGGAGATGTCGTCGTAGACGCCCTCGGTCATCTTGTCGTAGATGGCGGCGAGCCACTTCGCGCGCGGAAGCGACTTCCGGAAGTCCTCGCGCGCGGCCTTGGAGCCGGCGGCGATGGGCGAGACCCGGAAGCGGATGCCGCGCTCGACGCGCTTGATGGACCTGAGGGCGCAGTTGCGGAAGATGTCGGTCGCCTTCGAGCTCCACGGCGAAATGGTGCCCTTGCGCGGGAAGACGAAGAAGTCGACGTCGTCGAGCGGTCCCTTCGCGTTGAGCAGCGAGGCCGCGCGCTCCAGCTCTGCGGGCTCGATCGCCGCGCCCTCCTCGGGCTCGAGCGCATACGTCCACTTCGCGTCGATGTCGATGTAGCCGACCGACGGGTCGGCCTTGGCGATGGCATCCTTGAGCGCGTCCATCCTGAACGGCGAGAACGCGTCGGAACCCAGCAGTACGGTCATTTCTCTTCTCCTCTTCGGTTGTAAATGCGTTTACGGTGAAATTCTCCGGTATTATACCAAAAACCCCACGATCTTGGTGATGGAATCTCCATCCGAGCGCAGGAGCGCGGTGGTCTCGGCAAGGCGGCTCTCCGCGAGCCTGCGCACCTCGCCGTCGGCTATGAACCACTTCAGCGCCCTGCGCACGTTGCCGACCGTCATGTCCTCCTGCAGCAGCTCCGGCATCGGATAGCCCCTGAGCGGATCGTCAGCCGCCGCACCGCCGCGGCACCGCTCCCAGACGATGTTCGCCAGCCCGACATGGCCGATCTTGATGAGCCGCCGCGCAATGAAGGCCATCACCGCCCCCACCCGGTAGACGAGCACCGTGGGGCAGCCGACGAGCGCCGCCTCCAGCGTTGCCGTGCCGCTCGCAACCGCCGCGCAGACCGCGTCCTTCAGCACCTCGCGCGCCCCGCCGGAGCGGATTTCCACCGGCGGCGCGTCGGCCCTGCGCCCGCGCCAGCGCGCCACCGTCCGCTCGATCGCCGCACGCGCCTGGGCGTTCGCCGCCGGGATGACGCAGCGGCAGTCAAGCCCGCGCACCGCCTCCAGCAGCGTCGGCAGGATGATGCGGATCTCCCCCATCCGCGAGCCCGGCAGCAGCGCGACCAGCTTCATGTCCACCGCCTCCGGACGCCGGCGCCATTCTCCGGCGGCGAACTCCTCCGCCAGCGGATGGCCGACGAAGTGGGCGAAGCCGGGCCGGAAGAAGGCCGGCTCGAACGGGAAGAAGCAGCAGAGCGCGTCGAGCGACGCCTCAATCTTCGGAATCCTCGCGCGGTGCCACGCCCAGACCTGGGGGCAGACCACGTGCACCGCGCGCACCCCCTTCGACTTCGCGTAGGCCGCGAGCCGCAGGTTCATGCCCGGGTAGTCGACGGTGCAGACCACGTCCGGCCGCCACTCGTCGATCGCCCGCTCCATCGTGCGCCGCACGCGGAGGAAGAAGAAGATCCGCTTCAGGACCTCCCAGAAGCCGAACACCGCGAGGTCGGCCGTCTTGAAGCCGTAGTCGGCGTAGCCGCGTATCTCCACGCCCGGAAACAGCTCCTGCGCGCGCGCCGCGATCCGCCGCGCGTAGCCTGCGCCCGACTCCTCGCCGGCGAGCAACATGAGCCGCTTCATGGCCTTGTCGGTGCCGGGGGCAGCCCGCTTTCCACGCCCACGATCGCGATTCCATGGCGGTTCGCGTACGCCACCGCCGCCTTGAGGTCGAGGAAGATGAGCCTGCCCGCCTGGAAGGCGAACGCCGTCACGCCGGCGCGCTTCATCGCCTTCAGCGTCTTCAGCCCTGCGACCGGGATGTCGAAGCGCATGTCGTGGCCCTCGCGAGCGGCCTTGAACACCGTGGCTCCCCGCCCGCCCAGCCGTCCGCCGCGCGCAATCGCCGCGTTCGTCCCCTCGAACGCCTCGACCGCCAGCACCATTCCGCTCTTCACCATCACCGTCTGGCCGACGTCGTGGGCGCCCATGTCGCGCGCCACCGCCATCGCGTGGCGGATGTCCGCCTCCTCCGCCACGGACGGCGCGCGCTCGGTGAGGACGCCCGCGCCTGGCAGGCAGTCCTCCATGAAGAGCGACGCCGGCAGCACCTGGCAGCCGGCCGCCGCGAAGAGCTCGACCAGCTTGTGGAAGATCGAATGCGCGTTCTTGACCGGCAGCGACTTGAGCGCGGCGCGGATCTCCTCGTCGAACCGCCCGCGGAAGAGCGAGAGCGGGCTGATCTGGCCGGCGAGGATGACGCCGTCGTACCCTTCGCGGCCGACCCACCTGATTCCCTCGGAGATTCCGCCGAGGGTTATGCCGTGGACATGGTCGGCCGCGGCCCGCGTGGCGCGCGAGGTGGAGCCGGCGATGGCGACCACGTCGACCTGCGGCACGCCCGCCCGCTTCGCGCCCTTCACGATCAGCTCGGGGTAGCTCCCCGCGCCGGCGATGATGACAAGTTTGGACAACATGTGCATATTATATCATATTTTAGCAGTTCGTGGTTCGCCTACCCAAGTCTACTTTTAGGCTAACAAAACCGCCGCGGAAGCCTCGGCCTAGGCTGCTTGAGCACATACGCAATTTGTAATTTGGCGGATTTGGCTTCTAATTATTTGTAATTCGGCGGCTGACGCTGAGGATGAAATCTGGACATTCTGCAAAATAGACAGCCTTTGGCATATTTTCTGCTACATTTGGTTAAAAAGGCAAAAAGTCCTTCACAAGGAGAAATCAAAAAATGAACAAGTACATTGCAAGCGTACTCGCCGATGTCAAGGCGAAGAACGCAGACCAGCCGGAGTTCCTCCAGGCGGTCGAGGAAGTCCTCACTACCCTCGCGCCGGTCATCGAGGCGAATCCGGCCTACCAGGCCAACGCCATCCTCGAGCGCATCGTCGAGCCGGAGCGGACGATCATCTTCCGCGTGCCGTGGATCGACGACAAGGGCATCGTGCGGGTGAACCGCGGCTACCGCGTGCAGTTCAACTCGGCGATCGGCCCCTACAAGGGCGGCCTCCGGTTCGATCCGTCGGTCAACCTGTCGGTGCTCAAGTTCCTCGGCTTCGAGCAGGTGTTCAAGAACTCGCTCACCACGCTGCCGATGGGCGGCGGCAAGGGCGGTTCGGACTTCAACCCCAAGGTGAGCCCCCACACCCCCGGCAAGCGCTGCAGCGACCGCGAGGTGATGCGCTTCTGCCAGAGCTTCATGACCGAGCTCTTCCGCCACATCGGCGCGGACACCGACGTCCCGGCCGGCGACATGAACGTGGGCGGCCGCGAGATCGGCTACCTTTTCGGCCAGTACCGCAAGATCGCCAACGAGTTCACCGGCGTGCTGACCGGCAAGGGCCTCTCCTTCGGCGGCTCGCTGGTCCGCCCCGAGGCGACCGGCTACGGCGACGTCTACTTCGCCTCCAACATGCTGGCGATGCGCGGCGACACGCTTGAGGGCAAGCGCTGCGTCGTCTCCGGCTCCGGCAACGTCGCCACCTACGCGGCCGAGAAGCTGATGCAGCTCGGCGCCAAGGTGCTCACGCTCTCCGACCGCTCGGGCGCGATCTACGCGAAGGACGGCATCACCCCGAAAATGCTCAAGGACGTGATGCGCCTCAAGACCGTCACCCGCGGCGAGCTCGCCGACTTCGCCAAGAAGACGAAGGCCGTCAAGTTCTTCAAGGGCGCCAACAGCTGGCAGCTGGCGGACAAGGTGGACTGCGCCTTCCCGTGCGCGCGCCAGAACGAGCTCAACGGCAAGGACGCGGCCTACCTGCTCAAGCACGGCTGCGTCCTCGTCGGCGAGGGCGCCAACATGCCTTCCACGCCGGACGCAATCGCCGCGTTCGCCAAGGCGAAGATCATGTTCTCGCCCGGCAAGGCGTCGAACGCCGGCGGCGTCGCGACCTCGGGCCTCGAGATGTCCCAGAACTCGGAGCGCCTCTCCTGGACTGCCGAGGAGGTCGACACCAAGCTCAAGGGCATCATGAAGGCCATCCACGACAACGCCTGGAACGCCGCCGAGAAGTACGGCCACAAGGGCGACTACGTGATGGGCGCGAACATCGCCGGCTTCACCAAGGTTGCCGACGCGATGCTCGCCCAGGGCATCTAAGCCGACAGCGGCAAAGAACCAAGACAACGGCGGGACCGGCCTTCACCTAAAGGCCGGTCCCGTCCTGTTTCTGCGCAAACCTAAACGGCCGGTGCGGGATCGTCGCGAGGCTGAAGCGCGGCACCAGGTCGGCGAGCGCGATCTCCTCCCCTTCCTCGCACCAGCCGCACGATGCGGCGAGGAAGCCGACGATCCGCCGCGCGGAAACGCCGCGTTCGCGGTAGGCCGCTACCCGCGTGTCGCCGTGGCGCTTGGCGAGGCGCAACCCGTCGGGCCCCACTACCAGCGGCACGTGGCAGTAGCCGAGCTCCCGCTTTGCGCCGAGCGCGCGCGCGACGAGGATCTGCGCCGGGGTGGCGGCGAGGAGGTCGTCGCCGCGGACGACCTCGGTGACCCCCATCTCCAGGTCGTCCACCACCACCGCGAGCGTGTAGCCGGCTCCGCCTTCGTCGCGGGCGAGCGGGAAGTCGCCGAGCGTGCGCGAGACGTCCTGCTCGACGTGTCCCGCGAACGCGTCCTCGAAGGCGACGGAAGCATCGTCGCCGACGCGGAAGCGCCAGCAGGGAGACGCCCCCTTCGCCGCCTGCGCCTCGGCCCAGGTGCGGAAGCGTCCGCGGCAGGTGCCGGGATAGAAGAGCTGTTCGCCTGCGTGCGGGGCCGACTGCGCGCTTTCGACGTCACGCCGCGAGCAGACGCAGGGGTAGACGAGGCCGGCCTCGTGCAGGCGGCGGACGGCGGCGCGGTAGAGGTCGAGCCGCCCGGACTGGACGCATTCCTCGTCCCAGTCGAAGCCGAGCCACCTGAGATCCTCCACCGCCTGCGCCGCCGCGCCGGGCTTGTCCCGCGGGTGGTCGAGGTCCTCGATGCGCAGGACGACACGCCCGCCGAGCGCGCGGGCGCGCAGCCAGGCGACCATGAAGGTGCGCACGTTGCCGAGGTGGAGCGCACCGGTGGGGCTGGGGGCGAGGCGCCCGATGTAGCCGGCGCTCATGAGACGACGCCGATGAGGTCCTTGAGCGCGGCGATCTGCTGCGGCTCACCGAGCGCGACGAGGGTGTCGCCGACCTGGAGCTCCCAGTCCGGGCCGAGGTTGCGCACGAGCTCGCCGCCGCGGTATGCCGCGACGATGGTGACGCCGGTCTTCGCGCGGACGTTCAGCGAGCCGATGGTGAGGCCGATCGCGGGCGAGGCGGCGTCAAGGGTGAAGCGCGGCAGTTCCGAAGCCGGCGAGGCGGCCGCCTTGGTGTGGGCAAGCATCTCCAGCCGCTCCTCGGCGGTGAGCGCCTCGTGGAAGCGCTCGGTGGCGCGGCGCCCGGCCTTGACGAAGAGCCGCCAGCCGAGCACGGCGGCGACGACCAGCATCGAGACGCCGACCCACTGGGTCCAGCCGTGCGACGGGGCGATCGAGATGTTGACCATCGTCCACTCCACGAAGAAGAGCGCCACCGCCGACACCACCGCGGCGAAGCGCGCGAACTGGTTGAGCGCGGCGCGCCAGCGCGAGGGGTCGCCCTCGACGGAGAGCATCTCGGCAACCGCGCCGCCGAGCGACCTGGCCGCCGCCACCACGAGCGGCAGCAGCGCAAGCGAGAAGACGTTGGCGAGCGCGAAGAAGAAATGCTCGTCGTGCCGCTCGAAGAAGACGGAAAACGAGCTGTAGTCGTATCGGTGCATCAGCGAGCAGACCGTCGACACCGCGAGCATCAGCACCGCGCAGACGCCGAGCCTGATCGCCGCCGCCTTGAACTTGCCGAAGGCCGGCGAGCCCTCGGAGGCGAAGATCTTCGCCAGCCACGCGTGGTAGGTGGCGACGGCGTCCCTGGCGCGCGCGGGGAGGCGGGCCTCGGCGAAGCCGCCGGCCCGTTCGGAGAGGCGGATCATCAGCGGATTGAGGATGGTGGTGAGGAGCGACGAGCCGATGGCGATGGCGAGGAACGAGCCGTCGCCGGGCCCGCCGGTGACGGCGGCGTAGAGGACGGCCACCATGAAGGCGAACTCGCCCGTCTGCGCGAGCGACATGCCGGTCTGCACCGCGGTCTTCACGTCGGAGCCCGCGGCCACCGAGGCGACAGTCACGTTGAAGGTCTTGCCGACCATGATCACCGCCGCGACGAGCAGGATCTCCGGCGCGTGGGCGAGCAGCGCCGCCGGGTCCACCAGCAGGCCGATGGAGACGAAGAATACCGCGGCGAACATCGACTTGAGCGGCTCCACGAGCCGCGCGAGCTTGTAGCGCACCTCGCTCGCAGAGCCGACGAGGCCGACGACGAACGCGCCGAGCGCGAGCGAGAAGTTGAACGAGTAGGCGAGGAAGGAGACGAAGAAGCACGCGCCGAGGATGGTGAGGACGAGAGCCTCGTCGTCGCGGCGGCGGTCGACCGACCTCAGCAGCCGGGGCACGAGGACAAGCCCGAACACGAGCACCGAGAGGAAGAACACCGCGAGCCAGCCGAGCGAGACGACGAAGGCTCCGGCCGACATCGCGCCGCCCTGGGCGAAGCCGGTCGCCACCGCGATCATGCCGACGCAGACGATGTCCTCGCAGACCGAGGTGCCGAGCGCGTACTTGGCGAACGGACGCGACGACCAGCCGGTCTCGTCCAGCACCTTCGCCAGGAGCGTAGTCGCCGAGTCGCAGATCGCCACCCCGAGGAACAGCGCCGCGGCCGGCGTCCAGCCGAAGACGCGCGTGCCCACGACATAGCCGAGCCAGATCATCACCACCGTGTCCAGCACCGCCGCCGGCACCGCCACGCCGCGGATGCGGCGCATGTCGCGGGCTGAGAACGAAAGCCCCATCGCGAACATGAGGAACACGACGCCGAGCTGCCCGATGGTGCCGACCGAGCTCGGACGCGCGAGCAGGCTGCCGCCGAAGGTGTGGGCGCCGAGCACCACGCCGGCGAGAATGTAGCCGATCACCTTCGGCCAGCCAAAGCGCGAAAAGACGACCGCGACGAACCCGGCGGCGGACATCAGCACCGCGAGGTCGCGGACGAACACTCCGTCGGCGCTCATGCTATCCTCCGCGCCGAGGCCATCGACAGGGTGACTGCGAGGAAGGCCAGGATCGCGCCTGCGAGGAGGAACGGCGCGAAGTGCTCGTTCCAGCGGTCATAGGCGTCGGCCTCGATGCGGGTCGTCTCGAGCTGGTCGATCTCGTCGAGCGCCTTCTCCAGCGAATCGCGGTCGTCGACAGGGAAGTAGGTGCCGCCGGTCTTCGCGGCAATCGAACGCAGCTGACGCTCATCGAAGGTCATGTCGGCGTACTGCACCGTCCGGCGGCCGAAGAAGTCGCGGGTCAGGATCGGGGTGCGGCGCGCCCGGGTGCCGACGCCGATCGCGTAGACCTTGACCCCCATCTTCGCCGCGGCCGCCGCGGCCTCGTCCGGCTCCACCGCGCCGGTGTTGCTCACGCCGTCGGAGAGCAGGATCACGATCTTGGACTTCGGCTTCGCGTCCTTGAGCCGCGCGAGCGCGGTGGCAAGCCCGTCGCCGACCGCGGTCATCGCCTCGTCGCCGGCGATGGGCCGACCCTGCTCGTCGACGGCGACGGACGGGATCTCCACCCCCTTGAGCACGTTGAGGAGCGCCTCGTGGTCGGCGGTGAGCGGCGAGCGCGTCGCGGCGTAGCCGCCGAAGGTAACGAGGCCGATGAGGTCGTCGGGGCGGCGCTCGACGAACTTCGCGAAGAGCTTCTTCACCACCGCGAGGCGAGTGGTGTCGGGCGAGAAGCGCTCGCCCTTCGGCGTCAGGTCCAGCGCGTCCATCGAGCCGGAGACGTCGACCGTCATCGCGATCGCGATCGCGTCCACGGACTTCTTCTCGTGCGCGAGCGGGGTGCGCGGCCGCGCGGCGGCGACGACGAGCAGCGCCAGCGCGGCGATGAGCATGAACGGCGCAAGCGCGGCGACGCGGGCGCGGAGCCCGCCCGAGCCGGCTGGGATGCGCCCGACCGCGGAGAAGCGGATCCCGGCGCGGCGGCCGCGCCGGAGGAGCCGCCACGCCGCGATGGCGAGCGGCGCGAGGAAGAGGAGCATCCAGGGGCTGGCCAGGTTCAGGCTCATTTCGCCGCCTCCTCCGCCGAGTCGCTCTTAAGATAGCTGCGCGCCGAGCCTGTCGCCGCGTCGGCCATCTCCGGGGTGGCCTCGACGCCGGCGAACTTCACCATGTCGGCCGACTCGAGGAACTTGGCGAGCTCGTCCCGCCGCCCGCCGCCGTCGGCGCGGAACTGGGAGAGGAACTCCTCGGTGGTGAGGTGCGGCGCGCGGATGCCGTACTTGCGCTGCACGTAGCGCCTGACCACCATGGTGAGCTCGACGTAGAAGTCCTTGTAGCGGCCGCGGCCGGGCAGTCCCTTCCTGAGCAGCCGGTCGAGCTCGGCCCAGGCGCGCTCGATTGGGCTCATGCGGTGCTCCTTGATGCGGCGGGCGAGATAGCGCAGCGGGAACCACACGGCCGCGACCAAGGCGGCGACGCCAAGGAGCGCGAGCAGGCACCAGCCGGTGAGCTTCCACGAAAGCGGCGGCATGTCCTTCTTCGGATCGCACTCCATCCCGCCGGTGACCGGCTCGCGCGGCGGCGGCGGATCGAAGTAGACCGGACCGGCCACCATGCCGCCGACCGCAAACGGGCGGATCTTGTAGACGTCGGCGCAGGGCTCGGGCACCAGCCGCCATTTCGCCCGCTGCACCAGCGAGCCGTCGGCGACGGTCTCGGGCTCCTCGGCGAAATCCTCCGCGAGCGAAAACCCGACCGCGCGGTCGCGCAGGTCCGGCATCTGCACCGCCGTGCCGCGCGACGATGCGACCTCGATGTCCACGAACACGCTCTTCGCCGGGTCGACCGCCTTCGTCTCGGACTCGATCTTCACCGCGACGCCGTTCTGCGTCGCCTCGAAGAGCGTCGCCGCGATCAGCAGGAATGCGTGGACAGGAAATGCCATCTCTTGTCGTCCCCTCGGTTCAGCGCTTGCGGGCGCGCCGGCGGAAGAGCGCCCTCACCTCGTCGATGTACGGACTCGCCGTGTCGATGCGCAGCGTGTCCACGCCGGTCTTCAGGAGCATGCGCTTCAGCTCCGCGGCGTCCTCGTCCGCCTTCGTCACGAACGCGCGGCGCACCGCGGCGCTCGAGGTGTCGACGAGCGCGAGCTCGCCCGTCTCGGGGTCCTCGAGCTCGACGAGGCCGACGTCGGGAAGCTCCCCTTCCGCCGGATCCGTGACCGGCACGCAGACGAGGTCGTGGTGGTGGGCGGTCGCCCGCAGCATCTTCTCGTACCCCGCGCAGCCCATGAAGTCGCTCACCAGGAACACCACCGCGCGGCGCTTCTGCACGCCGTTGAGGAACCGGAGCGCCTCGGCGATGTCGGTGCCGCCCTCGGCGTTGTCCTCGGCGGCGAGCACCTCGCGCACGAGCCGCATCACCGAGTCGCGGCCCTTGCGCGGCGGAATGTACTTGACGATGCGGTCGGAGAAGAGGACGAGGCCGATCTTGTCCTGGTTGCGGATCGCGGTGAGCGCGAGGAGCGCCGTCACCTCGGCCGCGAGCTCCATCTTCGAACGGCCGGCGGAGCCGTAGCCCTGCGAGCCGGAGACGTCCACGAGGAAGAGGATGGTGAGCTCGCGCTCCTCGCTGAAGCGCTTGATGAAGGGCTGACCGGTCCGCGCAGTGACGTTCCAGTCGATAGTCCTCACGTCGTCGCCGGGAACATACGGCCGCACCTCGTCGAACTCGACGCCCTGCCCCTTGAACGTGGAGTGATAGTCGCCCGCCAGCTGGTCGTCGATCAGCCGGTTGGTGAGAATTCTGATCTTCCCCACCTTCGCCATCAGCTCTTTTACGTCAGTCGCCATCGCGTTGTCCTGCAGTTGGTGTTTATTATACCAAAAAATGACGCGGGAGAATTCCACGGATTTTTGGTATAATGCTCGCCATGAACAAGCACACACTACTTTTCCGTCCCTGCCTCGCCGCAGCGGCCGCGCTCGCGGCGGCGACGGCGGCGGCGCGGGAGCCCAACTACGACGAGGGGAAGGTCGCCCCCTACACCCTCGAGGACCCGCTCACATTCGCCGACGGACGCAAGGTCGCAGGCGCCGCGGACTGGCCCGCGCGCCGGCAGGAGATCGTCGACATCTTCTCGCGCGAGATGTACGGCCAGCCGCCGCCCGCGCCGGAGGCGGTGGTGACCGAGTTGAAGGAGGAGGGCCCGACCCTCGCCGGCCTCGCCATCCGCCGCCAGTATCGGATGTGGTTCCGGCGCGACCGCTCCGGCCCCTTCGTCGACTGGCTGCTCGTCCTCCCCAACCGCATCGCCGGCAACGAGCCGAAGGTCGCCGACGAACGCGTCGTCTGCGAGAACCAGGACAAGGCGCCGGTGGTGCTGATGCTCAACTACCGCGGCAACCACGCGGTGCTGAACGACCCCGAGGTGCCGATGCCCGAAGGCGGCTGGTTCCGCAACGAGCCGAAGGACATGGGCAACGACAACGGTCCGCGCGAGGAGAACCGCGGCTTCGGCCGCGACTCGCGCTCGCGCACCACCGTCCCCGCCGACTTCGTCGTCGCCCGCGGCTACGCGCTCCTGACCGCCTGCTACGCCCAGGTCTCGCCGGACGCCGAGGCGTGCTTCAAACTCCCGCCGGACTTCGCCTACACCCGGATCTTCGAGCTTTGGCCGAAGCGCGACCCGAAGCGGAGCGACAACACCACCGCGCTCGGGGCGTGGGCGTGGACGCTCTCGCGCGGACTCGACCTCGCCGAGCGCATCGCCGAGATCGACGCGAAGCGGTGCGTCGTGACCGGCTCCTCGCGTCTCGCCAAGTCCGCTCTGCTCGCGGCCTCGCGCGACGAGCGCTTCGCCGTGTGCGTCCCCAACCAGACCGGCGGCGGCGGCTGTCCGCTCGCCAAGCGCGACTTCGGCGAGAACGTCTCGACCGAGATGCAGATGTTCCCTCACTGGTACTGCGCGGCCTACGCGAAGTACATCGACAACGAGCAGGAGATGCCCTTCGACCAGCACCTGCTCCTCGCGTCGATCGCGCCGCGCGCGCTGCTCGTGGAGGGCTTCAACAGCGAGTGGTTCGACACCAAGGGCGAGTACATCGCCTGCCGCGCCGCGTCGCCGGCGTGGAAAATGCTCTGCGGCAAGGGTCTGCCGGAGGGCGACTTCCCGCCGAACTACTCGACCGCGCTGATCGGCGAGCGCCTCGGCTACGTCCGCCGCGGCGGCGCCCACGGCATCTCCGGCCACGACTGGAAGTGGATGCTCGACTTCGCCGACCGCGCCCTCGGACGGTAACGCAGCCTGACCGCCGCGGCGGATCAGTTCTTCATGTGGACGTCGACCTGCGGGAAGGGCTGGGAGACGACGGCCGCTGGACCCGCAAGTAGCGGCCGAGGCATATACACTTTTGCCTGGCGACATGCAGCACAAACGCTCCTTTATGACCAAAGCACAGACATTGGCACTGCCAACATCCCATTACCAAACGAAAGTGTTTCACTTCCAGAATATAGGACGATGCCGACAAATCGGCGTCCCTTGGTCAAATGCTCGCGAAACCACTCAAGATGCCGGAAGTCATTCTTTCCGACTCCAGCACCGGCTTTGACCTCAACACCTGCAAGATTGCCGTCTGCATCCTCAACAATGAAGTCTATCTCACGTTTGTCAATGTCGCGGTACTGGTAAAGCGAGTATTCGCCAGATAAATCGATCTGTGCGGCAAGTTCCGTAAATACAAGCGTCTCGACAATCCTGCCAGACTTGTCAGCATCGAGTTCAATGTCCTTCGTGCGCCAATTCAGCATAGCCGCCATGAGACCGGTATCGCACATGTACCATTTCGGACGTTTGCCGATACGCGCATAGTCCGACCCTGTCCAGGCCTCCACGCTTTCGCAAAGATAGTAGCGTTCCAGCACCCCAAGATACTCCCTGTAGGTGGAACGGGAAAGTCCACACGCAGACTGAAGCGCGTCGGAATCGATATACTTCGACGACCATGCGGCAACTGCTTTAAGCAAGTCATAGAGCGCACGCTGCCGACGTATGCGCTCATCATCCTTGATGTCTTTGGAGAACAACGACTTGACATAGTCCTGAAACCATTCGCGTCTATCCTCAGGCGACAACCTAACCACTTCGGGATATCCTCCGCAAAAGGCAAGGTCTAATACTGTTCTCTTGTCGCAGTCAGGATATAGGCTGTCATAGTCGTTCGCAAAGAGCCTGTCAAGAAACGTTGGCTCCACGCCCTGAATCTCGCCCTGCGCAAACGTTCTCATGCGTATGTTCTTTACGCGTCCGGCAAGGCTCTCGTCTGTTTCCGGCGCAGAATATATGTCGGACGAACCCGTTATGACATATTGCCCCGGACGACGATTCCTGTCGACTACCAACTTGATCTCCGAAAGGAGCTCCGGAGCCTTTTGCACCTCATCTATGACCATCGGCCCGTCACCGTCATAGCGTACAAAACTCTGCGGGTCAAGAAGCGCGGCCTCTCGAAGCCGCTTGGAATCAAGACTGCGGATTTCCACCTTGCCATCAAAGAACATTTCAAGCAATGTCGATTTGCCGCATTGCCTTGCACCAGATATAATGACTACACGACGCGTTTTAAGCGCCTTGCCAAGAACACGAAAATTCCACCTTGTGACATTGTCCATGTGATTTCCTTCTCCTTCTCAAGCAATTTGAAACATAGTATATCACAACCCCGATAATTTGTCTATTAGGAATCCGAGGATTTGTCTATTAGGAATCCGAGGATTTGACAGACTCAAGTCGCCGCCGCGGCGCTCGCCGCCTGCCCAACGGCTGCTGGTACGAGACCGACGAAGGCCGCTGGACCCGCAAGTAGCGGCCGAGGCATATAGGCGAACTCGTCCTCACGCTAACCGACACTGGCACCCACTCCGATCTGTTCTAAACCCCAGGCCAACATCCGCCGCCACCTAACTAGACACGGCACCACAAGCAACTAAGTGCGAGGGTGGGGGCTGGGGCTCTCACGACCCGCTCAAGTACTTATCGATCATTTCAAAAAGCTTTCTCCACTCCTTGTTCTTTACACACTTGACAGGAATGACGGTTATATCACCTGTCCCTCCATCGTTGGCAAGATCAATCAGCACCTTAAGCTCAGCTACGGTCATACCCACATGTAATCCACCACATGGCAGCAAGGCGTTAAAAAGACGTTCGACACGTTTCTGAGATTCTGGATTGCTCATTATTAACGTTCCTTTTGCGACTTTTACCGCAGCATCACCCCCAAAAGCAGTTGAAACCGTCCGATGCGGGAACGTCTAACGGTTTCAACTGCATTCTTATGATAAAGCAAATATACACTCCCCTGCGTACCCAAGACAACAAGGGAACGAAAAATCACTTACATTGCAGATTTCAATGCCTTAAGTTGTGCGAGTTTCTTTCCCGCCTCATCAAGCATCTTATCCTGTTCCTCTGCCGTGGATTTCAGGAGGAATCGTTCGGGGTCAAAGAATTCCTTAAAGATTGTCGAATCAAGGCATTTTATTTCTTTCATTATGCCCATGTACTTCTTGAATCTAGGAAGGGCTGATGATACTTTCTCGCCAATAGACATGGCCATCTTCTTTTCGCGTTCAGAAAGCGTACCAGCTTCTAGACCCGAGATGCCGTCTTCTGGGAAAGCATCATTTGCAAAACTAGTTGCGCCAGCATTTACAAGTTCCGCGCGAACTTCTTTAAGTGTAGTCGCAACCGTCTTTGCAGGATCTTGTTCCCCACAGCCGGCAAACATCGTCGCAGCTCCGACTGCAACCAAGGTCATCTTTATTAGCTTCTTCATTACTTTTTCCTTTTGATGTTTTGCCCTTGCATTTGAATCCGGCTAAAGCCCAAGGGCAAGACCACAGCCAGATTTTTGGCCTGTTAAATTCGACTTGCTCTGTAGCGGCACATTGCACAACCCACCACTCCAACAAACGAATTTAGGTTAACATATTCGTCTCCTATCTTGGTTTGTTGGTTTGTTTTATCTAAAGAAGTAATACCACACGACTGCACCAATGTCGAGCAGCAACAACAAAGTAATGATTGTACTTGACCATGTCGTTGCTTCTAGAGTTGCGTCTTTTAGCTCTTTTATGCCATCGCTTTCAATCGCCGCCTCCAACTTATCGGCAATTCCTTCCCATTTCTTGACATTCTTCTTTGCCTTTTCAAGAGCCTCTTTGGCCTCCTTTCTGGCTTTCTCATGGTCTTTTTCCTGTTGTCTGCGCTTCTCCTCCGCGTCAGCAAGTCTTTCGGCTTCTTTTGCTTGCCTTTTGGCTTCTTTTGCCTGCTTCTGCGAATCCAAATACGCATTTAGACAAGCATCAGAACAAAATCCATTGGTGTTGCCACCGCCTAGTTTTTGAGTGTGAATTCCAGGAGCCCATTTTGGGGCGTGATAAAAATCCTGCCCACACCGCATACAAGTATTTGGTCTATCCATAATTGCCTCCGATTGTATTGTACACGAACTTATTTGCTCACTTCCTCTACTGGAGCGGCATTAGCCTTCACGCCTAACATATCCTTAAACTGATCCTCAAGAAGGAATGTAAGGAAAAGCATTACGATGCCTGTGGCCAAGGATATGGAGCCTATGAACTTGACAATCATCCTTAGCAGACAGCCGTCTATTCTACCGGCAACGGAACGGAGAATGAAATACAATACTACACCGCCGATACCAATCCCTATCGCCAGCACCCTGGCGGCACCATATCCCGAATCAGCAGCGAGAGGATGCAGTACCGTCATGGTAACGACGGCGCTCAGCGCCGCGCCAAAAAGCAAAAATATCAGTCCGACTACGCACTGGACCTTGCCATTGGCGCGCTTACGGGCGCAACTGTCGCACAGGTATGTCTTGGCCCCCAGCCCCGTGGGGTGCCGCTTACCGCAGGGCTCGCCGCAATCAACACATTGTTCCATAGTGTACTACCCTTCCTATTTGCCCCTGTCTTTAATTCTGGCTATAGCCCAGGAGCTAGGCCATAGCCAGATTGTTTTCAAATCATTCCAACACAGGACTTGGCATCACCTGTTAGTCTTTTTCAACGCACACACGCAACGATCCGGGATCTCCACGCGTATAACGGAATTGTGGCTCTGCCTGCTCCTTGATCAGCGCTCCATTAATCCCGCCATGGAATGTATACTCCCTCTCCTCACCAAAATAGGTAAGCCGATAATCTTTTGTGTTGTGCCTGTACTGGTACGACTCCTGATGGAACCACACCCTGTACGATTGGCTCAGGTCCAGCGAGTCATAAACCGTAGCTTCCTTTTCTATCTCCTTATACTTCATATCAATCTTGTTCTCGCGCGAATAAGCACGAGCCCATTCACCAAAGGTCTGCACATCATATGAATGCCACTTCTTGAGCACCTTCTTGCCAAAATTAAACTGATAAATCTTTTTGTCTTTCGCAGATGCATAACAAAACGGCGCTCGCTGACCTTTAATATCGATGATATAGGCAGCATCAACAGACTTACCGTCTCTTTTCTCTTGCATTTCAATTTCTGGGAAATAGAACCTGAAAAGCAATTCCGCATCCTCAATGTCCATGCCCAAATAGAAGCCCCCCATTTCAAAGGTTTCCTTGGACTTGTCTTTCGCAGCCGCAATCATCTGCCTGCATTTCGCGGAATCGCCTTCGCTAATGGTTTTTTTGTCCGCCTCAGAGAGTTTGCCAAACACCAATGTTTTTAGCGCCCCTGTTGAAACATTGTACAGGGCAATCGTCGCCTCGCCATCATTCAAGGTCTTTACATATTTCATCACAGCCTTCTCACTGATTTTCTTTTCATTCAGCAATTTGACAATGCGACTGATAATAGCATCTTTGTCGGCGGATTTTTTCATACGCTCGGCAATTTCCGAAATTACGCGTCCATTCGATGCAAAAGCGACATAGCAGTCGAGTAGTTTGTCCTCGGGAATAGCCTTGAACAAGGCTTCGCTTTCGTCACTCTCCTCTGAAATAAATCCAGTAGTTCTATTATAACTGCATGCCTTCCCATCGTATAATGCGGCTATTGCGGCAGGAGTCAGTTTGGGCACTAACAAAGCAATCATTTTCTTCATCTCAATAGAGTCGCGGAAGTTGTATGGATCGTATTTCTTGACGACGTCCACTTGAATACCCTCCGTCTGTATCATGCCTATCATTTCTACGAATTGTTTTTGTGCAGACGGTCTCTCATTCTGAAACCTTTTCTTGGCCTTTTCACATGCCTCCTTACTTAATTTGTATACATTAACAAAATTCCTAATCTGCGCTCTTTCTTGCTGCTCCTTGGGGCTGGACGACTTCCCTCCGGCCAAAATGCTTTCGATTCCCTTGTAATTCTCTCGTTCAAGACATTCAAGGACTTGATATGATAAATATGTACGTAACGCCATTAGCTCATTCTTGGTTTTTTGAATCTTCTTGTCCAATCTATCAATTTCTTCGTCGTCCTTCTCGTCGCCCATCTTCCTAGAAAGACTTTCGATTTGTTTGACGATTTTTCTGTCCGTCTCCTCGACGATTTTTGCTCTGACAATGTCATTGGTGGCCTTCTTGCCGATTTCGGCCAATTGCAAAACCGTAAGCTCGCCTCCATATTTTTTCATAAGTTCATCGCACCTTGCCTCATCCGCACTACATGCAATCAGATTGACGGTTGCCTCACCTCTTTTCGCGATCAGTTCAGGCTCCATGGCATCCTTCAGTAGATCAATAACTTTCTGATAGTCTTTCTTCTGCATGGCGGCGTCGACCGTCTGTTTCATCGCAGCGATACGCACGGCATTTGCCTTGTGCATGTACTCAGATACAAAAGCCTTGTTCTTCTCCCCTTTGCAAATTTCCACGACTGCCGCCCAGTCTTTCTTGGCAAGCAAGTCGTCAGCCTTGGCTCGCAGTTCTTCAATACGTGCTTTGTTGGCTGCATTCATCTTGGCTACATTATCCGCAGTCCAATCGCCCTTCCACTGCGAAACAATCCGCGACGTCAATTCATCCTCACAAAGAACATCGTCCTTAGACGCGCCGAACGGAAGCATATATGGCACCCAACCCATATACTTGCTTTTCTTAATTTTGCAGACGCCATTCTTCTCGCCAAGAGGAGATGTAACCGTGATCGTGTGCGTCTCCAGCTCGGTATCCCACGCCGGAATAATTCCAAGTGTGCACAGCCAGAGAAGTCCATGCACCCCACCCGAACTGTAAATATTAGCAGTCGAGTTCTCCGCTTTCACCTCAATTGGAATCGCCGCACCCTCAAAGCTCTCCAGGCTGTCGAGATTCGTGACCTTCTTATATGGCAACCTTGCTCCGCCCTCAACATCATCAACAGAATAATCCTTGCTGGCGGTTGTTACTATACAACCCGACAGTACAACTATTGCGCTTGCCATTAACATTAGGCTCTTCATCCTTACCTCCCGACTTTCTTTGCCCTTTTTGTGTTCGCGGCAAAGAAAGAGGGCGCATCCCCTGCCGCAGTCTCGGTGAGGCTGTAGGATGCCTGATAAGAACCACGGAAGAGAATGCGCCCAGAGGGGCGCGTTCTCCGTTCCGTCCTGGCTCTTTTCGTTGAAACTTCCTACATTTCACCGAAGCCAAAACGTTGCGTCGAACGCAAAGTCTTGAAATGTCTGATGCGTATTATAGCATAATCTCCACCGACTGTGGGCAGTAATCTGCAAAAATGCGCAAAAGCCAGTCCAAGACCCGCTCCCCTTCCGTGGAAAGGGCATGCCTAAGCCTCTATTCAATACTGCCAGGAAACGGCGAAATGTCACGCGAGAAAAAAACTGCGGCACCCCTATTGACTTTGCGTACGCAATTTTGTACAATACACGGCATCAAAAACATTAGGAGGAAAAGCCATGCCAGACTTCAAGCCAACCGAGGACATTATCTCGATGAGCGAATTTCGCACGACGCTCGCCGATTGCGTTGCGCGCACTGCCGAGACGCATCGTCCGATCATTCTCACGCAGAACGGCCGCGCCTCGTCGGTGTTCCTCTCCGCCGCCGACTGGGAGAAAATCTGCCAGAAGATGTACGACGCCGAGGTATACGAGGACATCCTCGTCTCGGAGGGCGAGTCCGAGCGCGGCGAAGTATACACCCACGACGAGGTCAAGCGTATGATAGCGGCCGACTTGAAGAAACTTTCCAACGGTCGGAAGTCGATCGGCAAACATGCAAGAAAGAGTCGCAAGGTGGCCTGATGAACATCTCCCCGCGCTGGACAAAGCGAGCCTCCGCACGCCTCCGTAGTGCGATTCAATACATCGCCTTCAACTTCTACCCCGAGTATGCCGTCGCTTTCGCGAACGACGTGACCGACACAGCCGCGATGCTTCCTGCAAATCCCAAGCTTGGCGTGGAGGCATTCCCCGGCATAAGACGCCCACAATACAGGAAGATTCTCTGCAAAAACCGCAGCTGGTGGATATACTATCGCATCGTGAAACGCCGCGTCGAAATCCTTTCCGTCAAACACGCGCTTCAGAGCGTGCTTTCCCCTCGCAATCTCTGATCTCCTGCTCTGTCATTCCTGAACCAGCTCTTTTAGGTTTTCTGGCCCACCAAATCGCACATAGTTGCGCGATTCATCAAAAGGGGCAACAAAGTCGGAAACGCTTAACTCTGGCGGCAGTGATTTTATGTTGAGGAAGTTAAGATACGCACCATTCTCCAATTGATACTGGATGCCATTCTCCGGATAGAGCCGCTTGGTCGTATTCAATATCACGCAGTTATTCAGTCTCAGGACAGTCGTTGTGGGGCAGAAAATGTCGCCCTCAAGCGTTCCTGGGCCGATAATCTGATATTCCTTGCCTCCCTGCAGGACAATCGGCGTCAATATACCTCTTCCCTCATCCAGTTGCGTCACTTCTTCCAGTTCATATTGATAGCTTGGCTTTACAATCTCTTGCAGAAATGGAGGCGCAGGCGGTGATGGATTAATTGCTGGTTGGGAATCAAAGTTTCTGATATCAATATTTGAGGCCATCCAAAAAACAAGCAGAGAAATTGACGAGATGAATATCGTCTCAAGTGCGTACCGCCACAGGTGCCGCCGACGGACCGCGCGGGCGAATTCGGCGACGGACTGGTAGCGGTAAGCGGGAATGGACGAGGTTGCGCGCTCGACTATGCGCTTCCATACCCGCGGCGGACGGCCGCCGAAGCAACGGTCTGCCAATACGCCGAGCGCATGGATGTCGGACGCGACGGACACCTCGCCGCGATCCATCTGCTCCGGCGCGCCATAGCCGGGGGTGCCGGCTCCGCCAATTGTAGTTGGGTAGTTAGGTGGTTGGGTGGTTAGGTGGTCGGAGGCCTCAATCTCCTTTACAAGGCCGAGGTCGGCAAGGACCGGTATGGACCCGCGCCAGAGGATGTTGCCTGGCTTGACGTCGCGATGGACAAGCCCCTGCGCATGAAGTTCTGCGACGGCATCGCAGACCCTCAGCATGAACTGCGCGACGGCGCGGTCGCCGGTAGGCATGTCGCCCGGCTCCAGCAGCTCCATGGCAAGATACTGCGCCCCCTTGTCCTTGCCATAGGCGAAGAAGCGCGGATACGACGCCGACTTCAATCTGGACAGCAGCTTCGCCTCGCGCTCGAAGCGCGCCCTGCCGCGGTCGTCATCCCGTGCCAGCACCTTCACCGCGGCAGGCGTGCCGAGCGCCGCATGCTCCGCACAGTACACCTCGCCGCTGCCGCCGCGGCCGATGTAGGCGGTGAGCCGCCAATCGCCGAGCACCATTCCGGACGGAAATCGTGGAACCGCCGCAATGGACGACTGCGCGGCGCACATGGCCTCGATCGAGTCGGGGGAGTCACCCATTGGCGACGCCTTCCAGGCTCTTGACGATTTCACGCAGGCGCGCCAGGGCGCGGCTCTTCGCCTGGTCCACGGCATGGCGCTTCATCTTGAAGGATGCGGCGACGGCCTCGGGGGGTTCGCCGTTGAGCGCGACGCGCTCGAAAATCCGCTTGGTGCGGTCGGCGACGGAATCGTCGGCAAGGAACTGGCCAAGGGCGAGCGCGAAGACCGCCTCGCGCCAGGACTGGTCCTCGGCTGGTGCGGCGTCCTGCTGGCGGGACAACCCGTCGACGAGCTCGGCGCGGCGGCTGTCGTCCCGGAGCTGCCGCATCGCCTTGTTGCGGAGAATGCCGGTGAGGTAGTTGCGGAAGCGACCCTTCTCGTCCGGCGCATAGCGGTAGTTCGGAAGCACCCTGCCGAGCGCAATCAGCGTCTCCTGGATGACGTCGTCCGCCTCGACGGACGGAAAGCGCTCGCGCATGTACGCCTCCATCATCGGGCGGTACCGCGCAACGAACTCGGTCCAGCGCGCGTGCTGCGAGTCCCGGGCGAGGTCGCGGAGCAGGGTTGTCGATGTTTCCGGGGTCATGTGTTACGACCCGCCGCGGCGGATCAGTTCTTCATGTGGACGTCGACCTGCGGGAAGGGCTGGGAGATGCCGCCGGCGACGAAGGCGTTGTTGACCGCCTCCACCGCGCCGTTGTAGACCGCCCAGTAGTCGCCGCTGCGGCACCACGCGCGCGCGCCGATCTTGATCGAGCTCTCGTCCAGCGCCGAGACCATCGACACCGGCGCGGGGTCGGCGAGCGCCCCCGGAACCTTGGAGACGGTTTCCAGCACCAGCGCGCGCGCCGCGGCGAGGTCGGTGCCGTAGGCGACGCTGAAAAGGAGATCGACACGCCGCATCCCGAGCGCGGTGTAGTTGACGATCGGCGAGCCCCAGGCCGACTTGTTCGGGATGGTGACGCGGCGGTTGTCGCCGGTCGCGAGCGTGACCGCCATCATGTCCAGCGCCTTCACCGTGCCCTCGAAGCCGGCGACGGTCACGAAGTCACCGACCTTGAACGGCTTGTTGAGCGCGAGCATGATGCCCGCGGCGAGCGAGCCGAGCGACTCCTGGAAGGCGAAGCCGATGATGAGGCCGGTGGCGCCGAGACCGGCGACGAGCGGTCCCACCTCCACCCCGAGGCGGCCGAGCACCACCACGAAGAGGAACGCCCAGCAGGTCTTCACCGCCACCGAGGTGACGAACTTGACCAGCATCTCGTTCTCGCCCTTGACCCGCTGCTCCAGCGTCCGCCGGAGAAACGCCGAGATGCCCTTGATGACGAGCGCGCCGACCATCAGGATCAGCAGCGCGCTTATGACGCGCGACCCCAGCACCAGCCCCTGGGTCTGGAGCCACTCCACCACCGGACGAACCGCGTCCGCAGCCTGTTCCTTCATTTCTGCCTTCCTTTCGTTTTTATGTTTTGTCTGAAAATCTACGCGATGACGCGGTCGTTGCGGCCGGGGATGCCGAGCTTGTCGCGGTACTTCGCCACCGTCCGCCGCGCCACCGGATAGCCCGCGCCCTTGAGCTCGGCGGCGATCTTCTCGTCCGACAGCGGGTTGGACTTGTCCTCGCCGTCCACGATCTCCCTGAGCTTGCCCAGCACCGCCTCCTGCGAGACGGTCTCGCCGGCGGACGTCTTCACGCCGGTCGAGAAGAACCGCCTCAGCTCGATGGTGCCGAACGGCGTCTCGGCGTACTTGTCGCGCACCGTGCGCGAGACGGTGGTGCCGTGCACCCCGACCGACGCGGCGACCTCGAGCTCGGTGAGCGGCTTCAGCGCGCCGAAGCCGCGCTCGAAGAAGTCCTGCTGGCGGTCGAACACCGCCTGCGCGATGTCCTTCACCGTCTGGCGGCGCTTCTCGATCGCCTCGCGGAACGCGCGCGCCGCGGCGATGCGCTCGCGCACGTACGCCTTGGTCTCGGCGGTCTGGCTCTTGTCCTTCAGCAGGTCCTCGAACGACTTCGAGAAGCGGATCTCCGGGAGCGACCGCTCGTCAGTCTCGGCAATCCAGCGGCCGTCGAGCTTTCGCGCGTGGATCTCCGGGTTGACGAACTCGACGCGCTCGCGCTCGCTGGGGAACTGACGCCCGGGGCGGCCGTCGAGCGAACGGAGCGCGACCATGGCAGCGGCGAAGCGCTCCTTGGAAAAGCCGTGCGCCTTGCAGATCGCGTCGGTCCGCCCGGCCTCGATGTCGGCGAGGTGGCCGGAGACGATTTTGCGGACGTCCTCGCGGACGGCAGGGTCGGCGATCGACTCGAGCTGGGAGAGGAGGCACTCCTCCACCGTGCGCGCGCCGCAGCCGGGCGGGTCGAGGTCGCGGATCTTCGCGAGCACGGCAATGACCTCGTCCTCGCTCTTGCCGAACGCCATCGCCACGTCGGCGAGCGAGCCTTTGTAGTACCCCTTCTCGTCCAGGTCGCCGATCAGCACCTCGGCCATCGGGAAGTCGGCCGGGTCGATGTCGGAAAGCGGCAGCTGCTCGACGAGGTGGCCCTGCAGCGTCTCCTCCTTGACCAGGTTGTCGAAGAACGCCTGGCGGCGCTCTGCCGCCTCCTCGTCGTGCCCGACGGTGGGCTCGTAGCCGTCCTCGGGGAAGTCCGGCTCGTCCTGCTCCCGCTCGCGGTCGAGCTTGGCCTCCACCTCGGAAAGCGGAGTCTCGAGCGGATGGTCCATGTCCTCGATCGCGGGGTTGGCGCTCATTTCCGCGGCGATTTCGGCGCGCAGCTCCGGAAGCGACATCGCCAGCAGCTTCAGCCCCTGCATCTGGCGGCCGGAGATCGCGAGCTTCTGCTGCTGCGCGGCGGTCATGGACATCGACTGGTTCATCTCTCGGGCGGCTCCAGGATCCAGCGCTTGTTGTACCAGTACCAGTCGCCGGGGCGCTTGCGCACCTCGCGGTCGATGAGCGACATCGCCTCGCGCGTGATCCGCTCCGCCTCGGCGCGCGGGTCGGCGGCGGAGGGGTCGGGGCGGAGGGTGGCGATGTGGTTGAAGACGTGGCGGGAGCCCTCGCGCATCATCTGCGCCACCACCACCGGCGAGCCGCAGCGGACGGCGAACATCGCGCCGGCGCGGCTGACGTTGGCCTTGCCGCCGAAGAAGTCCGCCTCGACGTCGCGCTTGCGCACCCTGAGGTCGGGCAGGATGGCGAACACGCGCCCCGCCTCGAGCCCGGCGCGGATCTTCGCGAGCGTGTCGCGGCAGTCGCGGTCCAGCACCTCCACCGCGCCGTACTGGCGGTTCATCCACGCGTCGATCTTCGGGTTGCGCTGGCGCGCGGCGATGGCGAAGAGCCTGAGTCCGTAGACCGACATCGACCACGCCGCCATGTACCAGTTGCCGGAGTGGGGAACCATCACCACCACGCCGTGCCCTTCGTCGGCGTAGGTCTGGAGGCGCTCCTTGTACTTGAGCCCGTCCAGCACGTGGCGGTCCATCCACCTGCGGCCGAGCTTCGGCGCGCGCATCATCTCGACCGCGTTGAGGAGCATGTTCTGGAGCGAGCGGACGGCGACGCGGCGCACCTCGCGCGCGGACATCTCCGGGAATACCGAGCGGATGCGCCCTTCGGTGCGGCGGCGCTTGAAGGCGAAGACGCGGACGAGGGTCCAGCCCGCGGCACGGGCGAGCGCCGCGGCGCAGCAGTAGGGAAGCGCGTTCACGAGACCGCACGCGAGGCGCAGCCCGGCGTACTCGGCGTTTACCGCAGCTCTTCCCTTGGCCATCGCGCCTACTGCGCCTCGGCGAGATTCCGCCGTGCGTCCTCGATTGCGCGGCACACGGCGCGCGAGGTGATGGTGGCGGCGGTGATCGCCTCGATGTTGCCGCCGTCCTTCTTCACCCGGAGCGAGGTCGCGTCCTTGCCGGCGAACTGCCCGGCGAACTCGGGCGTCTTCAGCTTCATCCCGAGGCCCGGCGTCTCCGACGCCTGCAGCACCTTGTAGGAGATGACGGTCTTCTTGTCCTTTTTGAAGCCGACCATCAGCACGATGTCGCCGCCGTAGCCGTCCTTGCAGCGGCCCTCCGCGGTGAAGCCGTCCTCGCCGCAGAGGACGGCCGCCTTCGCCGCCTCGCGCGCCTTCGCGGCCGTGGCCTTGATCGGCTCGGCGGTGATGCCGTTCACGTACGCAAGCACCGCGGCGCAGACGCCGCTGATGAGCGTGAGGCTGACGACGAGACTAAGTATCTTCTTCATATCACTTCGCTCCAAAAGGCTTCGGCTGGGTCCAGCGGTTGATGAGGGGACAGACTGCGTTCATGATCAGGATCGCGAACGAGCAGCCCTCGGGATAGGAGCCGAACTGGCGGATGAGCATGCAGACGAGTCCGCAGCCGCAGCCGAAGATCAGCTTGCCCTTGGCGGTGATCGGGCTCGTGACGTAGTCCGTCGCCATGAAGCACGCGCCGATCATCACGCCGCCAGTGAGGACCTGCATCGTCGCCGGCGCGCCGCCCGCGATCAGCGAATAGACGAACACCGTCGCGATGAAGGCGACCGGGATGTGCCAGGTGATGACCTTGCGGAAGAGGAGGTACGCCGCGCCGACCGCGATTGCGATCGCCGACACTTCGCCAATGCAGCCGGGGATGTTGCCGATCGCCATGTCCCAGAGGCCGGGCACGCCCTTGCAGGCGGCGTTGCAGAGCCCGTGGGGTGTCGCCGACGTCATCGCCTCTGCGCCGAACCAGGTCTTCATCACGCTGAGCGGAGTCGCAGTCGTCATCGCCTCGGGCGTCTTCCACCAGAACGGCTTGAGCCAGGTGGTCATCGGGCCGGTGAAGCTGATGAGCATGAACGCGCGCGCGGCGAGCGCGGGGTTGAACGGGTTCATCCCGAGCCCGCCGAACACCTGCTTGGCGACGCCGATCGCGAACACCGAGCCGACGACCGCCATCCAGAGCGGCAGCCCCGCCGGCAGGTTGAGCGCGAGGAGCAGGCCGGTCACGACGGCCGAGAGGTCGCCGATGGTGTTCTCGCGCTTCATCGCGAGCCGGCACAGCGCCTCCGTGACGATGCAGGTCGAGACGCAGGTCGCGATCGTCCAGACCGCCGGCATCCCGAAGAACCAGATGCCCGCGGCAGTCGTCGGCAAAAGCGCGATGATCACGTCGAGCATGATGCGCGACACGCTCGCGCGCCCGTGCGCGTGCGGCGACGAGCTCAGTATGTAGTGTTCCGCTGTTTCCTTCGGTTTCATAGACTGATTATTTCTCCTCTTTGTGACCTTTGCGCCTTACCGTCTTCTCGAGGGCAAGAAGATAACGGTCGTAGTCGCTCATGAAAAGCCGGTCCTGGACGATGCGGTATTTTTCGAATTCCGATTCGGCATGGCTTTGCGCCATCGCCGCGGTGACATTCTCGACCTGTTCCATTGTAATAGGACCGTCCCAGATCGAAATGAATTTGTCGAGACGCTTCTCCCAATCCTCCATGGTCATGGGAATGTGCTGTTTTGCGCGGTTCTCGGCAAACTCCAGATAGGCGTTGACCATCCGCTCAAGCATCCCCAGCTCGTCGTCCGCAAGGTAGTTCTTCGCTATCACCACGTCGCTCTTACGGATCTTGCCGCGCGGAGCCTGCTCCCATGTGGTCAGCCCCATGTGCTCTTTTTCGGCATCGGCGCGCGAATAGATGATCTGCGCGGCCGTAAGGCCGTTGACGGCCTGATGCATCTTGTTTTGGACGGTGGCAAAGAACCGGCGCGTGCGAAGAGCAGTCCCGTCATAGTCAACCGCCGTGGCGTAAAGGTCCGTGACCTTCTGGTAGAACTTGCGTTCGCTCAAACGGATTTCGCGGATGTCTTCGAGCAAATGCTCAAAATATTCGCTTGAAAGCGGAGTGCCGTTTTTGAATCGCTCCTTGTCCAACACATAGCCGCGTATGGTGTAGTCCCCGACAATTCGATTCGCCCATTTCCTGAACTGCACCGCCCTCTCGTTGTCGATCTTGAAACCGAGAGCGATTATGACTTGCAGATTGTAGTGGTTGACAGCGTATCTCTTGCCATCATCGGCAGTTATTAAAATTTCTTTAATAACTGCGCTCTTGTCCAGCTCGGCATCTGCAAAAAGCTTGCGCAAGTGATATGCGATATTCGGCACCTCCACCCCATACACGGCCGCGAGCATCTTCTGGCTCATCCAGATGTTCTCGTCCTGGTAGCGGATTTCGTACTTCTCCCCGCCAGTTCCCGCGGAGGCAATGTAGGTGAGGAACTGCGCCGCAGACGACTTCTGCGGCTCCAGCTCCAAATTCACCTCTTTCTGCTTCTTTGCCACGGGTTGACTCGGTGTCCTTGCTCTCTACTTTGCGGCCGCGGCGGCGGCCTTGGCCTTCTCTGCGGCGACTCGCGCGCGGATGGACGCCTTGGCGCGGCGGCAGCTCTGGGTGATGGTGCGGTAGGCCGGGCAGCCGAAGCTGCACGCGCCGCATTCGATGCAGTCCATCACGTGCGCGTCCTCCGCCGCCTTGACGTCGTTGGCGTCCACGACCCGCGAGATGAGCGCGGGGTTGAGGTTCATCGGGCAGGCGCGGACGCACCGGCCGCAGCCGATGCACGCACCCGACGCATACTGGAAGACGCGGCGCTTCGAGAGCAAGAGCAGGCCGGAAGTGGTCTTGGTCGTGCCGATCTCGAGCGTCGAAACGGCGAAGCCCATCATCGTGCCGCCGGAGATAACCTTCGCGGGCGGCTCCTTCTCGCCACCGCAGAACGCGACGAGATCGGCGTACTTGGTGCCGCTCGGCGCCAGCACGTTCTTCGGCTCGACGACCGCGTCGCCGGAGACCGTCGTCACGCGCTCGAGGAGCGGCTCGCCCTTCTCCACCGCGTCGGCAATCGCCGCAACCGTGCCGACGTTCTCGACCACGCAGCCGACGTCGATCGGCAGCGCCGGCGGCTCGGGAACGACGCGCCCGACCGTCGCGTAGATCTGGTGCTTTTCGCTTCCCTGTGGATAAAGCACGGGGAGGACGACGATCTCGACGTTGCCCTCGATGTCCGCAAACGCCTTCTCCATCGCCGCGATCGCCTCCGGCTTGTTCGCCTCGATGGCAATCCTCACCGCCGGGCCGCCGAGGATCTTGCGCATGATCTCCACGCCGACGCGGATGCGGTCGGCGCGCTCGAGCATGACACGGAAGTCCGCGGTCAGATATGGCTCGCACTCCGCGCCGTTCAGGACCAGGTACTCGCAGCGCTTGTTCGGCGGCGGATTGAGCTTGACGGCGGTCGGGAAGCCCGCGCCGCCCATGCCGCAGATGCCCGCCTGCTCGACTCGGCTGAGCAGCTCTTCGCGCGAAGCCGTCTTCCAGTCGAGCGGAGGAAGGATGGGGGATGGGGTTTTGACAGGATTTACAGGATTATCAGGATTGGGGGGTGGTGGGGGCTGAGTGGTATCCAGGATCACCGCGTCGGCCTTGGCGCCGGTCGGTCCCGGACGCTTCTCCACCGCCTTGACGAGGCCGTCCGCCGGCGCACGCACGAGGACGGAGATGAAGCCGTTCTTCTCGCCGATGAGCTGGCCGCGCGTCACGAAGTCCCCCGCCTTCACGACGCACTTCGCCGGCGCGCCGAGGTGCTGGCTCATCGAGACGACCAGCTCCGCCGGCACCGGCATCCGCTCGATCGCCTTGCCGCGCGCGAGTTCCTTGTTGTAGTCGGGGTGGACCCCGCCCTTGAACTTAAACGGACTTTTGACCGTCTTCATCTTGTCTTCTCCTTCCCGAGGCCGATCTTCTTGCAGACGTTGTCATGGATGCGATATCCGTCTGGCAGCGACTGCCCTTGGCCATTATGCGCATTGCAATAGACGAGCCCGTGGGGCGCCTCCTCGAAGACATTGCCCGAAACGTCAATGTCAACCGAATCGGTCTCCATGGCGTAGACGAGGAGCGGCGTCGCCGCCTTCCGGCACGGACGGGCCGTCTCGCCCCAACCGCCGCCAACACGCAGGGTGCGGTTTCCCGTAAAGGAACAGTTCGCGAAACCCACGCCCTTCGGAGCCTTCCGGCACCAGACCTCAAACGCCTGGCTGCAGTCCGTCATCGTGCAATCGCGGCACAGGACGTTCCGCCAGCCCTTCTTCGGATAGCCCTGCATCGTAAAGGCCACGTCGTAGACGCCGCGGAAGGAACAGCGCTCGATGATGACGTTCTCGGCGTCGCCGCCCAGTTCGACGCCGTTGCCGAAGCGAACGCGGAATCCCCGTTCCTTCTCGAACCCCGGCAGCTCCGATCCGCCGATGTTCTCGAGATCGCAGTCCGCGATGCGGACGTCGCGAACCGAATTGCCCCAGCCGGCATGCATGCCGTGCGCGCCCGTCGCGCGGACAGCGATGTTGCTGATGACGGTGAACGAGCCGAACTGGACGCAGTATACGCGCAGCGCCACGCGGATGTCCTTCGCCAGCTTCGCCGGATTCTCGTCCGCATGCACGTACAGCCAGCCATCCGTGCCACAGAAATCCCACGGCGAGACGAGATCAGCGCGGCAATACCGACGCCACGGCTTCAGCGCACCATCCACCAGCAGGAAGCCTGGATTGCAGTCCGTCGAGACGAGTCCCTCGTAATTCGAGGGGTTGGAAAGGTCGATCCGCCAGAAGCAGTGCGACAGGTCCTCCCAGGCGGACGGATCGTTTCGCAGGTTCTTCGTCGCGGAAATGACGGGCTTCGGCCCCTCTCCCCAGCTCGTCACCACAGTCGGACGCCGCGCATCCAGTCCCGCTGCCGGACGCAGCTGTCCGTAGAAGACGTCCCCGCTCTTCAGACACAACGTCGCGCCCCCCGGCAGCTCCGCGGAGGCCTTCGCCAAGGTGCGCCACGCCGTTGCCGGCGTCCGCCCGTCCGCCGCGTCGTCGCCGGCGTTCGCCAAGTAGCGCGTCTCGACCGCGACCCCACGCGCACCTGCGCACGCAAGAGTCGTCGCCAAGGCCAGCGCCACTCGTGTCAAACCGCTCATTCTCAGTGTCCGGTTTCGAAGTGGGGGTCGACCGACATGCACTTGGCCGGGCATTTGGCGACTATCTGCTCGTCGTCCGGCGGGTTCGCGTAGTTGACCTTGGCGAGGAAGCCCTGGAACTCGAAGTGCCCGGCCTCCTTGCCGCCGGAGTTCTTCTCGCAGAGATGGCAGCCCATGCAGCCGACGCCGCAGACCTTGCGCACCGCCGGGCCCTTGTCGGGATTGGCGCAAAGGACGTGGATCGTCGCCGACGCGGGGACGAGCTCGATGATGTGCTTCGGGCACGCGGTCACGCACTTGCCGCAGCCGATGCAGAGGCGCTTGTCCACCTTGGCGAGGCCGTCGTGGATCGAGATCGCGCCCTTGGGGCAGACGTTCGCGCACGCGCCGTAGCCGAGGCACCCGTAGGTGCAGCCCTTGTCGCCGCCCGCCGTCATCGCGGCGACGCCGCAGTCGCAGATGCCGTTGTAGTCGCCGACGCGGATCGCCTCCGAGCGCGTGCCGCAGCACTTGACGAGCGCGACGCGACGCTCGGTCGCCGTCGCCTCCACGCCGAGGATCTTCGCGATCTCCTTCGCGCAGGCGTCGCCGCCGGCCGCGCAGGCGCCGTTGGGCGCGGTCCCCGCGACGAGAGCGCGCGCGTAGCCGTCGCAGCCGGGGAAGCCGCAGCCGCCGCAGTTCGCGCCGGGGAGCGCGGCGGTCACGAGCCCGATGCGCGGGTCCTCCTTGACGCTGAGGTAACGGTCCGCCACGGCGAGCGCGACGGCCGCGACGAACCCCACGCCGGCGATGCACACTATTGCAATTGTCATATGGCAGTTTGTCCTTTTCGAGGTGTCTAGGTGTCTAGGTGTCTAGATTTCTAGGTTTCTAGGAGACTGGGATTTTAGTAGGGGAGCTTCACGAGGCCCGAGAAGCCCATGAACGCGAGGCTCAGGAGGCCGCCGGTGACGAGCGCGATCGCCATGCCGCGGAAGCACCGCGGCGGATCGGCGTAGGCGAGCTTCTCGCGGATGCCGGAGAAGATGACGAGCGCGAAGCCGAAGCCGACGGCGGCGGAGAAGGAGAAGAAGACCGACTCGAAGAAGCCTGTCCCCTGCTTGCAGTTGATCTCCGCCGCGCCGAGGACGGCGCAGTTCGTCGTGATGAGCGGCAGGAAGATGCCGAGCGCCGCATGGAGCGGCGGCAGGAAGCGCTTCATCGCAATGTCGATGAACTGCACCAGCGAGGCGATCACCAGGATGAACGCGAGGGTGTGGATGTAGCCGAGGCCGAACGGCTGCAGCAGCCAGTGGTCGATCGCCCAGGCAACGGCCGAGGCCGCCGTCATCACGAACACCACCGCGCCCGACATGCCCAGCGCGGTCTCGGTCTTCTTCGAGACCCCGAGGAAGGGGCAGCACCCAAGAAACCGGCTGAGGACGAAGTTGTTCACCAGCACGGCACCGACGAGAATCATCAGATAGTAGCTCATGGCATGTATTATACCATATTTGCCGCGGGGAAATCAAAGTTCCGCGGCAAAATCGCTTCGGCCGGGAAAGGCGCCGCGGCCCTATGGCTGCGCCCAGAGCTTCTCGAGGGCGTAGTAGGCGCGCGCCTCGGGCGAGAAGACGTGCACGACGACGTCCACGTAGTCCGCCACGATCCAGCCGCTCTCGGGGTCGCCGGAGACGCGGTACGCGCCCCTGGGCAGCGCCTTCACCAGCGCCTTCAGGTGCGGGGCGGCCGCGCCAGTCGCGACGACGAAGAAGTCCGCCAGCGAGGACTTGCCGCGGACGTCGTAGACCTTCACGTCGACGGCCTTCGCGTCCTCCAGCGCCTTCGCCGATTCCTCTGCCTGCTCCTGCGGGGTCATCGTTCCTCCTTCACTTCACCAACGGACGGTCGAGCATCTTCTCGTAGAGCTCGATGTACTTCTTCGCGCACTCGGCGTGGTTGAAACGCTTGAGCGACTCCGCCATCACGCGCGAGATCTCGCGGCTGCGCACCTCCGCCGGCAGGTGGAAGAAGTCCATCGCCCGGTCCATCGCCCAGAAGAGGCCGTTGGAGTCGTAGGTGTCGAAGATGAACCCGTTGCCGGTCGAGGCGTCGGGGTCGATCATCTCCACCGTGTCGTGGAGGCCGCCGGTGTTGTGCGCCACCGCGAGCGAGCCGTAGATCGGCGCCTGCATCTGGGGAAGCCCGCACGGCTCGAAGAGGGACGGCATCAGCGTGAAGTCCGACGCCGCGAAGCCGAGCTGCGAGAGGCGCCCGTCGAAGTCGTGCACGCCGATGCGGGACTGCAGCCCGTGGAACTCGCGGATGTCCCAGAACGGCTGCTGGAACGGGCCGTTCGCGATGATGGCGAGCTGCGCATCGGGGTGCTTGTCGAGGAAGCGGTAGGTGATGTCGGTCAGGAGCTGCGGCCCCTTCTGAATCGGGTCGAGGCGGCTCGGCCAGAAGAAAAGCGCGCGGTCGGCGTTCTCCTCCAGCCCCAGCGCGTGCTGGAGCGCGAGCTTGTTCTTCCGCTTGGCCGCGGCGTGGTCCTCGGGGCCGTACTTGAACGGGATCTTGTCGTCCGTCGCCGGGTTGTCCGCCGAGTCCGGCGCGTTGAGGATGCCCGCGGCGCAGCCGGCGTTGTACTTGTTGCGGATCTCGCTGCGGATCGAGTCCGGCACGAACGAGTGCCAGCCGTTGACGATCTCGGTGAGGAAGGTGGGCGAGACGGTGTTGATGAAGTGCGCGCCGAATACGCCGGACGCCTGCAGGTCGATCTGGTTGCGGTCGCGCGACTCGAAGTAGTTGTACGGCGGGTAGGAGTAGTAGAGGTGCATCCAGAACTCCGCCGCGTCGATGCCGGCGTCCTCGATCTGCGCGAGGGTGAGCTTCTGGGTGTGGATGTTGTGCACCGTGAAGAGGCACGGTATCCCCTCGCGCCTGGCCGCCGCGGGCACCAGCCCGGTCATCCAGTCGTTGCAGTGCACCAGGTCCGGCTGCACGCGGGGGATGATGTTGTTGATGACCTCGCGCTGGAACGCGAGCGCGAGCTTGATGTTGCCGTCGCCGCGCGAGTAGACGGTGTCGCGGTAGTAGAAGCAGCGGTCCTCGGCGAGGTGGATGCGCTCGTCGGGGAGGTGGCTCTTGTACTTCCGCAGCTCGTCGGCGACCAGCTGCGCGGTCTCGACGTGGAACATCCGCCGGTAGTGCGGCAGCGCCACGTGCACGTCGGCGCCGAGCTCGTGCAGCGCCTGCACCAGCGACGCCGAGACGTCGGCCATGCCGCCGGCCTTGGCGGACATCTTGCCGGCGAGGTTGCCCATTCCCTCCGGAAGATAGGTAATCTCCGGGGTGACGATCAGGATTCTCGGGTTCTTGGCCATGTTCACTCCACCGCGGCGACTACGTCGCCCTTGACTACCTGGGCGCCGTGCTTGGCGAGGAACGTGATCCTGCCGGACGCAGACGCCTTGATCGGGTTGAAAAGCTTCATCGCCTCGACGACGCACACCGCGTCGCCGGCCTTGACCTGCGCGCCGTCGGCCGCCAGCGGCGGCTTGCCGGGGGCGTCGCTGCGGTAGAAGGTGCCGTTGAGCGGCGCGAGGACCGGCGTCCCCTTCGCCGCCGCCGCGGGCTTCGCGGCGGGCGCGGCGGCAGCCGCGGCGGGCGCCGCGGCAGGAGCGGCGTTCGCGGCCTCCTCCTGGTCGGCGGGGATCGGCCCGCCCTCCTTCCGCCACTTGAAGTAGCCGAGCGCGACCTCGGGGAAGAGCGCGTAGGAGAGGATGTCCTCCTCGGCGCGGATGGTGTTCGGCGGCAGTTCCGCCGCGGCCTTTTCGAGCCCCGGCCCAAGCAGGTCGGCGGGACGGCACGAAATCGGCTTCAGCCCGCCGCAGAGGCGCTTCCTCAGCTTCGGCGCGATCGGCGCCGGCGTCGCGCCGTAGTAGCCCGCGGCGTAGCGCTTCGTCTCGTCGGTCACCATCGAGTAGCGCTCGCCGGAGAGCACGTTGAGGACGCTCTGCACGCCCACGATCTGCGAGGTCGGCGTCACCAGCGGCGGATAGCCGAGGTCGGCGCGCGCGCGCGGCAGCTCGGCGAGCACCTCGTCGAGCCGGTCGAGCGCGCCCTGCTGGGCGAGCTGCGAGCGGAGGTTGGAAATCATGCCGCCGGGAATCGCGTGGACGAGCACGCCCGCGTCCACCGGCTCCACGCCGCGGGACGACGCCGGCTGGCGCTTCGCCTTCAGCTCGCGGAAGTACGCGTTGATCTTCGAGAGCGCAGCGCGGTCGAGCCCGCAGTCGTAGCCCTCGGACTCGAAGACGGAGAGCATCGACTCCACCGGCGGCTGGGACGAGAACGAGGAGAGCGTCGAGATCGCGCAGTCGAAGCAGCCCGCCCCGGCCTCCGCCGCCGCGAGGTACATTGCCGCGGCCATGCCACTCGTCATGTGCGAGTGGATCTCCACCGGCATCTTCGGCATCGCGCGGCGCAGCGCCTTCACCAGCTCGCGCGCAGCGCCGGGGGTGAGGATGCCCGCCATGTCCTTGATCGCCAGCGAGTCGATGCCCATCGCCTCCTGCGCCTTGGCGAGCTCGACGTACTTCTCGACCGTGTGCACCGGCGAGGTGGTGTAGCAGAGCGTGCCCTGCGCGTGGCCGCCGTACTTCTTAACGCTGGCGACCGCGGTCTCGAGGTTGCGCGGATCGTTGAGCGCGTCGAAGACGCGGAAGATGTCCATGCCGTTCTCGCACGCAAGCGCGACGAACCGCTCCACGACGTCGTCGGGATAGTGGCGGTAACCGAGCAGGTTCTGGCCGCGGAGCAGCATCTGGAGCGGCGTCTTCCTGCATACCGCCTTGATGCGGCGGAGCCGCTCCCACGGATTCTCGCGCAGGAAGCGCATGCACACGTCGAACGTGGCGCCGCCCCAGCACTCGAGCGCGTAGTAGCCGGCATTGTCGATGGCCTCGGCGATGCCCAAGATGTCGTCGGTGCGCATCCTCGTCGCCCACAGCGACTGGTGCGCGTCCCTGAGCGTCGTGTCGGTGATGCGCAGAACTTTCTTCTTCTCTTGCTTCATATCGTGCGTATTATAGCATATTTCCGTCGAAATTGGATGCCGAACACTGGCTGCTGGTTGCTGGCTGCTGGCTGTTGAACACTGGCCGCTGGCCAATTCACGCTCGCGGGTGGTGCTGGCGGTGGACGGCGGCGAAGCCGGCGGCGTCCACGTGGGTGTAGATCTGGGTGGTGGAGATGTCGGCGTGGCCGAGCAGCTCCTGGATGGCGCGGATGTCGGCGCCGTGCGAAAGCATGTGCGAGGCGTAGGAGTGGCGCAGGACGTGCGGGGAGATGCGCTCGGGCGCGATGCCGACCGCGGCGGCGCGCTCGCGCACGATCTTGAAGATGCCCTGGCGGGTGAAGGGACGGCCGAGCCGCGTCAGAAAGACGTGCGTCTCCGCAGAATTGCCGCGGGCGAAGGTGCCTCGCGCGCCTTCGAGGTAGCGCGCGAGCGCGCGACCCGCCGCGCCGCCGACCGGCACCAGGCGGTCCTTCGACCCCTTGCCGCGGATGCGCATCAGCTCTCCGTCGGCCTCGAAGTCGCCGATGGAAAGCGCCGCCGCCTCGCTCACGCGGAGGCCGCACCCGTAGAGCGTCTCGAGGAGCGCGCGGTCGCGCAGGTCGCGCGGGTCGTCGCCGGCGACGGCGTCGAGCATCGCCGCAACCTCGGCCTCGGAAAGGACGCGCGGCAGCGTAAGCCCCTTGCGCGGCGAGTCGAGGAGGTCCGCCGGGTTCGCCTTGATCGCGCCGCGCGCGGCGAGGTGGCGAAGGAACGAGCGGATCGCCGCGGTGCGCCGCGCGCGCGTGCGCTCGGCGCGCCCGGCCGCGCGCAGGGCGGAGAGGAAGGCGACGATGTCGTCGCGGGTGATGGCGGCGACGGACGCGACTCCGCGCGCGGCGAGGAAGGCGCCGAAGTCGCGCAGGTCGGAGATGTAGGCCGTGCAGGTGTTGCGCGAAAGCCCGCGCTCGAGCAGCAGCGAGGACTCGAACAGCCCGAGCTCAGAGTCTAAGCACGAAGTCATCGATGAGGTCGGCCATGCGTGGCTTGGCGGCTTCGGCGGCGGCGATCACGTCGGCGTGGCTCAGCGGCGTGCGCGCAATGCCGGCGGCGAGGTTGGCGACGAGCGAGATGCCGGCGAGCTTCATGCCGCACGCCTTCGCCACCACCGCCTCGGGCACGGTGGACATGCCGACGACGTCCGCGCCCTGCGCCTTGTAGGCCTGGATCTCCGCCGGCGTCTCGTAGGCGGGGCCGGAGTTGTAGGCGTAGACGCCGTCCATCATCCGCAGACCGAGCCGGTTGGCGCCGGCGTGGAGCAGGTCGGCGAGGTGCTTGGAGTAGACCGAGGTCATGTCCGGGAAGCGCTCGCCCCAGTCGGGGTTGTGCGGGCCGATGAGCGGAGTGACGCCGGCCAGGTTGATGTGGTCGCGCAGGACCACGAAGTCGCCGGCGCGCAGCGCGGGGTTGATGCCGCCGGAGGCGTTGGTGAGGAGCAGCGTCTGGCAGCCCATGCGCCGGAGCATCTCGACCGGCAGCACCACCGGCTCCCAGCCCGCGCCCTCGTACCAGTGGCGGCGGCCGCACCAGGCGGCGACGAGCCTGCCGCCGCGGCGGTAGAGCACGAACTCGCCGGCATGGCCCTTCACGGTGGAAGCGCCGAGGCCGGGGATGTCGGCGTAGGATATCCGCGCGACGACCTCGTCGGTCCTGAGCGAATCACCCCAGCCGCTGCCGAGCACAATGCCCAGCGCCGGCGGCTCCCGGAAGCACGCGTCGGGAAAAACCGCCGCGGCCGCGTCGAATGTCTGTTTGTTCATGGCGTGTAGTCTACCATACCCCGCCGCCGCGCGCAAGTGCCGCGGCAGCGCCTGGCCATGCCCAGGGCCTGACGCGCGCAAGAACGGCAATACGCCTTCCGTCCTTTTGCTAAAATTCCGCACCTACGGAAACAGCAAAAGGAATGAACAGATGGCAAGGCAAAAAGGCACCGGAAACCTGCAGCGGGAAAAGAGCGGACTCTGGACTGTCCGCGTTGGAATCAACGGGCGGCGGATCAGCCGCTCGAGCGGCACCGCCGACCGCGGCGAGGCGGAGCGCTTCCTCGGGCGGATCCTCTTCCCGCTGGGGCTCGGCGACGAAAGACTACCGCTCGCCGAGGCGTGGCACCGCTACGAGATGTCACCCAAACGGCGCGACATCGCGCGCACCACGTTGAAGTCCAAGCGGTCGGCGTGGATGCGCTTTGCGCGCTGGATGGAGGCAAACCACCTCGAAATCGGCAGCCTCTCGGAAGTTACCGAGGAGGCGGTCGCGGAATACCTCGCCGAACTGCGCTGCCGCCACTCCTCCGCCACCTACAACAACCATGTCTGCATCCTCAGGGAGGTCTTCCGCCTGCTCGCGGAACGGGGCTGCGCGGGCGCGAATCCGTGGGACGGCGTAAAGCTGCTCGCGGGCGATTCCGTCAGCCGGCGCGAGCTCACCCTCGACGAAGTGGAGCGACTCTACGCCGCCGCCGCGGAGGCGGGGCCGGAATGGCGGCTCCTCGTAACGACCGGCCTCTACACCGGGCTCAGGCTCGGCGACTGCTGCCGCCTTACGTGGGCAAACGTCGACTTCGGGCGGCGGACCATCCAGGTCATACCCGAGAAGACGAAGCGCCACATGCACGGCTGTCCGGTGACGATCCCCATCCACCCGCAGCTCCTCGCCGAGCTGAAGGCGCTTTACGCCGCGGCGGGTGCCGACGCAGACTACGTCAACCCAGCCGCCGCGGAAATGTACCTCAGGCGCAACTGGGAAATCGACGATGGACTGCGGAAGATCTTCAAGCGGGCGAACATAACCATGAGCGTCCGCATGGAAGGACGCAGCCGGCGAAGCGTCCTCGCCTCATTCCACAGCCTGCGGCACACCTTCGTCTCGCTCTCCGCCAACGCCGGAGTACCGCTCGCGGTGGTGCAGTCAATAGTCGGCCACTCGTCGACCGCGATGACGCGCCACTACTACCACGAGAACGAGGAGGCGCTCCGCCGCGCCGTCGAGTCGATCCCGGCGATTGGCGCGGCATCGCCGGGACCTGTCCCCGACGCGCCGACACGGCCAGCCACACCAGCCGAATCGCCTGCGCGGCGGCTCAAGCGGCTCGCCCGCCTGCTCGCGCAAGGGCTGGTCAGCGACGCGGAATACGCCGCCATCCGCACGCGCATCCTCGCCGGACTATAGTTCCCTTCAGAATGCTCAGGAAAGCGGCTATGAGACCTTGGTGAGGAGTTCGCCGCCAAAGAGCCGCTGGGCGTCGGCAATGCGCGTCCTGGCGTCCGCGGCGCGGCAAAAGGGTACAGCACGGCGCGGGGCTATGCCTTCACAATGAGCGCCATGAAGACGAAATCCTCGGTGCCGGCGGAATTGTCCACGCCGTGACCGGAGCCGGAGGGCGTCCAGGTCGAGTCGCCGGGGCCGATCCTCCGCTTCGCGCCGTTGTCGTCGTAGATCGCCTCGCCGGAAAGGATGAAGTAGCTCTCGCCTTCGCCATGGTGCTCGTGGAAGCCAAGCGTCGAGCCCGCCGGGATCGTCACCTTCGCGTACAGCCTGCACTTGTCGCCCAGCTCCTCGTCGAGGATCAGTTCGAGCTTGAGCTCTCCTTTGCCGTTGCCGCTCGGCATCGTGATCGTCTTCTTCATGTTGATTCCCTTCCCGGCGCCTCACGCCGTTGGTTGTGTTTTCAAGCTGTCCGAAAGCTCCCTCCTCGCGGTTTCCAGCCGCGCGGTGAGCCGCGCGTACGCGGCGGCGCGGACTGATTCCCAGTCGCCGCGGTCCCTGAGCACGGCGAGCACGCGGCGCGTCACCCGCTCCCAGTCGCAGTCGTAGACGCTGCCCTCGACGACCTGGCCGAAGTTGGACAGCCAGTTGGCGAGCTTCGAGCCGCGCGCAATGCCGAGCCCCATGGTGCCGGCGTTCGCGGCGAGGATCAGGAGATGCAGCCGGCTCGAGAGGACGACGTCGCATTTCGCCGCGGCTTCCACCACCGCCTCCGGCGTCGCGCCCGCGATGCACTCCACGCCAAGCCGTCCAAGGAGCGCGCGGTCTGTCTTGGGGTTCATCGGGATGCCGAGGACGCGCGCGCCGGACGCGCGAACGTCATCAATCAGTTTGCTCAACCCAGCTAGGTCGGAAACCTGCCGCTGAGTCGAGATGCAGAGGCCGAGGGTGGGGGATGGGGAATGGGGAACGGGGAACGGGGAATGGGGAATGGGGGATGGGGGATGGGGGGCGGGGAGCAGGATTGCGGTGTCGGCAGCTACCTTGGCGCCGGCAAAACCCATCGTCGCCAACATCGCCGCGCTCTCGGGGTCGCGCAGCCACACGCCGCGGCAGCGCGGCAGAATCGCCGCGATGCGCCGCGCGAGACGGGAACGGAGGCGCCGCTCATACCAGCCAACGAGCCCGAGGCAGCCAAGCAACAGGCGGCGCTTGCCGTGGGCCTTGAAGAAGACGGGGTTCAGTTCGTCGTCCATGCCGACGCCCCAGACGTAGGTCGCAACTCCCTCGCGCTGCGCGATTTCAAGGAGGTCGAGCGCGACGTCGGGATAGTCGGAAAGTCCTGTCGCGCCGCACCAGACGTAGGCGTCGCGGGCGCGGACTGCCGCGGCGAAGCCGTCGAACGGCGTTCCGGCGAAGCCGAACGGCGGCACGACCTCGACGCCGAGAAGCTGCGCCGTCGCGGGATCGTTCGTCGCGACGGTCAGCTCCACGCCGGGGACGGACTCCTTCAGCATCTTGACGACGCCTGCGATTATCGCCTCGTCGCCGATGTTGTCGCAGCCGAGCGGAATGCCGCCGAGGAGAATCTTCACCGGCCGCCTCCGTCGTGCCAGGTGGTGATGTCAGCGCCCGAGCGGCGCGGCGACGCGGCGACGTCGAACTCGTCCGGAGGCAGACCGCAGGCAACGACCTGCACAATCGCCTCTTCCTCCGGAATGCCCAGGAGGGCGTGCGCGGCGCGGTCGGCCTCTGGCGCGACGCTCCAGTGGAGAATGCAGTGCGCGACGCCGTGCCAGTGCAGCGCATAGCAGAGGTTCATGACGAAGATGCCGCCGTTCACGTAGGCGTCGTGGCGCTCCCAGCCCCAGCGGACGGCGGAGAGGTCGGACGTCACCACCAGGACCTTGTCCGCGTCCTGCCCGAAGCCGCGGGTGCCGCCCTGCAGCTCGAAGAGGCGGTCGCGCAGCGCGGGCGAGTCGACGACGTGGACGCGCGAGTGCTGGCGGTTGCAGGCACTCGGCGCAGTCGTCGCGAGCGCAATGGCGGACTCGACCGTCTCCCGGGGGACAGGCCCGGCGAAATGGCGGCAGACGTGGCGGGATGCGGCGAACTGCGGGAACGGCGCGTCCTTCGCGGCGAAGAAGTCGGCTCTGCGGACATGCGGCTCGCGCGCCGCGGGAACATCCGGCCGCGCGGCGAGGAATGCGTCGAGCCGCGGCATCGGCTCCGGCCAGTCGCGGTGGAGCTCGCGGTAGGCGCGGAGCACCGCGACGGCGTGCGTGACCTGCGGATCGCCCGCGCCGAAGCGCCGCTCGAACGAGTCGACGAGGTGGACCAAGTGGACGACCGCGCCCCTGCCGAAGCCAAGCCGGCGATGTGGCATGGTAAGGCCCTTCTCCAGCACATGGTAGCCCATGACGATCTCGGCGCGCGCGGCGGACATGCGGTCGAGGTGCAGCGCCCCCGCGTTCGCCATGAACTGCCGCCGGTCGTAGCGGAACGCGCGCGAGGCCTCGCGCCGCACTGCCAGCCGCCGGAAAAAGGACTCCGCCGCCCGCTTCGCGCGCCTGAGCAAGTCGATTGCGGACGACGTCATTTCGCCTTGTCGGTGCCGGCGAGCCGGAATCCGAATATGCAGTTGCGCAGCCCAGGCTCGCGGCGGAGCCGGTAGGCGGAACGACAGTCGCGGTCGCTGAAGAACCAGCAGCCACCGCGGAGGATCTTGAACGAGCCGGATGGCGGCCCCTTCGGATCGACGGCGTTGCCGGCAGTCGGCACGGAATACCAGTCGGAGCACCATTCGAGCACATTGCCGTGCATGTCATAGAAACCCCAGGCGTTGGGCCTGTTGCGACCCACCTCGTGCGTCCGGCTGTCGCTGTTCATTTCGTACCACGCCATCTCCCCGATCAGACCGCTGCCGGACACGGGGTTCTTGCTGCCGGCGCGGCAGGCATATTCCCACTCCGCCTCGGTGGGAAGCCGGAAGGACATGTCCGGGATGGCCGCGTTGACGCGGCGGACGAACAACTCGCAGTCGTGCCAGGTGACGGTCTCGACGGGATGGTCGTCGCCCTTGAACCGCGACGGGTTGCCGCGCATGACGCTTGCCCACTGGCGCTGGGTGACCTCGTACTTGCCAAGCCAGAAGCCCTTCGAGATCGAGACGGTGCGGTGCGTCTCGCCGTCGACTCGGCCGCGCTCGGTGGCGGGGCTGCCCATCTCGAAGCTTCCGGGGGCGCACCAAATCAGCTCCATCTCGGCTCCGCCGGGCAAGACGATGGTCTTAACATCACCGCTCTTGCGCTCTCCTCCGATGGCCGGCGAAGAGTCGCCCCGCGCGTGGGAAAACGCCGCCGTTGCGAGCGTCGCCAGCACAAGAATGTAGATTCGCGCTTTCATGGAAGCAGATTATAGCATATCCCGGGCAAAAATGGTATATCAAACTGCCATGAAAGCGCCGGCCGCGGATTTGACACGACACGCCATTTTTTGATAATATTCACGCAGACAATGACGAAAGAAATGAAAGAGCCATTTTTCTCGATAATAGTTCCGTGCTGCGACGTAGAGCCGTATGTGCGCGAGTGCCTTGATTCCGTGCTGAAGCAGGGCTTCCAGGACTGGGAGTGCCTGATCGGGGTCGAGACGTCCAAGGACGGGACGGAGGCGGTGGTGCGCGAATACGCGGCGAAAGACCCACGTTTCAAGGTGTTTACCGGTCCGCGCAGCGGCTCCTGCTCCGCCGCGCGCAACATCGGGATCGACACGGCGAGCGGCGAATACCTCGTCTTCCTCGACGGCGACGACACGATCACCGAAGGCTCGCTCCAGCGCCTCCACGACAAGATCGCCGAGCGCCCCGGCGCCGACCTCTACCCCTGCGCGGTTCAGGTCCTGGACGCGAAGGCGGGGAAGGTCACGGAGATCCGCGACAACTATCCTGCCGACGCCAAGCCCGAGTTCACCGGACCGGAGGCGACGCTTTTCATCGCCGGCATACGCAAGCATCCGCATCCGATGATGCAGCTGACGATCTGCCGGAGAGCCTTCCTGATCGAAAACAAGCTCAAGTGCATCCACGGTCTTCGCGGCCAGGACAGGCAGTTCTCGCCGCGTGCGCTATACCTCGCCAAGCGGGTCTGCCCACTGCACGAGCCATTCTACGTCTACCTCTACAACCGGACCGGCTCCGTGGTGACGTCAGTCAACAAGAAGGACCTGCTCAAGGACGAAGCCATAATCCACCAGACGCTTTTCGAATTCCACTCCTTGGCAAGCTCCAGCCCCGGCTTTGACCGGCGCCTGACGTCTTGCTGGGGAAAGAGCTGGATAAGCTGGATCGCCTACATGTGGTTCAGCCCTCTGCGCATCAAGTACATACCGCGCGCATGGCGCGTTGAAACGCTTGGCATCCTCTTCAAGAACGGCTATGCCGACTTCGGCCCCCTTCTCGGCGCTGTGTCCACGCCGCTGCGCCTTGCCGGAAAGGCCATGTACCTGTATGCGGGGCACCCGCTCCTGCGCATCCCGATCGAGATGTTCTTCAGGCTCTACTTCCTGCTTGCGAAGATCAAAGCGTCATGAAAAGCGTCCTGCTGTACTACAACTTCAGCTATCCGCTCGGCGGCGGGGACTTCCTGCCGTTGACCTTCGCGTCGTGGCTGCAGTCCAGATGCGAACTCACGCTGGCCGTCGACTCCGAGGCGGGGTTTCACAAGGCACTTAAGGCATTCGACGTGCCGCTCGACCTGGGGCGAATCAAGGTCGAGCCGCTTCTTCCGGCCGGGATCGACTCCCGCTCGCACAATTTCTACTGGTCCTACCGGAGATCCCGGCGTCTGAAGCGCCTGGCGGCAAAGGCCGACGTATGCATATCCGCGGTGAACGTCATCGACTTCGGGCGTCCGGCGCACCATTTCATCAACATGCTCTCCGGCGTGGACCACGCCTTCGCCGCATCGAGCGGCATCGTCAGGCCGAAACCCGGCGTCAAGCGCTTCCTGGTCGACGAAGTGATTCGCCCGATTGCCGGGATGCGGTCAAAGAAGCGCATCTTCGCCGACGGACGCGAGCGGTTCTACTCCAACTCGAGGTACGTCCACGAGCGGCTGACGGCGTTCTACGGCGACTTTCACGACACGATCTTCTATCCGCCGACGACATACGAGCCGGAGGTCTCCGCCGAAGTTCCGCCGCGCGAACCCATGCGCGTCATCTGCCTTGGCCGCATCAGCCCCCAGAAGCGCGTAACGGACATCATTGACGTGGTGGAACGAGCCCGCGCGCTTTCCGGGAAAGACATAAAACTGACGGTTGCCGGACCCTGCGGCAACGGCGAATACGCGACGAGGGTCAAGCATATCGTCGAGGCTAGGCCATGGATCACCTTGGTCGACGGCGTCTTCGGCAAGGCAAAGGACGATCTCCTCCGTTCGGGAAGCTTCGCAGTGCATGCAAGGCGAGACGAGGAATTCGGCATCGCCGTTACGGAGTACCTCAAGGCAGGACTCATCCCCGTCGTCCCCAACGAAGGCGGATCCTGCGAGGTTGTCGACAAGCCGGAGCTCTCGTATTCAACCAACGAGGATGCCGCGGCCAAGCTCGCCCGCCTTGTGTCGGACAGCGCGTTCGCGGAAGCGATGCGAAGCCACTGCCAGTCGCGGGCGGCGTCCTTCTCGCGCAGCGAGTACGAGAAACGCCAAGGCGAGATTCTCGACAAGATACTGTCGGAATCCTCCAAGTGACCAGGTCCTGAGAACGCCGCAGAACGGCATTCCGTCAGAAAATGCGCTTGAGCCTTCTGACGACCTTGGGCTTGAGCGTCATCCACGGAATGAGCACGCGCATAAGGCCTTTGCGTGAGCGCATGAGGCATCCCGGGATCGGACCGGGGAGCGCGAGCCCCTGCGCTGCCGCCCATTCCACGACGGACACGTACTCGTCGAAAAAACGAAACGCGCGCTTCGTCCACCCTTCCCACGGCTTCGGCCTGGCGATGAAGTGGACGAACAGCCGGCTTCTGTCCTTGTTCATCCTGTACACGTCCTGCACGCGCGGCGCATCAACAACGAAGTTGAGGCAGGCGTTCAGCGTGCTTTCGTCAAGCTGGTGGTAGTAGCGGAGGGACCTATCCTCCACCCCGACGTCACGGTCGGGAAGGACCTTCATCTGAAGCGCATGCCACACCTCGGCGAACTTCCTGAAGCGCGACATTGAAAACGAGCAGAAGGACGCGGAGCCGGAAGTCGCGTACCGCGGCTCGCCGCGAGCTTCGCCCGCCACTTCCTCGATGTCCTTTCTCCACGCCTCGAGAACGGCCTTCGGAATCGACATGCCGTCTTCGCCGAAAGTGTGCCCCCTGAAAGCGCCGGGCATTTCAAACGGAGCGCGGAGGCGAAAGTGAATTTCGTCGGGAGAGTCGGGGACCAGGATCTCCGAGACGTTTCCGGTGAAGAAGGCGTCGGAATCCGCCCAGGTCGCGTATTCCGTCTCGACGTCAAGCATCACGCGGGCCTTGAGGCACGTCAGCGAGCGCTTCTCCCCGTCGAGGTTAACGACCCTGACGCCGCCGAACTGCGTCAGGACGCGCTCGGCATCCGGCGTGAACTTCTTGACTCCGACGAGAAACGGCTCGTCCATGCCGGACCGCCGCGCGGAGGCTATCAGGAGGAATATCCCCCACAGATAGTTTATGTCGCCAATCGTGACAATGGTATTGTCCCTCTTCATCAGACCCCCCTTTCCCCGGCAGGCGCCGCCTTGCGGCGATGCAGCAACGCGGATATATCGCGCCTGAACAATGCGAAAAGCAGCACGGACACTGCCGCGGCGGAAGCGGCGCCCTTCAGGGCCAGGCCTGGGATGCCGTCGACGGGAACGATCCGCGCCGTCCACCAGGCGACGACGCAGAGCGCAAACGTGCACGCCGCAAAGCCGAAGTAGGAGCGCCAGTAGGCGCGCGCCTCCGTCTTGCCGAAGAACGACGAGAACACGACGTGCGACTCCCACGGAATCTGAATGAACGCGAAGCCGATGATGGTCGAGAAGATGACGCCGTCGAGCTTGTAGGCGTCCGGGAGGAAGAGGACGAACAGGATGTTCGAGCCGAGGTTCACAGCGCCGGCGACGATCGGCTTCCAGCGATCCTGCTTCCACAGCGAGGCCGCCGACTTGAACGCGAGCAGCACCTGGCGCGACTGCATGATGTAGAAGTAGAACACCATCAAGGCCGGCGTAAGCGCGTGCCGCATGAGCGCGGGATCGCCCTTCACCCACACTTCCATAAACGGCTGGTAGAGCCCCGCCATCATGGCCGAGCAGAACACGACCACGACCATGGAGAGGCGGTTCATCCGCATGAAGAGCCTGAAGTTCTCCTCCTTCGACTCGGTGTAGATCTTGTTGCCGAAGCCGCCGGTCATCGAGGAGTAGACGACGGCGACGAGCCCCGCGACAGAGGTCACGACGTAGTAGTAGTTGCCGTACGCGGCGACGGCGACGAGCCCGAGGAACGCGGAGATCACCAGGTTGTCCGTCGAGTTCGTGATGACGCCGCCAACCTTGTGCATGAAGATGGACTTCACGTCGGAGACGACCTTGCGCCGCACTTCCCGCGAAAGCGCACCGCGTGGCTCGATGTCCGGGAAGAGCCGACGCGACGCCTTGACGAGGAGCACGTTCTGGACGACCGTGAACACGACCGTCGCGAGAACGTAGTGGTAGTAGTTGCGCGTCACGAGGAGTATGAGGAACACCACGATGTACTGGGCGATGGAGACGCCGGTCCTGATGTTCGTGACGACGTCGTTGCGGTGGTGCGCGCCAAGGACGACCCCGCGGTACGCGAAGAGGAAGTAGCTCGCGGCGGTGTTCACGAGGTGGATCACGTAGAGGACGTGCAGGTCTATGTCCGGCGGCACGCTGCCGTGCACGAGGCGGTCAAGGAACGGGAGCAGCGCGAGCCCGCCGAAGAAGATGACTGCGCCGACGCAGCGGTATACGGTGCGGTAGAACTTCAGGTACGCGCAAAGAAGTTCCCGGTCGTCGTCGGCGACGGGCTTGTACATCGAGCACACGACGGCGGTGCCGAAGCCGAGCTCGGCAAGCATGAGGACGCCGAGGATCGAGCCAAAGAGTCCGTTGAGGCCAAGATACGCAGGGCCGAGCAGCCAAAGGAACAGCGTACGGTTCAAGAACGGAAACAACAGCCTTATGCCGCTCGACGCGGCATTGGCGACCATGTTTCGCTTTACGTTCTTCTTGAAGTCGAGTTTCATCTGACTTTGCCTCGATTACGGCATCACCCAGTAGCCGGGCAGGTTGCGGACATCCTTCGCGGGCGCGGTACGGACCGGCGGCGGCGTCCCGGTCGGCGTCAGGAGGTAGCCGCACACCGACGCCGCCGGCGCGATCGTCTCCCAGACGGTGAATTCGCTCGCCGCGACGGTCTGGTTCTCGACGTTGCCCCACCGCCGCCAGATCGGGCACTTCGTCGCCAGCGCCTTGTCGCCGCCGTAGACCATCTCCACCGCCTTCGCCGGCATGCCGTAGTTCCAGCGGTACGGCGTTATGCCGGGGACGTACTCGGCGATGCCGTCGACGTACGACGGCAGGTCGAGGAACGCGACCGGGTAGACGCGTCCGAGGCCGCTCGTCAGCGTCGTCCCCTGCGGATTGCATCCGTTGTGGAAGTCGAGCGCGGCGTAGGCGGCGTCGAGGTACTTCGCCTTCCCCGTAAGCGCGTGCGCGGCGACGAGCATCTGGGCGCGGCGGAGCGGGTGGCTCTGCCCCCAGCTCATCGCGTGGAACCAGCCCTTGCCGGGGAAATACCACGGACACCGGTAGGCATACGCGCCGTCCACCTCCTTCACCATGTCGTTGGCGCGGTTCTCGACCTTGCGCCGCCACTCCTTCTCCAGCCACTTCGCCTCGGACGGCAAACCCAACGCGATCTCGCCGGAGAAGGAAAGAGCGCCCCATCTCCATTCGTTCTTTTTGAAATCCGCCAGCGCCTCCTGCTGCCGCCGCGCGAGCTCGTCGAGATACGACTTCTCGCCGGTGAGCGCGGCAAGATTCACCGCCGCCTTGACGAGCATGTTCGCCGGCAGCGTCTTCGGCTCCTCCCATTCGACGGTGCGGTTTTCGGTGGAGAACAGGCCCTTCTTCCTCGTCAGGTAGAACGTCCCATTCGACGGCGGCTGGCGCAGGAAGGATTCCCAGGCGCGCTTCGCGGAGTCGAGGTACTTCGCGCGGAACGACTCGTGGCAGCGCGCGAGGAGCGCGGCGTGCGCGGCGTAGGCGAGGGTGCTCGAGCGCGTCGCGCACGAAACGGCGTACTGGAGCGCATCGTCCTCGGCGGATTCGCCGGGGCGCGGGTGGCGCGTCGTCTCGATCCAGGTGCCGACGCCGCCGTCGCGCTGCTGGACGGCGAGGAGGTGCCTAAGCCCCCACTCCGCCTCGTCGAGGATGTCGGGGATGCCGTTCGCGTTCTCGGGGATCGCGAGCTGTCCGTCGCGGAAATTCCCGGGACGCATCAGGTATACGGCGCAGAGGTCGTTCACAATCGCGAGATGCGCCGGTCGCCGGTCGAAGTCGGCGGCATCGTGCCATCCGCCCGAGACGGCGAGCCTTTCACCGTGCTCCCAGTCGGTGTTCTGCGCGATGATGTCGAACCAGCGGACGTCCTTGGGGAGCTTCCCCTCCTCCGGCGCGAAATAGCCGCGCACGACGCTGGTGTGGCACGCGCCGGATGTCCAGTGGGTGTACGGCTCGGTCTTCGCGATGCCGCAGCGCTTCTGGTAGAGGCCGCCCATGTGGACGCGGAAAGCGTCCTCCGCCGCGCCGCGCCAAATGCGGAAGTCTTCGCTCCTGCCGACGCCTTCGACGCGGATGAAGAAGGTGCCTTCGTTGGTGACGGACGAGAAGTCCAGCTCGTAGGTATACTCGCCGGTGAAAGGCGCGCCCTCCTTGTTGGCCGTGTCGTCGACGCGGTGGCGGGGCGGTGCAAACGGGACGGCAGGGACGACCGGCGCAAGCGTGGCGGAGTCCACCAGCTCCCACTTCTTCTCTTCCCTCTTCCCTCTTTCCTCTTCCCTCATTCTCCACGCGCCGAGCTTCGGGCCGAGCCATGCGCCCATGTAGGCGAACTTAGGCTGATCCGGGGCGTAGCCGACCTGGTTCAGCTTGAATAGCGGGCTCGGCTTCGCGGGGTCGTATTCCGGAAACGGCTTTTCGCTCGCGCGGAACACGTTGTACATTATCCTCGCCTCGGGATTCTTCGCGAGCGGGTCCTTCTGTCCGTTCGCGGACTTCCAGAACCCCGGCTCCGCAGCAAGCGTGCGCCCCTCGCGGTCGTCGTCAGTCTGGTAGAGCGACGTATACGGGTCGAGGAAGCGCAGCATCGACGCGGCGACGAGGACTGCGAGGCTATGCATGGCCGCCTCCCCGCGCTTCGGCCGCGATTCGCGCGGCGTTCTTGTTCAGGTGGTCGAGAACGGCGAAGAAGATCATGAGGAGGATGAGGTTCATCTGCTGCCTGAGCACCCATTCGAGGCAGCTTTGCAGGTAGCAGGCGACAAGGCCGCCCGCAAGCCCCGCCGGTATCGCGGCGTATGGCGTGCCCTTCAGCTTCTTCACCAGCCGGCACGAGACGATGAGGTAGTAGAAAAACCAGGCGAGCATCGCCGCAAGCGCGGGGATGCCGCACTCCGCGCCGACAAGCAGATAAACGGTCTCCACGATGCCGTCGCGGAAGTCCTCGCCGCGGTTGGCGTTGCGCCCAGCGCGCTCGGCGTATTCGTAGGGCGGGTTGATCTTGATGCCCCAGTTGTTGATGCCGACGCCACGCCACGGCTCGTCGACAATCATCTCCCTGGCGCAGAGCGCTAGCTCCACGCGTGTGTTCTTTGAGGCCTCCGGCGCGCTCTCGAAGCGCTCGATGATGCGCGGCAGCATAGCCGCGAGCCCGATGAACCCGACGACGACAATCGGCAGTATCCGCAGGAAGACGCGGCGCTTCGGGACATTGAGTCCCGCAAAGAGCATGAGCACGAAGGTGACCGCAAACGACGGGGGCATCATCGCAAGCGCGCCACGGGAATATGTCCTCACGATGCAGGCGGACGCGGCGACGAACGCGAGCAGGTTCAGCACGGACCCGCGCCAGCCCTGGGCGAGGAAGTAGGCGAAAAAGAGGTTGGCGAAAAGGTGCATTCCCATCGCCAGGCCGTTCTGGTGCGGGAAGACGCCATGCGGCTGGTAGACGCCGGAGAGGTGGTCCTTGACGATCAGCAGGAAGTTGAGGACCACGAACACGGCGAGTCCCCTCACCACCGACTTTACGTCGTCGGTCAGGTTGAGATACGCCCGGACGGAAAGATAGGTCATGTAGAGCATGATCATCTTCCAGATCTCCATCCACGAAAACAGCGTGTTCTCGGCGGACGTCCAGGACGGCAGGCACAGGAGGAAGTAGCCGACGAAGAGCGCCGCGCCGGCGGATGGCACGAGCTTCGGCAGCCGGTGCTTGATCGCGGCCGTCATCAGCATCGCCGCGGCGAAAAGGTAGATTACGCTCACCTCCATGCCGCGCGAAGTGCCGCGGTACTCTTCGTGCGAGAAGAAGTTTATCGACGTCGCCTGGTAGACCGCGAGCGCGGCGATCATCGCCCAGACCGCGTACTTCATCCATGAGCGGTTGAGCGAGATGATGAAGGCGAGCGGCGGCACGCCCATCATGGCTATGGCGAAAACCGCGTACTTCATGCCCTAGTCAAGCTTGTTGAGCGTAGAGAACGGCTGCGCGATGAGCCCGACCAGCTGCGCCGTCGGCAGCAGCTTCCTCACGAACACGTTGTATTCGGAGATGTTGTCCCTCGGCACGTAGACGATGTCCCCCGCCTTCAGCTTCACGTTGTGGCACTTGCCCGCCATGATGCCGTCCACGTCCACCTTGTAGTACTGGGGGCTCACAAGGCTGCCGCGGATGATGATGACATAGCTCCAGTGCGTCTCGGTCATCCAGCCGGCGGCGGTTAGCGTCTCGATAAGGCCCATGCCCGGCTCGTACAGGCGCTTGTGCGGGGTCTTGACCTCGCCGCAGACGATTACTGAGGCCTCCATGCGCTGCGCGATGAAGACGTAGTCGCCCTTGCGGATGCGCACGTTGTTGAGGAGGTCGCCGCTGTCGATCGCCTTGCGGAAGTCGACCGGCAGGATCTCCCCGTGCCGGACGAGGATCGAGTGCTCGAGGTCGGCGACGTCCACGTCCACGCCGTTGAACAGTCGTTCCGCGCTCGAACCGGCCATCGCGTAGAAGTCGGCGAGGCGGGTGGAGTTGGAGATTCCGTAGACGCCTGGCTTTGCGCACGCCCCGGCGATCGTCGCCGTCTCGCTCTGCACCTCGAGGACGGTGATGCTGACGACGGGGTTCTTGACGTAGGGGACGAGCCCCTCGCGGATGCACTCCGCGCCCTGCGCGATGGTCTGCCCGCTCAGCTTCACCTGGCCGATGAACGCGAAGCCGATCATGCCGTCCGGTCCGATGCGGGTGGTTATGCCGAGGTCCGGGTGGTCGTAGACGCGAACCTCGATCTTGTCGCCGGAGTTCATGCGGTAGGCAGGGTCCTCCTCCATCTCCAGCTCCATCAGGCGCTTGCGGGCGCGGGCGACGTCCACCTCGTTCGTGATTGCCTCGGCAACGATCGCGTCCTCGTCGTCGTATCCCAACTCCGGCATGTCGCCGAACTTCGAGGTCATCCGGTCGAAGTAGCAGCCGGCCAGCAGCGCGGCGGCGAGGATCGCGGCGATTCGCTTCACAGCCTGGCCTCCATTTCCCTTCTGACGGTCTTGACGTCGCCGCCGGAGGCCATCGCCATGATCGCCTTGCCGGAGTTGGCGACGTGCCGGCGCACGTAGCCGAACACCGAGCGCGGCGTCTGGCCGGCGCCGACGTGGAGGATGACGGCGTCGCAGAGCCCGAGCAGCTGGTCGAAGAAGGTGCCGCCGATGCGGACGCCGCCTTCCATCCTGACGAAGATGTTGCCGTAGGAGTTCTTCAGCTCCGCGAGGTCCGCCTGCAGTATCTGCAGCTCCGTCGGAGCCATCGCAAACCGGTTGGCCGTCGGGAACCAGCCGTGCGCGCCGCTGCGCATGACGCCGATCATCTGCTCGGCGTCCTTGGGCGGATCGAAGTTCGCGCTGGAGACGACGTCGAGCAGGAAGGAGTTCACGCCCGACATCAGCGCGGTGGAGTCCACGATGTGCGAGAAGTCCTCGCGGATTTCCACGCCGGGCAGCCGGCACACAAGCACGACGGGGGTCTTTTCGGCGGAAAGGAGCATCTTCAGCGCCACCACACCCATAACCTCGCGGTCCTCGTCCTCCGGCATGGCTCCGGGAATCGGCAGCGAGCCAAGGAACGAAATGGCGGGATATGCCTCGATCTCCCGGCCGCCGCGCACATTGCCGAACACAAGCTCCAGCGCGACCACCCACAGCATGACGACGAACAGACACACTGCGGCGGCGGCGACGGAGAAGACGAGCTGCTTCGTGCCGAACGGCCCCTTGTCGCTCGACCCGCCGGCATGCTCTATCTGCCTGAGGTCGTTCTTCAGCGCGCCGGAGAGGTAGGTGATGTTGCTGAGCTTCTCCTCCAGCTCGCGGATCGACGCGGCGACGTCGGACCGGTGCGCCTGGAGCCGCTCGTACTCCGGGATCATCGCCGCCAGCTCCGCCGCGCGCTTGTCGTTGTCGGCAAGCTCCTGCTCCACCGCGCGGCGCTTTTCGCCGAGCGCCGACATGCGCGTAAGGCATTCGGCCAGCTCGCCGGCGGACCTCTCCAGCTGGTCGAGGTCGTCGAGGTTCAGGCTCTCCACGCCCTTGAGCTTCAGGAACTCCTGCATGTCCTTGACGCAGTGCTCCCGCTCCTCCAGCTTGCCCGTCACCTTCGGGTTGATGTCGGTGTACTTCTCGCGCAGCGACGCCAGCTCCTTGTCGATCGCCGCGATCGCCTCCGCCCGCTTGCGAATCGCCTGCGCGTTCTCGGTGATTACGATCCCGGCCGTGCCGACTATCTTCTCCAGGCGCTTCTTCTTCAGCTCCTCGTTCGCCAGCTCAACGCCGAGAGCCGATGCGTTCCTGCGCTGGTCGGACATGAGCGCGTTGAGGGCGACGAGGGCGTCCTGCGGGGCCATGACGTTCGTCTTCGCCTTGAGCCCGGTCTCGGCGGCCTCGATCTCGGCAAGCTCCTCCAGGAGCTTCGCCTTGCGGTCACGAATCGACACGCCCCAAGCCTCGAGGTCCTTCGCGCGGTATGTCGCGTATTCGTCGATCAGCGTCTCGGCGTAGGCGTTCACCTTCTTGACCGCGCCCTTCCACGACTGCGACGCGGCGGTCAGGGTGAAGAGGTTGGTCGGCTTTTTCTCCTGCTTGATCGTGATGTCGAACGCCAGGCACTCCCTCTCCGCCTGCGGCATCTCGACCTTTTTGGCGATGCCACGCTTGAGCGACGCGCGGTCGAGAATCGACATGATCTGCTTGTCGTTGATGGTGTCGATGTCCGCCACTTTCCGCGGATTGTAGAGTAGCCGCGTGGTCGCCGTGAAGCGGCCGACGCTTTTCGCCCCCCTTAAGGTCAGATATGCGGCAAAAACGCCGAAAAGGAAGACAAAAAGCAACGCGAACAGCCATGCCCAGCGCAGCACAATGACAAACACCACCTTTTGCAGCGTCAGGAGCCGCTGCATCTGTTCGCGTTCAGTCTCTGTCAATTCTTCGCTCAAGGGCGTAAGATGTCCTTATAATTTGGTGCATTTTAGCATATATCGGCGTAGAAATCAACCAGCCTGGCAGCGAGTGTCGCCCAGTCATACTCCTTCGCCGCCGCGACCCCGGCGGCGGACATCTCCGCGCGCGCCGCAAGAACCTTCTCGACCGCCGCGTCAAGCGCAGCGGAATCGCCGGACGGGAACACTGCCGCCGCGCCTGGATGCGCCGCGCAGAGCCGCCCCAGCCCGCCGACGTCGCTCGCGGCGACCGGCAGCCCCGCCGCCCACGCCTCCAGGACGACGATGCCGAACGGCTCGTGGCGGCTCGCGAGCACAAAGACGTCGGCGTTCCGGTACTCTGCGAGCAGCTCTGGGCTGCCCGGCTTCAGCGCGCCGACGAACGCAACGCGGTCGGCGACACCCAGCTCGGCGGCGCGGCGCTCGAGCTCTTCGCGGTAGTCGGGCTGGGTGACTGGACCTACCAGGCGAAGCGCGCGCCCAGGATGGCGCGACAAATGTTCGACGAGCGCCAGCTGATTTTTCTGGCGGTCGATCCGCGCCACGCAGAGGAGCGTGGCGGAGCTCCCGGAGTTTCCGGTTTCCCCGGAGTTGCCGGCGAAGAGGCGCGTGTCCACACCATTGGGCAGAAACATCACATGCGGGTGCTTCGCGCGATAACGCTCGTATTCGTCCTCGCCCACGCAGACGATGCCGTCCGCGTCATCGGGGATGCGGCGGATCCACCCCATCGCGTAGTCGACGAGTTTTCCCCACGGCAGGCGGCCGCGCGTCGGCGCCTTGAGGCTCTTCGCCTCGACCGTCGGCACATTCGCGCCGCCGCCATGAAGTGAGATGACGGTTTTTGGTTCGGTAGTTTGGTGGTTGGGTGGTTGGGTGGTTGAGTGGGCAACCCTAAGGCACAGTTCCGCTATGCGCGCCATCGCGTGGCAGTGGATTACGTCGGGCCGCCATTCGACGAGCGCCTTGCCCAGTCCCGGCACAAACGGGTTGCCGCCCTTGCGGTCGAGCTCGGCGACGAGCTTCTTCGGCATCGGCCACCACGGATAGACCGGCCTGAAGCGGAGGATTTCAATACCGTCGACAGTCTCTGCGAATTGTCTGTTTTTCCAACACAAAGAACACAGAGAGCGCAAAGAGCGCAAAGCCCCCAAAAAGCCCTTTGTGCCCTTTGTGTTCTTTGTGTTGAAATCTTTCCACAGCGCGGTCGTCGCGAAGAGCCGCACATCGTGCCCCGCGGCCTTCTGCGCCTTCGCGATGTTCCAGACGACCTGCTCCGTGCCGCCCCAGTCGTCGAACGAGAGCCGCCTCAGGACGTGCGCTATTCTCATCTCCCCTCCATTTCCAGCGCTTCGGCAAGGCTGGCTTTTGTTATCGGCTTGAGGAGAAGGCTGTCAAACCCGATCTCCGCGAACTTCGCCCGGAACTCCACATCCGCCGTGACGACGACGACGCGCATATCCGAGAGCGCGGGATCGGCCCGGATGGCCTTTACGAGCCCCGAACCGTCGAGCCGCGGCATCCACATGTCCGTAAGCACCAGATCGAACCGTCCCGCCCCCGGCGACCTGAGGGTCTCGAGCGCCTCCTGTCCATCCCCGGCCGAGACGACATCGAACTTCCCGAGGTTCTTGAGCTGCGCCTTGAGGACCATGATGTTCATCTTCGAGTCGTCCACGATCAGGATGCGGCGGGGGGAGCCCGACTCGGACGCCGGATGGACCGGCGCGACATGCGCGGGCATGCCATCGGCCTTCAACCCTTCGGCCTCGCACGTCTTCACTCCCGGTATCGTTACCGAGAACGTCGAGCCCTTCCCGAGTTCCGATTCGACGTTGAGTCTCCCGCCCATCGCCGCGGAAAGCTGCTTGCAGATCGCAAGGCCGAGCCCCGTCCCCCCGTTGCGCGACAGCTTGGAGCCGACCTGGACGTAGGCTGAGCCGATGCGCGCGAGGTCCTCCTTGCTTATGCCGCATCCAGTGTCCGCCACCTCGATGCGCAGCGTGCCCGACTGCTCGTCCGCCCTCACGAACGACGCGTATATCTCGACATAGCCCTCGTGGGTGAACTTGACGGCATTGCCGACGAGGTTGAACAACATCTGTCGGATTCGCTGCGGATCGACCATCATCGGGGGCATCTCGTCGACACGGCACCGGACTTCGATTCCGGCCTTCCCGCTCGCAACCTTAAAGGCGTCGGTCACCTCGCGCAGCAGCTTCGTGCAGTCAGTCGGCTCCGGCAGTATCTCCATCTTGCCGGACTCGAGCTTGGAAAGATCCAGGACATCGTTGACGAGCCCGAGGAGAGTCTTGCCGCTGGCGATGATGGCGTCTTCCGCCTGGACGCGCTCCGCCTCGGTGCTGAAGCCCGACTTCAGCATCTCGGAGAACCCGATTATCGCGTTGAGCGGCGTCCTGATGTCGTGGCTCACGGTCGAGAAGAAATAGCTCTTGGCCTTCGCCTTCTCTTTCTCCATATCGAGCTCGCGCCGGCGGAAGAGCATGTATACGGCGATCATCAGCACGAGCGCGAGGACGGTAAGGACGCTCTGCACGTCGCTGTTCCGGATTATCGTCCCGCGGACGACCTGCAGGTCGCGGCGGAGGCGGCCGTGCCAAGACTTCTCGCGGGCGATCCCGACCTCGTCTTCTGCGCCGGCCCGGCGGAAGACCTCACCGTGGCTTTCCACGATGCCACAGTACGCCCGGCGCACGGTCTCGCCCGCCGTCTGGCGCGCCCAGACGTGCGAAAGCGCCACGATCACCAGGAAAAGCGAGACCCACACGACCGAGGAACGCCCGAACCGGTGCGATTCGTCCCGGTGGAACGCGAACAGGAAGAACACGAGCCCCACGATGCACAACAGCACCAGCGCGAGGTACGAAACCGTCCCCATCGAAACCGAAAAGGCGGGAAGGAGGAAAAGTACCGCTATCGCGGCGGAGAAGAGAAGTCCGACTATACCGGTGGCCGCAGAGAAGCGGTCGCCTTCGCCTTTCGCCAGCTTGAAGGCGGCGGCGGACGTGTAGGCGTACGCCACCGCCGTGCCGACGAGCGCGACGTCGACTATGATGTCGACCACGGTCAGGCCAAGGGCAGACGATGCGACGGCGACGGCGGCAATGACGAACCCGGCGTTCCTCGCTGAAAGCGCACCCTTCTCCCTGCCGAGCCAGAGCGGCATCGCCCCGTCGTCCGCCATCGCCGCGAGAAGCCTGCTGGCGACGATAGTGTTCCCCAGGAGATTGGTGAACAGGGAGCAAAGAAGCGTAATCGCGAGCACCGCCGGTCCCGCTCCGCCGAGGACGCCCTTGACCATGTCGAAGGCGCGGAAGTTCGCGTTGCCAGACTGCGAGACCGCGGCGGACCATCCCGCGCCGTCGCCACCCGCCGCCAGAACCGGGATCAGCATGGCCATGACATATGCGGCGACGGACGCGGCGATTGCCGCCACCATTATCCAGAAGGACCTCCGGACCGGAAACCGGAACTCCGCGGACATGCAGGATATAGATTCGATCCCCACGAAAAGCCAGGGGGAGATCATGAGTATGCCGAGGATCTGGACAAGGGGCGGGCCGCCGGAGGGGGAGAAGAACGGACGCATCGACGCGAGCCTCCCCTCGTTGCACGCCACTGCGGCTCCGAAGCAGGCGACCAGCCCCGCAGCCAAGACCAGGGCTGCCGCGATCTGCACCGCCGCCGCGACCCGCCGCCTGGCGATGAGCGCGGCGACGATGCCCATGGCCACCGTCACCATGGCTATGTCGCCAAGGCAGACCCTGAACCCGGCGACATGGTACTTGAATCCGAAATGAAGCGGATTTCCCCCGAGCAGATAGCGGACGATGACGGTAAGCATCTCCGCATCGGCCCAGACTATCGCCGCGTAGGCGAGGCACAGAAACCATCCGCAGATGTATCCGTGGTCGTGCCCGAACGCCTTTTTCGCGTAGGAATACACCCCGCCGGGACCGGGACACTTCACCATCATGTAATGGAAATTCCACGCGATCACCACCATGGCGAGCGCGGCGACGGCAAGCCCCAGAACCGTTCCGGCGGGACCGGCCTTGGGCAGGAACTCCGTCAGGGGCAGGGAAAGCACGTCCCAGCCCACGGCGCACCCGAACGCAACCGCCCATGCCCCCAGCGCGGAGAAATGGGCAAGACAACTCCTGTTGTTCATTTACCTGTAGCCTCCTATCAAAGAACGAAACGACAGCCACGAGTATTTCACGAGGCCGTAGGCGTAGCGACGCCACAGACGGCCAGGCTCCTGGACGATGCGGTACACCCACTCGAGGCCCGACTTCTGCATCCATCTCGGCGCGCGCTTCACGCGGCCGGCGAGAAAGTTGAACGTGCCGCCGACGCCAATCATCGCGCCGACGTCAAGCTTCGCCTTGTTGCGGCCCATCCACAGTTCCTGCTTGGGGTTGCCGAGCGCGACGAAGAGGATGTCTGGCTTCGCGGCGTTGATGCGCTCGACGATCTCGGGCTGTGGCTCGTCCAGCTTCACGAAGGCCGGGTCGATGCCGGCAACTCTCAACCCGCAACTCTCAACTCCCAACTTCCCGAACGCCTCTTCGACCGCGTCCCTGTCGCCGCCCAGCACATACACCGACAACCCCTCCTCCGCACAGCGGCGCAGAATCGCCGGCACCATGTCCGCCCCGGTGACGCGCTCCGGCAGCGGCTGGCGCAGAATCCGCGAGAGCGCGACGATCGGCATGCCGTCGGCGGTGACGAGGTCGGCGTCCTTCAGGTAGCCCCAGAGCTCGTCGTTGCCGCCGAACGGCCAGCCGCTGACTGCATTCGCCACGAAGTCGACGTTAAGCGTGGCGACGACGAATGGGGAACGGGGAACGGGGAACGGGGAATGGTGTTGCCGCGCCATCGCGATGATGCGCTCCACCGCCTCGGACTCGGTCACCTTCGCGACCGGGATCCCGAAAAGGCGAGAAACGCCTCGCTCCCTCAACAGCTCCACAATCCCCTTCGCATGGTCTTCCCAGGAGAAGCGCTTGATCCACTCGAACCCGCGTTTTATCCGTGCCTCGCGCTCCGCGGCGGGTTCATCGAGGAGCCGCGCAAGCGCCGCGGCGATTCCGTCGACGCTCTCGGGATCGAAGGTGAGCGCGACGTCCCCCGCGATCTCGCCCAGGGAGCCGTTGTTCGAGCAGGCGCACGGAATTCCCTGCGCCATTGCCTCAATGAGCGAAAGCCCGAAGCCCTCGAAGAGGCTGGGGAAGACATAGAACCCGGCCTCTGACCAGAGCCGCTCCAGTTCCGCGGCGGGGGCGAATCCGGCAAAGCGGATGAACTCGGCGTGCGGCGAGGCGGCGGCGGCGGCGTGGACCGCCTCGGCGTCCTTCCAGTCCGCGCCGGCGAGGACGAGCGGATGCGCCGCGGCGGTTTCGCGCGGCAGGCGCGAATACGCCTCTATGAGCCGCACGTGGTTCTTGCCCGGATGCTCGATGCGGGAGATGTAGAGGATGGCGGAGGAAGAAGGGATATTAGCGATCGAAGAGATAGAAGCGATAGCTCGCTCGCCCTCAACACCCCTTTTATCCTTTTGATCACTTTCATCCCTTCCCCTTGAAAGCCCATTATACAGCACCGTCACCTGGTCCGCGCGGCAGTGCCAGAACTTCACCATGTCGGCCTTGGTGGCGCCGCTCACCGCGACGAGGTGCCGCGCCTTCTTCGCGTAGTGGGGGAGGACATGCGCAAGGTAGAACATCCTGAGGCGCGAATACTTGCCGGGGATGTGGAAATTCGCGAGGTCATGCACCGTCGCCGCCGTCGGCAGCGGGTAGAACGCGCAGACGCGGCGGTTGGCGGCGCAGATGAAGAAGCCGTCGAAGTCGCCGCGGTGCCGGCGGATCCAGAACGGCAGCACGAAGAGGTGCCAGAGCATCGACAGCGCCGGACGCCGCGTCCAGCGCGGGGCGGAGATGGTTTGGTGGTTTGGTGGTTTGGTGGTTTGGTGGTTAACTACCAAATTACCTAACTGCTTAACCACCAAACTATCCTCGCAGAGCAGCGTCAGTTCGTGCCCCTGCGCGGCGAGGGCGGCGACAACCTCGCGCACGTAGACCGAAATGCCGCTCTTGCCGCCGTCGTAGGGGACGCATGAGACGAGCAGTCTCACGATGCCGCCACCTCCCCGAAGAGGGCGCGCAGCTTGTCGCCCGTCACCGGCTTCGAGATCACCTTCGCGAACAGGCTCATGTCGTAGGTGGAGCCGACGTCGACGTCGGCGGTCACGGCGACAACCGGGATCTCGGCGAGCCTGCGGTCCTTGCGCATCGCCTCGGCGAGCTGGGTGCCGTCCATCTTCGGCATCCACATATCGGTCAGCACGAGGTCGGGTATCCACTCGCTCATCACCTCGAGGGCGCGCTCGCCGTTCTCGGCGTAGCGGATGTCCTTGATCTTCAGGTTGCCGAGGTGGATGCCGAGGATCTTGCGGTTCATCGTCATGTCGTCGACGACCAGCACCCGGTCGGGCATGGCGGCGCGGATCGTCTGCTCGGCGGCGCGCGGTATCATGGAGATGTTCTGGACGAGCACGAGGTCGGGGATGTCGATAACGAAGGTCGTGCCCTTGCCGAGCTCACTTTTCGCCGTGATCGTGCCGCCGGCGTTGTCGACCATGCGCTTGACGATCGGCAGCCCGAGCCCGGTGCCCTTGATCTCGCCGGCGCTCGACTGCATGCGGCTGCGGATGTCCTGGATGAACGGGTCGAAGAGCCGGTCCATCTTGTCCTGCGAGATGCCGCAGCCGGTGTCGCTGACCTCGAGGTGGAGGTTGCACCTCGCGCCGTCCCACGCCGCCCGGACAACGATCTCGCCGTGCTCGGTGAACTTCGCGGCGTTGCCGACGAGGTTGATGAGGATCTGGCGGACACCCTGCTGCGCCAGTTCGACGATCGGCAGCTGGTCGGCCGGCGGGGCCTCGATGCGCAGCTTCACGCCGTGGCGGCGGACGCGGTAGCCGAATATCGCCGGCAGCTCCCTGAGGAGCTGGCCGATGTCGCAGACGCCGGAGCGCATCTGCATCGCGCCGGCCTCGAGCTTGGAGAGGTCGAGGATGTCGTTGATGAGGTCAAGGAGCGCGTTGGAGCTGAGGAGGATGCCATCGATGTAATCCTTGCGCTTGGCTTCGTCGAGATCGGGAGCGGACATGAACTCGGCGAAGCCGATGACCGCGTTGAGCGGGGTCCTGAGCTCGTGAGACATCATCGCGAGGAACCTGGTCTTGGCCTGCGCATGGTCCTCGGCGATCGCGGCCGCCCTGTTCGCGCGCTTCGTCTGCTTGACGAGGAGCGCTATCATGACGGCGCCGAACATGACGGCGACCAGCAGGATCACGAACACCGTGGCGGCAATCCTGCGGATCAGCTCCTCCCGCGTCAGCCCGAACACACGGTGGACGACCTGGCGTTCGGCGGCGTCGGCCATGAACATCTCCTGGAGCTGGGTCTGGTCGATGCCGGTCATCACCTTGTTGAGGATCGAGACGAGCTCCTTGGGGACGTTCGGGCGCGCGAACATCTCGAACTCCTGGTACATGTCCTCGGCGCCGATCTCCTGCGCGACGCTCTGCGGGACGGGGATCGCGAACACGGACTTCGCGCCGTAGGTCGCGGCGGACGCCTTCACCGGATAGGGTATCCACAGGTCGGTGTCGCCGCGCAGGAACTTGGCCTCGGCGGTGCTGATGTCGGTCTGCGGCTGGGTGGAGAGCGTGAGCCCCGTGCGCGCGTGGATCTCCCGCAGCAGGTCGGCGACGAACCCGGTCGGCTTGCCCTCGGCGTCGAAAAGCGGGAAAGGCCACGGCGAGAAGTCGATCATCACCGGGCTGTCGTTCTTCAGGCGGCGGTTGAGCCAGCGCGACTCCTCCATCGAGAGCGCGGCCATGTCGCTGCGCTTCCCGTAGTGGTGCTCGCTGATCATGCGGAGGTACTTCGGGAAGTCGTCGCAGATCTCGTCCATCGCCTGCTCGAGCTCCTCGAAGAGGTCCCTCCGCCCGAGCGAGGTGCAGATGTACATCGGGTGCGAGGCGTAGAGGTGCAGCGCCTTCTCGTCCTTGAGCTCCGGCATTTCGACGTCTACGCAGGCGTCGATGTCGCCGTGGAAGTAGGCGGTGAGCATGTCGCGGTCCGACGAGAACTCGACGCACGAGATGGACTCGTCGCCCTCGAACTGGCGGCGGGCGCGCTGCGAGCTGATGGTGCTGGCGAGAAGGCCCACCTTCATGCCGTGCCAGGTTCCGGGCTCGCCCGGCATGTAGGGGCTGTCGGGGCGCGCCCAGAGGTACACGCGCAGCATGCCCATCGGCGTGTGCGGGTAGCAGAACTGCTCGCGGCGCTGGGCGGTGAAGCCGATGCCGCCCACGAGGTCGAGCCTGTTCTTCATCACGTCCGCAAGGCTCTCGTCGTAGTCGCCGTAGACATAGTCTACCGTCCAGTGGGTGTGGCCGACGATCGACTTGATCCAGACCTCGAGCGCACCGGAACGCTCGCCGTCCGGCGTCACTTCGAAGAGGTCGCCGCGGCTGTACGCGGCTACGCGCACGCGCTTCTGCGGCTTCGAGACGCCGAGGAACTTCTCGCGCCATTCGTCGTACTTGTCGATGTGCGTGATGTAGCACTCGCGATACGCCTTGGAGAGCTTCTTGAGGAGCTGCGGACGGCGCTTGTTGACCGCGAAGTAGACGTTGCGCGAGCCGATCGGCACCACCTCCACGACACCCTCCGGCCGCTTGCCGAACGGAGTGTAGAGGAAGAGCGCGTCGATTTCGCCGTTGTGCAGCGCCTGCACGGCGCCGACGCTGGTCGGAATCTCGACGTAGGTCGGCGAGAGGCGCGCATGCTCGAAGTACTTGATGCGGTCGTTGTTGGAGATCTGGCCCTGCGACACCGGCGAGTAGCCGATGCGCATCCGCGGCCACTCGGTGATCTTGGTGGACATGAGCTCCATCGCTCGCGACGGCGTCGCGTAGAGCGCGAAGTGCATGCGCCCGAGCGGCTGCTGCGGGAAGTCGAAGTCCTGCAACAGCTTCTTCGTGCGGAACGCAGAGCAGATGACGTCCGCGTTGGTGACGTCGACCAGGTGGTCGTCGCCGAACTCGAGGCGGGTCGTCTCGACGCCGGCGGCCTGGAACACGTCGTTCATTATCGAGACGCAGAAGTCGTTGTCGGCGGCAGCCCAGAAGTCGAGCTTGGGGTCGCGCTCGCAGTCCGCCACCTTGACGGTCTCGGCGAAAAGCGGCACCACCAGCGCCGCCAGCGAAAATGCGATGAATGGCTTTTTCATGTCAGAACTTTGCATCCTCTACCTTGGGCACGATCTCGAAGACGCGGCTCACCTTGGTGATGTCGAAGACGATTTTCGGCCCGGACTGGAGCGCCGCCAGCACCACCTTGCCGCCGCCGGCCTTCGCCTTCTGCAGCACCTGCACCAGGACGCCGAGGCCGCTCGAGTCGATGTGCACCATGTTCGAGAGGTCGAAGAGCACGTTCGTACCTTCAGTCATCCTGCTGGTCACTTCCTCGCGCAAAGCCGGCGCGACCGCCGCGACCAGGCGCCCCTCGATCGCCACGTTGAGGATATTGTCCTTTTCCTTGATTTCCCAACCCATTTTTTTTCTCTCCTTCTTTCTTAGTTAAATACCTGCCAGTCGCGCCTCAGGTCCGGCGTGACGGCCCCTTTTGCGCGGATTGCCGCGGCGATGCGCCGCAGCACCCGCACCTCCGGCGGCAGCGCGAAGGTCGAAAGTTCGCCCAACGTCCGCCGCCGCGCCACCCAGCGCAGCGCGCTGAAGACGCTCCTCGAGGCGTCGGAGAGCGCCGACACCTCGTCGTACGCCTCGAGCCACGCCTCCCGCGCGCGCTCCCAGTTCGCGACTGGCTCGACCTGCGGACGGAACTTCCACTCCACCGCGGCGGAATAGAGCTCGTCGGCGAGCCGATCCGCGCGCTCGTCCGCCCGCCACGCGTAGCGCCCGCCGGCGATGAGCCGTGCGTCGCCCGCGCCGAGCACGCACTTGTTGAGGTTGCGCGCGACGAACCCCCGGTCGCTCGACTCGTCCGCAAAGAGCAGCCCCATTCCGCGGTTCATCAACAGGCGCGCGGCCTCTGTCCACGGCAGTTTCGCCGCGTCGATCTTCGCTATGCCGACAAAAAGCTCTTCGCCCTTCTTCCCCGCAATATCGAGATGTCCGCGGATCAGTTCCTGCACCATCAGGCGCGATTCGTCGTGCTTGAGCCGCCACGGCGTCTTCACCGCAAAATCCACGTCCACACCCAGTTGCAGCGTCCACTTCTCGGCAATTGGCTTCAATGCCTCGCCGACGGCTACAATCGTCTCAGCCTCTGGCACGCCGTCTTCTGTAATCGCAAAGAAATCGAGGTCGTTCGACAGCACCGCCGTTCCCCGTTCCCCGTTCCCCATTCCCCGCTCTATCGCCCCGCCTTCGCCGCGGCCATAGCCACCGCCAAGAACGACACCGGCAAGCCGAGGGATGGCAAGCGCGGCGATCTCACGCCCGATTTCGGCGCAAGCTTCGTCGACGAGCCGGTCAAGTTCCGGGCAATTGCCTGCAACGAACCGTCCCATCAAATGTATGTCCCTGTTTCTGCCATAAAAATGTGTAGTATATCAAAATTTCGCGATTACGTGTTCCTTTCCTCCCGCCTGTCTTCTCCCGGTCCATTCCGCTCATCGCCCTCTTCTCATCGCAGGGTGTTGGAAAACGCCTCCACCAACTTGCCGTAGGTGAGCGGCTTCAGGAGAATTCCGGAGAAGAACCTGTTCCTGCTGTCGCGCTGGAACTCGGCGTCGGCCGTCACCGCGTAGACCTGGAGGCGGCGGAAGCGGGCGTCGCCGCGAAGCTTCTCGATGAACTCGATGCCGTTCATGTTCGGCATCCAGAGGTCGGTGAAGACGAAGTCGTACGGCTGGCCGGCGTTCAGCGCGGCGCCGAGCTTCGTGAACGCCTCGCCGCCGTCGCTCGCCTGGCTGATCGAGGCGACGCCCGCGTGCGCGAGCAGCGACGTCAGCACCTCGCGGTTGATCGGCGAGTCGTCCACCACCAGCACGTGCTTCGGCAGCCGCTTTGGCGGAGCGGGCGGCCGCGGCTCGCCGGACGCCTTCACGGCGCCGACGACGCCGGGCAGGCAGGCGCGGAACTTCGTGCCCTTCCCGAGCTCGCTCTCGACGGAGAGCTCGCCGCCCATCCCCTCCACCAGGCGACGGCAGATGGAAAGCCCCAGCCCGGTGCCACCGGCGCGGTCGGCGGAGTGGCTCGGGTCCAGCGCCTGGACGAACGGATCGAAGATGCGCGATATGAGGTCGGGCGCGATGCCGCAGCCGGTGTCGGCGACGGAGACCTCGAGGTTCTCGCCGGTCGAGGACGCGGCGACCGTCACCGCGCCCTTCTCGGTGAACTTGACCGCGTTGCCGACCAGGTTGAAGAGAATCTGGCGGAAGCGGTGGCCGTCCAGAAGCACCGTCGGCACGCCGACCGTGCGGTTGACGAGCTCCACACCCTTGTCCGCCGCGGTCTTGCGGAAGGACGAGAAGACCTCGTTCACCAACTGGAAGATCAACACCGGCTCCGGATGGAGCGTGAGCTCGCCGGCATCCATCTTGGAGAGGTCGAGGACGTCGTTCACGAGCTGGAGCAAGGTGGTGCCGCTGGAACGGATGGCCTTCAACGCCTCCTCCCGGTCGACCTCGCCCTCGCCACCGAGCTGGAGCAGCTCGGAGTAGCCGAGGATCGCGTTGAGCGGAGTGCGGATGTCGTGGCTCACGATGCTGAAGAACATGCTCCTCGCCTTCTCGGCCGCGCGGGCGCGGTCGAGCGCCTTCTCGAGCTCCTCCGCGTGCTTCGCCGCCTGTTCGCGCTCGATGACGGCGCGGCGCAGCTCGTCGCGCTCATCCTCGATGACGAAGACGTGGAGGAAGCAGTTGCCGACGAGGCAGCCGAGCGCGTAGTACGGCCAGAGCGGCCAGACGATCTGGAAGACGATCGCGACCGCCATCGTGAGGCAGAAGAGGAACACCATCAGACTGCGGCGGCGCATCGAGTTGTGGTTGCCGAAGGACTTCACCAGCACGAAGACGGCCATTACGACGTTCAGCGCCGCCAGCAGGAAGAAAATCCGGTTGCGGAGCGGAGTGGGCATGTAGTTGCCGGCCGCGTCGAAGCTGAAAAGGCAGCCGTTGAAGCTGTTGGCCAGCAGCAGCGCAATGAAGAGGGACAGGATCGCGTAGCCAAACCACGAGACCATCCGCGACGCCCACTTGCTGATGTCCAGGTAGGCCACGGCGAAATGGCACCACAGGAGGACGGTCACCGCGATGGCGACGAAGAAGAGCACGGTGTCGACGTAGACGGCCTTCGTCCAGCCGAGCCCGGAGAACACCCCCCAGGCGGCGTCCGCAAGGTAGAAGACGAATATGCCCACCAGGTAGCCGCGGTACTCGCGCAGGCCGTGCGCGGACGCGTCGACCCGCCCGACGAGCAGATTGAAGTTGGTGATCAGGTGGATCACCATCGCCAGAAAGGCGATCACGGAGTATATGTAGTCCTGCATGGCGTATTTACCGTTGTTTGAACACCCCCACAAGCTTGCCGTAGGTGAGCGGCTTGAGCAGGATGTCGTTGAAGAGACCGGATCTGGAATCCTTGTGGAATTCGGTGTCGGCCGTCACCGCGAAGATCGGCAGCCGCGCGAAGCGGGAGTCGGCGCGGAGCTTTTCGATGAGCTCGAGGCCGTTCATGTTCGGCATCCAGAAATCGGAGAAGATGAAGTCGTGGGGATCCCCCGCCTGGACCGCCGCGTCGAGCTTTATAAGCGCCTCCACGCCGTCGACCGCCTGGTCAATGCGGGCGATGCCCGCCTTCTTGAGGAACGCCGTCAGCACCATGCGGTTGACCGGCGAGTCGTCGACCACCAGCACGTGCTTCGGCAGTCCCTCCGGCATGATGGTCTCGGCCTCCGCGGCGTCGGGCTCCGCGTTCGCCGTGCTGACCTCGACGCCCGGAATGCGGACGGTGAACTTCGAGCCCCATCCAAGCTCGCTTTCGACGTCAATCTCGCCGCCCATCGTCTCCGCCAGGCGGCGGCAGATGGAAAGCCCCAGCCCGGTGCCGCCGGCGCGGTCGGCCGCGTGGCTTGGATCCAGCGCCTGGACGAACGGTTCGAGGACATGCATCAGCATGTCGGGCGCGATGCCGCAGCCGGTGTCGGCGACGGAGACGACAAGCGTCTTTTCGGCATACGAGGCGGAGACCGTCACCGACCCGCGGTTGGTGAACTTGACGGCGTTGCCGATCAGGTTGAAGAGGATCTGGCGGAAGCGGTGGCCGTCGATCATCACCGTCGGCACGTCGTCGGTGCGGTTGACGAGCTCGACCCCCTTCTCGGACGCGTCGCGCCAAAAGGACGAGAACACCTCGTCCGTCAGCTGGTTCAGAAGCACCGGCTCGGGACGGAGCGTCATCTTGCCCGCGTCCATCTTGGCAAGGTCGAGGACGTCGTCGACGAGCTGCAGCAGGGTGGTGCCGCTGGCGCGGATGGACTTCAGTGCCTCGTTCCGCTCGGCCTCGCTCTCGGTTCCCTTCTGGAGCAGCTCGGAATAGCCTATTATCGCGTTGAGCGGAGTTCTGATGTCGTGGCTCACGATACTGAAGAACGTGCTCCGCGCCTTCTCCGCCGCGCGGGCGCGCCCGAGCGCGCCCTCAAGCTCCGCCGCATGCTTCTCCGACTGCTCGTCCTGGATCACGAACACCTGGAAGAAGCAGTTGACGACGAGGCATCCGAGCGACGTGAACGGCGTGAGCGGCCATACCACCTGCATGATCATGGCCACCGACATGGTGACGCCGCACAGAAGCACCATCGCGCTCCGGCGGCGGTCGAAATCCCTACTGCGGACCGCCTTCACGGCCACGAGCAGCGACGTGAGCATTCCGAAGGAGACCATCATATAGAACGCCGGATCGCGCAGCCAGCCGGTCTGGTAGACGCCCTGGTCGTCGAAGTAGAAGAGGCAACGAGTGAACGGATTCACCGCCATCGCGATGACGTTGAACGCCAGAAGAGCATACCCACACCCGTCGAGAAAGCGCCGGGTCGCCCTGCCGAACGAGAGGTAGTCGGCGGAGAACCGGCACCACAGGAACACGAACGCTACCAGAGACAGGAAGAAGAGCAGCGTGTCGATGTACCACGGCACCATCCAGCGGAGTCCGGCGAACACGCCCCAGGCCGCGTCGGTCGCATAGTAGGCGAGCACACCGAACAGGAATCCGCGATAGCGCGCGCCGTGCACGGTGGGGAGCCCGCGGCGGCCGGTCATCAGATCGAAGTTGATGATCAGATGGATCGCGATGGCGACGGCGGAGAAAATCGAATACGTGTAGCCCTGCATTTCTCACCTCCCTCTTTCCGCGCTGTCCGCCGCCGCGCCTGAAGAATGCCGCTTCATGACTACCCCCTTCTGCCGTACGACTTGCCGCGGAGGAACCGCCACAGCTTGCGCACCCAGCCAAGGCCGGTCGGGATGCGGCGGGCGAGCCCCGGCTCCTCGAGGTCCACCCAGGTGCCGGTGCCGGCGTCGATGACGCGCCGCCCGGCCACGATCTTTCCGCTCAGGTCCAGCCCGGCGCCGACGAACGTGTCGCGGCAGACGACGGTGCGGCGGAGCCGCGCGCCCTCGCTGATGTAGGAGCCGCTGTCGACGATTACCTCGCCCTCGAGCATCACGTTCCGCGCGAACCACGTGTTGTCCTGCAGGAGCACCGGCGGCTTCATCTCCGTGCCGTGCTCGATGACGACGTTCCGTCCGATGTGGACGTGGCGCTCGGACGAATACCCGGGCACCGTGAACTCCTCGGGGTGGCGGAGGACGATGAAGTTCAGCTCGTGCCACGCCTTGACGTTCCTGACCACGAGGCCGTGGGGGGCGAAACGCATCCAGCGTCCATCCTGACGGCGGTAGACCCCGGCCGGGGTCTCGGCGCAGTCCGCCTCGGAGACCGGCTCAAGCGCCATCTCCTCCTCCGCATGCATCGACAGCGCGATCCCCCAGACCACGACGAGGTCGTCCGCGATGTTGGCGGTGAGCGGGCTCGAATAGCCCTCCAGGTCGGCAAGACCCTTCGGCAACTCGCCCTCGCCCTTCAGATAGAAGATCGGCGCGCCCGTCCGGGTCATATCGGCGAAGTCGTCGGCAAGCCGCTCGGAGAATCGCCAGTCCAGGATCTCGGTGAACATCGCACCGAACTTCTGCGCCCGCTCGATGGCGTAGTCGATGACGCGCCGCCCGGCGACCGGTAGCTCCGCCGGGCTGGTGCCGGGGAGGATCTCGTCCACCCATTCGGTCTCGCGCGTCGCGGGGATGAAGACGACGTTGACCATCTCAGTACGCCCCCTTTCCGCCGATGATCGCGGGGATGGTCTTGAGCAGGATCTTAAAGTCCTTCCACACTCCGGGCGCGAGGATGTACTCCTTGTCGAGGCGCACCTGCTCGTGGAACGGGATGTCGCTCCGTCCCTTGATCTGCCAGAGGCAGGTGATGCCGGGGATCACGTCCAGCCGCTTGCGGTCTTCGAGCGTGTACTCCTGCACTTCCTTCGGAACGGGAGGCCGCGGCCCCACGAGGCTCATGTCGCCGATGAAGACGTTCCAGAGCTGCGGCAGCTCGTCGAGGCTGGTGCGACGGAGGAACCTGCCTACCCTGGTGATCCGCGGATCGTCCTTCATCTTGAAGATGACGCCGTCCTTCGACTCGTTCTGCGCGAGGAGCTTCGACTTGAGCGCCTCGGCGTCCTGGCGCATGCTCCGGAACTTGTAGAAGCGGAAATGCCGCCCGTAGCGGCCAACACGGACCTGGGTAAAGAAGACCGGCCCCGGGCTCGTGAGCTTCACCGCCGCCGCGATCCCGAGGAAGACCGGCGAGAGGACGATCATGCCGACGCCGCTGCCGACGATGTCGATCAGCCGCTTGACCGCATACGACATGCGCACGGTGAAGCGCCACGCGGTAAGCCTGAGGCTCCGCCGGTGCACGCCGTGCGCGCGCGCCGAAAGTTCGTGGACGAGCTCGTCCAGCTCCTCTGGCTTCGCCTCCGCCATTTAGAGCGCCGCCGTCAGATCCTTCAGCCGCGCGATCAGCCGGCCCGACTCGCCGGCGTCGTGGAGCTTCGCCGCCTGGCGGAGCGCAATCCCCGCCTCCGCCGTCTCGCTGTCGCCAGCCGCCAGGGCATTGCCCTTCACCGTGTGCGCGATCTTGTCCAGCGCATCCCAATCGCCGGCCGCGAGCGCGGCCTCTGCCTCGCCGGTCTTCTCCTTGGCGGACGAGGCGTACTCGGCGTAGATTTCGTTGATGATGTCGGCGTCCCCGCCGAATTGCTCGTTAAGGTATGTGGCGCAGCATTCCTTCATTTGACTTCCCCCTTGAAGTTGGTTTGCCCCCCGACCGCCTCCAGGTTCAGGGGGATGTGGTAGATGGTCTCGTTCAACTCGCCATAGCGGTTGCGTTCGATGCCGTCGCAGAGCTCGCGCACCATCATCCGCCCGCGCCCGCGCCCGCTCATCTCGCGGTTGGCGAGCTCGAAGCCGGTGTCGGTCGAGCCCGCGGCGACCGCGAGGCTCGGCTCGGGCGAGCCGCAGTCCCACACCGTCAGCTCCGCCGTCTTGTTCACCAGCCGGAGCCGGATGCTCACCACCTCGTGCAGTCGCTCGCGGTCGGTGAGGCCGTGGTCGTGGATGTTCATCAGCTTCTCCTCGAGGACGAGCTGGATGCGGTCGACGAGCGACTGGTCCCAGCCCTCGCCGGCGCACCAGGCCGCCATCTCCTGCGCCATCTGGTCCACCTCCGCCGGCGAGACCGGCGAGGTCGCCTCGAAGACGCCGGGCAGGTTCGCGCGCTTGCCGAAGACGAGGATGGTCACGTCGTCGTGCAGGGTGCCGTAGCCGATCTCCGCCGCCGCGCGCATGAACTTGTAGGGCTCGACCATGATCGAGCCGTCCGCGCGGCCATCGGTGATGAGCTCGTTACGCAGCTTGGCCACCATCGCCGCCGGCATCTGCTCCATGCCCTCCGTGTCGCGCGACATGTCGAGGAGCCCGTCGGTGTAGGCCACCACCACCGAGTCGTCGAAGAGCGGAGTCGTCACCACGTCCTTCTCGGAGTACACCGTGTCGGCCATCAGCCCGATCGGCAGCCCGCCGCGCTTCTCGGGATTGACCTCGCACACCACGCCGTCGGACACCACCACCGGGTCCGGCGCGCCGCAGTTGAGCCAGACGACGTCGTTCCGAAGCGGACGGTGCAGGCAGAGGAGCGCGGTCATGTAGGAGACCTCCGCCAGGTTGTTCCGGAAGAAGCGCTGCAGGCGGTTCGCGATGTCGTAGATCTGCACCGAGCTCTGCAGCTTGCGGTTGGAGAGCTGCTTGATGAACGTCTGCACCGCCGTCATCGCGAGCGCCGCGCTGGTGCCGTGGCCCTGGATGTCGCCGAGCAGGTAGAGGTAGCACCCCTCGCCGAACGGCATTGCCTCGTAGAGGTCGCCGCTGACCATGTCCTGCGGCTTCCAGAACGCCGTGTAGAAGCCGCGCTCCGTCATCAGCGCGCGCACCGGCAGCATGCTGCTCTGGATCTGCGCGGCGAGCGCCATCGACTGCTTCTGCTCCTCGATCTGCCGCTCGATGAACTGCTCGATCCGGCGCGAGGCGATGGTGCGCTGCACACGCTGGAGGAGGACGTCGGTGTCGACCGACTTCGGCAGGTAGTAGCTCAGCGGCTCGGAGACGATCTTCTTCAGGAACCCGCTCCCCTCCTCCGGATCGAGCGCCGTCAGGAAGAAGATCGGCATCGACCGGTCGATGCCGCGCACGATGTCGCGGAACACGAAGCCGTCCATCTCGCCCATCACGATGTCGGAGATGATCGCGCCGAAGTGCTTGTGCTCCCTCTTCAGGATCGTCACCGCCTCCTCCACCGTCCCGACCGCGACAGGGTCGTACCCCACGCGCTTGAGGCGCGCGCTCATCGTAAGCCGAATCAGCTTCTCGTCGTCGACCACGAGAATCTTCGGCATTGTTTCCACATGCCCAGCCATTTTTGCGATCTCCTGCAGCCTGTCCCCCTATCTGCCCATTTTAGTTTGGGAAATTGTGGTTGATTTTACCATTTCCCGCCCCAAAAAGCAAGGGGTGACAATAGACGACGCGCGCGCTACGCGGCGGGCTATTTGTGGTATAATATCGGCACAACATGGATGCCGCTGCTTTCATAGCGAACCCCACCTGGGAAAACGTCGTTCCGCCGCGCCGCGCGCCGGGGCCGGCCCGGCATCTGCCCGCGCACGAGGACTGCTCGCCCATCGACGTGGAGGCGGCGCAGGCGCACCTCAGGGCCGGCGGAACCCTCGGCGCACGCGAGGGCTACGAGGAGCGCCCCGGCCAGATCGACATGTGCGGCGCCATCGCCGCCGCGTTCAACGCCCGCGAACACCTGATGGTCGAGGCCGGCACCGGCGTCGGCAAGTCGCTCGCCTACCTGGTGCCCGCCGTCCTCTGGGCCGCGAAGAACGACACCCCGGTCGTCGTCTCCACCGCCACCCGCAACCTCCAGGGGCAGCTCATCAACTCCGACATCCCCAAGGCCGTCTCGGTGCTCGGCGACGGCGCCGCCGGCTGCAGGGTCGCCCTGCTCAAGGGCCGCGCCAACTACGTCTGTCTCAAGTCGGTGGCCGAGTTCTTCGAACCCGGCTACTGGACGATGTCCGAGGACGAGCAACGGCTCCTGCCGGCATTCGTCGAGTGGCTCTCGTCCACTCCCGACGGCGACCTCGACACCTACGACGGCATCAACCGCGCGCTCCTCTCGCGCCCCGGTGACGAGTGCACCGGCCGCAAGTGTCCATACTACGGCCGCTGCTTCGTCCAGAAGGCCCGCCAAAACGCCGCGGAAGCGCACCTCGTGGTCGTCAACCACGCGCTCGTCCTCGCCGAGGCCACCTCGCCCGGCAGCGGCATCCTGCCGGCCTACGGACGGCTCGTCCTCGACGAGGCGCATAACCTCGAGGCCATCGCCACCGAGGCGTTCGGATCCGAATTCTCGCTGCCCGAGCTCAACCGCATCCTCCGCCGCCTCAAGCGCCACCGCAAGGAGTTCTCGCATGACGCCGACGCCGTCGCCAACGCCGCGGAGCGGTTCCTCGCCTTCCTCGGCAAGCTGCTGCCGCCGAAGACGGAAGTGCGGCGCTACGGCCGCTCGCGCCTCTACTGGGAGGACACCGCCCGCCTCGCCGAGCTCCAGCGCGCCTTCGAGGCCCCGCTTATCGCGCTCGTCCACCGGCTCCACGACTTCTGCGCGGCCAGCGGCGACGACGACCTCGCCACCCTGCTCTCCGCCGACGCCGACCGGCTGCTTGCCTTCGCCAACGAGGCGGCCTTCGTCGTCGCCGGCGAGAAGGAGGACGACTACGTCTACTGGGTCGAGCGCGTGCGCGTCGACCGCCGCCGCGCCCACATCCGGCTCGTCGCCGCGCCGCTCTCGGTGGCGAAGGAGCTCGCCGACGTCCTCTACGGCGCGAAGGACTCCGCTGTCCTCTGCTCCGCCACGCTGCGCGTCGGCAACGACTTCCGCTACATGGCGCGGCGCCTCGGCGCGGAGGAGCGCTTCCGCTTCCTCACCGCCGCCAGCCCCTTCGACTACTTCCGCCAGGCGCTGGTGCTGGCGCCGGACTACCTGCCCGACCCGTCGGCCGAGCCCGAGGCGTATGCGCCGGCGCTCGCCGAGACGCTCGCGCGCGTCTGCGCCGCCACCCAGGCCAGGGCGCTCGTCCTCTTCACCAGCTACGAGATGATGAACGCCGTCGCCGCCGCGGCCGCCGGGCCCTTCGAAAAGGAGGCGCTGACGCTCCTCGTGCAGGGCGAGGGGATGTCGCGCGAGGCGATGACCCAGGCGCTCAAGGCTGGCGGGCGCACGGTTCTCTTCGGCGCGCAGTCGTTCTGGGAGGGGGTTGACGTCGCCGGCGAGGCGCTTTCCTGCGTGGTCATCGCCCGTCTCCCCTTCGCGCAGGTCGGCGACCCGATTGCCGAGGCGCGCTCCGAGAAGGTGCAGCGCGAAGGCGGCAGCCCCTTCCGCGACTACGCGCTGCCAGAGGCGGTGATCCGCTTCCGCCAGGGCTTCGGGCGGCTCATCCGCACCAAGTCCGACCGCGGCGTCGTGGTCGTCACCGACCCGCGGATCGTCACCAAGAACTACGGCGCGGTCTTCCGCAAGTCCATCCCGGCGACCGTCCACACCGTGACTGGCGCGGACGAGCTCGTCGGGAGGATTGCCGGTTTCTAGTCCGGCCAGCGCGCCTTGGCGATCGTCACTGCAGCAGCACTTCGCGCTGCTCGTAGTGGCCAGGCTGCCAGACGCGGATCACCGTGCCGTTCGCCTGGACCTGGTCGACGTACCGTCCCTCGACCCAGACGTTCTGCACCGTCGCCGCGGGCGCGGTCACCACCGGCGTCGTCGTCACCACCGGCGTCGTCGTCACCACCGTCGGAGTCGTGACCACCGTCGGAGTCGTCACGTAGGTGACAGGCCTGATTGAGTTGTAGACGAGCCCGCCCACGACGCCGCCGACAAAGCCCGGCCAGAAGTAACGGCCGCCGCGTCCCCAGCCGCTGTAGTGGTGGATAGGCGGCCCGTGATGGAAACCGCCGTGGTGCATGGCTGGCCGCGGCCCGCCGTGAAAACCGCCGGGGCGTGGTCCGCCATGGAAGCCGCCGGGGCGTGGTCCGCCGTGATGACCGGCAAAAGCGCCGATCGAAATGGCCGCGACGCCAACCGCTACTATGAGTTTCTTGTTCATTTTTGTCTCCTTTCTTAAGTTTTCGGCAAGGTTACTTTCCCTGCAACATCAGGTTAGGCAAAATCCTTTCCTGAATCTGACAAAAATTTTCCGTAGCGCAAATCAACCTATATATCCTAATCGCTATTGACATAATTACAACAATTAAGTATAATACGCGCCATCAAATGTCACAAAAGGAGCAATAGTGGAGAGCGCCGCCATAGACCAAATGATGACTGAAGTTGGCGATTCAATCCGTCAACTTCGGCTCCACCGCAACTTGTCTCAAGCCGTCATTGCCGAACGCAGCGGCATTTCCTTTGGCGCATATCGCAATCTGGAATCGGGCAAAGGCGCCACCCTCAGATCCTTTCTGGCGGCATGCCGCACATTAGGCAAGACCGACTGGATGCGCACGTTGCCGCCTCCCATGATCAGCCCAATGGAAATCCTTAGGCGCGAAAGCCGTCCGGCTCGCCAACGGGCAACCGCCGTCAGAAAGAAGGTTTGACATGGCTGGAACATCAAGATACATTCCTGTTCGCGCCATAAAGGTCTCGCTTTGGAATCGCACCGTCGGCGCCATCGTACCCTACTCCGCGGGATACTATGCCTTTGAATACGATCCCGACTTCCTTTCAAGCGGACTCGAGATTGCACCGCTCAAGATGCCGCTTTCCAACGGAGCCGGGCCGTATGTGTTCAACGACTTTGGCCGCGCCGTTTTCATGGGGCTGCCTGGCGTGTTCGCCGACTCGCTCCCCGACGGATTCGGGAACACGCTCATAAACGAATACCTGCACAGGCAGTGCGTCCCGGCCGATTCCATCACGGCGCTCGATCGCCTCGCCTACATTGGCGCCCGCGGCATGGGGGCGCTATGCTACGAACCGGAACGCAATCCACATGGAGGAAAGCCTCTTGCCCTCAACATGCGCGAGCTGACGGAAGAGGCGCGGAAAGTCCTCAACGGCTCACTTGAGAAGATGTCAGGCAACGAAGCGCTGCGGCACATCCTCCGCGTCGGCGTTTCGGCCGGCGGCGGCAAGGCCAAGGCAGTCATTGGGTGGAATCGGGAGACTGGACAGTTTCTCGCGGGCGACAGGTCGCTCCCCGACGGTTTTGAGCACTGGATAGTGAAGTTCACTCCGCCGGAGTATCCATACCGCGGCCGATGCGAATACGAGATAATGCAAAGAGCCCGAGCCGCCGGCATCGAGACGAGCGAATGCCGTCTGTTCGAACTGGACGGCGTCGAGCACTTCATGACGAAGCGGTTCGACAGGGACGGGCAGCACAGGTACCATGTCCAGACACTTGCCGCCATCGGGCACCTGCCCACCGGCATGGGCTCCGAGGTATGCTCCTACGACGACATCTTCTCGGTCATCGAGGGCCTCGCCCTCGGGTACGAAGCGAAGGAGCAGATGTTCAGGCGAATGACATTCAACGTCCTCGCGGACGAGAGCGACGACCACACGAAGAACTTCTCGTTCTTGATGCGCGAGAACGGTCGCTGGGAACTTGCGCCCGCATACGACATCAACGGCGGCGCGCCGCCGGAGGCCGAGGAATCCCTAGACCCCTGGTGCAGCTGGCACGACTTCCATGCAATAAAGGTCAACGGCAAGCAGTCGAAGATAACCGACGACGACCTGCTCATGGTCGCGGACCGCTTCGCCATCGGCACCGCCCCGCGCGTCCTCCGCGAAATCAAGTCCGCGCTGACTTAACCTCGCTTCATTGCGTCCTTGGTGATTCCAGGTCGACATTCAATAAACGACAGTAGGCTGGAGGCTGATCTCATCTCCGGCTTCCCCCCATTCTCTCCTCCATGAAGAACACCTTGTCGCCGACGCGGCAGCGCGGCGCGCGGAAAGTCGCCCACTCACCCTTCCCAGCCGACTCGAGCCGCTCGTCGTCGCGCCGCAGCTCGTCGACCACAACCTCCACCACCCCGGTCGTGGGTCCGTGGATCTGCACCATGTCGCCCACGGCGAGCGGATGGTCCTGGATCTGCACCTGCGCAATGCCGGCCTTGAGGAAGTAGTCGACCACGATCCCGGCGTGGCGCTTGACGAGCGTCGAAAGCGAGTCCTGCGAGTCGGCGAACTGGTCCACCCCCGGCCGCCCGAAGTAGAGTCCGCGCGAGAACTCGCGGTGGAAGACCTTGGCGACCTCCGCCTCCAGCTCGGCGACGAGCTCCGGCGTATACTCGCCCGCGGCGATTGCGTCGACGGCGCGTCTATATGCCGCCGTCACCGTGTGCACGTACTCGGCGTTGCGCGCGCGCCCCTCGATCTTGAAGCTCGCCACCCCGGCGTCGACGAGCCGGTCGAGGAAGGCGAGCGAGCAGAGGTCCTTGGCGGAGAGGATCGTGCGCGGCTCCACTACGAAGGCCGTGTCCGACTCGTGCACCGGCTTCCCCTCATCGTCCTCGTAGAGGTCCACCGCCTTCACCTCGAAGCGGCGACGGCACGGCTGGCGGCACTCGCCGCGGCACGCGCTCGCGCCGAACGCGTCGTGGCTCATGAAGCACCTGCCCGACTCCGCCACGCACTGCGCGCCGTGGACGAAGCACTCGATCTCCGTCGGCGCCACCGCCGAGGCGATCGCCTTCACCTCTCCGAGCGTGCATTCGCGCGCCAGCACCACCCGCGCCGCGCCGTGCTCCGCAAGGAAGCGCACCGCCTCGGAGTTGGACACCGACATCTGCGTCGAGACGTGGAACGGCACCCCGCGCTCCCGGCAGAGCGCGATCACGCCCCAGTCCGAGACGATCGCCGCGTCGACATACGGCTTCGCCGCGTCGAGGACGCGCGCGACCTCCGCCGTCTCGCCCTCGAACATGATCGCGTTGAGCGCAAGGTACGCCTTCGCGCCGCGCGCGCGGCAGCGGCGGGCGATCTCGGAGAGGTCCTCCTCGCGGAAGTTCACCCCGCTCCGCGCGCGCATGTTGAAGGTGCCGAGCCCGAAGTAGACCGCGTCCGCGCCGGCGTCAAGCGCGGCCTGCAGGCAGGTAAAATCTCCCGCCGGAGAAAGGATCTCCGGCCTGCGCCCCCCGTCTCTTTTCATGGCGATTTGACCTCGATTGTCATTTCGTGGGTTCGGCTCTGGCCTGGCGCGAGCGGACGCGGGGCAAGTGTGCAGGGCTCGATGCAGTAGAAGCGCTTCCATTCGTCGGGACCAAGCGTTTTGCAGAGCGGCGTGCGGTCAACGCCGGGGTTCCACACCATCCAGTCTTCGTTGTCGTTGGATTCCACTGTAATAACCCGCCCGTTGACGAGGTCGGTCAAGGTGCGGCGACGGTCCTTCTCCGCAGCAGTTGTGTGCACGAGGACGCTGGGACGCGGCTGGCGCTCGCCGTCCACCGCCACGCGCTCGGCGTCGGCTACGCGGAAATACGGATGAAATCCCCACGCCGACTCGAACGCCTCCTTGCCCGTGTTGGTCTCCGTCAGCCGCACAATCAACCTGCCGTCACCATCCGTCCTGACTTCCACTTCAAGATGGAAGTCGTGCGGCCACAGCTCTCGCGTCGCGTCGTTGGAATCAAGCTCAAATATACCGTCGCGCGAGCACTTCCACGTCGCGTAGCGGGCAAGTCCGTGCTTGGGCAGCCCCTCCTTCGGCGGCGCGCCAAACCAGGGCCAGCAGATCGGGATGCCGCCGTGGACCTCCTTGCCCCAAGGCGGATGCTCCTGCAAAAACAAGACTTCGCCATTCGCCTTCGTCGGCCGCCAGCTCCAGACGTGTGCACCCGTGCGCCGCGCCTTGAGCTCCCCGAATTCGACGACGTCGCAGTCCAGCCCCATGAACTCGGACCACGCGCCCTTCCGTCCGTCCTTGTAGACGCTCCGCACGCGGTAGACATGCCGCACCGAAGGCGACGCCGACACGTCCTCGTAGCGGGCATTGCGGTAGAGGACACCTTCGTCCACGATGTTCGTCACCGTCGCGAGCGGCAATCCGTCGCGGCAGATTTCGTAGTGGTCGAAGTCTGGCGCGTCGTCGGTTCCCCAGAGCAGATAGGTGGTGCCGTTCTTCCCACCGGGGAAAACGCGCGGACGCGTGAGGAGCCCCGTCCACGGCACCTTTTCCGCGGCAGTCTTGAACGGCTGCAGCTCGCCGGTCAGCCGCAATGTAACCGTCTCGAACGGACGCAGCTCGAAGCCGTCTTCCGCGGCAGATTCGCCGCGCCACGGATCCTCCAGCACGGTGACGCGCTCGATCCGCGCGTCCTTCACCAGTGACTGCACGACCTTCGCCCGCGTCGCGCGGCCCTCTGTCTCCCGTAAGCGCGCAATCAGTCCGTTGCCGTCCTCGGCCAGCTTGAGCGCCGTGAGCTCGACGTTCGTCCGGTCCGCCCGGATGAGCGCGGCGATTCCGCGGTCGGCCGCGAGCGCCCCCACCTGCCGCGCCGCGAACGCTGGGATATGCGCGTCGCGCCACGACCCGGCGTAGGACGTCAGGACATACCGAAAGCGGAAGGACGGCGGACGGTCGAGCTGGTACTGGAGTCCGTCCGCAAACGCGAACGAATAGACGTGACCGCGGTCTGGACGCCCGGCGCGGCAGTAGGCGTTCGTCGTATGCAGCTCGCCGTATTCGACGATGCAGGTGTCGGGCTGGACGAGCGCGACGCCGAATTCGCCGTTCTCCACCGCGCACCAGTCGCGGATGCACGAATAGGTGTCCTGCACATGCGGCGTGACGCCGTCGTGCGCGTCGACGACGGGACCGTTCAGCTGGGAAACAAAGCGCGGCGATTCGACCTTGAACGGGAAGGCGTAGTGGCCGTAGCGGTAGAAGCGGTTGGTGTTCCAGAGGTCGGCGGCGTCCTCGATCGTGTTCTCGACGACGATGCGCTTCTCGTCCGGATCCAGCGACACCTTCTGGACGATCTTCGCGCCCAGCGTCGCGGAGTCGCTCCAGCTGCGGTAGCCGTCGCGCGTGTAGAGAAGGCGGTTGGCGACCCCTTCCAAAAGCTCGCGCTTCAGGTCCTTGTCGTAGATGGAGGTTATCTCGCCGCGCGCATTGACCTCAACCCGATACCACCTGTTCTCAATGGTCTTGGGCAATTCCTCTTTGCGTCCTTTGCGTTCTTTGCGGCTAATAAAATCACTCCCCGCGATGCGCGCTGCGGTCTCGATCCAGTCGCGGTGCTGCGTCCAGGTGTCGTAGCAGCGGCGCCCCGAATAGCCGCTGAAACCATACGAGTGGTCGTCGTTGAGGACAAGCGCCGCGTAGCCGTGTTCGAGGTCGTCGCGCGGATACGGCGCGTTGCCCTTCACGGCGGCGACGACTGCGCGCGCCTCGGTGAGCGGCAGAGCGCGGTCGGCCGCAAGCTTGTCCGCCAGCAGCTCCGCCGCAGCCGGAAGCGTGCGGTCCCAGGCGCAGGTCAGGTCGCCGCGCACGACGGGGATCTTGTCCGCGAACTTGCCGCGCAGACGCTCGAACGGCTCGTCCAGGCGGCCGACGGTGCGGAAGACCGGCGTCGCCCACTTTGCGTTCCACTCCGCAAAGGAATCCGCCAGTCGCGTCGAGGGGATCTCGTCGTCGTTGTAGTCCGGGAAGAGCCACACATCGTAGGGAATCGCCTGTTCGAGCCACGCGAGCGTCCCCGCGGTCGCGCGCTCCATCTTCTCCAGGTCCGGCTGCCAGTTCGGGGACGGCACCTCGGCGATTTCGGGCTGGGGATGGGAGAGCCGGTCGATGAATGCGGTCGCGAGACCAAACCGCTCGCCGCCGATGTAGTGCGAGCCCGACCAGACGAGCAGACGGTTGCCGCTCGGCGCCTCCCACCAGAAGACCAGTGGATAGTCCGAGCCGGGCGCGAACCGGATGCGCATGCGCCTGGGGTCGCTGCCGCAGTCGAGCTGCTTCAGCACCCAGCCGTTCGGCCAGAAGGTGAGGTTCTCGATGCCGGCCTCGGCATACGGGTCGATGACGGCGCACGAGACGCCGGGGTTGTCCACCAGCTGCGAGGTATGGCCCATGACGTTCCACTTCGCCCGCAGCTCGCGTATCGGATAGATCGAGCGCGCGAGTTCCTCGTAGCCGAAGACGTGTGTCGTGACGCCGCAGAGCGAAAGGCCGATGTCGAACCGCCCGCGCCTCAGCAGGTCGTCGAAGTCCGCGTGCGCCCGCTCCTCGTCGCGGTCGGCGACGAAGTTGAACCAGCCCCACCAGCCCTCCTGCACGTAGCGGAGCGCGGCGGGGTCGTCGTCGGGACGGCGGTCGGCGGCCATCAGCTCCTTGGCGAGCTCCAGCCGGCGGACCGTCCCCTTGCGCTGGACGTAGTTGGAGCGGTGGAGGCCGAGGTCGGTGTGGGCGGACTTGATGCCGTAGATCGTCCATTCCCTGACCGGAGGCAGGCCAGGCGGCAGCGCATTGGTCGCCACGAGCTCGAACACCGTCTCGCCGTTCTCGCTCCGCGAGACGAGCCGCCGCCCGTCGCGCGTCACCATCGAATACGCCGTAAGGCCGTCGGCTGCCTGCGCAACCGCCGCGGCCGCCAGCGCCGCCAAGGCCAAAGCCAGAAGTCGTCTCGTTTTCATGGTTCCCTGCATTTATGCATTGCCTCCCTTGGCGGCGGCAAGCACCGCCTTTGCGACATCCTCCCCGACGCCGGCGCAGGCGGCGACCTCGGCGGCGGACGCGCGCGCAATCCCGCGCACCGACCCGAACCGCTTCAAAAGCTTCAGCTTCTTCGCCGCGCCGATGCCCGGCACCTCGTCGAGCGCTGACTCGCGGATGGCGCGCTCGCGCAGCGAACGGTGGTAGGTGATGGCGAAGCGGTGCGCCTCGTCCCGCAGCCGCGTCAGCACGAAGAGCGCCTCCGAGTCGCGCGGCAGCAGGATGCTCTCACGGCCGTCGTCAAGCACGATCTCCTCCTGGCGCTCCGCGAGCCCGATGGTCGGGATGTCGGCGACGCCGAGCTCGGCGAACACCGCGCGCGCCGCCCTAAGCTGGGTGATGCCGCCGTCGCAGACGAAGAGGTCCGCGCGCGGCGAGGTGGCGAGCAGGGTCGAGTCCGGCCCGTAGCGACGGCGCACCACCTCGGCCATCGCGCGCGGGTCGTCCGCCCCCTTGAAGGAGCGGATGCGGAAGTGCCGGTAGTAGCGGCCGTCCGGCAGCCCGTCGCGCGCGACGACCAGCGAGGCGACGTTGTATTCGCCGAAGAGGTTGGAGATGTCGGCGCACTCGATGATCCGCGGCGGCTTCTTAAGCCCGATCGCCGCGGCCAGCTCCCCAAGCCCCCGCATGGCGTCCTCGCGGCGCATCTGCGGCGTGCGGCGGACGAAGTGCGCCTTGGTCATCTCCCGGAGCGCGGCGACGGTGTCGCGCAGCCGCGCGGCGCTTTCGTAGTCGCCCGCCTCGGCGCGCGCGCGCATCTCCTCCTCCACCGCGGCGATCTCCGCCGGGCGCTTCCCGTCGAGGAACTCGCACGCCTCGTCGAAGCGGCGCCGGTACTCGTCCTGCGCGACCGATCCGAGGCACGGCGCGCTGCAGGAGCGGATCACGTTCGCGAGGCAGTGGCGGTGGGCGGCCTCGTCCGGCACGAGGCAGGCGCAGGAGCGGATGCCCCAGCGGCGCTCGACGAAGTCCTTGGCCGCGCGCACGACCGGCGCGGAGGGGAACGGGCCGAAGTAGCGCGCGCCGTCGTCCCGCACGATCCGGCAGCAGGCGAAGCGCGGCCACGGCGAGGCGGCGTCGGCCTTGAGCGCCAGGTAGCGCTTGTCGTCCCGCATCAGGATGTTGAAGTGCGGCTTGTGGCGTTTGATGAGCGACGCCTCGGTGAGCAGCGACTCCGCCTCGTTCTTCACCGTCATGAAGTCGAAGTCGTGCACCAGCTCCACCATCGAGCGCACCTTCGGCGCCAGGCGCGCGTGCGGGCGAAAGTAGGACTGCACCCGCCGGCGCAGGTTCTTGGCCTTGCCAACGTAGATGATTTCGCCCCGGCGATCTCGCATGAGATAGCAGCCGGGGCGGCAGGGTAGCGACTTGAGCCGCTCTCTGACGAGGTCGGTCAAGCCAGTTCCTTGGCCGGCTCTGGCTTCTTCTCGCCTTCGGCCGCCGCCTCTTCTTCCTTCTCGCCCTCGACGAGCCCCTTCTTGAACTCGCCCTTCGCCTTGCCGATCGAGCGCGCGAGCTCGGGGATCTTCTTGGCGCCGAAGAGTATCGCGATGATCGCGACGATGATCAGAATCTGCCAGAATCCAGGTCTCATGTTTTCCTCCTTAAGTTGCTGTGGAACTGTATTATACCATATTCCGCGAAAACTCGCAGCCGCAGTAGGACTGGCGGTAGAGGTTGAGCTCCTTGGAGCGCGCCACGGAGCGCTGGAATCCGCCGTCCTTCTTGAAGTCGATCTCCGCGAACCCGTCGCCGGCCTCGCGTCCGGCGGCAAAGACCTGACCCGACACCTTGTGGGGGGAGACGGTGAGCGAGGTCGTGAACTCGCCGATGCCGCGCGCGGAGGCGAACTCGGCCACCTTGCGGAGCGAATAGCGGAAGCAGCGCTCGCACCGCGCGCCGTGCTCCGGCTCGCCCTCGAAGCCCGCGGCGACTTCGCGCAGCCACTCCGCGTGGTCGTAGGGGACGACCTCGAAGGCGACGCCGTCGTGCGCCGCCAGTTCCGCCGCGGCGGCGCGGCGGCGCTCGAACTCCTCCGCCGTGTCGATGTTGGAGTTGGCGAAAACCATCGTCACCTCGCGTCCGTCGGCGACGAGCCGCGGCACGCACGCAGAGGCGCATGGTCCGCAGCAGACGTGGAGCGCGATCGCCCTACTCATCCGGGTCCACCTTCCTGCGCATGGCCTTCACCTCGGAATGCGCATGCTTGTCGGCGAGCATCTTCTGCTTCTGGCGGCGGCTGCGGCGGCGCTTCTGGCGGCGCACCTTCTCGCGCCGCTGCTGCTCCGCGGTCGCCCGTCCCTTCTCGCGAGCGAGAATCGCCTCGGCGAGCATCCGCCGCGCGAGCCAGCGGTTCGTCTCGCGGCTGCGGGTCTCGCCGCAGCGCACCGCCATCCCGCTCGGCGCATGCGCGAGCCTGACCACGCTCGAGGTCTTGTTCGTCTTCTGCCCGCCGGGACCGCCGCCGAGGATGAAGCTCTCCTCGAGGTCGTCCTCGAAGACCGACGCCTCGGCCATCAGCGCCTCGATGCGCGCGATCGTCTCCGGCGAAATCATTCCGCGCCCGCCTTCAGCTCCAGCGAGAACGGCCCGTCGTTGACGAGCCTGACGCTCATCTCCGCGCCGAAGCGGCCGGTGCCGACCCGGTCGGCGCCGAGCGTCTCGCGGAGCCGCGCGACTACGCGCTCGTAGAGCGGCTCGGCGACTTCAGGACGCGCCGCCGCGGAAAAGCCGGGACGCCGCCCGTGCCGCGTGTCGGCGTAGAGCGTGAACTGCGAGACGACGATCACCGAGCCGCCGGCGTCCTGGATGGAGAGGTTGGTCTTGCCGGCGGCGTCCTCGAAGATCCTGAGCGCGACGATCCGCGCGGCGAGCTCGTCGGCGTCCTTTTCGGTGTCGGAGTGGGTAACGCCGAGCAGGACGAGATAGCCGCGCCCGATGGACGCGACCGTCTCGCCGCCGATCGTCACCGACGCCTCCGTCACCCGCTGTATCCACGCCTTCATCCCGTCACCTCCTCAAGCCAGGTCATTTCGCGTCGTATGCGGCGAGGATCGCCGGCGTGACGTCGGCGAGCGAGGAGACGCGCTCGCGCAGAAACTCCTCCCTGGGGCCGTAGGCGACGAACGGCACCGGGTTGCGGGTGTGGCCGTGGTCGCCGACCGACTCGATGTTGCCGTGGTCGGAGGTGATGACGAGCGTGAGCCCCGCAGCCTCGACGTAGCGCACCAGCGCGGCGAGGAAGCGGTCGTAGACCCGCAGCACCGCGCAGGCGCGGCGGTAGTCCATCGAATGGCCGGAGACGTCGGTCTGGAAAAACTCGAAGAGCGTGAAGTCGTGCTCGCGCGCGATGCGGAAAAGGTGCTCGGCGGCGCGCTGCGGCGGGATGACCGGGATGTCGGGGTAGCGGTCCTGGATCGTTTCGCGGGTGATGTCCTGCATCAGCGCCTCGTCGCGCACAAGGTCGTCGACGGTAGACACCGTCTCCGGCACGGTGAGCGCCATCACGGTGGTGACGGACTTGAACCGCCGCAGCGCAAGCTCGTCCGCGCCGTCCACCAGGTACGCGTCGGCGAAGCGCACCGAGAGCCCGCGGCGCTTGAGCTCGAGGAAGAGGTTGCCGTCCTCGATGATCTTGCGGAGCGCGGGGCCGGGGAAGCCCTCGCAGTGCTTGCCCATCGCCTCGGCGCAGTTGCGGCCGGTGAACATCGTCGCCTGGCCGGTGGCGGACTGCGGCAGCCCCTCCACGCCGAGGCAGGCGTCGATCGGCCGCGAATGGCGGTCGATGAGCCGCCACAGCGCGGGGCAAACCTCGGGGTTGACCGGGTTGTCCGCGGCAGGCTCGCGGATGCCGAGCCCGTCGATGAATAGAAAGACCGCCTTCAATTCCTGAACGAGTGTATGGGCGCGGGGATGCGGCCGCGCCGCGCGACGAACCGTTCGCAGGAGAACGGCGACACCTTCATCACCGGCGCGCCGCCGAGGAGCCCGCCGAACTCCACGAAGTCGCCGACCTTCCTGCCGGCCACGGGGATGATGCGCACCGCCGTCGTCTTCTGGTTGACCATGCCGATCGCCGCCTCGTCGGCGATGACGCCGGCGATCGTGCTCGCGGAGGTCGAGCCGGGAACGGCGATCATGTCGAGCCCCACCGAGCAGACGCAGGTCATCGCCTCGAGCTTCTCGATCGAAAGCGCGCCGGCGCGCACCGCGTCGATCATGCCCTGGTCCTCGGAGACGGGGATGAACGCGCCGGAGAGCCCGCCGACGTAGCTCGACGCCATCACGCCGCCCTTCTTGACCTGGTCGTTGAGGAGCGCGAGCGCGGCGGTGGTGCCCGGCGCGCCGGGATGCTCGACGCCGATCTCCTTGAGGATGTCGGCGACGGAGTCGCCCACCGCCGGCGTCGGCGCGAGCGAGAGGTCGACGATGCCGAACGGCACGCCCAGGCGCTTCGCCGCCTCCTGCGCGACGATCTGGCCGACGCGGGTGATCTTGAAGGCGGTGCGCTTGACGGTCTCGCAGAGGGTCTCGAAGTCCACGCCGCGGCAGGAGCCGGCGAGGACGCGGTGCACCACGCCGGGGCCGGAGACGCCGACGTGCAGCACGGCGTCGCCCTCGGTGACGCCGTGGAAGGCGCCGGCCATGAACGGGTTGTCGTCCGGCGCGTTGCAGAGGACGACCAGCTTGGCGCAGCCGATCGAGCCGCGCTTGCGCGTGCGCTCCGCCGTCGCCTTGACGATCTCGCCCATCAGCCGCACCGCGTCCATGTCGAGCCCGGTCTTGGTGGAGCCGACGTTCACCGAGGAGCAGACGCGCTCGGTGGAGGCGAGCGCCTCGGGGATGGAGCGGATGAGCATCTCGTCCGCCGGCGTCATCCCCTTCGAGACGATCGCCGAGAAGCCGCCGACGAAGTTCACCCCGAGCCGCCGCGCGGCGCGGTCGAGCGTCTTCGCGATCTTCACGAAGTCGGCCGGCCTGCGGCAGCACGCCGAGCCGACGATCGCCGCCGGCGTCACCGAGATGCGCTTGTTGACGACGGGGACGCCGAACTCGCGGCCGATGTCGTCGCCGGTGCGCACCAGCCTGCCCGCCAGGCGCATGAGCTTCGCCTCGATCGCCGCGCACGTCTTCGCGAGCGAGGAGCCGGCGCAGTCGAGGAGCGAGATCCCCATCGTGATGGTCCTCACGTCGAGGTTCTCCTCGAGGATCATCCGGTTGGTCTCGATGACTTCGCTGAGGTTGATCATCGCCCTGCCCTCACACGCGGTGCATCTTCTCGAAGATCTCGGACTTCTGGCAGCGGATCTTGAGGCCCATCTCCGCGCCGATCCGGTCGAGGGCGGCGCCGAGGCGCTCGAACGACTTCGTGTACTTCGAAGCGTCCGCCACCATCATCATGTTGAAGTAGCCGCCGACCACGGTCTGGGCGATGTCGAGGATGTTCACCCCGTTCTTCGCGAGGTACGCGCTGACGCGGGCGATGATGCCGACGGTGTCCTTGCCGACTACGGTTATGATTACCTTTTTCATATTATGTTGAATTATACCATAAAAAGCGCCGCGGCGGCGCGCAGCCAGGCAAATTCGCGGCGGCGCATGGCGGCGTAGCCGCGCGGGGTGTGGTCGTCCGCGCCGGAGAGGTGGTCCATTCCGTGGGCGATGTAGAGGAGCAGCTCCTTCGCCGCGCTCCAGCCGCGGCGGCGCGGCGCGGCGGAGAGCGCGCGCTCGGCGTTGACGTAGAGCTCGCCGTAGACGCCGTCCGCCTCGCCCGGCATCGCATCGTAGCGCTGGGTGGTGACGTCGGTCGGGCCGTCCGCGCCGTTGATCGCCGCGTGGGTCACGGCGGAGAAGGCGTCGTCCTGCAGCACCACCGCCACCTCGCGGAACGGGACGCGCGCGCGCGCCTCCGCCTTCGCCGCGAAACAAGCAGCAGCACGGCGGAGCGCGGCGCGGTCCACGCCAATGCCGCGCGGCAGTCGCCCCTCGATCACGATTCGGCAGGACATGGCGCGGAATCCCTCGCTTCGCGGTAGAAGACGGTGCGGGCGACGATGCACCAGACCCCCAGGTACACCATGGCCGCCACCAGCAGCGCGATGAACAGCGACGTCGCCATCGCCGCGACTGTGCCGCCGAGCAGGCCGGCGAGCGACGTCGGGACGAGTGCCGCGAAGAGCGCCAGCATCGCCATGAAGACGAACGACATGTCGAGCAGGAACGCCTGGAACTTCCGCCCACGCATGATCCGCTTCGACTCGCCGAGGCACTTGAGCGCGCCCCATTCAGGGTGCTCGCTCTTCAGGTACCACGCTGCACGGTAGCGGTAGATGGCGACGATGCCGGGAATGACCAGGAGCAGCATCCAGAGCCCGACGAAGAAGTTCATCACCATCAAAAGCCAGGTGACCCCGAGCGGACGGCCAAAGCCGCCGAACGCCGCGCCGAGGACGTCGTTGCGGTCGTCGGCGACCGCCTTCAGCAGCACTGCGGTGATGCCGAAGAGCGCCACCGCGCCGAGGACGTAGCCGACCAGCATCTCCAAAGTGCCGGCATACGCCATCTGCCGGTATGCCTCGGCCGTCGGCAGCGTGTAGTCCAGCCCCTGCCGCAGCATTTCGAGCTTCTTGGACAGGAAGTCCGCGGGCGAGACGATGCCCATCGAGCCGTGGAGCGACCCGAGCAGCCACCCCGCGCCATGGCAGATTCCCTGCAGCAGCAGGACCACCCCGAAGATGATCCAGAACCACCGGCTGCGCACGACTGCGTGCGACTCCTTCCGCATCTCGGCATTGGACTTCATTTCAGCTCCTCCGTAAGGTCGACCGTCTTCACCCCGAGCGCTGACGCCATCGCCTTGGCGACCGCGCGCACGCCCCAGACCTCGGTCTCGTAGTGGCCGAGGCAAACCATCCGCATGCCGCAGTTTGCGGCGGCGACGACCTCACCCCAGTTCGCCTCGCCGGTCACGTAGACGCGGCAGCCAAGCCGCTGCGCCTCCTCGGCGAACTCGCCGGCGCCGCCGCTGCAGACGCCCACAAGGTCGCCGGACGCGACCTCGGCAAGCGCCGCGGCGGTGGCGCGGGTGGCGCGGCCGACGAGCCCGATGGTCTCGCCGTGGTAGACGAACGCCGGCTTCGCCGCGGCCAGTCCCAGCCGCTTCGCGAGCTGCGCGTTGTTGCCGAGCTTTGGATGCGCGTCGAGCGGCAGGTGGCAGGCGTAGACGGCGAGGTCGGCGTCCATCGCCGCCTTGACGACGCGGTAGACGCCGCCTTCGATGCGGCGGATGCCGCCGCCCCAGGAGATGCCGTGGTGGACGACGAGCAGGCGCGCGCCGGCGGCGGCGGCCTCCTCCACCGCGCGCACGCTCGCGTCGACCGCGAAGGCGACCGTCCGCGCCTCGCCGCCGGAGCTGGCGATCTGCACGCCGTTGTTGGAGACGTCGTCGAACCGCTTCGTCTCCAGCGTGCGGTCGAGCCACTCCACGATCCTGCCGATGTCAGCGACTATGCGCTTCATCTTTCCCTCCCTTCGTTTTCCGATGTCTGCCTCTCGCCGAAGATCGCCTTCAGCACCTCCGCCGCCTTTGGCGCGGCGGTGACGCCACCGCCCTCGGCGTTCTCGACGACGATCGCCAGCGCGACTGTCGGGTTCTCCGACGGCGCGTAGGCGATGAACCACGCGTTCTTGCGGCGGCGCTCGCCGACGCCGATCTCCGCGGTGCCGGTCTTGCCCGAGACGGCGACCGCCACGCCCTCGCCGGCGCGGTGGCCGGTGCCGGACGACGTGCCGTCACCATCGACCACCATGCGCATACCCTCGCGGACGACGTCGAGGTGCTCCTCGCGGAAGGCGAGGGGGCGGCTCTCCACCGGCGCGTCGAGCTTGAGGCGCGGCGTCACCAGCCGGCCGGTCGCGATCGCGCCAGCGACGCGCGCCATCTGCAGCGGGGTGACGAGCAGCATGCCCTGCCCGACCGACATCTGGGCGAGGTCGCCCGAGAACCAGCGCTCGCCGCACGAGCGCAGCTTCCACTCCGCGTCGGGCACCACGCCGGCTGCGTCGACGCCGAAGTCGATGCCTGTCTTCTCCCCGAGGCCGAACTCGCGCGCCGCGGCGACGACGGCGTTGGTGCCCGCCTCCATGCCGAGGTTGCAGAAATACGGGTTGCAGCTCTTCATCATGGCGTGCCGCATGTCCAGGACGCCGTGGCCCCAGCGGCTCGCGCACCTCAGGCGCATCTCGCCGAGGGTGAATACTCCCGTGCATTCGTAGGTGGCGTCCGGCGGCACGCCGAGCGAAAGCGCCGCGAGCGCGACGACCGGCTTGAAGGTGGACCCGGGCGCGTAGGTGCCGCCCGAGGCGCGGTTCAAAAGCGGCTTCGCCGGATCGGCGCGCATGGCGGCGTAGCGGTCCTCGCCGAGGCGCGGCACGAAGTCGTTGGGGTCGAACCCGGGCGCGCTCGCGAACGCAAGCACGTCGCCGCTGCGCGGGTCGATCACCACGCAGGCGCCGCGGCAGCCCTCGAGGACGCGCTCGGCCGCGCGCTGGATGCGCATGTCGAGCGTGAGCGCGAGGTCGGGCCCGGGCGCGGCCTCCACCGCCGTCCGCTCCTCGATCGCGTAGCCGAGCGCGTCCACCCTGACCTTCACCTCGCCAGGCACTCCGCGCAGAAAGCCGTTGTAGTAGCGCTCGACCCCGGCGCGCCCGGTGAGCTCGGGCTCGAAGTAGTTGAACTTCTCGTCCCCCGCCACCACCTCGCCGCGGTCGCGGCCGACGTAGCCGACGAGATGCGCGGCGGAGCTGCCCTGGGGATAGACGCGCTCGACCGTCTCGCGGCAGGAGAAGCCGGGGAACTGGCGCGAGTGCTCGAGGAAGCGCGCAAGCGCGTCGTGGCCGACGTCGCGCCAGCAGACGAGCGGGCGCGCAAGCTCGTCGCGCAGGTGGCGGCGGATGCGCTCCTCGGTCGCGCGCGGCGGCTGCCCCACCACCGCCTCCACCTCGGCAATTGCGCGCGCGATCTCCTCCACCGTCCGCTCGCGGCGGCTGCGGCGGAAGCGCGCGACGTCGCAGACGATGTCGGTGGAGACGCGGTCGCCGGCGAGCACGACGCCGTTCCGGTCGAGGATGCGTCCGCGGGGGCCGTCGGTCTGCACCCGGCGCACCGACTGCCGCGCATTCGCGTAGCCGTAGTCGGCGGCGGAGTCGACCTGCAGCGCCTTCAGCCGCACGGCGACGAAGACGAGGCCGAGCAGGATCACCGCCGCGACCGCCGCGCAGGCGAAGTCGCTTACCGCCGAAGGACTCTCATTCCCTCTCATCGACACCCGCCTTTCGGTCGACCAGGAATAGCAGCGCGCCCACGGCGACGAACGTCGCCGCGCCGACCGGCAGCGCGGCCAGCGTGCGCAGGAACACTCCGCCGCCAGTGTCCGCAATCCAGACGCAGAGCCAGAGCTGGTAGAGCGGATACGCCGCGAGAAGCGCTGTCGCCGGCGTGAGGCGGCTGCCCGCGGCCAGCGCCGCGAAGAGGAAGAAGCCGACGCTGGTGAGCGGCGGCAGGGACGATATCGCGTCCTCGAAGGCGCCGGCGGCGACGGCGAAGAACACCGCCGTCGTCACGGGGCGACGGCGCGCGGTCGCCACCGTCCCGGCCAGGAGAAGCGGCACGCCGACGCCGAAGACCGGCGGCAGCAGCTCCTCGCCCGCGGCGGCGAAGACGAGCACCAGGACGGCGATCGCGAGCTGGATGCGCTTATTGAGCACGGCGGATGAAGACGTCCTCGACCGACGAAAGCGCGGCGGACGGCTGGACCATCCCGTCGCCGAGCCACACCCCGACCGCGATGCCGCGCGGAAACACCCCGCCGGCGCCGGAGGTGACGACGCGCGCGCGCGGCGGCGCGCCATTCGCGCCGGAAAGGTGGCGAAGCTCGATGGCGCCGTCGTCGCCGCCGAAGGTGATTCCGCGCAGGCGGCCTTCCCCCTCGCCCTCGACTTCGCATGCGACGTGCACCGAGCGGTCGGCAACGGTGGCGATTTCCGCGGTGTGCGGCGTGACCGACGCGACGACGCCGACCAGCCCCTCGGCCGACACCACCACCGCGCCCTCCTCGACGCCGGCGAGCGAGCCCTTGTCGACGCGCAGGATCGGGCGCCCCGCCGCCGCGGCGCCGCCCGAGGACATCCTGCCGGCGGCGATCCACTGCGCGCCAGCGCGCTCGACGTAGCCGAGCGCGCGCCGGAGCCGCGCGTTCTCGGCCTCCAGCCGCATGATTTCGTCCCGCTCCACCGCGAGCGCCGCGAGCTCCCGCCGGAGCCGCGCGTTCTCGGCGCGCGACTCGGCGCCGCGCACTGCGCCGGCGACGCGGACGGAGACGGCGCGCGAGACCGTGCGCCATGCGCGCGCCACCGGATAGGCAAGCTCGACCGCCACGTCGGGGAAGAAAACCGGAACCGCCGCCAGAACCGCAGCGGAGGCGATCACGGCGACGGTGGCGGACCTCCCCTTCTTCACTGCGCGCGCTTGTTCTTCGCGAGGATGTCGATGTGGTTGAGGACGGCGCCGGTGCCTTCCGCGACGGCGGAAAGCGGATCGTCGGCCAGCATCACCGGAAGCCCGGTCTGCTGCGAAAGCAGGCGGTCGAGGCCGCGGAGCTGGGCGCTGCCGCCGGAAAGGACGATGCCGCGGTCCATCAGGTCGGACGAAAGCTCGGGTTCGCAGCGCTCGAGGGTCGTCTTCACCGCGACGACGATGGCCTCCACCGTGCCCTTCAGCGCCTCGCGGATCTCCTCGGAAGAGACCTCGAGCTCCTTCGGCAGGCCGGCCACGAGGTCGCGGCCGCGGATCTCCATCTTCCCCTCCTCGCCGACCGCGGTGGCGCTGCCGATGGCGATCTTCACCTTCTCCGCCGTGCGCTCGCCGATCATCAGGTTGTAGACGCGCTTGATGTAGGAGACGATCGCCTCGTCCATCGCGTCGCCGCCGGCCTGGCGCTGGGAGTAGCTGTGGACGATGCCGCCGAGCGAGATGATCGCCACCTCGCAGGTGCCGCCGCCGATGTCGACGATCATCGAGCCGGCCGGCTCGTCGACCGGCAGGCCCACACCGATCGCCGCGGCCATCGGCTCCTCGACCAGAAACACCTCGCCGGCGCCGGCGTCGTGCGCGGCCTCCTCGACCGCGCGCTTCTCCACCTCGGTGATGCCCGAGGGGACCGCCACCACCAGGCGCGGCCGCGAATACCTCGAGTAGAAGCGCGGCGGGCAGACCTTGGTGATGAAGTACTTGAGCATCGCCTCGGTGATGTCGAAGTCGGCGATGACGCCGCTCTTCATCGGGCGGATCGCCACGATGTTGCTTGGCGTCTTGCCGATCATCTGCCGCGCGTCCTCGCCGACCGCGACGACGCGCTTGGAGCCGGACTGGATCGCGACCACGGACGGTTCGCGCAGCACGATGCCGCGGTCCCTCGCGTAGACCAGCGAATTGGCGGTGCCGAGATCTATGCCGATGTCGGTCGAGAACAAGGACTTCACTCTGTGTATGCCAAACATAGTGCCACTATTTTATCATTTTTCGCCCCTCGAGGTCAATACCCCCCCCCTCGGGTCACGAGAAGAACGCGCGGTAGAGGGCCTTCACCGCCGGGTCGCGGTCCTGCTTGCGGATGGCGATCATGAACGAGACCTCCGAGGAGCCCTGGTTCACCATCGACACCGAGACGCCGGCCGACGCGAGCGCGAGGCACGCCTTCGCCAGCATGCCCGGCGTGTAGCACATGCCCTCGCCCACCACCATCACCATGGTGAGGTCGCGCTCGATCGTCACGTAGTCCGGCTCCAGCTCGCGGCGGAGGGCCTGGAGGATCTTGTGCTCGTTTTCCTTGGGCAGGTAGCACTCCTTCACCACGACGCACTGCGAGTCGACGCCAGAGGGCATGTGCTCGTAGGAGATGCCCGCCTCCTCCAGCACCTGCAAGAGCCGCCGGCCGAAGCCGATCTGGCGGTTCATCAGGTACTTCTCGACCACGATGTTGCAGAAGCCGTCGGCAGAGGCGATGCCCACCACCGTGCCCGGCACCACCCGCCGCGACTGCTGGATCATCGTGCCCGGCGCCGAGGGGTGGTTGGTGTTGCGGATGTTGATCGGGATGCGCGCCTTGACCGCAGGGATGACCGCGTCGTCGTTGAAGACGCCGAAGCCGGCGTAGGCGAGCTCGCGCATCTCGCGGTAGGTCATCGTCGGGATGCCGTCGCCCTTCTTGACCTCCTCGACGATCCGCGGGTCGCAGGGGTAGACGGAGTCGACGTCGGTGAAGTTCTCGTAGACGTCGGCGCAGACCGCCGCCGCCAGGATCGAGCCGGTGATGTCCGAGCCGCCGCGCGGGAAGGTGGCCACCTTGCCCTCGCGGGTGTAGCCGAAGAAGCCCGGGTAGATGACAATGCCCTCGAAATTCGAGAATGCGCGCGAAAGCCGCGCGTAGCTCTCGGGGTCGAGCGTCGCGTCGCCGAAACTGCCCTTGAGCACCATCCCCGTGTCCTTCGGGCTCGCGTAGCGCGCCCTGCGGCCGCGGGCCTCGAACGCCACCGCGACGAGCTTGGCGTTGTTGTCCTCGCCCGCCGCCTTCATGAGATCCATGAACTCCTCGGGCGCAAGCGACTTCGCCTGGGCGAGGCGCCCGCGCAGGTCGTCCTCGATCTGCTTGACGATGTCGCCGCCGAGCTTGAGCTCGTCGGCCATCGAGGCGTAGCGCTCCACCACCTCGCCGAACTCGCGGTCGGTGTTGCTTCCCTTAAGCGCGGTCTCGGCGAGCGTGATCAAAAGGTCGGTCACCTTCGTGTCGCCGGAATGGCGCTTGCCCGGGGCCGACACCACCACGATGCGCCGCGCCGGGTCGGACAGCACGATGTCGATGACCTTGTTGACCTGCGCCGCGTCGGCCAGGGACGATCCTCCGAATTTGCAGACTTTCATCTTACCCTTCTTCCTTGTAAGGGTGCGTATTATACCAAATTCGGCTACAGCAGGTTGCGCTGGATCTTGCCCGAGATGGTCTTGGGGAGCTCGTCCTTGAAGACCACGATGCGCGGGTACTTGTAGGGGGCGGTCTGCTCCTTGACGTAGCGCTGCACCTCCTCCTTCAGGGTGTCGGTGCCCTGCACGCCCTTCACCAGCACGATCGACGCCTTCACCACCTGGCCGCGCACCGGATCAGGCGCGGCGCTGACGCCGCACTCGAGGACGAACGGCAGCTCCATGATGACGTTCTCAATCTCCGCCGGGCCGATGCGGTAGCCGGACGACTTGATGACGTCGTCGGCCCGCCCGACGTAGTGGTAGTACCCGTTCTCGTCCTTCCACGCCAGGTCGCCGGTGTGGTAGAAGCCGCCGCGCCATACCTCGTCGGTCTTCTCCTCGTCCTTGTAGTAGCCGAGGAAGATGCCGGGATGCGGGTTCTTCCGGTCGGTGCGGACGACGATCTCGCCGTTCTCGCCGGGCGGCACCGGGTTGCCGTCTGCGTCGACGAGGTCGACGCCGTAGTCCGGCACCGGCTTACCCATCGAGCCGGGCTCGAGCTCGTCGCCGAGCAAGTTGGCGAGCGAGAGCGTGGTCTCGGTCTGGCCAAAGCCTTCCGCGATCTCCAGCCCCGTCGCACGCTCGAACTGGGTCCAGACCTCCGGGTTCAGCGCCTCGCCGGCGGTGGTCGCGTGGCGGACGGAGGTGAAGTCGTACTTCGAGATGTCCTCCTTGATGAGCATGCGGTAGATGGTCGGCGGCGCGCAGAATGTCGTGATGTTGTACTTCTCGAACATCGGCAGCACCTTCTCGGCGTCGAAGCGCTCGAAGTCGTAGGTGAAGACCGCGCCCTCGCAGAGCCACTGCCCGTAGAACTTGCCCCAGAGCGCCTTGCCCCAGCCGGTCTCGGAGATGGTGAAGTGGAGCCCGTCGCGCTCCACGAGGTGCCAGTACTTCGCGGTCACGAAGTGGCCGAGCGCGTACTTGCAGCTGTGGAGCGCCATCTTCGGGTAGCCGGTCGTGCCGCTGGTGAAGAACATGAGCATCGGGTCGCTGCCGCGCGGCGAGTCGGCCGTCCGCTCGAAGACGTCGGAGAAAGCGGGGACCTCGGCGTTGTAGTCATGCCAGCCCTCGCGCTTGCCGTAGACGAGCACCTTGACGAGCTTCGCGCCGATCTCCTTCTCCGCGGCGTCCGCCTCGATCGCGACGTCCCCGTCGCCGGTGCAGAAGATCGCCTTCACGTCGCCCGCCTTGAACCGGTAGGTGAGGTCGTGCGCCTTGAGCTGGCTCGTCGCCGGGATCGCCACCGCGCCGAGCTTGTGGCACGCGAGCATCGTGGGCCAGAACTGGAAGTGGCGCTTCAGGATCAGCATCACCTTGTCGCCCTTGCCGATACCGAGCGACTTCATGTAGTTGGCGACGCGGTTGGACTGCTCCATCATGTCCTTGAAGGTGAAGCGCCGCTCGCGCATGTGCGCCGAGACGTGCAGCATCGCCAGGCGGTTCGGGTCCTTCTTCGCGATCTCGTCCACGATGTCGAACGCGAAGTTGAACTCGTCGTCGTGCTCGTAGCGGATGTGGACGAGCTTGCCGTCGCCGTCCTCCTCGCACTTGACGAACTTCTCGGCCAGCAGCGGCTCGTTGGGCTTGCGCCGGCGCATCCTCACCATCGTCTGCGCCTGCTCCTCGGCGTCGCCGGCCATGATCATCGCGATGAAGGAGCAGCTCTTGCCGCCGACCGCCACCATGCCATGGGGCGTGGAGGACTTGTAGAAGATCGAGTCGCCGGCGTTCAGCGTCTCCTCGTGGTCGCCCACCTTCACCCGCATCGAGCCGGAGACCACGAAGTCGAACTCCTGTCCGGCGTGGGTGGTGGTGTGGATCGGCGCGCGCTGCTGGCGCTCGTCGTAGTCGTAGGTCACGTAGTACGGCGTGGCGAGCCGGCCCTTGAACATCGCGGCCATGTTGCGGATGAGGATGCCGCGCTCGTTCACGGTCACCGGGCCCTGTCCGGCGCGGCAGACCTGGAAGTGCGAGAGCTTGGCGGTGTGGCCTTCGAGGAGCGCGTTGATGTCCACCCCGAACGCCAGCGAGCACTTGTGCAGGAAGGTGAACGGGGGGTCCATCGTCCCCGCCTCGATCGCGAGGTAGTCCCGCTCGTCCACGCCGGTCAGGCGGGCCATCTCCGACGGCGACTTGCCGCCGATCTCGCGCAGTTCCTTGATACGCGCGGCCATGCCCCTGAGTAGTTCGTTCATCTTCTCTTGCCTTTCCTTTTTGACTGAATTTCCGTTGTGTAGAAAAAACGCAGACCACCGGCCGTCCCGGTGGTCTGCGTCCTGCCCTTCGGTTTCGCCCTGCCTGTCTTCAGGCGACGGAACACGCGGCTGGCGTTAGACCACCAGGCCGTGTAATAATAATTCGAATGGCGAAACGGTTTTTCATCTGTTGGCGCGTATTATACCATATTCCGCCGCCCCCGTGCGTAACAAAGTGCAACATTCGCAATCTGCCGCGGAATCTGCCGCGGTCAGCCGCGGAAGCCCTCGATCACCGTCTGGCGGATGCGCTTCGCCTGGCGCGGGTAGTCGAGGGTGTAGTGGAGACCGCGGCTCTCGCGGCGCTTCTGCGCGCTGCGGACGATCAGCTCCGCGCAGACGGCGAGGTTCCTCAGCTCGAGCGTGTCCGGCGTCACCAGGTAGCGGAAGTAGTAGTCGCGGATCTCGCGGCGGAGCGTGCGCAGCCGGTGCGCCGCGCGCGCGAGGCGCTTGTTGGTGCGCACGATGCCCACGTAGTCCCACATCAGGCGGCGGATCTCGTCCCACATGTGCGAGACGAGCACCGCCTCGTCGGGCGGGACCGCCGAGCCGGTCTTCCACGCCGGGATGCGCGGCAGGCGCGTCCGCTCCGGGTGCGGGCCGAGCCGCGCCGCGGTGAGCCGCGCGCAGACGAGCGCCTCCATGAGCGAGTTGGACGCGAGCCGGTTCGCGCCGTGGAGGCCGGTCGAGGCGCACTCGCCCACCGCCGAGAGCCCGGGGATCGAGGTGCGCCCGTCGGTCGTCGCCTGGATGCCGCCGCAGCTGTAGTGGGCGGCCGGCACGACCGGAATGAGGTCGCTCGCCATGTCGATGCCGAACTCCATGCACTTCTGGTAGATGTTGGGGAAGCGCTTCATCAGGTAGGCGCGCCCCTTCTTCCGGATGTCGAGGAACACGCAGTCGTCGCCGGTGCGCTTCATCTCCGAGTCGATCGACCGCGCCACGATGTCCCGCGGCGCCAACGACCCGCGCGGGTCGTACTTGCGCATGAACTCGCGCCCGTGCCGGTCGACGAGCACCGCCCCCTCGCCGCGCACCGCCTCGGAGATGAGGAAGCGCTTCGCCTGCGGGTGGAAGAGGCAGGTCGGGTGGAACTGGACGAACTCCATGTTCTCGATCTTCGCGCCGGCGCGCCAGGCGAGCGCCACCCCGTCGCCGGTCGCCGAGTCCGGGTTGCAGGTGTAGAGGTACACCTTGCCGCAGCCGCCGGTGGCGAGGATGGAGTTCGCGGAGCGGATCGCGTAGATCTCGCCCGACGGCTTGTCGAGCACGTACGCGCCGACGCAGCGGTTCTCTCCCTTCAGCCCCAGCCGCCGCGTCATGATGAGGTCCACCACGATCGTCTGCTCGCGGATGTCCGCGCCCGAGCGGCGCACGCGGCGGATCATCGCCGCCTCGCACTTCTCGCCGGTGATGTCGCCGGCGTGGAGGATGCGCCGGGCGCTGTGGCCGCCCTCGCGCGTCAGGTCCCAGGAGCCGTCCGGCCGCCGCGCGAACTTCACCCCGCAGTCGATCAGGTCCTGGATGCCGGCCGGCGCGTTTTCGCAGATCTCGTGCACCACCTCGGTGCGCCCGAGCCAGGCGCCGGCGATCATCGTGTCGCGCGCGTGGCGGTCGAAGCTGTCGGCCGGGTCCATCACGCAGCAGATGCCGCCCTGCGCGAAGTTGGTGTTGCAGTCGGCGAGGCGGCCCTTGGTGACGAGCGTCACCCTGCCGTAGGCCGAGAGGTGCAGGGCGCTCATCAGCCCCGCCATGCCGGAGCCGACGACGAAGTAGTCGCAGTCGACCGTCTTCATCGCGCCCTTCAGCCGCAGTGGAAGTAGGTCTTGACGAGGTCCGCCATCGCCTTGGCGTCCTTCGTCACCTTCGCCCGCAGCGAGCGGTCATCGAAGGCCTTGAGCTCGCGGACGATGCCGTCGATCATCGCCGGCGAGAAGACGCCGCCCTCCTCGTAGACCGCGCGCTGCTTGAGCAGCGTGTCGGCCGAGGCCCAGCAGCTGTCGGGCAGCGTCGCGAGAGAGGAGAGGAGCTTCGCGTTCTCCTTGCGGTGGATGTTCACGTTCACGTAGGTCGCCTCCGCCACCTTGAGCGCGTCCTTGAGCTTGAAGCCGTGGCGGCAGGCCACGCAGAGCGCCGCCATCAGCAGGTGCACGTTCGCCGAGGCGTCGGGCGAGCGCATCTCGACCGTCTGCTTCTGGCGGGTGTCGGTGCGCGAGGCCGCCTCGCCCGGGTTCGCCTGGCGCGCCATGTCGCCGCGGCCGGCCCAGCCGAGCGGCACCCTGACCAGCACCGAGCGGTTACGGTCGCCCCAGCACACGTTCGTCGGCGCCTCCTGGTGCGGCACGAGCCGCAGGTAGCTCGTCGGGTTCATGTTGCCGAAGGCGGTGATGGACGGCGCGAGCTTCATGAGCCCGGCGATCGCGCGGCGGGCCGTGTCGGAGATCCTGCCGCCCTTGAGCATCTGGTTCTCGCCGCCCTTCATGAGCCGCATGTGGATGTGCAGGCCCGAGCCCGCCTTGCCGACCGTGATCTTCGGCGCGAAGGTGACGTCGTAGCCGTACTTCGCGCCCATGTTGCGGATGATCCACTTCGCCACCGTGAGCTGGTCCGCCGCGTCCGGCGCCGCGCAGGGCAGGAACTCGATCTCGTTCTGCTCGTAGACGAGCCCGCCGGAGGTGAAGTTGCCGACCTCGCTGTGGCCGTACTTGATGAGCCCGCCGGCCTGGGCGATCGCGAGCATGCACTTCTGGCGGAACTCGCCGAACTTCGCGAACGGCGCGGACTCGTGGTAGCCGCGCTGGTCCTTGGCCGGGAAGCTCTCGGGGTCCTGCGCGATCACGTAGTACTCGAGCTCGCCCATCGCCTGGAACTCGAGCCCGGTCTCCTTGCGGAACGCCGCGCACGCCTTGCGCAGCGTGTACTCGGGGCTGGACTCGAGCGGCGCGCCGTCCTTGTTGAAGAACGAGCAGAGCAGGCACAGCGTGGGCAGCTCGGCGAACGGGTCGACGAACGCCGTCGAGTAGCGCGGGATCACGTAGAGGTCGGAGCTCGACGCCTCGATGTAGGAGAAGAGGGAGCTTCCGTCCACGCGCTCGCCGCAGGTGAGGATCTCGTCCAGGTAGCCGGGCGAGTGGAGGATGAAGTTGAGCGTCTTCAGCCGCCCGTCGCCGCCCGGGTACATGAAGTTCACGTGCCGGATGCCCTTGGCCTTGACGAATCGCTTGATGTCGGCCTTGGTGAACGCCGCGCGCTCCTTGCCGAGGAACGCGACGATGTCGGTGGTGTTGATCTCTACGGTTGCCATATCTCCTGCTCCTTTCAGACTGGATTTGACTTATCCCCGGCGGGGACGGTGAAGTTCCGAACCGGTGCGCGAGAGCCGGTAGCTCATGGTGCGCTCCGAAATGCCCAGCTCCTTCGCCGCCGCGGCGTGGCTGCCGTCGTGGCGGCGGATCGCGTCCTCCAGCACTCGGCGCTCGAAGGCGGCGACCTGCTTGTCGAGCGGCAGCGCGCCCTCGCCGCCGTCGCCCTCGGCGAACTCCTCGTGCTGCATCGTCTCCGGCAGGTTGTAGCTGCGGATGCAGTCGTCCTTCGCCGTCAGCACCGCGCGCTCGACGCAGTTCTCGAGCTCGCGCACGTTGCCCGGCCACGAATACGCCTTCATCGCGTTGATGGCCGGCACCGAGAAGCGCGTCACCCGCTTGCCGTACTTCGCGCCCAGGCGGTCGAGGAAGTGCCGCGCCAGGAGCACCACGTCGTCGCCGCGGTCGGCGAGGCGCGGCAGCCGGATCGGGAACACGGAGAGCCGGTAGTACAGGTCCTCGCGGAAGAGCTTGCGCGCCATCAGGCCCTCGAGGTCGCGGCTCGTCGCGGCGATGAACCGGACGTCGCTGCGCAGCTGCTCGTTCGAGCCGACGCGGGAGAACGTGCGCTCCTGGAGGAACCGGAGGAGCTTCACCTGCACCGGAATGGAAAGGTCGCCGATCTCGTCCAGGAAGAGCGTGCCGCCGTCAGCCGCCTCGGCGCGCCCGATGCGCCGCTCGCGCGCGTCGGTGAAGGCGCCCTTCTCGTGGCCGAAGAGCTCCGACTCGACCAGCGCCTCGGGAAGCGCCGCGCAGTTGAGGACCACGAACGGGCGGTCCTTGCGCGGCGAGAGGCTCTGGAGCGCCTGGGCCACCAGCTCCTTGCCGGTGCCGCTTTCGCCGCGGATGAGCACCGTCGCCTCGCTCGCGGCGACCTGGCGGATCTGCTCGTACACCGCGCGCATCTCGCGGCAGTTGCCGATGAGGCGGCCCGGGGTCTCGTTCACCATGCCGCGGAGCATGCGGTTCTCGTTCATCAGCGCCTCGCGCTCGGCGTCCTCCTCTCGGCAGACCGCCGCCGCCTCGGCCACGAGGTTGGCGATGATCTCGAGGAGCTCGACGTCCCGCACCAGCTCGGCGGTGTCGCCGGTCATCTTGCGGTCGGCGGAAAGTGTGCCGATGATCTTGCCGCGGTGGACGAGGGGAACGCAGACGAAGGACAGGGCCTCGTCCGCGCCGCGGCTCCTGGTGCGGTTGAGGAAGCGCGGGTTCTTGCGGATGTCGCAGACGACCTCGGCCTTGCCGGTCTTCGCCACCAGGCCGGTGATGCCCTCGCCGACGCGGTAGCGGCCAAGCGAGCGCCCCTCGGCGTTCAGCTCGCTCGCCGAGGCGGCGATCCGAAGCTCGTCGCCGTCCAGCAGGGTGAAGGTGCCGCGCAGCATGCCGAGCCGCCGCTCGAAGATGTCGATCGCCGTCTCCAGAAGCCGGCGGACGTTGCGCTCGCGCGCCATCACCGCCGCGATTTCGCGCAACACCGCTATCTCTGTCTCTGACCTTGCGTTCATTTTCTCGTATTATACCAAAATCCGCCGCCTCAGGTGCCCATGAACTCGCCCATCGTCGCCTCGCCGTCGTGGGCGATGTGGCGGGGGAAGACGACCTGGAAGGCAGTCAAGGCGAGGATCCAGAGGTCGAGGAGCAGCGACTGGCGGTCCACGTACTCGACGTCGTAGCGGAACTTCTCCTCCCAGCCGAGCGCGTTGCGTCCGTGGACCTGCGCCCAGCCGGTGATGCCGGGGCGCACCTCGTGGCGGCGTGCCTGCTCCGGCGTGTAGCGCGGCAGATACCGGGTCGGCAGCGGGCGCGGGCCGACGAGCGACATCTCGCCGCGGAGGACGTTCCAGAGCTCGGGCAGCTCATCGAGCGACGTCGCGCGCAGGAAGCGGCCGAAGCGGCCGAGGCGCTCGGCGTCGGTGCCCGGGCCCTCGCGCATGGTGCGGAACTTGAGGATGGAGAACGGCCTGCCGCCGAGGCCTGCGCGCTCCTGGCGGAAGAGGACCGGGCGGCCGAGCGCGAGGCGGACGGCGAGCGCGACCGCCGCCGCAATGACGAGCGCGACGGGCGCGAAAATCACGGTCAGCGCGATGTCGAATGCCCGCTTCACGCGAAACGCTCCAGTATCGCCGCGAGCGCCGGGCTCTTCACGCGCACTTCGGCTGGCGAGAGGCCCTCGATCTCGTGGGGAAAGACGATCCAGTCGTCGCCGATGTCCTTGGCGATGTAGTCGGGCGTGACGGAGGTCTTGTTCTTTTCGGGCTTCCAGTAGACGCAGGCTATCTTCGCCTCGGCGCCGACCTTGTGCATCCGGTCCATCACCGCCGCGGCGGTCTTGCCGGTGTCGAAGACGTCGTCGATGAAGAGCACCTTGTCGCCGGCGCGGAAGAGGCCGAAGATCTCGTCCCCAAAGGTGAACACCACCTTGCCCTCGTTCTGGCCGATGCCGGTGTAGGAGGCGCACTTGAGCGGGATGTGGCGGACGTCCCAGCCGGTGCACTTGAGGAACTCGTGCACCGCGATCGCCGGCGGCGCGCCGCCGCGCCAGAGGCCGACGAGGAAGTCAGGCCGCCAGCCGCCGGCGCGGACCTGCTCCGCCAGACGCCACTGGTCGAGCAGGTATTCGTCGGCGGAGATGTAGTGCTTGTCCATGGCCGGTGGCGACCGGGGCCGTTCAGAAGAACCACTTGGCGCAGGCGAGCAGGCCCTGCTTCCAGGGGACGCGGTGGGACACTCCGCTCTTGCCGGCGAACTCGGAGAGGTGCTCGACGTACCAGTCGTAGTTCCTCACCAGTGCCTGCTTGTTGGAGTACTTCGGGGCGAAGCCGAGAAGCTTCTCCGCCTTCTCGACCGAGACGAAGGAGTCGGTCGACGCCGTCTCGTAGACCCACGGGTAGAGCGGCGAGAGGTGGAGCTTCTCCAGGATGCGCAGGAGGAAGACGACTGGCTTCACCGGCATGCCACGGATCTTCTTGCCGTGGCCGGCGCGGTCGAGCACCGCCTGGTAGTCCTCCTTCATCGTGGTGAACTCCTTCGCGCCGATGTTGAACTCGGTGGCCACCACGTCCTTGGGGTAGGTCATCGTGCTCCAGATCGCCGCGCAGAGGTCCTCGACGTCCATCAGCTGGTAGCGGTTGTTGCCGCTGCCGATCATCGGGAAGCCGTGGCCGGTGTACGCCCAGTCGTAGAAGAGCGCGAAGACGCCGAGGCGCTCGGGGCCGATGAAGCTCTTCGGGCGGATGATCGAGACGCAGTAGCCCTCCTTGATCGCGGCGCGGCAGACCTCCTCGGCGTCGATCTTCGCCTGGCCGTAGGGGCCGACGCCGACCAGCGGGTCGGTCTCGTAGATCGGGTGCTTCTTCGGCACGCCGTAGACGGCGGTCGAGGAGATCTGGACCATGCGGTCGACCTTGAACCGGCGGCAGGCGCCGAGCACGTTGCGGCAGCCGTCGACCTCGGTGGTGAAGATGTCCTTCTCGCTGTAGAGCGGCAGCGCGGCCGCGCAGTGGACCACGACGTCGCAGCCCTCGACCGTGCGGTCGACCGCCGCCTGGTCGCGCACGTCGCCAAGCGTGAACTTGAGCCACGGCTCGGACTTCTCGGGGTAGTCGAAGTCGGCGATGTCGAGCACGCGGATCTCCTCCACGCCCTTCGCGCGCAGGAACCGGATTAGATTGATCCCAAGAAAGCCGGAACCGCCAGTTACCAGGACTTTCATACGGCGTATCTGAGACCGGCGCCGTCAGGCGCCGAGCTGCATGCGGCAGAAGCGCTTCACCGCGACGGGCGCGCCGATTTCCTTGGAAACCGAGGAGAGGTACTGCTCGACGGTGATGTCGCCGTCAGCGACGTAGTCCTGCTTCAAGAGGCAGATCTGCGAGCAGAACTTGGCGGCCATGCCCTTCTTGATGCCGACGAGCGCCTGCTCGGGCGGGAGCTTGCCCTTCTGCTCCTTGAGCGCGTTGAGCTTGATCTCGAGCTCGGCGTCGATCTCGGCCTGCGGGACCTCGTCCGGCTTCACATACTTCGGCGCGTTCGCCGCGACGTGGAGGCAGACCATGTGCGCCGCCTCGTCGAGCTTCGCGTCCGCCTTCTCGCAGGCGAGCTCCACCAGGACGCCGATCTTGCCGCCCATGTGGATGTAGCCGGAGAGGACGCCGGCGCCGGAGAGCTCGTAGCGCTCGCTACGGCGGATCTTCACGTTCTCGCCGGTCTTGGTGAGCAGCATCTTGTAGTCGTCGGCGAGGGTGGACTCGATGTCCTTGCCCTCGAGCGCGACCTTCGCCGCGTCGTCCACGAACTTCACGAACGCCTCGGTCTTGGCCACGAAGTCGGTCTCGCAGTTGACCTCGGCGAGCGCCATCGACTTCTTGTCGGCGGCCTCGGCGAGGGCGACGATGCCCTGCTTGGACTCCTTGTCGACGCGCTTGGCGGCGACGGCGAGGCCCTTCTCGCGCAGATACTTGACGGCTTCGTCCATGTCGCCGTTCGAGGCGGCAAGCGCCTCCTTGCAGGCGCCCATGCCCGCGGCGGTTGCTTCGCGGAGCTGCTTGATCATGTCAATCGTGATAGTCATCGAAATTCTCCTTCTTTCAGTTGCTGGGTTGATTCAGTCCCCGCCTTACTCGGCGGCGGGGGCGGCGGGAGCCTCGGCGGCAGGGGCCTCGACCGGAGCGGGCGCCTCGACCGGAGCCTCGGCAGGCGCGGCGGCCTCGGCGGCGACAGCGGCCTCGGCCTCGACCACGGCGGCCTTGCGCTTGGCGGCGAGATCGGCCTTCGCCTTCGACTCGGCGGCCTCCTTCGCGGCGCGGGCGGCGGCCTTGACGTCGGCGCCGATGCCCTTCTTCGAGCCGCGGCGCTCGCCGGACGGCTTGGCGGCCTTGGCCTTGCGCTCGGCGCGGGCGCTCTTCTCCGCCTCTTCGCGGGACTTGCGCTCGGCCTCGCGGCGCTTGTTCTCCTCGGCAGCCTTGGCGCTGTACTCCTCGTTGGCGGCCTTCACCACCTTGGCGATGCCCTCGAGGATCAGCTTGACGCCGTTGACGCTGTCGTCGTTGCCGGGGATCACGTAGTCGATCGGCTCGGGGTCGGCGTTGGTGTCGACGACGGCAACGACCGGGATGCCGAGGCGGGTCGCCTCCTTGACGGCGTTCGCCTCCTTGACGCAGTCGACGACAAACACGCAGCCGGGCTCGACCGCCATCTCGGCGATGCCGGCGAGGTTCTTCTCGAGCTTGGCGAGCTCGCGGCGGAGCATCGAGTTCTCCTGCTTGTGCTCGGAGAGCTGACCGCCGTTGGCCTTCGCCGTCGCCTGCAGCTGGTGCATGCGCTTGACGGAGGAGCGGATCGTCTTGGCGTTGGTGAGGGTGCCGCCGAGCCAGCGCTCGGTGACGTAGAACTGGTCGACGTCGACCGCCGCGGCCTTGACCATCTCGGCCATCTGCTTCTTGGTGGCGACGAAGAGGATCTTCTTGCCGGCGAGGATCGTGTCGCGCACGAACGCGGCCGCCTCGTCGAGCATCTCGACCGACTGCTGCAGGTCGATGATGTGGATTCCGTTGCGCTTGTCGAAGATGTAGCCCTTCATCTTCGGGTTCCAGCGCTTGGTCTGGTGGCCGAAGTGAAGACCGGCGTCAAACATGTCCTTGAGCGTGATGCCCGTGAGGGCGGACGTAGGCATTTCCATATTCTTTTCTCCTTTTTGAACTGTTGATTCAATCCGCTTTGGCAGGGGATGGAAGGCCCCGGCTCGTTCGCTTCAACCCGCCCACCATGGGCGAATTGGCGCGTAGTATACCAAAAACCGCCCCCGGAATGCAATAGGGGTCAACGCGCCTCTTTCTGCTCGCCACCGCCGGCGCGGACGCGCCGCACGTACTCAAGGTAGAACTTCTCGTGGTGGTTGGCGATATCCCTCAGGACCTGGCTCTTCGCCCACGCCCCGTCGATCTTCGCCTCGCGCGTGATGTTCGTCGGCACCATGCACTCGACGACGTTCTCGCACGGCGTCGGCGTGCCGTTCGCGCCGAACGCAACCGAGCCCTCGCCGCCGACGGTCGCATAGGCGTAGCGGAGGGTGTTGTCCTTGGGATTGCAGACTGCGAGGACCGGCAGCTCCGACGCACGCCCCATCTTCGCGAGGTCAGGGTCGTTCACCGGAATCGCCGCGCCCATCAGGATCGCCTGCCGCACCTTGAGCCCGTGCTCGGCAAGCCGCGCGAGGACGCGCGCGGTGATGCGGCCGCCAAGCGAATGGCCGACCAGCGTCAGGTTCGCCCGAGCCTCGGGCGGCATCATCGCGATCTCGAACGCGAAGCGCCACGCCTCCTTGTCCGCCGAGTCGACCGAAAGCGGCCACAGGATGTTGTCGCCGTCCCACGCCTTGAACTCGACGTTCGCCTCGGGGAAGGCGTTTGAGACACACTCAAGAACGCCTTCGTGTGGCTCCGCGGAACGCAGCCACCCAGGGACATACCACACCGTCGCCGCTAAAACTGCCATTGTCATTTCGCTCCTTTGTTCATTTTTGACCTAAGATTGACGATCACCACCTCTGGATGGTTGAAGAAGCGCGGAAAGCCGCGGCAGTTGTTTCGCTGCTTTCACTCGCGCACTTCATTTCATTACTTGTGTTTTGCGATGAACCATTTCCATGCGGGAACGATGCGTATGCCGTCCTCCTCGCCTTCTTCATCCCATGTGACGATTTCGCAGTTCTCGATGCCGGTTTCGCTTCTGGCGTTGCGCAACGCCGAGATTTCCCGCTCGCGAGTCGGCCCCTTCGGCATCTCATACGAAACTTGCACAAGGCGCATTTCTTTCGTAACTTTGTCCGTAACGGAGAAATCCACCTCTTCGCCCTTTTTCGTGACATAGTATTCGACTTTGTTGAAACCACGGCGAAGTTCCATGAATACGGCGTTCTCCAACAGAAAACCTTTTTCGGCGTCGTTCTTTGCCTTGAGAGCGCCAATCATGCCCGTATCGACGAAGTAGAACTTGTCTGGGTTAGTCCTCCTTACGGCCAGCGAATCAGTCCGCAGCGGAACAGGATATGCAAAGTACGAATCAGAATAATACGACAGATAATTGGACAACGCCTCGCGGTCGCTTGGCAGCGACAATTGGCGGAGGACGCCTGATATCGCCCGAACGGAAATCTTTCGCGCGAAGTTGTGCAACAGATACTGAAGGACGTATTTCAGAGCTTGAACACTTGCGACTTCATGGCGCTCTATGATGTCACGGTATATCACAGCCTCCGCATAACTTTGAAGCATCATTATGCGCGTTGTCGCATCCGTTCGCTGCGCATCAGGGAATCCTCCAACAGCCATATAGTCCGCGAACGCCTTTTTGAGCTTTCCGCGCGTACGCGGGGCATCGGGCAGGTCGGGCGGCTCCGGAAACACGCCGTTGAACGTAAGGAACTCCGCAAACGACAGCGGGAATATCTCCACCTCGGCCGAACGTCCGCGCATTTCCGTCGCTATGTCCTGGGAAAGCATTCGCGAGGAAGACCCTGTCAGGCAAAGCTGGATGCGATGCGAATCGATGAGTCGCCTTGCGAAACGCTCCCAGCCAGGTATGTTCTGCAACTCGTCAAGGAAGTAGTAGCACTTCTCGTCTGCTGCGGCAGGGAACATTTCGGAATGCAAATCAACCACCCAATGCAAATCCTCTGCTGTCATTGCCGCAAGTCGCTCGTCATCGAAATTGATGTGGACAATCCGTTCCAATGGCATCCCGGAGGAGAGCAATTCCCGCATCCGAAGATACGTGAAATATGTCTTGCCGGTTCTGCGCATTCCCTTGACGACCGTCGCGTTGTTCCGTACTTCAGGGAAATGTCCTTGGCGGCCAATGGCGTCGGATGGAACGCCGTCCGTGTAGAACTGCGACATAACTTCGCGTAATGCCTCTTTCATGATCAACTCTCCTTGTTGATTTTGCATGCGCAGTATACCAAATATTACATCGTCGCGTCAATAGGATTGGCCGTATTTGCGGCCAATCTCACGAATATTTGGCCGACCACATCCGCCACCCCGCACGCATTGATATTATACCCATTTCCCGCGCCATCACCTCCACATCGGGATGAAGAGAAGATCGACCTTCTTGCCCTTCTCGGGGTCGTTCTCGTAGCGGAAGAACCGCCAGAGGAAGGAGGTCTTCGAATAGCCGTTCGTCTTGGAGTCGTAGGTAAAGCCCGGAAAGACGTCAAGCGACACGTCGCCGTTTTCCTCTTCCCAGTCCCAGAGCTTCCAGAGGACGCGGTGGCTCGTGTAGCTCGTGCCCTTCGCCTTGTCGGAGCGATGCTCTCCGTTGTAGAGGAGCATGAGAAGCGATGTGTCGCCCTCCTCGTTGTCGGAGATCTTCTCGCGTGTCGCCGTGTCAAAGCAGACCTCCCGATTGCTCTCGTGGTTGAAGACGAGCTTGTTGCCGAGCTTGTGCCTTTCCGTCAGCTCGTAGCAGTTCGTGACGCCATAGGGCGCCCAGCCAAAGACCGACTTTTCGTTGTCGAAGACAAGAAGATGCGTCTTTTGGTCACATGCGGACACATACGTCGCATGCGTCCTCGTCTCGGCGGTCTCCACATATGCCCGCTTCGCAGGATTCCAGACCTTGTTCGTCTCGACCGACGTCCAGGCCTTGATCTCGTCCGTCAACATCGCGCCGTCAAGCCACGCCTCCTTCTCGTCGAAGTCCGCGTCCTTCTTGTAGTTGAAAAGCGGGAACATCCAGCCGCCTTCATTCTTGCCGGACCTGAGTCCCGCGAGACCAGCCGCAAAATATGTGTTGGTCTGCGAGGTGCCGCCGCCGTTCCAGCCGTAAGGGATGGAATAGAACGACCGCTCATCCTCCCGCAGATACAGCGGCAGCACCCAGCTATGCTTGCCAGACTTGCCGTAGAGAGGGGTGACAAATGTATCCTCCACGCTATAGTAGAGCGGTATGAGCCAGTCGCTGCCGACCTTTTTGTTGCGTCCGTAGAGCGGCGTGATGTATGTGCGTTCCTCGCCGTTGAAGTAGACGGGGAAGAGCCAGCTGCGGCGCGGATTGTGCCCGTAGAGAAGCGTGTAGAAGCTTTCGCGGTCGCTGTAGAAAAGCGGAAACACCCAGCTCGCGCCGCCGGTCTCGTCGTTCCAGACATGGCCGCCAAGGCCGGCAAGCAAATAGAGGAGACTGTCCCCCGTGGCCCGGTCGCGGTCATAGCCGGAAAGCAGCGGCAGCGAAAACGCTGCGTCGATCTCGCCGTCCTTGCCGCACCGTTGCCAGTATAGGAGCGAGGCGAAGGTGCGCTCGTCGCGGCAGTACAGCGGCAGCACCCAGTCGGTGTCGCCGGACCAGCCGAAAAGCGGGGTCACGAGACTGTCTTCGCCCCTGTAGTAAAGCGGAGGTATCCAATGCGATCCGCCGCTCTTGCCGAAGACCGGAGTGAGCGTTAGGCCGTCGTCGTGGTAATAGAGCGGAAAAATCCACGACGCCTGGTACTCTCCTTTCTCCGACGAATCCACGCCTGCAAGTCCGCATAGCATGCGGCTCTTCACGGCACCATTGCTGTGATAACGCGAATATGGCAGCGAGTAGAATTCGCCGCGGTTCCAAAGGTAGAACGGCAGGAAGTAGTGTTTCGCCAGCTCGCGCTCGCGGCTGTTGCACCCGGCCAGACCGCAGAGAGCCCAAAAGCTGCTCCCGCCGCTGAACGACCTGTAGTAGTAGAGGGGAAAGACGGTGTCGAGCGAGTTAGAGCCGTTCGCGGAATGCCATACAAGCGGAAACACGCAGAAGCCATCGCCATTGTCGCTCCAGAAAAACGGAAATACGCCCGAGAACTCCCGGTTCCACCACAGCGCCGGGAAGAGGGTAAAATACGGGCTACTGCCGTGGCTCTTCCCCCAGAAGAACGGGAACACGCGATAGTCATTATCTCTCGTGTCGAACTGCGAGACCGGCCACAGGAAATTGAACTCGTCATATTCGCCGCTACCGTCCTGCTTGTACTGTGAATAGACCGGCCTCAGCGCGAGGTGGTCGTCACCCCACGAGATAAGCGGCCACACGATCGACCCGACTGGCTCGCGCCAGTAGGCGAGCGGCCAGAGGTTGACGCGATCCTCGACCGCGCCGGTGAACTTCACCTCGCTGCCGCTGTATAGCGGAGTCGACGAAAACTCCTTCATTGCACAGCCGCCCAACACCAGCAGTCCAACCACGGCAAACATCCTGCTAATTGTCAATTTCTTCATTTCCGCTCCTCCTTGTGCGTCTTGAAACGAGGTCAGTCATTCTTCGCGGCGTCTCGGGCGAGGGCGAGGACAGACTTGCCGGCGATCTCGATATCGGTGATGACGATTTCCCTGCCGCGGGCGCGGTAGACGGCGACTGCGCCCTTACCTTTGGCGGACGTCGCCTCGCGCAGCACCTTCTCGGCCGCCGAGGTGACATTCTCGTTTACAAAAAGCTGATCTGGCATCCAGACGCGCGCAACGAGCGGCGAGCGCTCGCGCCTCTTCTCGAAGTCTTCATAGGACTCGGTCCTGCCTTTATCAGACCAGGTGATCAGCTGCTCTACGCTTGAGCGCATCGGCTTCACCCACAGCCCGCCGTCGTCAGACGGCGTAAGTGCGACGGCCACCACGCACCAAAGTCCGTTTGTCGACGGCTCGAGCTTCGCGTAAAGCCGGTTGCGAAACTCCCAGGTCTTCCCTTTCTCCGCCGCAAAGTCGACAAAGTTCGTGCAGCTCTCGCGCACGGTCGTGTTCAGATAGCGTCCGCGAAGCGGATCATAGGGATCGTACGCCTCGCAGCGGAACCGGACTTCCGTTCCGCCGCGCACGATGCTCTCGTAGCGCCAGATAAGCCAGCCGATTGCCACGCACTGGACAACGAGTGCAACGGCGACGCAAACCATTTTCTTCATGTTGACGTTCATGATTAGGCCCTCCTTCCCTTGCGAAGACGAATCAGCACGACATTGAGCGCCGTCAGCGCGAGTCCGGCGACGATGAGAACAATTCCCTTGACGGTGAAGGACGCCTGGCTCTCGAAGAACTTGGCAAGCACCAGCCAAAGTAACGTCGCCGCGCCGACGTTCGTGAAGAGAAGGCGCATTTTCCGGACTCCATAGACAACGACACCGACCATCAGAACAAGCGAAATAATGTAGCCAGTGTAGTTGATGTAGACGGAGTAGTCGCGTAAACCCGGCGTCGGAAACGCCGCGCCCGCCGCGACGACAAGCGCGACATCGCCCCACGCAGGCAGACGGAAAAAGCGTCCAGTCCCCGCAACAAGCGCAGCGCACAGCCAGAAGATCATGATGCCAAAGAACTCCTCATGCCATTCCCAATCAAGCGGCAGCGTGATGCAGAGGAGTATTCCAAGCCCGGCCGAATAAACGAGACCGGACACAATCTGCGCCGAGACGAGCGCCGACTTCGGCGGTCGGCTTCGCAGGAACGCGACATACGCCGGAAGCGACAACGCCATCAGGGCGACGCCCTTCGCTGCAAGCGCGAACGATTCGCCCGCGCCCGCAGCCAGGCTGCTGACGCCACCCCAGACAATCGCCAGAATCGGCCACAGGACGGTTGGCGCAACAGCGCGAGTCGTCCATATCGCCGGCAGCATCAAGAGCGCGACAAGGAGAACGAGTCCCGGCACCGAACCTCCAACCTGGTATGTCTGCGCAACAAGGCATGTCGCCGCCGCTACCGAGACGCACCAGAGGATTCCGAGCGGCTCCCACAGCGCACGAGCCCTGACACCTCTCAACGACGCGGCAATCGCAACGGCGCCGCACGCGACGACAGGCGCCACGGCTATCGCCGCGCGCGCCTCGCGGCCAAACATGTCCCAGTTCGCCGCGAAGAGCGCGATGATCCCGAGCCCGACCATCAGCGCGCCGAACGCACCTGCGATGATCGCGCCCCACGAAAGCCGCCCTTCGCCGAGTTTGGCCAGCAGTTCCCTGCGTTGCTTCTTCAGCTCCGCGATCTTGAGGTCGATTTCCTCGACCTCGCGTTTGACGTCTTCATTCATTTCTGTTCCTCCTTGATTCCGTTTTCCATGAAATCGGCGATTAGCTCGCGGTAACGGCTCTCGCCATAGTGGTTTGGCAAAAGATTATGGTCGTTGCTCATAACTGGAACAAAGCGCTTAGGTTTGTTGGCAAGCTCGAAGAGCTCCTTGCCCTGGCTGAATGGAATGACATTGTCCTTTGTTCCGTGCATGATCAACACAGGGCATTTCACGTCGACGATGCGCTTCAGGTTCGGGAAAGGATCTATCGGCAGCAGACGAATGCGCGTCACGACGCGCGGCGCGGAGAGGAACGGCGCCTCGAGAATAAGCCCGCCGACTGGTTTCGTCGCCGCAAGCTCAGTCGCGGGGCCGGATCCGATTGAAAATCCGTCGACGATGATGTCCTCGGGCTTAAATCCGCGAGTCTCAATGAGCCAGTCGTAGAGACGGTGGACGTTTCGGTAGCATCCCTCCTCGGTCGGACTTCCGTCGGAGCGTCCGTAGCCGGGATAGTCGACCGCCGCGACGGTATAGCCCTGTTCCGAAAGATCGCCAAGCGCCCAGAGCGTGCCCATCATGTCCTCGGCATTGCCGTGGCAGCGAATAAGCGCCTTCTTGCCGCGCTCGGGCCCGAGCACGACCGCCGCGATCCTGACGCCGTTCGTGCCGATGTCGACATAGCCGGGAGACTTTTCGTCGTATCCGTCCCGTGCGAACTCAGGATGGAACATGATCGTGTTGATGCACCCCGTGCCGACCACGAACCCCAGCACGATCACGAGAATACAAATTCTCAAAAGGGCTTTCAAGAGTTTTTTAATCATAGCCATTAGTCACTCCTTTCTTAATCCTGTTAATCTTGTTAATCCTGTCTAAAGACACTTTGCGCCCTTTGTGTTCTTTGTGGCTAAACAACACCACCCTCGTTATACCACTCCTCAAGCTTTCGGTTGAATTCGAGGCGCGTCAGCTGCGACCATTCCTTTACGCGGTCGGTGAGGTCCTCGATGTGCATCGTCACGCGGCGACGAGGCACGAACGGCGCCCAGAAGAACCACAGGAAGACGCTCTTCACAAAAGTCGGCACAAACGAGGGCGAAGTCTTGCGCCCCTTGCGCGACCAGATCGATCCCCAAAGCCCGCGCGTCCTGACGCCAATGACGCGCACCCCCTCGGGCAAATCGCCGCACATGTTGTACGCAAGCTGGCGCGTCCCGATGTCCTCGTGCTCGGGCTCGGTCTGAATGTGCCCTGACGGATAGAAGATGACATTGCCGCCGTCCTCAAGCGTCGACTTCACAATGTCGCCAAGACCGCGCGCAATCGTCGCCCCTTGTGCAGTGCGGTGCTTGCGAAGGTCTGGCACCGCGACTGCACCAAGAGTCTTGAGGACATGCGGCGCGACGATGCCGGTGTGGAAAAACGACTCGTCCGAAAGCGGCTTTAGCGGCGTCTTCCAAAACGCCACGCCCACGAGCATCGGGTCAACCATCGCCGGATGATTGGGGAGAACGAGCAACGGCTTGTCCTGTGCGACGGACTTTAGCCCGTCGATTTCCACCCTATAGCGCCAGGCGAAGACCCAGCGGCCGACATAAAGCAATACCGACCTATAGCTGAACACAAAGAGAAACGGCGCTACGAGAAAGACGACCGCGAGCAAGAGGAGAAACGCCTTCGGCCCAAACGCCCAGCTCACGAGCGCGTAGCATCCGCTCGCCGCGAGCATGAAGAGAAACGACACCTGGTTGAAGTAGGCGAGCATCGTGTTGAGCTTCGGACCCTTCACAACCTTCTGTATCTCCGCGTCAAGCGGCAGCTTGAAAAACCCGAGGTCAAAGGCGAGAAACCCCAGCACGATTCCAAACCACACTGGCGAGAGCGGCGCGAAGTAGAGAACGCCGAGAAGCGCCGCGGCAATCCAGCCCGTCAAGAGCGTAGCACCGAGTAGAAAGCGCTTCTTGTCGACAAAGCCGGCGACAATCTGTCCCGCGACGATCCCCACCGCCGCCGCACAAAGAAGCGCACCCGTTCCCTTCGCGTCGAGATTGAGTCCCGTCTCGGCCTTGCCATAAACGAGAAGCCCCATCTGCAGCATCGCCGCGCCCCACCAGAAGACCGAAAGCGTGAAGATGACGGCGTTCAGTCCGTCGTAGCGCCCAGCCATCCTATAGGCGCGGGCAATATAGCGAATCGGATTTATCGCGTGAAGCGCGTGGTTAATCTCTTCCTTCGCGTGCACGGTGTAACTCGCGACAAGACCAAGCGCGGCAAAAACAAGCAGCAGCACATTGCGCAGATCATACACATAATACGTAGTGGCATCACTTGCCGACATGCGGGGGACCTCGATGAACAGATTCGCATGGTCCGCAACAATCGCCCCTGCGACCGTTCCCATCAAGACGCCGAGGAATGAGACGCCCTCCATGCCGCCCATGCCAGTCGAGATTCGCGCCTCACCGCCGATGTCGCGGATAAGCGCGTATTTGGCAGGCGAGTAGAGCGAGCTCTGGAGGCCCATCAGCAGCACCGCGCCGATTACGAGCCACGGCGAGTGAAGCGCGAAGCCCGCGATCGCGACGGCCATGATCGGCAGCTCCGCCCACTTCGCGAACCTCACGATGCGGCGTTTCGGGAAGACGGCGGTGAGCCTGTCGGCGAGCGGCGAGCAGAGGATATAAGGAAGCACCAGCGCCCCGGCGGTAACGCCCATCGCGACCGACTTGACGCGCTCGTCGGAAAGCCAGCCAATGACGGTAAAGCTCGCCAGCGTCTTCAGGAAGTTGTCGTTCAACGTCCCAAAGAAGTTGGTCACATAAAGCGGCAGAAATGAATTGTTCTTCATTTACCTTCCTTTGTGCCCTTTGTGTTCTTTGTGGCTAGAAAAACCTGTTCGCAGATGCTGTCCGTGACCTTCTCGGCCCATGCGCGGTTGTCAACGCCCGTCGGCCTAAAGGACTTGTGCCACTTGACGTCCGCCAGCGCGTAGACCGAGACCTGCGCCCAGATCGACGTCGTGAGAAGCTCCAGCCGCTCTTCATCCTTCACCTTCATCGCGAGGAGCTTTCTCAATCCCTCGTATACAGGCCGCCCGAACGCCTCCTTGAACTCGGCGTGGAACTTCGTGGGGCGCGTGACCTCGTGGCGAAAGAGACCCGCGCAGAGCTTCTGGGCCCTTTCGGTCGGAAGCGTCATGAAGAGCATGTCGTCCACCCACTCGCGCACGGCCGCCCGCCACGACTTCTCGTCCTTCACGCCGTCCGCAAGCTTCGCAAGCGGCGCGCCGAGGTCGCCAAAGAGCCGCTTCGCAACGATGCGGTAGAGGGACTCCTTCGAGCCGAAGTATCGGCTTATGAGCGCCGCGTTCGCGTCCGCGCGCCGGCAGATCTCGCGCGCCGAGGCAAGCTCAAAGCCCTTCTCGGCAAACTCCGCCTCGGCCGCCACGAGTATCGCCTCGCGCGTCCTTTCGCCGTCGCATCTAGTCTTTCTCGCCGTCGTTTTCGCCATCACGTGCTTCCTTCTTTTCGTAAACACGCGTATACTTTATCATAAATTGACCCCTCTTGTCAATAGGCAGACAGGGAACAACTCGGCGTCAGGCGACGCGACTGGCTGCGAACGGACGGACGACCAGCCCCGTCTTCATCTGGACCGGAGCGCCTTGACCATCTCCGCCGGGTCGTCGATGCCGTCGACGGCCCGCTCCATCGGGCAGCCGTCGGAAAGGTCGCGGTTGAGGATCCGCGGGACCGTCCGGTCGGCCGACGCCGTTATGCCGCGCGCCTTCAGAAGCGCCGCGGCGTCCGCCCCCATGATTGCCGCGTGCACACGCTTCGCGCCGCCGACCACGCAGATCGCGGCCGCCGCGCGCCCGACCACCTTGTCGACCACGACCGCGTGCGCGAGCTTGCCGGCGTCGAGCAGCTTCAAGATCGGCAGGATGCCGCGGCCGGTCTCCTGGCCGACGATCACCCCGTCCCTCGCCGCGACGCAGGAGACGCCCTTCTCGACCAGCGACTTCATCTCGGCGATGAGGCTCAGCTCGTCCATCGGCCACACCAGCCGCTGCCGCTCGAAGCCCTTGACGAATATCGCCGGCAGCGGCCGCGCCGGGCAGACGTGCTCGCACGCGCCGCAGCCGATGCACTTCGCCTTGTCCACGACCGGGAAGCCCTCGACGAGGTGGATCGCCTGCACCGGGCACTTGCGCGAGCATGCGGTGCACTGGACGTCGTCCGTCGCGCGGATGCAGAGGTCCTTCTTCCAGATCGCGTGGCCGACGTGGACGTTCTTCCGCTCGAGGCGCGGAATCGGGTTTATCGCGCCGGCCGGGCAGACATGACCACAGACGTAGTCACAGCCGGAGAGGCAGTAGCCTCGGCGGAAGTCCATCTCCGGCTGGCCAAAGCGCTTCAGCGCCGTGGCGGCCACGAGGCACTTGCCCGGGCAGCTGGCGATGCAGAGTCCGCAGGCGACGCACTTGGCGTTAAACCGCCCGCGGTCGACCGCGCCCGGCGGCAGCACCGGCGTCGGGCGCTTCGGCACGCCGGGGAGCGACACCTGGGCGAAGCCGCCGTCGGTGGTCTTCTCGACCGCGTCGGCGGCCGCGAGCACGGCGACGCCCTTCAGCGCGTCGCGGCGCGTCACCCCGCCGTCCGACTTGGGCGTCCGGTCCGTCCCCGCGCCGAAGCAGGCGCGGCAGTTTCCGCAGCCGGGACCGACCTTGTGGGCGCAGACGCTCTTCTTCGAGAGGAGTGTGAAGAGCGTTCCCGCGGGGCAGATCCAGTTGCACCAGAGCCTCCCCTTCCCAACTGCCGCGAGAACCACGACGAGCGCGAAGGCCGCGACGCCAGGCCAGAAGAGCGTGAGCGCCTTGCCGTAGATCGAGTACGGAGTCAAAAACCAGCCGAGCGCACCGAAGCCAGTTGCCACCAGCGCGGCGGAGGCGACGAAGACAGTCCAGCGGACGACGCGCTGCGCCTTCTTCTCCGGGAGGCGGGTGCAGACGCGGCGGACCTTCGTCCTGGGGTGGAAGAGCCAGTTCACGGCCGACTGGATGATCCCGAGCGGACAGAGGCACTCGCAGAAGAGCCGCCCGAGGAGCGGTGTCAGGAGCAGCACCACGAGGAACACGTATGTCGCGGCGGGCTGGATGCGGCAGACGACCTCGCTCTTCACGCCGAAGAACGCGGCAGTGACGGCGGCGAGCGCCGCGGCGGCGGCGACGACCTTGGCGAACTTCTTCATCGGTGGGCCTCCTCGTTCTTGAGCGAGTCAATCCACTCGTCGATGACCGCAAGCTCCTTGGGGATGTCGATCGTCTGGGGGCAGTGCAGGAAGCAGCGGCCGCAGCCGGTGCAGTGGTCGGCGCGGCGCAGCTCCTCGGGCACGGCCTTCGCATAGGCCTTCAGCACCTCGCGCGCGGACGGGGCGGTCTTGGCGGAGAGGACCTCGTTGCGGAAGGTGAGGATCGTGGGGATGTCGAGTCCGTAAGGGCACGGCATGCAGTACTGGCAACTGTTGCAGGGAATGGTGTTGAGCTTGAGGAGCGCGACCGCCGCGCGCTCGAGCGCCGCGAGCTCCTTCTCGCCGCAGGGCACGAGCGGGGAGCAGGTGGAGATGTTCTCCTCGATGTGCTCGGTGAAGGTCATGCCGGAGAGGATCGTCATCACGTTCGGGTAGGTGCCGCAGAACCGGAGCGCCCACTTCGCGAGGCTGGCCTCGGGGTCGAGCGGCGTAAGCTCCTTCGCGAGCGCGTAGTTGTAGCGCGCAAGGCGTCCGCCAAGGAGCGGCTCCATCACGACGATGGGGATCTTCAGCTCCGTCAGCCGCTCGTAGAGGTACTTCGCGTCGAGGTTGCGCTCGTTCACCGCCTTGGCGTGGAGCCAGTCGACGTAGTTCATCTGGATCTGGCAGAAGTCCCACTTGTACTCGCCGTGGCGCTCGAGGCACCACTCGAACACCTTGGGGTCGCCGTGGAAGGAGAAGCCAAGGTTGCGGATGCGCTTCTCCTCGCGCAGCTTCACGCACCAGTCGAGCGCGCCGTTCTCGAGGTAGCGCTGCGAGAAGGTCTTGAACCCGCCGTTGCCGACGGAGTGGAGGAGGTAGTTGTCGATGTAGTCGGTCTGGAGGAACTCCAGCGACTTCTCGAACATCTTCTTGCACTCGGCGAGCGGATACTGCTGCGGCGCGAAGTTGGAGAGCTTCGTCGCCACGACGTAGTCACTGCGCGCGTAGCCGCTCGCCTTGAGCGCGCGGCCGAGGCATGCCTCGGAGTCGCCGCGGCAGTATGCGGGCGAGGTGTCGAAGTAGTTGACGCCGTGGTCGAGCATGTACTTGACCTGCGCGTCGAGGAGCTTCTGGTCGATCCCCGACTCGGAGTAGCCGTCCTTCGCCCAGCCGTTGGCGTGGCCGCCGTCGACCGTAGGCAGGCGCATCGCGCCGTAGCCGAGCAGCGACACCTTGCGCCCGTGCGCGTCGGCGCGCACCGTCATTGCGCCGCCGCCCGCCGCGTTGCCGGCGAGGCCGGAAATCAGTTCGCGGCGGTCAACCCTCTTTTCGCTCATAATCCTCCTCTGTCGCCAATTGCGGCGGCGGCCTGAGTCGGAGCCCTACCTGGAGTTAGTCTTCTCGATCTTGTCGGAGCGGATGTCGTCCTCGGTGTTGGGCGAGCCGTCCGGTCCGTTGCTGATCACGACGAAGCGCTTGCCCTTGACCTCGATGCGGTAGTCGTTGTCCCACGGATCGACGAGCGCGCCCTCGCCGCCCTCGAGGTACGGGTCCTCGTCGCCCTTGGGCTCGATGACGACCTTGAGGTCGCTCGGCGGAATGGACTTCTTCTCGCCGATCATGTAGGCGGTCACGGCGCCGCGGATGTTGTCCACCGCCGTCTTCGCCGCCGTCTTGCGGGTGTTCTCGATGTGCTTGGTGACGCCCTGCAGGCCGATGGTGCCGAGGATGCCGAGGATGGCCACGACAACCAGCAGTTCGACGAGGGTGAAGCCGCGGCGCATGGTCTCGGCGAGGAATTTCTCTTGGTTCTTGTCAGTCATTGCTGTACCTCCGTGTTTTCCTGAAATAGCCGTCACTTGGCCGCTTCCGCCGCGGGCGCCTGCTCGGCGGCGGGCGCGCAGCTGGGCTCGGACGCGCACGCGGCGCGGCGCGAGGAATATATCGAGCCGCCGACGATGAGCGCGATCACCAGCGCGAAGACGACGAAGAGCCCCAGCAGCCCGCGCGGCGGAGCGCACTTGGTGAAGCCGCGCGCGCGCTTCATCGAGAAGCGCATCTCGCGGTTCACCGCCCAGCCGCCGGCGTTGAGCACGGCCCCGAGGTCGCGCTTGCGCAGGTTGAAGTAGGTGAGGATCACGCTCGGCAGCGAGACGACGAGGATGATCGCCACCACCGCCCCCGCGATCTGCCACGCCGTCATCTGCGAGATCGCCGCCATCAGCGACGCGGCCGCCGCGCCGAGGATGCCGACGCCGATGCCGATCGCGGCGATCGAGCTGGCCATCGCCGCGCCGCCGCCGGACTCCGCGGCCTTGCCCGCCGCCACCTTCTGGGCGCCGGCGGCGAGCTTCGCGTCTGCCGCGGACTGGCGCTCGCCGAGGAACTTCTTCGCGGTCGCGGCGATGCCGGCGCCGAGCTTGCGCCACGGCGACCAGAACGCCTCCAGCAGCGAGACCTGCGCCTCGACCACCTTGGTGATCGTCGCGTCCCAGTCCTTGCCGTCGCGGTCGTAGAACACGCCGTTGCGCCCGACGTAGAGCCCGCCGATCGTGCCGGCGGTGACCACCGCGCAGACCTGGCGCGTCGCGCCGTCGGCCGGACGGGTCAGCTTGAGGTAGATCACGCAGCACTTCGAGCGGCCGGAGAGTTCGGAATGAGCCGCCTCCGACTCGACATGAAAGCAGAGATTCATCTCCTTGCCGTCAATGCGCAGGACGCCGGTCTGGAAAATCGCCGGGCTCTCGCCGCCGTAGAGGCGGTCCATCGTCACGTAGTTGATCAGGAACTCGCCGAGGTAGAGACGGTAGCGGAGGATCCGCTCCTCCGCGACCAGCTCCGCCTTGGCGCGCGAGTTCGTCTCCGGCTTCGCGGCGACCCAGGCGCGGTACGGCGCGAGGCGCGACTTGAGCTCCTTCCACTCCATGCGCGTGAGCGAGGTCTTCTCGCCCAGAAGCGGCTTCACGCACTTCTCAGCGAAGGCGAGGATCGCCTCGAGATGCTTCGGGTTGAGATGGTCCTTAAGCGGCAGCTCGACATCGGGATCCTCGGTGACGAGCGGCATGTCCTCCGGCGGGGCGAAGAAGCCGTCCACCACCTCCTCGACCGCGGCAAGCGCGGCGTTGGCGTCGGCGGTGGCGTCGCCGGCGACGGCGACCTCGGGTGCCTTGCCCTTCGCCTCCCAGTCGGCCAGCGCCTGGCGCTCCTCGTCGGTCGGCTCGACCTTGCCGAGGTCGTCCTGGCGGGCGAGGTTGTCCGCGAGCGCCGCGGCAAGCGACTCGTCGGGCTCGAACAGCGACTCGACCGCGTAGCCGGCGGTCTTGACGAGCTCGAGCGCGGCGGAAAGCTCCTCGGAGCGGATGCGGCCGTCGCCGTCGGAATCGAGGAACTCGAGGGTGCGGGAATCGAAGCGCAGGCCGGTCCTGGGGCAGGAAATCGCGTACCAGCGCTTGAGGTCGGAGGGTATTTCGAATTTCATATCCGTGTATTATACCGCATTGCCCCGAAGAAGGCAAGCGGGTCGGACGACGCTACACCCTGATCTCGCCGTCGACCGCGGTGGCGCGGATGGTCGCGCCGGGCAGGTAGACGCCAGAGACGATCTTGCGGGCGATCGGGTTCTCGAGGTCGCGCTGGATCGCGCGCTTCACCGGACGCGCGCCGTAGGCGGGATCGTAGCCGTCGCGCATCACCACCGCGCGCGCGGCGTCGTCCACTTCGAGCCGGAAGTCCTGCGCGGCCAGCCGGTCGGCGAGCCCCTTGATCTGCAGGTCGACAATCTTGCCGATCTCCGCCTCGGTGAGCGGCGAGAACTCCAGCACCTCGTCGAGCCGGTTGAGGAACTCGGGGCGGAAGATGTCCTTGAGCGCGTCCTTCGGCGCGTTCGAGGTCATGATCACCACCGTGTTCTTGAAGCTCACCGTCCGCCCGTGGCTGTCGGTGAGGCGGCCATCGTCCAGCACCTGCAGGAGCAGGTTGAAGACGTCGGGGTGGGCCTTCTCGATCTCGTCGAGCAGCACCACCGAGAACTGCTTGCGCCGGACGGCCTCGGTGAGCTGGCCGCCGTCCTCGAAGCCGACGTACCCGGGAGGCGCGCCGACGAGCCGCGAGACCGCGAACTTCTCCATGTACTCCGACATGTCGAGCCGCACCATCGCGTTCTCGTCGTCGAACAGCTCCTGCGCGAGCGCCTTGGCGAGCTCGGTCTTGCCGACGCCGGTCGGCCCGAGGAAGAGGAACGCCCCCACCGGACGGTTCGCATTCTTCACCCCGGCGCGCGACCTGAGCACCGCGTCCGCCACCGCCTGCACCGCGGCGTCCTGGCCGATCACCCGGCGGTGCAGCGTGTCCGCAAGCCGGACGAGCTTCTCGCGCTCGCCCTCCACCAGCTTCGCCACCGGCACCCCGCTCCAGCGGGACACCACCTCGGCGATCTCGTCCGCCGTCACCTCCTCGCGGAGGAGCGCCGTCCCCTTGCGCGCGGCCAGCCGCTCCTCGTGCTCGTGGAGGCCCTTCTCGAGCCCCGGGATGACGCCGTACTGCAGCCGCGCCGCCTCGTTGAGGTCGCCCTCGGAGACCGCGCGCTCGTGGCGGCGGCGCGCGTCGTCGAGCTGCGCGCGCACCTTGCGCACCTCCTCGATGGCGCCCTTCTCCTCCTTCCACTGCGCGGTCATCGCGTCGGACTTCGCCTTGAGCTCCTTCAGCTCCACCTGCAGCTCCTCGAGCCGCTTCTTCGAGTTGGGGTCCTTCTCCTTCTTCAGCGCGATCTCCTCGATCTCCAGCCTCCGGACGTGGCGCGAGATCTCGTCCAGCTCCTGCGGACAGGAGTCCATCTCGGTGCGGATGCGGGCGCATGCCTCGTCGAGCAGGTCGATCGCCTTGTCGGGCAGGAAGCGGTCCTGGATATAGCGGGAGGAGAGCGCGACCGCGCTCACCAGCGCCTCGTCGCGGATGCGCACGTTGTGGTACTTCTCGAAGCGGTCCTTGATGCCGCGCAGGATCGACACCGCGTCCTCCTCGCTGGGCGGGTCGACCATCACCGGCTGGAAGCGCCGCTCCAGCGCGGCGTCCTTCTCCATGTACCGGCGGTACTCGTCGAGCGTCGTCGCGCCCACGCAGTGCAGCTCGCCGCGCGCGAGCATCGGCTTGAGCATGTTGCCGGCGTCGCTCGAGCCCTCGGTCTTGCCGGCGCCGACGATGGTGTGGATCTCGTCGATGAAGAGGATGATCTTGCCCTCCGAGTCGCGGATCTTCTTCAGCACCGCCTTGAGCCGCTCCTCGAACTGGCCGCGGTAGCTCGCGCCGGCCATCAGCGCGGTCATGTCGAGCGAGAACACCATCCGGTCCCGCAGGCCTTCGGGGACGTCGCCGCGCACGATGCGCTGCGCGAGGCCCTCGACGATCGCCGTCTTGCCCACGCCCGGCTCGCCGATCAGCACCGGGTTGTTCTTGGTCTTGCGCGAGAGGATGCGGATCACGTCGCGGATCTCGGTGTCGCGCCCGATCACCGGGTCAAGCCGGCCTGAGCGCGCCAGCGCCGTAAGGTCGCTGCCGTACTTCTCGAGCACATTCTCCTCGGTATCGGGCTTCTCGTAGCTCATGTTCATGGTTGTCTCCTTTGTTTTGAAATGGTATCTACCAAGGAGCATAGCAGAGCGCGTGCCACCGCGCGGCGGCGCGGCGGTGGACCGCCGACTGCGACATTTTGGCCCGACCGCGACTTTTCGGCGCTTTGAAGTTTTCAGCGGAGAGCGGTTTGAGACAGTTGAAACTCCGATGGTTGGGGCTCTCGCTAACGCTCCACTGCTTCGCTCCCTACAACAGCAATCCAGTCCCTTGGCAGATTTGTCTCGCGCAAAGTTCGCAAAGTCCGCAAAGGTTACCGCCTTATCCTCAGAAAGGCACTGTTCGCGGTGCCATCTCCAGGGGTAACGACAAATGTCATCTTGCCGCTCGCGTCAGCATCTGAAACCGTCACCGTTGGCGTCAATCTTGCCGCGCCGCTCCAGTCGCCAAGATCGCTCGTTGCCTCGAACATCAATGCGACCTTCGCCGCGTCTACGATGACCGCGTTATCTCCGTCTTTAACGGTTAAGGACACCGACATATTCACTACGTCCCCGCCTCCAATCGCTAGCTCATTTAGTTCTACCTTTGGCTCATTCGCGAACAACCGTTCCGCGCCCAGTATGTACGCTGCGGCAGCATAAGGCGATGCGACCACATTCGGCTGATAGAGATTCTTGTCGTTAACCCAATTCCTGAATGACTCGTACTTCGAGACAGTCGCGATCTCAGCAGCAATACGTCCGTCCGCAAATGTCGCCATAATGTCAACGACCTCTGCGTCATTTGCCGCAACCCCAAGCACCTCTGGCCAATACCGAAGTGTTAGTCCATTCCATTGTCCTCCAACCTCCACGTTCCACCCTGTCGACTTCGGCGACACAGAAGCAAAACAATTATCGTTGTCTGGAAACGGATACCACTCAACGCTTGGCGCATTCCCCATAAATGTTACATTCGTCAAATTGTCGCACCGATCAAACGCCCCACTCCCTATGCTCGTCACGCTGTCTGGTATTGTTACGCTCGCGAGCCCGCGGCAATTGTAGAACGCCAAAGACCCGATGCTCGTCACGCTCTTAGGTATCGTCACGCTCGTAAGACCGCTGCAATCTTCGAACGTCCCTTCCCCAATGCTCGTCACATGGTCTGGTATCGTTACGCTCGCGAGCCCGCGGCAACCGTCGAACGCCCAATCCCCGATGCTCGTCACGCTGTCCGGGATTGTCACGCTCGTAAGCCCGCTACAGCCGGAGAACGCACTGAGTCCGATGACCGTCACACTATTGGGGATTGTCACAGACGTTAATGTCCGCCAGCGTTCGGAAAACGAATAGTCCTCGATGCTAGTGACCCCTTCCGATATGACGAGATTGGTAATGGCATGCCAATTACCAAAAATCTCTTCGGCGCGAACAGAGCAAACATACTGCGGAACAGTGATTTCCGTTAACGAACTACATGCAAATGCCCCAAAACCAATATTCGTTACGCTATTTGGAATCGACACGGAAACTAGCTTGCAACCAGAGAACGCATATGAGCCAATGCTCGTCACATTGTCTGGGATCGTAACATCCAAAAGGCCGCTACAACCCCCAAACGCAGAATATCCTATGCTCGTCACGCTGTCGGACAGCGTTACGCTCGCAAGCCCGCTGCAATAGTGGAACGCTTCAGGCTCAATACTCGTCACGGCACTGCCAATAATCACATTAGTTAGATTTTCACAGTACTCAAACGCAGAATATCCAATGTTCGTCACACTGTCTGGAATCGTAACATCCAAAAGACCGCTACAGCCTCTGAACGCCTCACCCTCGATGCTCGTCACACTACTGCCCAACGTTACATTGGCCAGCGAACTACAGCCACTAAAAGCTTGATATCCAATATTCGTCACACCGACACCAACTACCACATTCGTCAAATTGTCGCAACCGTAGAATGCAGACTCACCAATACTCCTAACACTATCAGGGATCGTAACACTCGCAAGACCGCATGGCACCATGACCAGCGTTCTATCGCGCTTTGACAGCAGCAATCCTGAAACTACTTCATAATATGCATTACCCGAATCTACCGCAAACGATGTCAATCTGTCGCAACCATAAAACGCCCCATGAGCTATGTAAGCAACGTCGCTGCCAATCATTACATTCGTCAACGAACTGCATTCCGAAAACGCGCCTCCCTCAATGCTCGTCACGGGGTAGCCGCCGAGAGACGAAGGTATCAAAATCTCACTTTCCGAACAATCTTCAACTTCCAAAACAGCAGCATGACCATCTAAAATCCTGTAAATCCAAGTTGTGCCATTGATAGTCTCCTCCGGATAGCCAATTTCATAAAGATAATTCCAAGACCACAATCCGCCATCTTTATCCTCAATCATCATTGTGACACACTGACGACCCATAACAGTTCCAAAATCGGGAGTAAATGTCCCGCCGCTTGGCTCTGTCACATAAAAGGACTCGGAATTCATACATCCCATAAAAGACACCTCTATACCAGGGAAACTTGAAGTGCCATCAAAATCTCCTTTAGCATCGCTTACCACTTGCCAATGGATTGAAGTCGGAGCCGCTCCGCCTATTGCAACTTTCCAAGGCGAATCGTCGTTTTCGGGTGGAACAACGCACACAGGGGCTACATTATATACATATATATAGCTTCGCCATTTCGCATAGTTAACATTGGAATTAATAATTGACACTGTCACGTCGAAACCTCGCCAAGAGCTATTGAAAGTGCCATCCATAGACTCGATGGCAATATTGACAGGGGCACAATCTCTTAATTGTACATAATAGACATTGTCCTCGCCCGGCAACCGCGATGCATATGCAGAGTCAAGCTTAAAGGTCCCAGGATCGTATGCGCTGCCCTCTGCGACTTCTACGCGGGCAGTAATTGTGCCGGTGTAGCCAGGATCCCAGTAATTGACCCCTATCTGCACCGACTGTCCTTGTGCTGTTTCGTCCAATTCATACGGCGCAACAACCTGAACAGCCGGATCGATCGCTGGAGAGCCCAAAGCGCTCTGAATGCCGACCAAAGAGACAGCAACGAACACTGCCATTCGCAAACAATATTTCCTCATGACTCAACCAACCTTCCCTCTGCACCTCAATCTTTGAAAACCCGCCGCGTTGAGGTACAGAAAAACGTGGCGTGCCTTAAAATCCATGTCTTGTAGAGGCATCGCCAGACGCCCTGTAGGAAACACGAATTGAAGACACGCCACGCGGGATTGGCCCACGCAGCGCATCTCACATACTCGGCCTTCTACAATGAAAACTGGCGATTTTCTACAAAGCCAAATACGCAAGATTGCGTACGTGCTGCGGGCGTAGGGTGCGTTTCCGCAGCTCCTCGAGTTGGGACGCGGCAAGAGTGCCGCGTTTCCTTGCGAGGTTTCGGCCTTGGCCTTTCGGCTTCAGCCCGTTGCCCTCCTAAGCCTTAACGGTGTTGGAGGACGATGTCAAAGAGCGCCCGTCGTCTGGCGAGATCGCCCGCCTTTCGACAGAATGTTTGAATTATACCAAATTTCCGACGACTCGTGTTACGAATCCAACAAATCAGAAGGAATGGGGAAACGCCGCAGCGGAAGGTCGGGCCAAGGCGACGCGTGCGAGGAATGAACGCAGTGGAACAGCGAGACTCCGGTTCGCGTGATGCGCCAGCGAACGCAAGCGAGACAAGGAGTCGGTATTCCGGCGACGAAGTATCGCGACGCGGACGCTGGATGCAGCGCGGGCAAGACAACTCTAAGACAAGGTCACTGCTTCGCCGCGGCGTGGGCGCATCACTCGGCAATTCGGTCGCGGGCAAAGGTAAAGAAGAACGAAACTGACATCAAAAGCGCGGCAAGCACATATGTTCCGGCCATTAGGGCGAACGCGAAGGAATATGAACGTTCGCCGAAAGTCTCAAACACCCAGCCCATCAACTCGCCGGAGAAGAATGCGCCGATCCCCATCGCAAGAAGAAGCATGAACCCCACCACGGAAGCGCGGTGACGGGCAGGCACCACATCGAAGACGGATGCGTGGGTGTTCACCTCGAAAAGCCCGCGGGAAAGGCCATACGCCGCCGTCATAGCCATCGCCGCGGCAAACGTGCCGCACCGCCCGATGAGCAAAAGCACCGGCGCGCCAAGAAGTAGCGAGCAAATCTGAAAGCCAAGACGGAAACGCGGGAAGCGCGACACGAATCGGTCTGTAACCCAACCGCCAACGAGAATCGCCGCAAACGCGACGAGGTGGTGGTAGAACATCACGTGCGCCCCGGCAGTTACTCCGTCCATCCCGAACCTCTCGTGAAACATCTTTGGGGCCCACGTTATGTATGTATTGTTGACGCAGCAGATGGCAATGAAGCCAGCGGTCGCGCAGAGCGCAGAGGGACAGCAGAAGAACACCTTGAACGACTCGGCGAGCCGGGCGCTCTCCTTCTTTTGCGTCCCGCCAGGCCTGGCACTCTGCCTGTCGTCGTGCAGGAAAAACACAAACACAATGCCGAGCAAGAGCCCCGCCGCGCCAAACGCGACAAAGACGCAACGCCACGTTCCGAGGAAGTCGAGGGCCAAAAGCGCAAGTACGCCGCTCAGCATGAGTCCGAGATATAGCGCCGCCTGATGTATCGAAAACGCAAGCGAACGGGTCTCTCGGTGGTACGAGGCGAGGAGCGACATGGCGCTCGGACCGTAAAAGCTTTCGCCGCCGCCAGTCGCTATGGAACGGAGCATCACGACAACGAGGAACGACGAGGCAAAGCCAATCCCCATCGTGCTTAGCGACCAGAATACGAGCGAGATGGTGATGATCCACTTGCGCGAAAAACGGTCGCCGAGAAAGCCAGCGATGAATGTGACGACGGCGATCGTGAGAAAGAGGACCGTGTTGACATGCCCGAGCTGGCGCTCGGTGAGCGCAAGATCGGACTGGATGTAAGGCACAAGCACGCCAAAAATCGCGCGGTCGGCCTGGTGGAAGAAGTACGCGCCGCCGAGGAGCGCCAGAAGAAGCCACTTGTAGCCGCCGTCCCGTCTCAAATCGGCCTTTCCGCGCCGAGACGCGAGCAGGAGTGGACATGGCAGATCGCGAGCCCCAGCGCGTCCGCCGCGTCGTTCTGGGGCAGCTCGGGTAGCGCGAGCAGCGTCTTCACCATCCGCTGGATCTGCCCCTTCTCCGCGAGGCCGTTGCCGCAGACCGCCTTCTTCATCCGCCGCGGCTCGTATTCGTACACCTCGAGCCCGGCCAGCGCCGCCGCGGACAGCACCGCGCCGCGCGCCTCGCCCAACACGAGCATCGTGCCCGCGTTCTTGCCGTAGATCACCGACTCGATCGCCATCACGTCCGGCGCGTGCGCGGCGATGAGCGCGGCGACGCGCTCATGGATCGCCTTCAGGCACGCGGTGAGCGGCAGCGACTGCGCGTTGCGGATCGCACCGCACTCGACCATCCTGAGACGGCTCCCTTCCGCGGAGAGGACGCCGTAGCCGGTCGAGCGCAGCGACGTGTCGATGCCGAGCACCTTCATCCCCTCACACCTCCATTCTGCCGCGGATCGCGCGGCGCAGCGTGAGCGGGTCGGAATACGCCACCCCCGAGTCCGCCGGCAGCCCGAACGCCAGCCGCGTCACCTTCGCGCCGGTGCCGCGCAGCAGCTCCACCGCATAGCCGGCGGTGGCGTCGCCGTCCATGTCGGTCGAGACGGCGAGCAGTACCTCCTCCACCCCCTCGCGCACCACGCGGTCGCGCAGCTCGGCGAAGCGCAGCCTGTCCGGACCCGTCCGCCGCGCCGGCGAAAGCTTGCCGCCAAGCGAGTGGTAGCGACCGCGGAACGCGCCCGACGCCTCCAGCGAGACGATGTCGGCCGGCTCCTCGACGACGCAGATGCTGCGGCCGTCGCGCGTCTCGTCGGTGCAGAGCGCGCACGGGTCAGCGCCGGCCTCGGTGAAGCCGCCGCAGCGCGAGCAGCAGCGCACCTGCGAGTCGGCGGCGGCGAGCGCGGCGGAAAGCGGACGCAGCAGGCGCTCCTTCTCGCGCACGAGCGCCAGCGCCGCGCGCTGGGCGCTGCGGCGGCCGAACCCCGGCAGCCGGGCGAGGCACTTCTCCAGCTCGGCGACGGCCCCGGTCACTTGCCGAAAAGCCCGCCGGCTCCCTGCATCTGCTTCATCACCATCTGCTGGGTCGCCTCGCGCGCCCGCTTGAGCGCGCCGTTGACGGTGTTGAAGAGCATCGTCTCGAAACGCTGCGGCTTGCCCTTCACGACCTCCTCGTACGCCTCCGGCGCAATCGCGATGCGCTCGATCGTCATGTCGCCCTTGGCGACGACGGTGATGCCGCCGTTGGAGTACTCGGCGGATATCTTCTTGACTTCAGCCTCGATGCGCTTGGACTCCGCGCGCATCTGCATGGCCTCCTTGATCTGGTCGAACATTCCCATGGTGATGTTGGATTTGTGGGTTGTGGTTTGGAAAATTTTAGGCGAACGCCTTGCCGCTCAGGTCCTCGTAGGCCTTGATGTAGATCTCGCGGGTCTTGGCGACCACGTCGTCCGGCAGCTCCGGGCCCGGCGGCTGGTGGTTGAAGTGGATCGAGTCCAGCCAGTCGCGCACGTACTGCTTGTCGAGCGACGGCGGGTTGGAGCCCACCTTGTAGCTCGCCTTCGGCCAGAAGCGGCTGGAGTCGGGCGTCAGCACCTCGTCCGCCAGGATCAGCGAGCCGTCGGGCTCGATGCCGAACTCGAACTTGGTGTCGGCGATGATGATGCCGCGCTCGGCGGCGTAGTCGGCCGCCTTCGAGTAGAGCGCCACCGTCGCGTCGCGCAGCTTCGCCGCGGTCTCGGCGCCCACCAGCTCGGCGGTGCGAGCGAAGCTGATCGCCTCGTCGTGGTCGCCGATCGCCGCCTTGGTGGTCGGGGTGAACAGCACCTCATCGAGCTTCGAGGCGTTCTGGTAGCCCGCGCGCAGGCGCTCGCCGTTGACGGTGCCGGACTTCTGGTACTCCTTCCAGCCGGAGCCGGTGAGGTAACCGCGGGCGATGCACTCGACCTCGACCATCTTCACCTTCCTCACCAGCATCGAGCGGCCGCGCAGGTGCTCGGCGTAGGGGCGCAGGACTGCGGGGTACTCGTCGACGTCGGCGGTAATGAGGTGGTTGTTCACCCCGAAGAACTCCAGCCAGAAGAGCGAGAGGAGGTTGAGCACCTTGCCCTTCCCGGGCACGCCGCTCGGGAGGATCACGTCGAAGGCGCTGATGCGGTCGGTCACCACCATCAGCAGCGAGTCCCCGAGGTCGAAGACGTCGCGCACCTTGCCGCTTTTGCGCGGCAGTTCCGGTATCTGGCACTCCAGGAGCGCCTGGTTCTTGTCGTATTTCATAGTCGCTATTATAGCATAATTGCCGCAATCCTGCACGGGCGAATCTACGCCGGACGCCGGAAGCACCCCTCCAGCGCCGCCGCGTTGGCGTCGAGCTGCGCGGCAAGCGCGTCGGCGGGGACGCCGCGGAGGCGCGCGACCGCCGCGACAATCTCGCCGATGCCCGGCCCGGTCTCCGTCGGCGCGGTGCGGTCGGTCTCGGCCAGCAGACGGTCGGCGGGGACCGACTTCACGAGCTCGCGGTAGTTGACCGCGTGGTCGTTGAGCACGGCGGGGCCGACGGACACAAAGCCGTTGAGCGCGAAGATCCGCGGCAGCAGCCCGGCGCTCCGCGAAAAGCCGTGGAAGATGTATGCGGGCGCGCGCCCCGAGGAACAGTCCTCCACCTCCTTCACCACCTCGCCCCAGCACTTCGCGCCGTGGAGGACGACCGGGCGGCGCAGTTCCGCCGCGAGCGCGAGCTGGGCGCGGAACGCCGCACGCATCGCGTCGGGGATGTTCCGTTCCTTAAGCCGGTCGAGTCCGATCTCGCCCACGCCGGCGGACGGGTCAGCGGCGAGCCGCTCACGCAAGCGCTCCAGCCAGCCGTCGCTGGGCGAGGCGCCGTCCAGGAACGCCCAGGGATGGACGCCGAGGAACCTTGCGTCGCCTTCGCCGGGCTCGCCGCCGAACGGCTCGCAGACGAAGTGCCGGTCCGCGCCCGTCCGGCAGTGGCAGTGGGCGTCGGTCATGACGCCGCGAGCGCGGCGAAGATGTCCGCCGGCTCGGGCATGCGGCCGAGGCCGACCGTGCCGCAGGCGAGCTCGCCGGTGCCGGGAACGAGCACCTTCACGCCGCGCGCGGCAAGGGCGGCGACGTTCTCCTGCGTGACCTGGCTCTCCCACATGCCGTCGTTCATCGCCGGCGCCAACACGACCGGTGCGCGCGTCGCGAGGAGCGTGGAGGTAAGGAGGTTGTCCGCGAGGCCGTAGCGCAGCTTCGCGATCGTGTTCGCGCTCGCCGGCGCGACGACCGCGAGGTCGCAGTCGGCCAGAGAGATGTGCTCCGGGCGCCATTCGGCGGGACGGTCAAACTCCTCGATGTAGACGGGGTTCCTCGAAAGCGTCTGGAAGGTGAGCGGGCCGACGAACTTGGTCGCGGCGGGCGTCATCACGACGCGCACCTCGTCGCCGTTCTTCACGAACAGGCGCACCAGCTCCGCAGCCTTGTACGCCGCGATCGAACCGGTGACGCCCAATAGGATCCTTCTGCCCATGTCCATTCCCCTTTCCGCTACTTCGCCGCCGCGGCAATCCCGCGGCGGAGGTCGTCCACCGCCGCCTTCATGTCCGCCTGGGCGAAGAGATAGCTGCCGGCGACGAACATGTTCGCGCCAGCCTTCGCGGCGAGCGGGATCGTCTCGGCGTTGCCGCCGCCGTCGATCATGATGTCGAGGTCTGAACGGCGCTCCCGGAGCCACGTCACCTTGGGCAGGCAATCGGCGATGAACTTCTGACCGCCGTAGCCGGGGTGCACGGTCATCACCAGCGCCTCGTCGACTTCGTCCAGGTAGGGAAGGAGTATCTCCACCGGCGTCTCGGGGTTGAGGACAATCGCCGGCTTCGCGCCGAGCGCGCGGATGCGCTTAAGCTCGTGGTGGAGGTCGCAGTCGGCCTCGACGTGGATCTGGACCGTCTGGGCGCCGGCCTTGACGAACTTCTCGAGGTAGAGGTCGGGACGGGACATCATCAGGTGGACGTTGCGGTAGAAGCCCGGGCAGGTCCTGCGGCAGAAGTCGACGATCGACGGGCCGAAGGACATGTTGGGCACGAAGTGCGGGTCCATGATGTCGAGGTGGATGGCGTCCGCGCCCGACGCCTCCGCGCGCCGGAGCTCTTCGGCAAGGCGCCCGAGGTCGGCGGCGAGGAACGACGGAAGTATCTGGGGCTTCGTCACAGCATGTTCCTCATGATCTTGCCGCTCACGGTCTTGGGAAGCTCGTCGCGGAACACCACGATGCGCGGGTACTTGTACGGCGCGGTGTGGGTCTTCACGTAGTCCTGGATCTCTTTTTTAAGCTCCTCGCTCGGCTCCTTGCCCTTGACGAGCTTGATGGTGGCCTTGACCACCTGGCCGCGCACGGGGTCGGGCGCGGCGGAGACGCCGCACTCGACGACGTAGGGAAGCTCCATGATCACGTTCTCGATCTCGAACGGGCCGATGCGGTAGCCGGAGGACTTGATCACGTCGTCGGCGCGGCCGACGTAGTGGTAGTATCCGTCCTCGTCCTTCCACGCCACATCGCCGGTGTGGTAGCAGCCGTGCCGCCACGCCTCGGCGGTCTTCTCCTCGTCCTTGTAGTAGCCGATGAAGATGCCGGGGTGCGGGTCGGAGCGCGGCGTCCTGATGACGATCTCGCCGTGCTCGCCGGCGGGGACGGAGTGGCCCTCGGCGTCGACGAGGTCGATGCCGTAGTCGGGGATGGGCTTGCCCATCGCGCCCGGCTTGATCTCGTCGCCGAAGAGCGTCCCGAGCGCGCAAGTCGTCTCGGTCTGGCCGAAGCCCTCGTAGATGGAAAGCCCGGTGGCGCGCTTGAACTGGGTGAACACCTCGGGGTTCAGCGCCTCGCCCGCCGTCGTCGCGTGGTGCACCGACGAGAAGTCGTACTTCGAGATGTCCTCCTTGATGAGCATGCGGTACATCGTCGGCGGCGCGCAGAAGGTGGTGATGCCGTACTTCGCGAACATCGGCAGGATCGCCTCAGCGTGGAAGCGCGAGAAGTCGTAGACGAAGAGCGCCCCCTCGCACATCCACTGGCCGTAGAACTTGCCCCAGCTCGCCTTCGCCCAGCCGGTCTCGGAGATGGTGAGGTGCAGCCCGTCGCGCTCGACCTGGTGCCAGTACTTCGCGGTGACGAAGTGGCCGAGGCCGTAGAGGTGGCTGTGGAGCGCCATCTTCGGGTAGCCGGTGGTGCCGCTGGTGAAGAACATCAGCATCGGGTCCTTGCCGCCGGGCGAGTCGGGACTCCTGCCGTAGACGCGCGAGAAGCCCACGTACTCCTTGTCGAAGCTGCGCCAGCCCTCGCGGTCGCCGTTGACGATCATCCTGAGGAGCGGCTTCCGCGACGGGTCCTCCTTCGCGAGCTCCGCCTCGGCGAGCTCCGCCTGGTGCGCGACGTCGCCGTCGGCGGTGCAGACCACCGCCTTCACGTCCGCCGCCTTGAAGCGGTAGGTGAGGTCGTGGACGAGCAGCTGGCTCACGGCGGGGATCACGATCGCGCCGACCTTGTGGAGCGCCAGCGCGGCGGGCCAGTACTGCCAGTGGCGCTTCAGCACGAAGAGCACCTTGTCGCCCTTGCCGATGCCGAGCGACTTGAAGTAGTTCGCCATCTGGTTGGAGATGTCGCTGATCTCGCGGAAGGTGAAGCGGCGCTCGGTGAAGTGGTCGCTCACGTGCAGCATCGCGAGCTTGTCCGGGTACTTCGCCGCAATCGCGTCGATGACGTCGAAGGCGAAGTTGAAGTTCTCGGTGTTCTTGAACCTGACGTGCTCGAGGTGGCCCGATTCGCTCTCCTCCGTCTCGACGAAGCGGTCGACGACGAGCGGCACCTTGGAGTGCCGCGGGCGCACGGTCTCGAGCCCGAGGTGGCTGTCGCCGTCCTCGCCGGCCATCACCATCGCGAGGAAGGTGACGCCGTTCGGGTCCGTCGCCATCATCCCGTGCGGCGTCGAGGACCGGTAGTAGATCGAGTCGCCCTCGTTGAGCTCCTCGACGTGCTCGCCGACGCGGATCTTCATCGCGCCCTTGAGGACGATATCGAACTCCTGTCCGGCGTGGGTCGTGGTGGAGATCGGCTTGTCGAGGAGGTCGGGGTCGTACTTGTAAGTCACCCAGTAGGGCGTGCCGAGCCGGTTCTGGAACATCGCCGCCTGGTTGCGGATGTCCATGTGCGACTCGTGCGCGGTGAGCGGGCCCTGCCCCGCGCGCGTCACCTCATAGCCGGAGAGGTGCGCCGAGTGGCCCTTCAGGAGCGCGTTGATGTCGATGCCGAAGGCGATCGCGCACTGGTGGAGGAAGTTGAAGGTCGGGTCGACCGCGCCCGACTCGACGGCCTTGTAGTCGTCGACCGAGACCTCGGTCTTCTCCGCCATCTGCTCGACGGAGTAGCCGATTATCTCGCGCATCTCGCGGATGCGCGAGGCCATGTCCTGGAGGCGTTCTGCCGCGCTTGCGTCCATGGCTTCCACCTCACAGCACCCTGAGCTTCACCGGCTCCTCGCCGGTAACGCCGCTCGCGCGGATCTCGTCAAGCGCGGCGTCCAGGGCGGACGCCTTCGCGCGGTGAGTCATCGCCACCACCGGCACCGGCTCCTTGCCCTCGCGCGCGCCCTTCTGGGAAAGCGCCGAGATCGACACCCCGTGCCGCCCGAGCGCCGCGGCGACCGCGCCGATCGCGCCGGGACGGTCCTCCAGCATGAAGCGGAGGTAGAACTTGGAGGCGATGTCGCCGGCGGCGCGCAGCGCCACCCTGCCCTCGGCGTAGTTCGGCACGGCGCGCTGGTAGCGCGTCTCGCCGTGGGCGAGGTTGCGCGCGATGTCGCCGATGTCGCCGATCACCGTCGAGGCGGTCGGCTCGCGCCCGGCCCCGCGGCCGTAGTACATCGTGCGGTCGGAGAGGTCGCCCTTCACCATCGCCGCGTTGAAGGCGTCGTTCACGCCCGCGAGCATGTGGTCGAGCGGGATGAGCGTCGGGTGCACCCCGACCTCCACCTCGTCGCCCTCCTTCGCCACCACCGCCAGCAGCTTGATGCGGTAGCCGAGGTCGGCGGCGAACTTCACGTCCATCCCGGAAAGACCGCGAATGCCCTCGACCTGCACCTGGTCGAACTGCGGCTGGAAGCCGTAGGCGAGCGCGGAGAGGATGCACGCCTTGTGGGCGGTGTCGAAGCCGTCGATGTCGAGGGACGGGTTCGCCTCCGCGTAGCCTAGGCGCTGCGCGTCCTTCAGCACCTCGTCGAACGGCAGCCCCTCGCGCTCCATCCGGGTGAGGATGTAGTTGCAGGTGCCGTTGAGGATGCCGTAAATGGACTCAATCTCGTTGCCGGAGAGTCCCTCGCGCAGGACGCGGATGATCGGGATGCCGCCGCCGACGGAGGCGCCGAAGTAGATGTCGACCCCGGCCTTCTCCGCCGCGTCGAAGATCTCGCGCCCGTACTCGGCGAGCAGCTTCTTGTTCGCCGTCACCACGCACTTCTTCGCGGCCAGCGCGGCGAGGACGAGCTTCTTCGCGATGCCGGTGCCGCCGATGGTCTCGACCACGATGTCGACCGACGGGTCGGCGACGACCGACTCCGCGTCGGTGGTGAGGACGTCCGCCGGGACCGCGACGCCGCGGTCGGTGGTGATGTCCAGGTCAGCGACCTTCCTGAGGACGATGTCGACCCCCAGCCGCTTCGCCATCACTTCACGATGCTTCAAGAGCCCGCCGGCGACTCCCGCGCCGACGGTCCCGAACCCGAGTATGCCAACTCCAATCTGCTTCATATGCGCCTTTCTTCAGATAGAAATGTGTAGTATACCAAAAATTCCGCGCGGCCGCACCAGTCCGGCCGCGCAACTTGCCGCGCAAACGGAGTTTTCTTTTAGCCGCAAAGTGCGAAAGCGTGCTCCAATTGCCCTTGTACACCGGATCGCTCACGTCGGCTGTTATCAGCAGCGAGACAGGGGCGGTCGCGCGGCGATGGAGCTGCCGACTGCTACGGGCGCATGACCTTCATGGAGAGGAGGCGTACACCGGCGCCGTTGAACCTGAACTTCCCCTCCTTGACTCGGCGCAGGAACTTCGCGCACGCGTCGGACTCGAGGACCGCCTTCTCCGCGCCGTCGACAAAGAGGGACACCTCACCGTCCTTGTACACGATCGCGAGGCGCACATTTCCGTCCGCATGCCGAAACGGAACCGGCTCTCCGTCGCCGCCGTCCTTGACCTCGTTCCACTCGCCGAACATCGCCGTCGCGCCGGACTTCTTCGAGAAGCGCAGCACCAGATACGGATAGTCGCCGCTGTCCGCAAGCGCGGGATCGGCCGGCTTCTCGTAGAACTCGAAGCGCCATTCGTCGCGCTTCCCGTCCGGCGCGATTTCGACCTCAACCCGGAACTCGCCAGGCGCGAGGACGTCCCATTCGAGGCTGCCGGACGACTTGTACTGTCCGGCGGGGAAGGCATACTCCCCGTTCATGCGCCAGCGCCCGTTGTAGGTGAGCCACGACGTCTTGTCGCCCGGGAACGTCGCCGCTATCTCCTTGCCCGCAGGAAGGTCGGTCTTCATCCGCGCCGCCAGCCCCATCACCGCGAGATACTGGCTCTCGGCGCGGTCAGGCTTGACGCCGCGCACGCGCATCTCCTCGGCGCCAGCAAGGAACCCGGCGAAGTCGCCCGCGGCAAAGAGCGTCTGCAGCCGCCGCATCTCCTTCTTGTTCCTCCCCGAAATGCCGTCCCAGATCATCCACCAGTGGCTGAGGTCCTGGACGATGCTCCAGGTCTCGTTCGGAAGCGTCCCGTGCCAGAACGAGGCGAAGGTGTCGCCGGCCTTGTCCCAGTCGCCCTTGACGGAGTAGGCGAACGCCGCGAACACGCCGGCCTCCTGGCTGATGTCGCCAAACGTGTTCGCGTTCTTGATCTGCGGAAGGCAGACCTCGATTATCCGTTCGAGCTCGTTGGTGTGCTCGCGGAAGTACTCTACCTGCTGCGCGCCGGAATCCTTCACCATCTGCAGGATCGCCGCGGCGTACATGTACGGAACCATCGTGTCGTGGCGCTTCGTCTCGTAGCAGCGATCGGCGAACGCCTTCATTTTCGCAAGCGACCCGCACCAGCGCGGATAGCAGTTGTACCAGAGGTAGCTGTCGAAGAAATTCTCAAAGTCCGCCTGCACCGCCGTCGCGCCAACGAAAACCTCGTCGTCGAACGGACCGAGCCCCGCGAAGAGATACGCCGCCTCGGGATACTTGTGCAGCTCCCAGGCGCGCCTGAACGCGGCACGGCACGCCTCGCCGTGGTCGCCGTAGCCCTTCCAGCCCGCTTCCGTGACCGTGTTCGCGTAGCCGCCGCCGCGCGCGGACCATGCCGCGGACTTCTCGATGTTGATCCTCAGGACGAGCTGCAGCCATTCATCCGCAGACTCCTTCTCGAGACGTCCCGCTATCTCCTTCGTCCACGAGGTGCCAAACACACCGTTGTTGCGCATGGTCCAGAACACACACCGCATATCCTCGCCGGAGAACTTGCCGTCGACGATCCAGTCCGCCAACGCGCCGGCGGCATTCTTGTTGTCCACGAGCGCCTTGACCATCGCCGCAAACGGCTTCTTCGCCGTGCGGCCGAGGATCTCCACGAGCCGCCTGCGGTCGCCGAAGCGCCCATAGCCGCCGGTTCCCCAGATGTACTGGACGGACGCCTCCATCACCTTGCGCTCGGGTTCCGTCGCCTGTCCCCCAGGATCCATCTGCGCCATCAGGAACGGCTTGAGCTTCGTGTCGCGGAATGACGCGCACGTCTCGATCGACGTATTCGTGCGGATGTTCTCGCTCCAGTCCTTCAGCCAGGTGTCGAACCCGCGGCTGGCCGGCCGCTCGTCTTCCGCATCCTCCTCTTCGTCGTCCTCCTCTTCTTCGTCCTCTTCGTCCGCGCCGGACGAGGCTTTCCGCTCCATTTCCGCGCGGTAGGCGTCGCGCGCCCGCCTGAACTGCCTGAACCGATCCTCCTGCTCACCGACGAGGCTCGCCTTGCGCTCCTCCAGATGCGCGGGCACGGCCATCGCGTGCGCCTCGGCGAACGCCTTTTCGTAGAGCGGGATGTACTTGTCGGCAATCCGCCCGAGCACAATGGAGTTCGAGTATTCCATCATCTCCCGGCTGCGCCGGCGCCGATCCTTCTTGGACTCCTTCCCCTTCGGCGCCGGGAACTTCTCGCGCGCCTCCTCCGCCGCGTCCGCGATTTCCTTCTGCATCTCGGCGTCGTGGCGGTTGAGGACGGCCTCGATGGGCTTGACGTACTTCTCGAGGTCAGGCGCGAGGCGGATTTCCTCTTCGAGCTTCGCGAGGTACTTCTTGGGCCCGCCGCGCTCGTAGCCGAGCGTCGTGACCGTCTTTCCGGACGCGTCCAGGACGAGCACCGTCGGAAACCCCTCCACGCCGTACTCCTTGGTCAGGCGGCGGTTGTTCTTCCTGCCGGTATCGGAGAGGAGGTTCTTGTCCATCGGGTTGTCGATGTAGACGAGTTCGTAGGTGTTCGTCGCGACCCCGAGGAACGCCTTCTTCGAGAGGACCTCCTTCTCAAGCCGCATGCACCAGCCGCACCAGTCGCTGCCGCTGAACACGGCGACGATCTTGCGTCCGTTGCCGGCCGCGCGCTTCATCGCGGCGTCGAGGTTGTCGGTGAACCCCTTCGGCGTGGACGTCGCCGCAGCGGCGCCAAAGGCCGCAGAGACAACCGCCGCGCAGGCGACGGCCCTGATTCCGCGCCGGACGGCGCACTGGGTGCGCATGGTATTGAGCAGTTTCATGATGGGCGTATTGGTTATGTGGTTCCTGGAACGGTTTTAGCGGCTCTAGCGGCTGATCGCCACCGCTGGGTAGCCGATGGGGTGGTTGAGATGCAGAACCGTCGTGTCCGGCAGCTTGAGCGCCCTCTTCAGCGCGTCCTGGTCCATCGTGCGCCGACAGACCGTGGCAAGGCCGTTCGCCGCGCAGTAGAGGTAGATGTTGCCCGAGACGATCCCCGCGTCGTAGCTGGAAAGCACGCTCCGCTCGCCCGCGTAGATCGGATCCCTCAGGTCTGCCGCGATGAGCAACGAGACGGGTGCGGTCGCGGCAAACGACTGCGCGCCAGCCACCGCCTTGCGCAGGTCGGCATCGCACACCTTGACGAGAACGTTCTCCTTCGCGTCGTAGCGATAGGCGCCGGACTTCATGATTGCGTAGACCGCAATCGTCTGCTTGTTCATCCCTGTCGCGTTGGTGCGCTTGTCCGGGCGGTTGAATCCGTTGGCCGCCCACAGCACCCCGGACAGCATCTCAAGGGAAAGGTCGCGGTCCGCGAAAGCCCGCTCCGAATGCCGCGCTTTGAGCGCCTGCATCACCGTCACGCCGGAATCCGCGTCAGGCGCAGGGAGCTTTATCGTCTCCGCGCCAAAAGCGCCGGCCACAGCCAACCCCAGAGCAACCGACAGCATCAATTTCATTTTCCAACCTCCTTATGTACCTTTGTGGCGCATATTATACCAAAAACCGCCGCGAACATTTCCATACAACTTTACGTAACTTTGCCCGTAGGCGTAAAACCGTAAATATGGTATAATATGCGCCGTAAACCGCAAAAGGATTGGGCGCAATGTGCATGCTTGACACGATATCCGCGAAGCGCGATGAAATCCGCGCTGCCGCGAATAGGCACAAAGCCGAGAGGCTTTGGGTGTTCGGCTCTTGCGCCCGCAAGGAGGAGCGCCCCGATAGCGATGTTGATTTCATCGTGGACTTTGCGCCGCATGCCACGGTCTTCGACTATGTGGACATCCAAGATTCCCTTTCCGGCATTCTCGGACGCAAGGTGGATGTCGTGGATTCGTTCGTTCTCGGCCGCGACAGCCGCTTCACGCGCCAAGTCATGAAAGAGAGGGTCGCGATATGATGCGGGACGGCGACAGAATCGACCACATGCTTTCGTTCACACGCCGCTGCATCGAAGTTCTTGATGGCGTTGATAAAGCACAGTTCCTTGACTCTGTCGACAAGCAAGAAAGCCTGGAGTTGAATTTCCTGCATCTCGGCGAAGCCGCCGCCCGCGTTTCCGAAGAGGTCAAACTTGCGCACGAGGAAATTCCATGGCACAAGATGACAGGGCTTCGGAATATGCTTGCACACGAATATTTCCGCATAAACCCTGTAGTTCTATTCGAGACGGTGAAAACAAGTTTCCCCGACCTCGAACAACAATTGGTTGCCCTGCAGCAAGAATTCCCACTCTAAGCCCACGCCCCATCCGCTACATCCAATAGCCTTTGCGCCCTTTGCGCTCTTTGCGGCTGAAAACGCCTAGGACCGAAATCTGCTGCCGCTGCCTCGGTTCAGGCGAAGCAAAAAGTCAGACTGCCCGCGCCACGCCAATGGACGTCGCCATAGCGCCATTTAGATTAGGTCGTCGCCCTTTTCCTGTTGGGCCGGTGTGTCGGCTTCGGAAAGCTTATCAAGTATCTTCTTCAGCATCGCGCCATGTTCCTCGACCATTTTGGCAACGGCCTCGTCCTGCCGCCTGGCGTCGCCTGCCTTGCTCCTTTCCGAATACGCCTCCATCAGTCCGGAAGAAATTATGCCCGTCGGAATGGCGACCGCCGCCAACCCCGAAAACGCGACGAATGCGCCCATGATCCGCCCGGGAACGGTAACGGGATATATGTCGCCGTAGCCGACGGTCGTAAGCGTCGCGACCGCCCACCACAGACCGGAGAACGCATTGCAGAACATCTCCGGCTGCGCATCGTGTTCGGCGGAATACATCAAAAGCGACGAGATCATCATCAATATGCCTACCACGAACAGCGAACCCAGCAATTCGTTCTTTTTGGAGACGATGACGTCGCCAAGCAGCTTCATGGCGTCAAAGTAGCGGTTCAGCTTGAATATGCGCAGCAGACGCACAAGGCGCAGTGCCCTTATGCCCAGCATTGTGCCAGGCAGAAGCATCGGGAGCCAGAACGGGAGAATCGCCGCAAGGTCCACAATCGCCATCGGCGACGTGATGTACTGGACGCGCGAGGCGAACGCTCCGCGCTTGGGATAAAGGAGATCCGCCGTAATGATCCGCAGGACGTATTCGATGGTGAACACGATCGACGCGGCGCCTTCAAGGACGTAAAGAACACGCCGCGTGCTTGGCTGAAGGTCATGAGTGCCCGCAAACACTATCACGACGCTCACAAGTATCAGTGCGGTGATCAGCCGGTCGAAGACCCGGCTCAGCGCCGACGTCCCGTTGTCCGGCTGGATAATCTCAAATATGCGCCTGCGAAGAGTCATGCAACAACCTCCTTGAAATATGGACAGATGGCGACATATGTGCCGTCCTTCATGCGGAAACCTCCGGGGATCGTCCCGAGCTGCGTGAAGCCGAGCCGTTCGTAGAGGTGGCGGGCGTGGACGTTCCCCTCGACGACGGCGTTGAACTGGAGGATCCCAAAGCCGTGCGCCTTGGCCTGCGCAAGGCAGTCGAGGACAAGCTTCTCGCCGAGATGCCGTCCGCGGCAGTCGGAACGCACGGCATAGCTCGCGTTGGCGATGTGTCCGCAGCGCCCGACGTTGTTCGGATGGAGAATGTAGAGGCCCACAACTTCCCCGCCTTCGTCCACTGCGACGCCCGTGTAAGTCTGCGCCGCGAAGAATTCCTTGCCGGTGTCGTGCGTCAGCTGTTCTTCCTGCGGGAACGCGTCTCCCGCCTCCACGATCTCGTTCCAGACGGCAATCATGCCATCGATATCGTTGTTGTCGTATTTTCGGATTGTCATGTTGATTGGCTTTCCCTCGATTGGATAGTAGTCGAACAGTGGCAGCGGCCGTTGGCGCGGCGAGGGCAGTTCGACTTGGCCGCTCCGCCCGTGCCGAGGCAGCGGTAGCAGATTTCGTTTTCAAGCGGTGCGCCAGCGAAATAGTCGTCAAGGTTCTTGAGCGTTGTCGTGGCGATGTTGGCAAGCGCCTCGTGCGTCAGGAACGCCTGATGCGAGGTGACGATCACGTTGGGGAGCGACACGAGAAGCGACAGCGTCTTGTTCTGCCGCGTAACGTCCGAACGATCCTCGTAGAACCATTCGCTTTCCTCTTCGTACACGTCCAGCCCGGCTGCGCCGACCGTGCCGTCGCGCAATGCCGAGAGCAGCGCCTCCGAATCGACAAGCCCGCCGCGCGAGGTGTTGATGAGCGTGAAG